>Ga0302314_10018802_pt1 | contig 11505 bp, 8 predicted proteins | sample III_Palsa_N2_3_FD_200533 | JGI IMG/M metagenome (GOLD analysis project Ga0302314, IMG submission 200533) | Peat permafrost microbial communities from Stordalen Mire near Abisko, Sweden - III_Palsa_N2_3 | ecosystem: Environmental > Terrestrial > Soil > Palsa > Peat permafrost | place: Sweden... | reverse complement strand
TCGTGCAAGCCGTGGATCTTTTCGCTTTGCTTCTCTACCCAGCCATGGATGTGGATACCGATGACGAGTTCATAGACAAGCATGGCCACGCCCACCTGCAACGCCCGCGACAGGAATTGCATCATCAGCTGGCGCGGGGTCTTTTCGTGAAGCTGGGCCAGCACGACATCCAGCAGGATGAAGATCAGGCAGGCATTGATGGCTGGTTGATAAAAACTGAGGCTGGCAAAAATCGAGAGGATTCCCAGCCACCAGCCTCGGCGATTGTCCTTAATGGCGATCACCGGCAGCAGGGCGAGAAACATTGCCATGCTCATGCTCAAGGCATCGAACTTGTAAGAGAGGTTTTCCAGAAAGAACGGCTGCGCGCCGAGCGGGAATGCCACAAGTGCCGCCATCCATGGCGAGCGTATGGCATACCGACGGGCAATCAGCACACCAACCCACGCAAGTATCGCGATGGCACCGATCTGCGTCAGTGGTGAGATATCCACCAGTGCGGAGTCATAGCACTGCAGCAGCCTCATCAGCAGGGTGGTCAGCGGCCGGCCGTTGGAATCCCAACCGGTATGCCCGATCAGCGCACGCTTCAGGTCGTCATCGTAATAGCGATTCGCCCGCAGGATGGGATACAGAATCAGGAAATAGAGCGCGAGAAGGATGGCGAAAACGCTACGGTCATCGCGTGCCAGATCAGTACGGGCGCGGACTTGTTCACCGTGTGAAATCGACTGACTCACGTATCAAGGTTCCTTTGAACAGCCATGATGATGCCGGACGCCAGGCGCACTCAAGCCGACATTACCGCCATATCGCGCGCCCGGCGTACCATTATCATGGATTGCATGGCGGAACTGGCGCGCCATACCCCTCGTCCATCGTCGCTTGCCTTGGTCCAGTCGGATAAGGGCTCAGGACACCCCCTGAGCGAGAAAGTGCTTCGGATGATCCCTTTCGACCTGGTCAGCTTGAACAGCCATGTGACCTCACAACACCAGGCTGACGTGCGAAAATTGAGCCACTCACTGATACCTTACGTGCCCATGACCTCCCAGAAATATGACTTCCGCCAGTTCCAGGAAGAACTTGCCACACTCGAACGCAAGGTTGAAAAGCAGCAGCCATCCAAGCCTCTAAGCAAGAAAGAGGCTGCTGCTCAACGCCTGGCGATGGCACGTGAAGAATTCCTGATGCTTCAGAAGCGGCATGGTTTGACCGTTGCGGATGTCGTTGCCTTTTTCCCCGAGGAAGAAGGCATTGCTTACTTGCAGCAGCTCATCGTTGCGGCGCAAGCAAAGCCTCGGCGAACACGGAAGTCTTAAGACTTCTCAAGTCAGATTGTGTGCTGCCGTACCAGGCAGCCAACCTCATCGCGACGCTCGACCACCCCGCGCCCGGCCCCGGGGGAGCCCCTCAACAATCCAAGCTGCACATTAACGCGTGACCAAAACAACAGGGCTTGACTCTTTTAAATATTTCTATAATTCTGGAAATATGAAATAAAAAGATGCCCTCACCTGCCTCAACGCACTCGCCCAGGAGCACCGCCTGAATCTGTTTCGCTTGCTGGTGCAGGCCGGCGAGGAAGGCATGGCGGTCGGTGAACTGGCCATGGCGACCGGGCTGGCTGGTGCGACGCTGACCAATCATCTGCACATCCTGCGCCGGGCCGGCATGGTCAGCGACGAGCGGCGTGGCCGGGTCATCCAGTGCCGCGCGAACTATTTGCAGATGAACGAGCTGCTCGTGTTTCTCACCGAGAACTGCTGCACGGGTTCGGCTGCAGCCGATTGCGCCCCGGCTACTACATGCAAACCAGCAAGGAAAAAATGATGACGCGCCCCAATGACACGGTGAGCGGTGATCAGCCGTACAACGTGCTGTTCCTGTGCACCGGCAACTCCGCACGCAGCGTGATGGCTGAAGCCATGCTCAACGTGCTGGGTGAAGGTAGGTTCCAGGCGTACAGCGCCGGCAGCTTCCCCAGCGGCAAGGTACAACCCATCGCCGCGGAACTGGCGCGAGCCTTCGGCTACACCAAACCGTTGCGCAGCAAGAGCTGGGACGAATTCGCGCAAGCGGATTCGCCCTCGATCGACATCGTGATCACCGTCTGCGACAACGCTGCCGGCGAAACGTGTCCGATCTGGCCTGGCCAGCTGGTCACGGCACATTGGGGTATTCCTGATCCGGTCTCCGAAACCGGTTCCGCAGATCAACGCAGGCGCGCCTTCCAGTCGGCCTGGGTGATGCTGCGTCGACGCATCGAACTGCTGCTGGCATTGCCACTCGAAAAACTCGACCGGATCACGATGCAGCAAGAGCTGCGCGCCATCGGTCACACGGAAACCGCCGATGAATCGTGAAGCTGCCAACAGATCTGCACCTGCACCGATCGGATTTTTCGCCCGCTATCTGAGTGTATGGGTCGCACTGTGCATCGTCGTTGGCATCGCACTTGGGCATGCCTTTCCGATGGTCTTCGAAACACTGGCCGCGATCGAGGTACAGCACATCAATCTGCCCGTCGCCGGGCTGGTGTGGCTGATGATCGTGCCGATGCTGCTCAAGGTCGACTTTGCACAGCTCGCGGGCGTACGCCATCAAGTACGTGGCATCGGCATTACCCTGCTGGTGAACTGGGCGATCAAGCCGTTCTCGATGGCGCTCCTGGGCTGGCTGTTCATCCGCCATGTCTTCGCCGCGTGGCTGCCGATCGGACAGCATGATTCCTATATCGCGGGGCTGATCCTGCTGGCAGCCGCACCGTGCACGGCAATGGTGTTCGTCTGGTCAAGGCTATGCGGCGGCGAGCCGAACTTCACGCTCGCCCAGGTGGCGCTCAATGACACGATCATGATCGTGGCCTTTGCGCCCATCGTCGCCCTGCTGCTTGGCGTGGCATCAATCCATGTGCCGTGGGGCACATTGCTGCTGTCGGTGCTGCTCTACATCGTGGTGCCTGTGTTCGTGGCACAGCTCTGGCGCCAATGGCTGCTGCGATATCACGGACAGGCCGCGCTGGATGCGATGCTCAAACGGATCGATCCGTGGTCGACCGCGGCCCTGCTGGCCACGCTGATCCTGCTGTTTGGCTTTCAAGGAGAAGCGATCCTGGCGCAGCCGCTGATCATCGCGCTGCTGGCCGTGCCCATCATCATTCAGGTGTATCTCAATGCCGGCATTGCCTATGGCTTGAGCCGTTGGCTGAAGGTGCCGCATTGCGTGGCCGGCCCTGCCGCACTGATCGGCGCCAGCAATTTCTTCGAACTGGCGGTGGCGGCAGCCATCAGCATTTTCGGCCTGCGTTCGGGTGCCGCGCTGGCGACGGTTGTGGGCGTGCTGGTCGAAGTGCCGGTTATGCTGTCCGTGGTGCGCATCGTCAATCGCACCGAATCCTGGTTCGATGCATCACCAGCGCCTGCAGACTGAACACACTACGCAATAAAGATGAATGCAAGCAACCCACGTTCACAGTAGGTTGATTTGGCCCGGACAAGACTCGGGACTCTGCAAGTAACGAGGAACTGTCCATGAAGAACAAGATCACTCCAATGATTTTTGCGCTCACGCTGGGCACGCTCTCATTGGGAATCTCCAGCGTTGCCATCGCGCAGCAGGCCATGACCGAGCCGCAGGTGCAGAGCGCGCTCACCCAGCAGGGCTACACCAAGGTGCATGACCTCAAGTTTCGTGATGGCATGTGGTATGCCCACGCCAGGAGTGCCAACGGCACGGGCGTAGACATTCGTATCGATGCAAAGACCGGACAGACCTATCCGGACAAGCAGGTATCGCAGTTGAGCGAGCATGATGTGCGCGCCTCACTGGAAACCCAGGGCTATACGCATGTCCACGATGTGGATTACAAGGATGGCATCTGGAACGCCAAGGCTAAAAACCCCGCGGGCAATCGCGTCGAGCTGAAAGTCGATGCCAACAGCGGCAAGGTGATCGGCACCGACTAGCAAATAGCCGGCCGAAGTATCGACTCGATCGGCAACCCGGCGCATGCGGCGCATGTGCCGGGTTCGGTTGCCATATGCTTCCGCTCGGTGGGCCATAAGATGGGTAGACCGACGCGTGGTCGCTCTCTAGTATCGGGATGATTCCTCCTCCGATAGGTAACTGCCTGTGAAGCGACTGATTCTCTCCGCTCTTGCCCTGGCCGTATCGTCGGCTCTGATGGCTGCAGCCATCCAGGCGCCGACATTCGATCCACACCGCCTGTCCGACGAGGACAAGACCCTGTCCTCGGATGCATTCGAGGGTCGTGGCCCGGCCACACCGGCCGAGACCAAGACCATCGACTATGTCGTGTCGCAGATGCGGGCAGCCGGCCTGCAGCCAGGCGGTGATCTCAAGGATGGCAAGCGCGCGTGGACCCAGGCGGTACCGCTGCTGCGCACCGAAATCATCGGCACGCCGATACTGGTGCTTACGCTGGACGGCAAGAATCAGGCGCTGACGCAAGGCAACGAGATCGCAGTACGCGCGCCGATGGACGGCTCAACTTCGGTGGCGATCGCCAATGCGCCGCTGGTGTTCGTCGGTTACGGCGTGAAGGCGCCGGAGCGCCACTGGGACGACTTCAAGGGCGTCGACCTTCACGGCAAGATCGCCGTGATGCTGATCAACGACCCGGATTTCGAGACCGGCGTGGGTGACTTCGGCGGCAAGGCGATGACCTATTACGGCCGCTGGACCTACAAGTACGAAGAAGCCGCGCGCCGGGGCGCGCTGGGCGTGCTGATCGTGCATGAGACCGCCCCGGCCTCGTACGGCTGGGCCACGGTAAAGAACTCGAACACCAACACCATGTTCGACATCGTGCGCGACAAGCCGGCGGTCGTACACCCGCAGTTGGAAGCCTGGATCCAGCGTGACCTTGCGGTTGCAATGTTCAAGCATGCCGGGCTCGATTTCGAGTCGCTGAAGAAGCAGGCGCAGACGCGCGCGTTCAAGCCAGTGACACTCAAGGGCGAGAGCCTGTCGGCCAGCTTCAAGGTCGACAAGAGTGTGACCACCTCGCACAACATCGTCGGCCGCGTCGAAGGCAGCAAGTACCCGGACCAGACCGTGATCTACAGCGCGCACTGGGATCATCTCGGCATCGGCCAGCCCGATGCCAAGGGCGACCGCATCTACAACGGTGCGGTCGACAATGCCACCGGTACCGCGGCACTGATCGAACTGGGCCGCGCGTTTGCACATGCGCCGCAGCCTGAACGCTCGGTGGTGTTCCTCAACGTCACCGCCGAGGAGAAGGGCCTGCTCGGCTCGGAATACTATGCGGCGAATCCGCTGTATCCGCTGGCCAAAACCGCCGGCGTGATCAACATGGACGCGCTCGACCCACACGGCCCGACGCGCAACTTCACCATCTCGGGCAGCGCCAAGCTCGGCCTGCTGGATGACCTGATTGTCGACGCGAAGAAATACGGCATGACCTACACCCCGGACTCGCATCCGGAAGCCGGCTATTTCTTCCGCTCCGATCACTTCTCGTTCGCCAAGCGCGGCGTGCCGGCGATCTCGTTCGGCTCAGGCAATGACTGGGTCGATGGTGGCCTAGCCGCCGGCGAGGCGGCGGAGAAGGAATACACCGCGAAGCACTACCACCAGCCGTCCGACGAATGGCAGGCCAGCTGGCCGTTCACCGGCATGGCGCGCGACCTGCAGTTGCTCTACACCGTGGGTAGCCAGCTGGCCAATTCCGACCAGTGGCCGGACTGGAGCAAGGATTCGGAATTCCGCGCCGCCCGCGACGCGACCGCGGCCGAGCGCAAATAACGCGGCCCTTGCAGGAGACTGTAGGAGCGACTTCAGTCGCGATGCTTTTCAACATAACGCCAGAGCATCGCGGCTGAAGCCGCTCCTACATTATTGAATGCTGGCCGTAGGCCCAGCGCAGGAATAGCGGCAACATCTGCTTCCATGCCGCCTGATTGTGTTTGCCACCCTGCAGCAGGAACAGCGCGACCTCCGTGTCGCACGATGGGTGGCGCGCATAGTCGAGGTTGACCGAATATCCAAGCTGCTTCAGGCCACGCGCATGGAAGCCGTCAGGGCCGCGATAACCCTCGATGACGTCCTGCACGTCGTTGATCGCATCGATGATGCCGTTGCCATCGCGGTCACTGGTTTCTTCTGCGGTGCCCACGGCGAACCACATCTTCAGGCCGGCACGCTTGGGGCCGTGATCGACCATGCCCTGCACCAGCCGCGTGTGCTCGATCGCTGCCGCACTGCTGCGATCAGTCGCCAGCCAGAACGAGGGCGAGAACGCGCCGACCCGGCCGAACACGTCCGGATACTCCCAGCCGAGATTCAACGCATTCAGTGCACCAAGCGACCATCCGAGCATCGTACGATCGCGAACAAATTTCCTCGTGCGGTAGTGCGCATCGATATAGGGCACCAGCGAGTTGGCGATCCAGTGCGAATAGTCCTGCGCGCGCATACCGATCGGACCTATCCGGGAACCACCGACGAGGCTGCGCGAAGCCGGCCGATCAGACAGGCCATAGCCGCTGGCACGATCGGACAACATGTCGATCGCCACCACGATGACCGGTTGGATCGCGTGTTCGCTATAGAGCCGGGCAAGCGTCGCCTGCAAACCCACCGCCGGCATGTCCTGACCGTCGTTCGCATACAGCACCGGATAATGTCGGCTCGCTGCGACGGCGTTGTCGTAATCCGGTGGCAGGTAGATCGCGACCTTGACCTGCTCAGGCGCAAAAGCGGGCGCGTCGAGTTGCAAGCGGATCGCCGCAATGCTGGCGACCGTCGCCGACGCTGTGGACACTTCGGCCGACCAGCCTTCACTCACACAGCATGTCAGTAGAAGAATCACGATGAACCAGCAGCTGCGCATCATGCGCACACCGGCGGATTCATGCGGGGCGGCGGCACCGGACATCAATCCAGGCTGGCAAACCACACGCCGTAGCCGGGCAAGTGCAACTGGTTGCCGTCGAGGTGGCCTTGCTGCAGGCCATGGCCATCCACGACAACCGGCTTGCCAAGTATGGCCGGCAGCGCGAGTTCGACTGCTGCATCAGCAAGGTTGAACGCCACCAGCAAGGTCTGTCCGGCAAAGCTGCGGGTGAACGCCAGCACCGGTTCGGTGGTGTCGAGGAAATGGATGTCGCCCAAACGCAGCGCCGGCTGTGACTGGCGCCAGTGCATGAAGGTGCGGAAGCCATTCAGCACCGAATGCGGATCGGTTTCCTGATGCGCCACCGCCAGCGCGCGATGTTCCCGCGGCACCGGTAGCCACGGCATGCCTTGACTGAAGCCGGCGTGCGCGTCGTCGCTCCACGGCATCGGCGTGCGACAGCCGTCACGCCCCTTGAACTGCGGCCAGAACGCGATGCCGTAAGGATCCTGCAAGGATTCATAGGGCAGTTCGGCCTCGGTCAGGCCGAGCTCCTCGCCCTGGTAGACGCATACCGAACCACGCAACGAGCAGACCATCGCGGTGAGCAGGTTGGCCAGCGACGTCGATGGCTGGCCGCCGCCCCAGCGCGTCAACACGCGCTCGACGTCGTGGTTGGAGATGGCCCAACATGGCCAGCCTTCGGTCATCTGCGCTTCCAGCGTCTGCACCGTGTCGCGGATGTGCGCGGCGCTGAAATCATCGGTCAGCAGCTCGAAGCTGTAGCCCATGTGCAGACGGCCGTGGCGGGTGTATTCAGCCATCGTGGCCAGCGAATCCTCGGAGGAAATCTCGCCCAGCGCGGCCACGTCCGGATAGTGGTTCATCAGCGCACGCAGCTCGCCGAGAAACGCCAGGTTTTCCGGCTGAGTGTTGTTGTAGTAGTGGTACTGGAACGCGTACGGGTTGTCCGGGCTGAAGCCGCGGCCGACGCGCTTTTCCTTCGGCTTCGGCGGGTTGTCGCGCAGCTGGCGGTCGTGGAAGCAGAAGTTGATCGCGTCCAGGCGCACACCATCCACACCCCGATCCAGCCAGAAACGCACGCTGTCGAGGATTGCCGCACGCACCTCCGAATGGTGGAAATTCAGATCCGGCTGCGCGGTCAGGAAGTTATGCAGGTAGTACTGGCCGCGGCGCGGCTCCCACTGCCAGGCCGAGCCGCCGAACAGCGACAGCCAGTTGTTCGGCGCGCCACCATCGTCCTTCGCATCGGCCCATACGTACCAGTCAGCCTTTGGATTGTCGCGGCTGTGCCGGCTTTCCTGGAACCAGGCATGCTCGACCGAGGTATGGCTGAGTACTTGGTCAATCATCACTTTCAGGCCCAGCTTGTGAGCACCGGCCAGCAGGCGGTCAAAATCGTCGCGTGTGCCAAACAACGGATCGACATCGCGGTAATCGGCAATGTCATAGCCGAAGTCGGCCATCGGCGACTTGAAGAACGGCGCGATCCAGATCGCATCGACGCCAAGGCTGGCCACGTAGCCGAGTCGCTCGATGATGCCCGGCAGATCACCCACGCCATCGCCGTCGGTATCCAGAAAGCTGCGTGGATAGATCTGGTAGATGACGGCTCCGCGCCACCAGGGTGTATTACTCATTCGCATGTCCCAAGGGTTCCTTGCCCAAGTGGCAGCGACGCGCCCGATGGCGGTGCTGCATGGCCTGTCAGGGAGCTTACCGGCTGCATGCGGAAGCAGCCGCGACAGTGCATACGTATTCATGAAAGCCATCAATCGCAATGCAGCATAAAACGGACTGTAATCATATGGACGTCCATATGGTTACCGCATGAATTGCATCGGATGGAAGCTGTAGCAAGCCTTCCGCGGCATCCGTGGCGAAGAAGCCTATTCAAGAAAACCCCTCGCGGGCGTCACAATACACGTGGCGCAGCTCGCGTTTGCGGTGCATAGCAGCACAATGAATACGTATGCAGGAAACGGTTTGGCTGCAAAAGGCCGCCCTACCATGACATCACGTTGACGGGTCATCGGCACATGCGGCCGCGTTGTTACCGGAAACGTTGGGGCAATGACCGCAACTACTACAAAATAAACGTGCAACCCTGGGAGGGGATAACGATGGTACTGAAACGCAATGTGCTGGCCCTGGCGCTTGCATCTGCCGGACTCTGTTTCTCGCTCGGAGTCCAAGCGACACCAGCTGACAACAACGCGAATCCGAGCAGCGCATCCGTCTCGCCCAATGCGCCGGCACCCGACCAGCAGAGCACCGGCACGCAGAGCCAGACTACGACCACGACCGCGACGACTAGCGACAATGCGACGCCGAAAAAGCCGAGCCAGAAGGCTGAGCTGGCCAAGAGCCTCGACACGATCACGGTGACGGGCTACAGCAAGGACGCCGAGACGGCCATCGACATCCAGCGTTATGCCGACACGATTCAGAACGTAGTGACGTCGACGGACATCGGCGGCCTGCCGGACCAGTCGATCGCCGACTCGCTGACGCGCCTGCCTGGCGTGAGTGCCGAGCGCATTGCAGGTCAGGCATCGCAGATCAACATCCGTGGCCTCTCCGGCAACTTCATCCAGACCACCCTCGATGGTCGCGAGCAGCCCTCCACCAGCGGCAGCAACTACATCCAGTTCGACCAGTACCCGTCCGAGCTGATCAATATGGCGACGGTATACAAGTCCTCGCAGGCTTCGCTGGTCACCGGCGGCGTGGCCGGCACCATCGCCATGCAGACGGCCGATCCTTTGCTGGCGCCCAATGAGCAGAACTTCAACGTCGACACACGCGGCAGCTATGACGGCACCGCGCACGACGTGCCCGGCGCCAATTCGCTTGGCTACCGCCTGAGCGCTGCCTACCAGGGCAAGTTCCTCGACGATACGCTGGGCATTGGCTTGGGCGTGGCGCAGATGTACCAGCCGCACGTGGCCGAGCAGTTCGTCGGCGAGGCTTCCGATGGCGCGGTCTACAAGATGAACTCCAGCGCCAACTCGCCCTCGGGTTACCTGCCCGAAGGCATCCAGCTGCAACAGAACGGCGGCGAAGAGCGTCGCACCGGTGAAGTCGCCACCATCGTGTGGAAGCCCACCGATGAACTGAAGTTCACCGGCGACGGTTTCTACTCCAAGTTCGACAACGAGTCGTTCGGCTATGGGCTGCGCTCGCAGAACTTCTACGGCAACAACGCGCAGATCACCAACCCGACCTTCAGCTCGCTGGGTACGCTGATCGGCGGCACGGTAAGCGGCAATGGCGGCACCCAGTTCTCCAACGAGACCACGGCCGACAATTACTCGACCACCACCAATGTGCTCTCCGGTGGCCTGAACATGAAGTGGGATCACGACCGCTGGCACGTCGATGCCGACGTGTCACTGTCGCGCGCTACCAGCAACGACATCAACGTGGACACCACGGCCGATCCGTACAGCGGCTTGGGTACGGCCAATCCGCAGCTGATGCCGCAGTCGGTGACGTACATGCTGAAGGGCGGCAACATCGGCACGGCGTCGTTCGCCAACCCTGGCCTGTACACCAACCTCAACGACATGGGGTTATCGCGTTACGGCGTGTACCCATACATCTATCACGACAAGATGGAGGCCTTCCGCACCAGTGTGAAGTACGACCTGCCCGACAGCTCATGGCTGTCGGCGCTGGAAGCCGGTGTCTATCTTAACAACCACAACTACACAGCTGAACGCGAGGCTTACGTCTACGGTTCGGAGTGGGGCACCGACAATCAGAGCCCGGGTGCAGCCGGCTATCAAGAGCCCGCGCTGACCATTCCGGCGGCTGACGCCAAGGTCACCTGCTGGAAGGGTCAGTTCTCCGGCCTGCCGTGCTTCCTGACGCTCAATGCACCGGCCATCCTGGCGGCGCACGGCATCATCGCCAACCCGGTGAAAAACATCACCACCCAGAACTGGACGTATGTCCAGAGCGGCACGGTCGAAGAGAAGACCCACGACCTGTTCTTCATGGCCGATATCGACGCCCAGCTGTTCGGCCATGAATTGACCGGTAATGCCGGCGTGCGTGTCTCGCATCAGTCGCAGTACAGCAACGGCTTGCAGGAGGTAGGCAATGGCACGGGCATCCCGATCACCGATGGCAATGGCAACACCAGCTCCGACTACGCGCCGCTGACCGTCGGCAAGACCTATACCGACTACCTGCCTTCGTTGAACCTGATCTATCACCTCACCGACGACGACCAGATGCGCTTCTCGGCCGCCAAGGTGTTGTCGCGTCCACCGATCGACCAGATGCTGGCCGGTGCCGGCTCGTATATAACCAACGGCCAGTACAACGTGTACGGCGGCACCAGCCCCCTGCTCAACCCGCTGCGCGCCACGCAGTACGACCTCGACTACGAGCACTACTTTGACGATTCTTCGGGCGCGCTCACCGCAGGTGTGTTCTTCAAGGATGTGAAGTCGTTCATCCAGGACGTCACCTACAACAACTACGACTTCGCCGCGGCCGGCATCACCGTGCCGATCGACCCGACCACCGGCGTGCCCTACCAGAACGGTGAATTCCAGACAGCCTATAACGCCAAGGGCGGCCTGGTGCGA
>Ga0302314_10018801_pt1 | contig 11506 bp, 9 predicted proteins | sample III_Palsa_N2_3_FD_200533 | JGI IMG/M metagenome (GOLD analysis project Ga0302314, IMG submission 200533) | Peat permafrost microbial communities from Stordalen Mire near Abisko, Sweden - III_Palsa_N2_3 | ecosystem: Environmental > Terrestrial > Soil > Palsa > Peat permafrost | place: Sweden... | reverse complement strand
TTGATGCGCATTCGTCAAGTCAGTTCGAATGTGGATGGTTTGTGCTGATCCGTCCCCCACTCTGAGACCGGGTTGCGGGGGCGGAGCGCGATGTGAGCAGAATCTGGCCAGCGCTCGGCCGAACGTCGAGCAGTGCCGTCAACGGGGGATGTCATGCGATGTTTGTTACGACCGGGAGCATTCCGCTGTGTGGTTCCAAGCCCGCCAAGCCCGAGACACGCCCCGATCCGACGCCCCCCACAGCGGGATCCCGGGTGCCCCCTGGCAGGAGCCACCGGATGTCAGAAGCCGCGCAGCGCAAGGCAACGACACCGACGAAGGCGGCCTGACCAGCCGTGACATCGCCCTGGTACGAGCAAGCCTGGCCGTGGTCGAGCCGGTGGCGGCCGATCTGACGGTCTATTTCTATTCGATCCTGTTCACGCGGTACCCGATGGTCAGAGACATGTTCCCGCCGGGTATGGATGTCCAGCGCGGACGCCTGCTGCGGGCGCTGCTGCACATCGTGGACCTCGTCGACGACCCCGAGGGCCTGCAGCGCTTCTGCGCACATCTGGGGCGGGACCACCGCAAGTTCGGCATCGAGAACGCGCACTACGATGCCGTCGGCGAGTGCTTACTGGCCGCCCTCGCCCGCTTCGCCGGCCCTGCGTGGAGCCCCGAGGTGGCTCGCGCGTGGACCCTCGCCTACACCGCCGTGGCCCAGGTCATGATGCAGGCCGCGGAGCAGGACGCCCAGGTGCGGCCCGCGGTGTGGGGTGCCCGGATCGTGCACCGTCAGGACTTCCCGCACGGCATCGCGGCGATCACCGTGCTGCCCGACCAGCCCTACCCGTACGCCGCCGGACAGTACGTCAGCATGGAGACGTCGTGGTGGCCCCGGGAGTGGCGCTACTACTCCCCGGCCAACGCCCCGCGCGCCGACGGCACGATCACCTTCCACATCCGCGCCCTGCCGGCCGGCTGGGTGAGCAACGCGCTGGTCCGACGCTCAACGCTCGGCGATGTGGTGCGGCTCGGACCGCCCCTGGGGGACATGGTGCTCGATCCCGCCTCCAGCCGCGACATCCTGTGCGTGGCCGGGGGCACCGGACTGGCACCGATCCGCGCCCTCGTCGAGGAGAGCGCCCGCAGTGGCAACCGGCGCCAGATGGACGTCTTCGTCGGGGCACGGACCGCCGACGAGCTCTACGGACTCGACGACATGCTCCGCTTCGCGCAGCGCAACCACTGGCTCAACGTCCGGGCCGCCGTCTCCGACGAGGACATCCTCGGACTCAACGGGTCCCTGCCCCAGGTGCTGACGGAGTTCGGGCCCTGGAACCGGCACGACGCCTACCTCAGCGGCCCCGCGCCCATGGTCACCGCCGCTGCGGACATCCTGACGCGAACCGGGGTCCCGCGCTCGCGCATCCGCCACGACCCGCTCGACGCCCCGGCCCTGGCCATGACCTGAGGCGGTCCACCGCCCTGCCCGGGTCCCAGCCCTACGCGTCCGGGTCGGGCCGCGAGCCGGCGCCGTACCAGAGCGTCGTGACGTTGCAGAACTCGCGGATCCCGTGTCCGGACAGTTCGCGCCCGAAGCCGGAGCGCTTCACGCCGCCGAAGGGCAGCGCCGGGTGCGAGGCGGTCATGCCGTTGAAGAAGACCGCGCCGGCCACCAGATCCCGCTCCAGCACGAGCTGCTCGGCCCGGTCGGTGGTCCAGGCATTGGAGCTGAGGCCGAATGGCGTGTCATTGGCCAGCGCCACCGCCTCGTCCAGACTCGCGACCCGGTAGAGCGTGGCGACCGGACCGAAGCACTCCTCCCGGTGGATCCGCATCTGCGGGGTGATCCCGGTCAGCACCGTCGGCTCGTAGTACCAGCCGGCGTCCAGTCCGGCCGGGCGCTGCCCGCCGCACTCGGCTTTGGCCCCTCGCCGCAGCGCGTCCTCGACCAGTTCCTCCAGGTCGGCCCGACCGTCCTCGGTGGACAACGGCCCCACGTCGGTGCCCTGCTCCAGCGGGTCGCCGACGGTCAGCGCGGCCATCGCCTCCACGAACGCCGCCGCGAAGGCCTCGTACACGTCCTCGTGGACGATGAAGCGCTTGGCCGCGATACAGGACTGGCCGTTGTTCTGCACCCTGGCCGTCACCGCGACCCGCGCCGCACGTGCCACGTCCGCCGAGGGCAGCACCAGGAACGGGTCGCTGCCGCCCAGCTCCAGCACGCTCTTCTTGACCTCGTCGGCGGCGATCGAGGCCACCGAGCGTCCGGCCGCCTCGCTGCCGGTCAGCGTCACCGCGACCACCCGGGGATCCCGGATCACGCCCTCGACCGCACCCGAGGCCACCAACAGGGTCTGGAAGCAGCCCCGCGGGTACCCGGCGCGGACGAACAGCCGTTCCAGCAGCACGGCGGTGCGCGGGACGTTGGAGGCGTGCTTGAGCAGTGCCGTGTTCCCCGCCATCAGCGCGGGCGCAGCGAAGCGGATCACCTGCCAGAGCGGGAAGTTCCACGGCATCACGGCCAGCACCGGGCCGAGCGGCCGATAGCGGACCACGGCGGCCTGGGCCCCGGCGTCGGCGACGTCGGCCGGATCGATCCGCTCGTCGGCGAGCAGCCCCGCACCGCGCTCGGCGAACCAGCGCATCGCCTTGATGCACTTGTCGACCTCGGCCGCGGCCTGCCCGATCGGCTTGCCCATCTCCAGGGTCATGGTCCTGGCGGTGTCGTCCCGCTCGGCCTCCAGCAGGTCGGCGGCGGCGCGCAGCAGTGCCGCGCGCTCCGCGAACTCCGTGGTCCGGTACTCGGCGAAGGCGTCCGCGGCGCGGGCGAGGCGGGTCTCGATTCCGTCCGCGTCCAGCGGTTCAAAGGTTTCGAGGGTCTCCCCCGTGGCGGGGTTGACGCTGGCGATGGGCATACCGTCCCTCTCCTCTCGTTCGCGATCATTTGTGGCTCATTCATCACCATGAGGAACCTCTGATCCATGCCCCGTCCGGCCTCGCCGATAACCGCCGCGTTGGGGTTCGGCCCCGTCTCCCGCCTCAGGTCTGCTTCGGAGCGGGGCCGGTGCTGCCCGTAGGACCAGTTCGCCGGGGAGGTCCACCCGGCGCGGGGCCCGGCGGGGTCGTCGAAGAGCAGCCGTACCGCCTCCTCGCCGGCCGTCTCGAGGGCCAGGCGCATCGCCGCCGATCACCTTTCCCGGCGTGGCTCGGCGTAGGCCGACGGCAGGGTCAGCTCAGTCCGGCCTGTGCGGAGCATCCCGGTCCCTTTCAGTCATCCGATGTTCATACGCGTTCAGCGGCAAGATTCCGCTCAGCGTGGATACTGCTCTTTCGACGCCATGCGCTGGACCTTTCCCGAATCAAGCCTTGACGCTGGGCTTATCGGATGTAACCGTGGTCCGGAGCCAGACGGGTCGGCGACCAGCCAGACTCAACCGATCCCGTTGTTGCTCTCAATACATCCCATCTATTCGGCCGAAGAAGCCGGTATGCCCGGTTCTACCGGAAGGGATCATCTGTGAGATCGAAGCGCTTAGCGGCCCTGCTGCTCGGTACGGCGTTGACGGCCGTCGGCCTCGCCGCCGCCCCCGCCCACGCCGCCTCCACGCCGGTCGTCCTGTATGCCTCACCGAGCGGGAGCGGTACCGCCTGCAGCAGTTCGGCGCCGTGCAGCCCGGCGGGAGCGCAGAGCGCGGTCGAGGCCATCGACCGCAGCATGAGCTCGGACATCGACGTCGACCTGTACGGCGGAACCTACCGGCTCTCCTCCGCGCTCCAACTCGGCACGGCGGATTCCGGCAGCAACGGCTACGACGTGGTGTGGCAGGCCATTCCCGGCCAGGTCCCCGTTTTCAGTGGGGCTGTGCAGGTCACCGGTTTCACCGAGTACAACTCGGGTCTGGACATCTGGCGCGCGCCGGTCTCCGCCGCCGATGCCGCGGCCGGGGGCGAGCAGCTGTTCGTCAACGGCCGGCGCGCCCAGCTCGCCCGCAGCTCCGGCACCCCGGCCGGGTTGGCGGTGACCTCCACCGGCTTCTCCACCACGGACTCGTCATACGCCTCGTTCACCAACCAGTCCCAGGTCCAGGTGGTCGACGAGAGCGACTGGAAGCACGAGTCCTGCCCGGTCTCCTCGATCACGCCGGTCTCCGGCGGCGGATCGGACATCGCCGTCCTGCCCAGCTGCTGGAGGGCGAACAACACGAACGTTCCGAACCTGGGCTTCCCGTTCAACGGCTCGGGCCTTCCGGCCATGTCGACGATCACCTACGTCGAGGACGCCTACCAACTGCTGACCCGGCCCGGCCAGTTCTATCTGGACAAGAGCGCCGACTACCTCTACTACATCCCGACGGCCGGTCAGAAGATGGCCTCCGCCGATGTCGAACTTCCGGTTCTGCAGAGCCTGCTGACGCTTCAGGGCTCCCCCGGCCACCTCGCCCCGGTCAACCAGAACGCCGCAGGGGCCGCGTACTCCGGGTCCGGGTGGTTCGACTCCACCGATCGCGACTACGGCGACCTGGGCAACGACGTGGAAGCCACCGGGACCAACGGCGACTCGGTCACGTACACCTTCACCGGTACCGGCCTGGAAGTACTCGGCGAGACCTACGAGGACGAGGGGACCTTCGACGCCTACGTCGACGGCGCCCAGGACACCGGTCAGGCCTGGGCCGAGGACACCTCCGGCGGCACGCGCCTGTCCCAGCAGGTGGTCTACTCGGTCCAGGGCCTGTCCCAGGGGACGCACACCGTGGAGATCGAGAAGACCGGCGGAACCTACCTGACCATCGACGGGTTCGAGGTCACTCCGAACCCGATCGACCCGGTGAAGGACATCGAGTTCCGGGGCGTGTCGTTCACCGGCACCACCTGGAACGACCCCGCGACCATCGGTTACCTCGACAACCAGGCCGGCGTGCTGTGGGACACCGCCACCTCCCCGGTCACCCCGACCACGGTTCCGGCGGCCGTGACCGTCTCGCGCGGGGACGACATCACCTTCAGCGGCGACGTCTTCGAGCACCTCGGCGCGACCGCTGTCGACCTCGCGGACGGCACGCAGAACTCCACGGTCACCGACAGCACCGTCACCGACACCGCCGGCGGCGGGGTGTACGTCGGCGACGTCGATGACTACTACCAGAACGACTCCGCGCTGATGACCAGCGGCGACACCGTCTCCGACAACGAGATCTCCTTCGTCGGGCAGAACTACTCCGACGACGTGGGCGTCTGGGCCGGGTACACCAGGGACCTGACCATCACTCACAACGACATCGGGTACACCCCCTACTCCGGCGTCTCGCTCGGCTGGGGCTGGGGCTGGCAGTCCGACTGCACCCTGCAGGCCGACCAGGGGAAGACCACCTGTCTGCACGGCACCGACTACGCCGTGGGCAACCAGATCACCGACAACTACGTGCACGACGTCATGGGCGTCCTGCACGACGGCGGGCCGATCTACACCAACGGCGGCCAGGGCTACGGCACGGGCGTGTCCTCCGGCCCCTGCCAACAGACCTCCGTCCTGGCCGGCAACGTGGTGGCCGACGGCAACGACACCAACAACATGCTCTATCAGGACGAAGGCAGCTCCTGCTGGGACACCTACGACAACGTGACCGAGTTCGGCGGCTCCAACTGGATCGGCATGTGGACCCCGACCATCAACACCATCGACATCCACGCCAACTACTCCGACAACGCCGACTACGACAACGGCGGCACGGACATCACGTTCACCCAGGCGACGATCGTCGCCGGAGGCGCCTGGCCGTCGGCCGCACAGTCGATCATGGCTGCTGCCGGAGTGCCACAGCAGTACGCCCCCGTGACCGGCCGGATCGACGACGACGACCTCACCATCACCTACACCGGGTCATGGGCGGACAGCGGGTTCCGCGGCGACGGCGACTTCGACAACGGCGTGCACTTCACGACCACCGACGGCGACTCGGCGTCGCTGACGTTCACCGGCACCGGTGTCCAGGTCCTCGGCGAGACCAACGCGGACCAGGGTGACGACGAGATCTACCTGGACGGCGTGGACGAAGGCGCGGTGGACACCGATACCGCCGGCCGCGAGTCCCAACAGGTGATCTACCGTGTCTCCGGCCTGCCCCCCGCCAGCCACACCATCAAGGTCGTCAAGGAGAGCGGCACCTACACCACGCTCGACGGGTTCGACGTCACCTCGACCGTCAACGACACCGATCCGGCGATCGACTACCAGGGAGCTTCCTGGTTCTACTCCGGCGGTCGCGGGGACGGCGACTACGGCAACGACGTGCACGCCGCCACGGACAACGGCGACAGCGCCACAGTGACCTTCTACGGCACCGGAATCAGCTACTACGCCGAGACCGACTCGGACGAAGGAGACATCGGCATCTCGCTCGACGGAACCTCGGAGGGCACGGTCGACGCGTACTCCGCGGCCCGGGCCGCCCAGCAGGATCTCTACACCGTCAGCGGCCTGGCCCTGGGACCGCACACCCTTACCCTGGCCAAGGAGAGCGGTACCTACATGCTCGTCGACCGCTTCGACGTGCAGTGACCCACGTGGGTGGGCGGCCGTGCTCGACCGCCCACCCGGATCATGCGGTCCGGCCGCCTTCCTCGCAACGAACCGCCTGCGCGAACGGGAAGCCCGCGCCGTACCGATCCAGCCCGTCGAGGGCGGCTTCGCCAAGGCGTCGCATCTCGTTGCCGAAGAACCCGGCGATATGCGGGGTGAGCGGGGCAGGCAGCGGGTCGGGTTCGGCCCTCTGCCCCGCAGCCTTGGCGCACAATCGCTCATTCACTCAAGATGTCTGCCCACCGTTGCACTGCGCCACCGCCCGGCACGAGACCCGCTCAGGCACATCCCTCCGCCCGGCGGCAGCCGACCGTTCCCCCTGCGAAGGAACACTCACCGTGCCCGAGCTCCCGGCCCTGCCCTGGTGGCGCTCCGCCGCCGTCTACCAGATCTACCCGCGCAGTTTCACCGACGCCTCCGGCGACGGGGTCGGTGACATCGCCGGGATCCGTGCACGCCTCCCCTACCTGGCCGCCCTGGGCGTCGACGCGCTCTGGATCAGTCCCTGGTACCGCTCCCCCATGTGCGACGGCGGCTACGACGTCGCGGACTACCGCGACATCGACCCGCTGTTCGGCACGACGGCCGACGCGGAGGCCCTGATCGCCGACGCCCACGCCCAGGGCATCCGGGTCATCGTCGACATCGTCCCCAACCACTGCTCCGACCAGCACCCCTGGTTCACGGCCGCCCTGGCCGCCGGCCCCGGCTCCCCCGAGCGCGACCTCTTCCTCTTCCGTGAGGGCCGCGGCGAACACGGCGGCCTCCCGCCGAACGACTGGCCCTCCGCCTTCGGAGGTCCCGGCTGGCGCCGCGTCACCGAGTCCGACGGGCGACCGGGCCAGTGGTACTTCCACCGCTTCGCCCCCGGCCAGCCCGACTTCAACTGGGAACACCCCACCGTCCGCGAGGAGTTCGAGTCCATCCTGCGCTTCTGGCTGGACCGGGGCGTCGACGGCTTCCGCATCGATGTCGCCGACAACCTGGTCAAGGACCAGGACCTACCCGACCTCGCCACCGCCGCAGAGGGGTACTCCCCGTTCTCCGACCAGGACGGCGTCCACGAGATCTACCGCAACTGGCGCACACTGCGGCGGTGACCGCGGCGGTGACGTCCAGGCCGACCCGGTCGTCGGTGTCGCTGAGCCTGCCGCTGCCCGGTGCGTACGGCAGCGAGAGCCGGTACATTTCCTTCGTCAGCGTCCCGGACGGTGGCCGGCGACAGGTCGACGTGGAAGGACACCGTGGAATTCCTACGCGACAGCAGCCAGCGGTTACTGCTGGGTTCTCTCGGACTCCTCACCGTCCTGGCCTCCGTCACGCTCGCCCTGCGGACCTGCAGTCGCTGGCTGCTCGTCCGGGAGACGTTCGGCGAAGGGCTGCCCGCCGAGGGCAGGGTGCTGGACACCTACGTACTGCCGGGAGACCAGGGCCGGGCGGGCCTGGAGCACGCCATCGTGGGCTTCCGCGCCGCCGACGGGCGCGAGTACCGGCTGGACACCGACGCCGACCGGCGCCGACCCCTGGGCGCGCGGGTGCAGCTGCGCTACCTCCCGGCGCGCCCCGAACGAGCACTCCTTGTCGAAGCGGGCCAGGGCACCGCACGCACGGTGCTGACCCTGCTGCTCCTGGCGGGCCTCACGCTGGCCGGCAGCTTCCTCACGGTCCTGGCCCTGGTCCTGCGCTGACGGTGAGCCACATCCTGGCCCCGACGGGCGGCTTCCGCGGCAGCGTCGCTGCTCAGACGGGCCGCTTGCGCAGGTGCCGGTGTGCCTCGTCCGGGAACTTCGGCGGCAGCGGCGGGAGCACCGAATCCAGGACGTAACCGCACTTCTGTGCGACGCGGCACGAGCCTTCGTTGCCGACCGTGTGCAGCAGCTCGATCTCGTCGGCGGGCATGACGTCCTGCCCGCCGAACAGCCATTCCGTGGCGGTCTCGACGCAGCGCGAGGCGACGCCCTTGCCGCGGGCTTCGGCCGCCGTCCAATAGCCCACGCCGGTCGCGAGCGTCTCCGGCGGGTTGGCCGCCTTGATGACGAAGTAGCCGACGACCGTGCCGTCCTCTTCGACAGCCCAGCTCAGATGGGTCTTGTCCGCCCAGCCGGCGTCCTGGTCGGCGATCCAGGAGCGGGCCTCGTCCCGGTCGGCGATGGGGCGCATCGACCAGCGGCGCATCGCCTCGTCGCGGTGGGCGGCGAGAATCACGGGGATGTCCGAGTCCTGCCAGGGACGGAGGGCCAGGGCCGGCGCGGTCGGAGTGGGTTTCACGGTCAAGGTCATCGGCGACGTCATGCGGACCATCCAACAGCATGGCCGCCCGCTGCGCCGGACCGCACCAGCCCTGGAAGCAGGCGATGCTGAGCCCCGATTCTCCCGTTCCGCGGTGGGACGGGCTTACCATTTCGAGAGAGGAAGCAGGGACATGGTCTCGTGCGGGAGCTGTGGAGCTGCCGGGGCGTGCTTTGCCCCGAGCCCGGAGTACCCGCAGCTCGCCGCGCCGGACGGCCGGAGGCTTCTGGCGTTCACGCCGGTACGGGTAGCGGCCTAACAGAAATGAGTGGATCGCAGTGAGTGATGAGCAGGAGATCTACACGCCTGCGACGGGCGTTGTTCTCTCGTCCTGTGACAACTGCTTCCAACCCGTCGTTGATGGCCCCGAGGGCGGGTACTGCTGTTCTCGCTGTGGCCACTCCGTGGATCCGCCCAACGTGGTCATGACCAGACGCCAAGCGGAGTGGGCCCGTCGCAAGGCCAACCGGGAAACGAGTTGGGCCGGTTTCCGCCACCTGGCCGCCTCACTGACCAAGCCCGAGGCGTACCCGCGCCACGACTGACACCACCGCAGAGACTGCCCCGGCGGCCGTCTCGGTCCCGCTCGCGCCACCGTCAGTTGTCGGTGATCTCGGTGGCCGGGTCCCGGGAGCGGAGGATGCGCAAGTAGGCGAAGACGTCGTCGATCTGATCTGCCGTCAGGGTGGTGGCGTGCTCGAGGGCTCGGACCAGCCGGTTGTCGGAGTCGGCCGATTCGGCAACCCGCAGCCAGTCGTGGCCCATCATCCGGGCGTCGGCGCAGGCGATCAGCACGCGGGCGTCGCCTCGGGCGAATCGGATCGTTCCCGGTCGCCGTCCGAGCGAGACCTGGAACTCTCCCTCAGCGCCTTCGACCGCGGCTCCGAGCGCCCTGGAGATCTGTTCGCCCGAAAGGCCGGCGAGGGTGAGCCGGGCACGGACGTCGGATCGGTCGGCGGCACGGAGCAGCGCGAGTGCGGTGCGGCGGACCTCCTCGCCGCTGACGGTGAGTTCCTGGGCATCGCACCAGACGACGCGGATCCGCTGGGACCGGCCCACCCCGGGCGCGCGCGACTGCAGGATGTGGATACGGATCATCGGGATCGGCTCGGGCATCCGTGCGAGTGTAGGGGACCGAAGACCAGTGACTGCACCGGTCGAAGCGCGGTGGTGACGCGCAGCGTGTAGCCCTGGAGCGTCCTGGCGGGCGGCGGTGCGCTCGGGCGCGAGGCCGGTGATGGGGCGGTGGTTGACCTCGTGCTCTCGTCCGCCTTCCCGGCCGCTATGACTTGATCAAGCGGATGAATATAACCGAATGTAGTTGATCGACTACCCATTGTCCTGGAGCCTGGTGGGTCGGAGATCGGGTGAGGGCCCGATCCGCTTGATCGAGGGAGACATCCTGATGCATCTGACGCGTCCCGTGAAGTTCCTGTCGCGCGCTTTGCAGGCGTGCGCCGTCTGTGGGGTGAGTGCGGTCCTGATGGTCGGCGTTGCGCCGAACGCACAGGCCGCGCGGGCGGACGGGCTCCGCTCGTCAGGTCCGGCCTGCCCGCTCACCACGGACCTGGTGTCGCCGCAGCTGGAGACGGCACTCGCCTGCTGGCAGAAGCTGCTCGTGGGCAAGACCATCGTCGAGAACGGCCAGCCCGTAGGGCCGAACCAGATCAGCACATCGGATCTGCCCCGGGAGAACGCCCGCGTCGTGGGCCCGAGCACCCCCGTCTCCATCGACTATGTGCCGAACCGGCTGAACATCATGACGAATGCGCAGGGGTTGATCTACAAGGTGGACCTGGGCTGACGGGGCGCCGGAGCCGGCCGCCGCGCAACCAGACGCCCAGAAGAACAGAAGAGGACCCCGGTCGTGGCCGGGGTCCTCTTCTATGTGATGCCAAAAGCTACTGGCACCAACTACATCGGCAAATGGACGCTCCGGTGGTGGATATTGCGGTAACCATGCCCGCCCCCGCTATCGACCGGTCGGTGTTCCGCCCGGATCGAACGAGTGGTGGAAGGTGAAGGCACACGGTGCAGAGCCGTCGTCCTGGAGGTGTTTCAGCCTGGCAACCCCGTCCTGCCAGGTCGGTATCGTGCCGTCGGTGACCCACCAGAACACGTAGCCCGGGTGTCCTGTCCTCTCGAACCAGTCGTAACGCCTGTTGAGCGCCGTGCGGTGCGGACCGGCGTAGATGGCGTCGAAGGCGGAACCCACGTCGGTCCAGAGTGAGAGGGTCGCGGCCAGGGCGGTGGTTTCCGCGGTGCGGCCCTTCCCGTACCAGGCCGGAACGGCAAACTCTCCCCATTCACCCCAGTCCAAGTCGAAGATCGTGCCCCGGCTGTGGTCTGCCGCTTCAGCATGAGCGATGTATCCGGGGTGCCGGCTGATCTCCCGGTAGACGACCTCACCGCTCTCGTAGAACTCCCGCGTAGGACATCCGGGATCGGTGAGGGGTGACTTCAGGACACCAAACGTGTACAGAGCAAGATGAGGCATGCGTCTCTCCGTGGAATCGCTGTGCGACTGTGCGCGGCACCGAATGTGAGGAGAAGATAGCCCCCGCTCCAGGCTCTGTCGAAGTTGCCTTTTCCCTCTCCAAGTGGCCTCCTGCAGTCAGAACCTCGGGTTCGGGGTCGCGCAGGGCATAA
>Ga0302314_10018800_pt1 | contig 11507 bp, 15 predicted proteins | sample III_Palsa_N2_3_FD_200533 | JGI IMG/M metagenome (GOLD analysis project Ga0302314, IMG submission 200533) | Peat permafrost microbial communities from Stordalen Mire near Abisko, Sweden - III_Palsa_N2_3 | ecosystem: Environmental > Terrestrial > Soil > Palsa > Peat permafrost | place: Sweden... | reverse complement strand
AGATCGGGTCCTTCCTTGACACCTCCGAAGGGTGGGCCGAAAGCATGCCCAGTGTCGGCGTAGGGTTGTTTCTGTGTCAGCGTAAGCGTTTGTAGACAGACCGGCAGGGGATTTGAGGGCCTTGGTCGTGACCGTTCGAACGAACTCGGCGAGAGCCGGAATGAAAGTTGGCGCCTGAATTGACCGCTCATAGTCCACTGAGACTTCTCGACGATGCTGCCGAACTGACGGCGCCGGTCGTGGACGCGACGCTTGAGGCCGGCTCGAAGCGCCTGGCCGGCCATCCCGGAAAGCGCGCGCTTGATGTGATCGGCGGCTTGCTCGGCTTGGTCATCCTGTCGCCGCTGCTGGTTGTCGTGGCAGGGTTGCTGTGGTGCGAAAGCGGCGCGTGGCCCATCTTCCGGCAGGAACGCACGGGTCTCGCGGGCCGAACCTTCGTCATCTACAAATTCCGCACCATGCGGGTTTCCGAGGACCGCGGAAATGTCGCCCAGGCTATCCGAAACGATGCGCGGGTGACCCCAATCGGCGCCCTCTTGCGACGGACGAGCATCGACGAACTGCCTCAACTCCTGAACATCCTGCGCGGCGACATGTCGCTGGTGGGGCCGAGGCCGCATGCGGTGGCTCATGACAACCACTATGGGGCCCTGGTGCCCGGTTACTACTCGCGCTTTCTGACCAAGCCGGGTCTCACCGGATTGGCCCAGGTGGCCGGTTTCCGAGGTCGCACACCACAGCCGGGCGACATGGCCGCGCGCGTCGACAAGGATCTGGAATATATCCGCCGCTGGTCCTTCTGGCTGGACGTCGAGATTCTGCTCCGCACGCCGCTGGTGCTGACCTTCCACCCGATGGCCTACTAGGCGGTCAACAGCGCGCGAGCCCGCTCGAACACCGCCTCGAACATCGTCGACGTCAAGCGTCCGGTGTTCGTGTTGAGGCGAGAGCAGTGGTAGCTGTTGATCAGCCGGAAGGACCCGACCTCATATTCGGCGCCGTGGCCGCGTGACGGCCCCGGCCGTCCGACCAGAGCGCGGATCGCGTTCCGTCGGGCGACCTCACCGAGCGAGACGATGATCTCCAGGCGTGGCAGCGCGGCCATTTGCGCCGCCAGGAACGGTCGGCACGAGGCCTCCTCGGCCGGCGTCGTCTTGTTGGCGGGGGGCGCGCATCGCACGGCATTGGTGATCATGCAGTCGACGAGCGTCAGGCCATCGTCGGGGCGCGCGCCATAGCGCCCACGCGCGAAGCCCGTCTTGATCAGCGTCTCGTAGAGGAGGACGCCGGCGAAATCGCCGGTGAACGGGCGGCCGGTGCGATTCGCGCCCGATCGGCCCGGCGCCAAGCCGACGACGAGGAGACGGGCGGCCGGATCGCCGAACGAGGGCGCCGGTCCATTGAACCAGTCGGGGTGCTCAGCGCGATTGACCTGCCGATAGGCGACGAGCCTGGGGCAGATCGGACAGTCGCGCGGCGGTTCGCTCGGAAAATGAGTCGGCATGCGGCTATGATCGGCCGGCGACCCTCGGCGTGCAAAGGCGGTCTTCCATGAAACAAATCGGCAGGCGCGAATGGCTCGATCGCGCCGTGGTCATCGCCCTTGGATCGAACCTGGCCGGCGATCATACCTCGTCCGAGGCTCTGCTGGACGCCGCCTTGGCGCGCCTGACCGAGCTTGGACTGACGGTGCGTGAGCGTTCATCCTGGTGGCGCTCGGCGGCGTGGCCGGATCCGGCCGATCCCGAGTTCGTCAACGGCGTCGCCCTCATCGAGACGGCGGCGTCGCCCGGCGAGTTGATGGGTGTCCTGCGCGGGATCGAGGATGACTTTGGCCGCCGCCGCCTTGGCGCCAACGCGCCGCGTACGCTCGACCTCGACCTCATCGCCCACGGCCGCGAGGTGTTTGACGCGCCCGGGCTCATCGTGCCGCACCCGCGGGCTCACGAACGCCGGTTTGTCATGGCGCCGTTGGCCGAGATCGCGCCAGACTGGCGTCATCCCGTCAGCGGCGAGACGGCGATTACCCTGGCGGAACGCTCCATTATCGGCGCCGACGCCAGGCTCCACGTCCGCCCGCCGTTGCGCCGAGAGGCCCGAAACGCTATCTAGCCAATCATACCTCCCAACATCACGTGAGACTACATGGCCCGCGTCACCGTCGAAGATTGCGTTACCCGCGTTCCCAATCGCTTCAATCTCATTCTGCTCGCCGCCAACCGCGCCCGCGCCATCGCCGCCGGTGGGCCGTTGCTGCTGGATCGCGACAACGACAAGAACCCGGTGGTCGCCTTGCGCGAGATCGCCGATGACCTGGTCAATCCCGAAGAGCTGCGCGAGACGGTGATCACCAGCCTTCAGCGGGTCGACGAGCACTCCGAGGCCGAAGAAGAAGCGGAGACCCTGGCGCTGCTGGCCGATCCCTCCCACTCGCGCATGAGCGAGCAGGAACTGGTCCGCGCCCTGCAGAGCGACCGCGATGGCGGTCAGGAGGAACGTTACTGAGTCTCGACCACGCAGAGACTCTGATACCCAAGGCGGCGCCGCCTCCCGTCGCCCCTTCCGCCTCGACCCCGCCTCGCCCGTCGAAGAGCGAGCCGCGCAAGTTCCTGCGCCAATACGAACTCATCGAGCGCGTCCGAGCCTATGATCCCAGCGCCGACGAGGCGCTGCTCAACCGCGCCTATGTCTACGCCATGCGCATGCACGGCTCGCAGACGCGAGCCTCGGGCGACCCCTATTTCGCCCATCCGATCGAAGTCGCCGGCATTCTCACCGACTACAAGCTCGACACGGCGACCATCGTGACCGCGCTCCTGCACGACGTCATCGAGGACACCGAGGCCAAGAAGGAAGACATCGATCGCCTGTTCGGGCAGGAGATCGGCGAGCTTGTGGAGGGCGTCACCAAACTCTCCCGCCTGGAGGCGACGGCCGATCACAAGCGTCAGGCCGAAAATCTGCGCAAGTTCATCCTGGCGGTGTCGAAAGACGTGCGTGTGCTGTTGGTCAAGCTCGCCGACCGGCTGCACAACATGCGCACGCTGCACTTCATCGCCAGCGCGGCCAAGCGCGAACGCATCGCCCGCGAAACTCTGGATATCTATGCGCCCTTGGCCCGTTCGATCGGCTGCCACCGCATCTGTTCGGAGCTGGAAGAGTTGGCGTTCAGCCACCTCAACCCGGTGGCGCGCGACGCCATCATCCGCCGGCTCGACGCCCTGCGCGCCCGCCAGGGCAAGTCGGTGGCGCTGGTCAGCGAGGAAATCGTCGAGAAGCTCAACGCGGCCGGGATCGCCACCCGCGTGCTCGGCCGTGAAAAGAATCCGTTCTCGATCTGGCGCAAGCTGCAGAGGAAGTCGCTCGGGTTCGCCCAGCTATCCGACATCTACGCGTTCCGCGTGATCGTCGACACCGAGGATGACTGCTACCGCGCGCTCGGTGTGATTCACCGGGCCTGGTCCATGGTCCCGGACCGCTTCAAGGACTTCATCTCCACACCCAAACGTAACAACTATCGCTCGATCCACACGACGGTGGTCGGCCCGCGCGCGGCGCGCATTGAGCTGCAGATCCGCACCGAAATCATGGACCGCGTCGCCGAGCAGGGCGTCGCCGCCCACTGGCGCTACAAGAACGAGACCTATGGCTTTGACCCTGAGGCCGCTGCCGCGGAGGGCGGGGCCGACCCGCTGGAAAACCTGCGCCAGCTGGTCCAGGTGCTGGACCAGGGCGGCGACGCCGAAGACCTCCTGGAACACGCCAAGATGGAGATGTTCCTCGATCAGGTGTTCGTGTTCACCCCCAAGGGAAAGCTCATCAGCCTGCCGGCGGGGGCCATGCCGCTCGACTTCGCCTACGCTGTGCACAGCGACGTCGGCGACACCTGCATCGGGGTGAAGGTCAACGGCGAGCTGCGGCCGCTGCGCACGGCTCTGCAGAACGGCGATGTGATCGAAGTCGTCCGCGGCCCCAAGGCGGCGCCGCCGCCCGATTGGCGCAGCCTGACGGTCAGCGGGCGCGCGCGCTCGGCGATCCGCCGCCTCATCCGCCACACCGAGAAGGAAGAGTTCCAGAAGCTTGGGCGCTCAACCCTCGATCAGACCTTCGATCGCGCCGGCAAGAAACTCATCGAGGTGTCGCTGCGCCCCGCGCTCGACCGTTTCGCCGCGGCCAACGAGGGCGAGCTCATGGACGCCGTCGGCCGGGGCAGGGTGACTCCCACCCAGGTGCTTGAGACGGTCTTCCCAGGGCTAAAGGACACCGAGCGGGAAGCCGCCTCGGCCCGCCGGCGCATCGAGGACGGTCAGGCCGCCCATTTCTATGTCCAGGGCGGGGGTCTGACCCCCGGTGTCGCCCTCCACTTCATGCCTTGCTGCGATCCCATGCCGGGCGACCGGATCGTCGGCATCGTCGAGAAGGACAAGGGCCTCGCCATCCACACCATCGATTGTCCCGTGCTGGCCACGTTCGAAGACCGCGAGGAGCTGTGGCGCGACCTGCAGTGGACGCCGGAGGCGGAGCGCAACACCCTCTCCGACGCGCGTCTTCGGACCACGGTGCGCGATGCGCCGGGCGTGCTGGGGCAGATCTGCACCATTATCGGTGAGGCGGGCGGCAATATCATCGGCATCAATCTGCGCCACCGCCATTCCAACTTCTTCGACGCCGATTTCGACGTGGAAGTGAAGGACGCCCGGCACCTCACCCACGTGGCCGCGGCGTTGCGCGCCTGCCCAGCCGTCGAGACGGTAGATCGCGCGCAAGGGTAGGGATTCACAGTTCCATCCGTTGACATGTGCATCACATGTGTTCATGTGATGCACATGTCAGTCATGATCCAAATTCGCAACGTGCCAGAGACTGTTCATCGGACGCTCAAGTCGCGGGCCGCGCTCGCCAGCATGTCGCTTTCCGACTACCTCCTGGGCGAAATTCGCCAGGTGGCCGCGAGACCGACGCTTGAGGAAATGCGCGCGCGTCTCGAAAGTCGCACGCCCGTGACGACATCCCTTTCGTCAGCCGAGGCGGTTAGGGCCGAGCGCGATAGCCGTTGATCGTTCTCGACGCTTCGGTTGCGCTCGAGTCTCTCCTGCGCAAACCAGGGGCCGTTGCCGTCGATGCGAGGTTGTTTTCTATCGGCCAGTCAATGCATGCCCCACACCTGCTCGATGTCGAGGTGGCGCAGGTCATCCGCCGGCACGCGATCAAAGGCGAAATCACCGCCCAGCGCGGCCAGTCCGCATTGAACGATCTCGCCGAACTCCCGATCCGCCGTTACCCACACGAGCTGCTATTGCCGCGCATCTGGGAGCTCCGGAATAATCTGACGGCCTATGATGCGGCTTACGTGGCGCTCGCGGAGCTTCTGAACGCTCCATTGCTCACTCTCGACGCGCGTCTGGCTTCCGCCGCCGGGAATTCCGCACGGATCGAACTCATATCGGTCTAAGTGCGCTCCAGCCGGTAGAGCTGTTGGCAAATCCAGACGTTGCGCGACTTGGACCATTGGCGATCGTCGCCGACGTGGATAAAGCCAAGCTTGGTCAGCACCTTTCCCGATGCTGGATTGTCGTCCGCGTGGCCGGATTCGAGTCGATGAAGGCCGAGAGTCTCGAACGCGAAGGCGCGCAGTGCCCCGGCCGCTTCGCTCGCGAGCCCGTAGCCCCAAAACGCCTCGTCGAGCCAGTAACCCAGCTCACCATGCCGGCCTGAAATCTCATCCAGGTCGGCGCATCCAATGATGACGTCCTCGAAGAGGATGGCGAACCGATAGGCCGTTCCTTCCTCCCATTCGCGGCGCGCGCCCTCGACCCACGCGAGCATCGCCTCGCGCGTCGGTGGATGGTTCGCCATTCGAAGCATCCGGCCAACCTTCCAGTTCGACTGGATCTCCACAAATCGGTCGACGTGGGCAGCGTCGAACGGGCGCATCTCAAGACGCGCGGTGCGGATCACGCGAACGCAGGGCGGGAGCATGTTGAAGCTAGACCGAGGACTGCCCTCTAGCGCAAGCATAGCGTGTTCCACACCCGTCACGCCTGGGCTATTTGACTGCCCATGACCAACGAAGACGTGCTCGAGGAATTCCGCCAGGCCGGCGCCCTGCGCGAAGGCCATTTCATTCTCTCGTCCGGTCTGCACTCCGGCGTCTTTCTGCAGAAGAACCTGGTGTTCATGCACGCGGATCGCAGCGAACGCCTATGCCGGGCGCTGGCGGCCGAAATCCGCGCTCAGGTCGGCCAAGTCGATGTCTGCGTCTCGCCGGCCGTGGGTGGGATCATCCCAGGCTATGAGACCGCTCGGCATCTGGGCGTGCCCTCGATCTATGTCGAGCGCGAAGGCGGCGTGCTGAAGTTCCGGCGCGGTTTCGGCCTGGCCCCCGGCGCGCGGGTGGCGATGGTCGAAGACATCGTCAGCACCGGGCTTTCGTCGCGCGAGTGCGTCGAGGCGATCCGCGCCGCGGGTGGCGAGGTGGTGTGCGCGGCATGCATCGTCGATCGCTCGGGTGGCCGGGCCGACGCCGGCGCGCCGATGATCGCCCTGGCCCGACTTGATGTGCCGGCCTGGCCGGCCGACGCCTTGCCGCCGGAGCTGGCCGCGATCCCGCCGGAAGATCCCGGCAGCCGGAGGCTCTCTGTATGAGCGACCGCCTGCGCCTGGGCGTCAACATCGACCACGTGGCCACGATCCGTAACGCGCGCGGCGAGGCCTATCCCGATCCGGCCCGGGCGGCGGAGATCGCCATGCAGGCCGGCGCCGACGGCATCACCGCCCACCTGCGCGAGGATCGCCGACATATCTCCGACGCCGACATCGACGCGCTGGTGGCGCTCACCCGCCGGCGCGGCCGGCCGCTCAATCTGGAAATGGCGGTGACCGACGAGATGCGGGCGATCGCGCTGGCGCACCGGCCGCACGCCGCTTGTCTGGTGCCCGAACGCCGGGAGGAGGTGACCACCGAGGGCGGTCTGGATGTCGCCGGGGCGCATAACCGCATCGCGCCGGTGGTGACGGAACTCCAGGACGCCGGGATCCGCGTGTCACTGTTCGTCGAGCCGGACCCGCGGCAGATCGAGATGGCGGCCAAGATCGGCGCCCAGGTCGTGGAGTTGCACACCGGCGCCTGGTGCCTGGCGGTGCGCGAGCGCGCGCCGCGGGCGGGCGCGCTCCTGGAAAGGCTCCAGGACGCCGCGCGTCTGGCCGCCGGCCTGGGACTTGAGGTCCACGCCGGCCACGGCATCGACTATGAGACCGTCGGTCCGGTCGCCGCCATCTCCGAGGTCGCCGAACTCAACATCGGCCATTTCCTGATCGGCGAGGCCATCTTCGCGGGTCTCGACCCGGCGATCCGGCGCATGCGCGCCCTGATGGACAAGGCGCGGAGCGAGTGCGCCGCGTGATCATCGGCATCGGCTCGGACATCACCGACATTCGCCGGATCGAACACAGCCTGACTCGCTTTGGCGAGCGCTTCACCCGGCGCATCTTCACCGAGACAGAACGCGCCAGAGCCGAGCGGAAGGCGGACCGCGCCGCCACCTATGCCAAGCGCTTCGCGGCCAAGGAGGCGTGCGCCAAGGCGCTCGGCACCGGCATGCGACGCGGCGTGTTCTGGAAGGATATGGGCGTAGTCAACGCGCGCTCGGGCCAGCCGACACTGGCGCTCACCGGCGGCGCGGCGGCGCGGCTCGCCGAGCTGACGCCCCCCGGCCACATCTGCGCCGTGCATCTCACCCTCAGCGACGAAGTCCCCTACGCCCAGGCTTTCGTGGTCATCGAAGCCACGCCCGCATGACGGCGGTTTAACAAGCGCGCGGCTTGCCGTTGCGCTAGCCAGCGTCTAGCACCGCCGCCAATAGATCCAATCCAGACACGAGCGACATGAGCAAAACCAAAGCCAAAGCGGCCGGCGCCACCGAAGAGGTCGGCGAAATCATCAAGACGATCTTTTGGGCTCTGCTGATCGCTCTCGTGATCCGGACCCTGCTCTTCCAGCCCTACACCATCCCCTCGGCGTCCGAGGAGCCGAACCTCTATCAGGGCGACTACATCGTGGTTACGAAGTGGTCGTATGGCTACAGTCGTCACTCGATCCTGTTCAGCCCGGCGATCTTCAAGGGGCGCATCCTCTTCACGCCGCCTACTCGGGGCGATGTCGTCGTGTTCAAGCTCCCGAGGGACGGACAAACCGACTACATCAAGCGCCTCGTCGGGCTGCCGGGCGACAGCGTCCAGGTGCGTCAGGGCATTCTCTACATCAACGGCAAGGCGCTTCATCAGACGCCGGTCAAGACCATCGAAACCGATGACCGCGAACGACCGGAACAGGCTACGCTGATGCGGGAAACCAATCCCGAGGGACGTTCCTATCTCATCCAGTCGCATGGCGGCCACGAGCCGGCCGACAACACCGACGTCTATCACGTGCCGCCACACTGCTATTTCATGATGGGCGACAACCGCGAAAACTCCGCCGACAGTCGCTTCGATCCGGGCCTGTCATCGGACGATCCCCGGTTGGGCGGCTGTGGCTGGGATAGCCAGACCGACGCCCAGGTGGGCGATGAATCCGGCGTCGGCTTCGTGCCCGAGGACAATCTCGTCGGGCGGGCGCGGATCGTGATGCTGTCATGGAAAGAGGACGCGGCGTTCTTCAAACCGTGGACCTGGCTCGACCTGCGCTGGAATCGTTTCCTGCGCTGGGTAAATTGAAACCCTCCGGCCGATGAACCGGCGGGCGACGGCGATCGATACGCTCGAGGCGCGCCTCGGCCACGTGTTCGCCGACCGTGAACTGATCGAGCGGGCGCTCACCCACGCCAGCGCCCGCGGTCCGCGACGGGAGGACAACGAGCGCCTGGAGTTCCTGGGTGATCGCGTCCTCGGCCTGGTCATGGCCTCCGCCCTGGTGGGCGGCGACGGCGAAGCGAGCGTGGGCGACCTGACCAAGCGCCTCCACGGCCTCACCAATGGCGAAGCCTGTGCGCGGGTGGCTCAGGACATCGGCCTCGGCGAGGCGCTGCGCCTGCCTGCCGGCGAAACCAAGCGCGGGGCCCGGGCGCTCGCCACGGTCCTCGGCGACGCCTGCGAGGCCCTGATCGCCGCGCTCTATCTCGAGCTTGGCCTGGATGAGGCGGCGAAAATCGTCCTTCGCCTGTGGGCGCCGTTGCTGGCCGAGCCGCACGACGCCGACACTGTCGATCCCAAGACGGTGCTCCAGGAATGGGCGGCCGCCAACGGCCGCAAGCCGCCGGTCTATCGCGTGCTCGAGCAAACAGGGCCGGCGCACGCGCCGACGTTCACGCTCGAAGTCTCTGTTGAGGGCGATGCGCCCGAAGTCGCTAGCGCCGGCGCTGTCCGTGTAGCTGAAAAGGCGGCGGCGTTAGCGCTGCTGCGACGATTGAAGAGTTCAACATGACCCGCGCCGGATTTGTCGCCATCATCGGCGCCCCTAACGCGGGCAAGTCGACGCTGGTGAACCGCCTCGTGGGTTCCAAGGTTTCGATCGTGACGCGCAAGGTGCAGACCACGCGTTTCCCGGTGCGTGGCGTCGCCATGGAGGGTGAGACCCAGATGGTGCTGGTGGATACGCCCGGCATCTTCACGCCGCGCCGGCGTCTGGATCGGGCCATGGTGCGGGCCGCCTGGAACGGCGCCGAAGACGCGGACGCCATCGTCCACCTGATCGATACGGAGGCTCATGACCACGTCGCCCAGACGCGCGCCCGCGGCGCGGATCGCCTGGCGGTTAAGGACTCCGAACAGATCGCGGAAGGACTGAAGGCCGCTGGCAAGCGCGCCATCCTGGTTCTCAACAAGATCGATCTGGTGCGGAAGGAGCAGCTCCTGTCCCTCACGGAGCAGCTTTTCGACGGCGAGCTCTATTCGGACGTGTTCCTGATTTCCGCGAGCGGCGGGGGCGGCGTGGCCGACCTGAAACGGACGCTGGCCGCCAGAATGCCCGAAGGGCCGTGGTTCTACCCGGAGGACCAGAGCGCGGACATTCCCGTGCGTCTTCTGGCCGCCGAGATCACGCGGGAGAAGCTCTATCTGCGCGTGCACGAGGAGTTGCCCTACAGTGCGGCGGTGGAGACGACGAAATTCGAGGAGCGGGCCGACGGCTCGGCGCGCATCGAGCAGACCATCTATGTCGAGCGTGACGGCCAGCGCGGCATCCTGCTCGGCAAGGATGGCGCGACCCTGAAGTGGATCGGCAAGACCGCGCGAGAGGAGCTCTGCGTCCTGCTCGACCGGCCCGTGCACCTCTTTCTACACGTGAAGGTGAAATCCGGCTGGGCGGAGGACCGCGGTCTCTACGGCGACGTCGGCCTCGACTTCGACGTCTGAACAGGGCCAGTCCTGGTCCATGGAATTTGACGAACCCGCCTTCATTCTCACCGCCCGCGCTCACGGCGAAGCGGGCGCGATCGTCGAGGCGCTGACCGCGTCACGTGGCAAATGGGCGGCCCATGTGGCGGGCGGAGCGTCGCGGCGCATGAAGCCGTTTCTGCAGCCCGGGGCCCGCGTCGCCTTCGCCTATCGCGCCCGGGTGGCGGACCAGCTGGGCTCGGCGCGGATCGAGCCTGTGGGGGAGGGGCCTTCGGCCCTGTTCGACGACGCCACCGCCTTGGCCGGCCTTGCCGCCGCCGCCGCTGTGGTCGCCGCCGCCTTGCCGGAGCGCGAGCCGCATCCGGGCGTGTTCCTGGCCTTCGAGTCCCTGACCGGCGCGCTGGCCGACGAAGCGATCTGGCCGGCGGTGCTGGTGCGGTTCGAGGCAGGCCTGCTGGCCGACCTAGGCTTCGGCCTCGATCTGACCGCTTGCACCGTGACCGGCGCCACCGACGACCTTATCTGGGTGAGCCCGCGCACCGGCCGGGCGGTCAGCGCCGCCGCGGGCGAGCCCTACAAGGACCGGCTTCTCGCCCTGCCGCTGTTTCTGCTCTCCGCCCAGGGCCGCCTGGCGCCCGGTGATATCGCCGCCGGCCTGGCGCTCACCGGCCATTTCCTGCAGACCTGCGTCTTCAATCCGCTCAATCGGCCCCTGCCGCCGGCGCGCGACCGCTTGCTCGAACGGCTGCGCGAACGGGGCCTGCTATGATAGCCTGACGCCCCAAGGGAGAAACGCCACATGGCCGATGTGACCGACGAGCTGATCGAACTGCGCGGCCTGCGTTTCCACTACCGCGACTGGCCATCCAAGCGGGCGGACGCGCCGACGATGGTCCTGCTCCATGGCTACACCGGCCACGCTCGCTCGTGGGATCGCTTCGCCGAAGCCGTCACCGACAGCTACCACGTGCTGGCGCTCGATCAGCGCGGGCACGGCGAGAGCGCCTGGGCGGGAGCGGGCAATTACGCGGTCACCGAGATGGCCGAGGATCTGGTCGCGTTCATCGCCGCGCTGAGGCTGCGGCGCCTGACCCTGGTCGGCCTTTCGATGGGCGGCATGGTGGCCATGGACTACGCCGGGCGGCGGCCCGCGGAGCTGGAACGCCTCGTCATTG
>Ga0302314_10018799_pt1 | contig 11507 bp, 8 predicted proteins | sample III_Palsa_N2_3_FD_200533 | JGI IMG/M metagenome (GOLD analysis project Ga0302314, IMG submission 200533) | Peat permafrost microbial communities from Stordalen Mire near Abisko, Sweden - III_Palsa_N2_3 | ecosystem: Environmental > Terrestrial > Soil > Palsa > Peat permafrost | place: Sweden... | reverse complement strand
CGCACATCGTCGACGAGGTGCGTCGCCGCGCGGCCGACGCGTTCCGCCAGAGCGAGCACGACGAGAAGGCGCGCCTCAACCTGCGCTCCCGCGGCGAGCCCACGACGGGCCGCGCGTTCGAGGCCGAGCGCGCCAAGGTGCGCCGCCAGTTCGTGAGCGAAGCGCTCGTCGACGCGGGCGTGGAGCGCGCGAGCCACTGGGGCTGGCCGAACATCTACACGTACACCAAGAGCCTCGGCGAACAGATCATCGCGCGCTCGGGCGTGCCGTTCGCCATCACACGCCCCGCGTGCTGCGAGAGCACCGTGACGTTCCCGTTCCCGGGGTGGAACGAGGGCATCAGCACGTCCGCGCCGATCATCTTCCTCATCATGAAGGGGCAGGTGCAGGTCCCGCTCGCGGACGTGCCGCTCGACTTCATCCCGACGGACTACGTGTGCGCCGGCATGATCATGGCGCTCGCGGAGCTGCTCGAGGGCACGCAGAAGCCCGTCTACCAGCTCGGCACGTCCGACGTGAACGCGTGCTCGGCCGCGCGCTTCGGCGAGCTCACTGGCCTCTACAAGAGGAAGCACTACCTGAAGAAGGGCAACGGCAACCCCTTCGTGAACTTCTTCCAGGCGCACATCGAGTCGATCGCGGTGAGCGAGAAGCGCTTCGACGCGCTCGGCTCGCCGGCGATGGCGAAGCTCGGACGCGAGATCGCGCGCACCGTGCGCACCACGGTCCCCGCGCTCAAGCCCGCCGCCGACGCCCTCGAGCGCGCGGCGAAGCAGGAGCAGAAGATCGGCGCGATCATGAAGCTGTTCGCCCCGTTCACGACGGGCAAGAACGGCCCCTTCTCGTGCGCCAACGTGCGCGCGGCGCACGCGCGCCTGTCCGACGCTGACCGCGCGAAGCTCCCGTGGGCGCCCGAGTCGATCGACTGGGCGCAGTGGTTCCACAGCGTGCACATGCCGGCGATGGAGAAGTGGATCCTCCCGGAGATGGACAAGAAGCTCGCGCGCGAAACGAAGGCGCTCGCGGCGCACGAGACGCTCGTGTCGATGCTCGAGGAGATGGCCGAGCGCTACGAGCACGCCGCCGCCCTCACGCGCCTCACGAAGGATACGGAGCGCGTGACCTACGAGGAGCTCCGCGCTCGTTCGCGCGCGGTCGCTGCGCGCCTCGCCGCCCAGGGCGTCGGGCGCGGGGACCACGTCGTGCTCGCCGCGAAGAACCGGCCGGAGTGGGCGATCGCGTACTTCGGGATCTTGCGCGCCGGGGCCGTCGCGGTGCCGATCGACCACGCGATGGACGGCCTCGCACGCGATACGCTGGTCGTGGACTGCGCGGCGAAGGTCGTCATCACCGACGCCGCGCTCGCCGACCTCACGTCCCGCGACGACGCGCTGTCGCCACCGGACATCGCGCCCGACCCGAGCGACGTCGCGAGCCTGCTCTACACGAGCGGCACCACCGGCAAGCCGAAGGGCGTGAAGCTCACGCACGCGAACTTCGCGTCGCTCATCGCGGCCCTCGCGCCGCTCTTCCCGCTGACGAGCAAGGACCGCGTGATGTCGGTCCTGCCGCTGCACCACACGTTCGAGTTCACGTGCGGCCTGCTCCTGCCGCTCTCGCGCGGCGCGCACGTCCTGTACCTGGACGAGCTGTCGGGCGAGAAGCTCGCGGACGGCCTCGCGGTCGGCAAGGCGACGGCGATGGTGGGCGTGCCCGCGCTCTGGCAGCTGCTCGAGCGGCGCATCGTCTCGGAGATCGAGTCGCGCGGCCCGGTCGCCGCGGCGCTCTTCCAGGCCGGCGGCGAGCTGAATCGCGTCCTCGGCGCGAAGCTCGGGCTCGACGCGGGCAAGGTCCTTTTCGGTCCGGTGCACGCGGCCCTCGGCGGCGAGTTGCGCTGGCTCATCTCGGGCGGCGCGGCGCTTCCCAAAGAGACGCACGCGCGCTTCGCGGCCCTCGGCCTGCCGCTCGCGGAGGGCTACGGGCTCACGGAGGCCGCGCCGGTGCTCACCGTCGCGCAGGCGTCGCCGAAGGCGAAGAGCGGGAACGTGGGCAAGGCGATCCCGGGCGTCGAGCTCAAGATCGCGCATCCCGACGGCGACGGCGTCGGCGAGATCGTCGCGCGCGGCCCGAACGTCATGGCCGGCTACACCGACGACGTCGCCACCGCGCGCACGATCGACGGCGAGGGCTGGCTGCACACGGGCGACCTCGGCAAGATCGACAGGAACGGCCGCCTCGTCCTCGTGTCGCGCATGAAGGACGTGGTCGTCGGCCCGACGGGCGAGAACGTCTACCCCGACGACGTGGAGCAGCGCCTCGGCGCGGTCGACGGCATCGCGGAGCTCGCGGTCGTCGGCGTGTCGAGCGAGACAGGCGAGAAGGTCGCGTGCCTCGCAGTGCCCGAGACGAGCGCGGACGACGAGCGCCAGGAGCGCAACCAGCAAGCGCGCGACGCCTTGCGCCGCGCGTTCGACAAGCTGCCCTACGGCCAGCGCCCGGCGATCGTGCACCTGTCCGACCGCCCCCTGCCCCGCACGGCGACCCGCAAGGTAAAGCGCGAGGAAGTGCGCGCCATCCTCGCGCGCAAGATCGCCGCCACCGAGCGCACCGTGGACGGCGGCGCGTCGGGCGTGGTCCGCACGGCGATCGCGGCGATCACGGGCGTGCACGCCATGTCCGCCGAAACGACGCTCCAGGGCGACCTCGCGTTCGACTCGCTACGCGCGACCGAGCTGCTCGAAGCGCTCGAGGCGCGCGGCCACGCGGTCAACGCGGACGCGCTGCAAGCGTGCAGCACGGTGGGCGAGGTCGAGGCCCTCGTCGGCGCCGGCGCGGACTCCGAGCGGGCGCCGCGAAGTGCACGCGCGAAGATCGAGCGCGGCGAGCCCGAGGCCATCGTGCTCCCCCCGGCCTTCCAGGAAGCGGGCAAACGCTTCGTCGGCAAGCTGCAGGACGCGTTCTACGGCCAGCTCATGAAGACGCGCGTGACCGGCCGCGCCTTCATCCCGCACAACCGCGCCACCATCGTCGTCGCCAACCACGCGAGCCACCTCGACATGGGTCTCGTGCGCCACGCGCTCGGCAAGTACGGCGAGGACATCGTCTCGCTCGCCGCGCAGGACTACTTCTTCGAGGGCAACGACCTTCGCAAGGCGTTCTTCGAGAACATGACGAACCTCGTGCCAATCGACCGCCAGGGCGGCGTGCGCGCGGCGCTCAAGCAGGCGAGCGAGGTCGTCGGCAGCGGCAAGACGGTGCTCGTGTTCCCCGAGGGGACGCGCAGCACGACCGGCGAGATCGGCGAGTTCCGCCCGATGATCGGGCAGATCGCGCTCGCGCAGGGCGTGGACATCCTGCCGGTGTTCCTCGCGGGGACGCACGCGGCGATGCCCAAGGGGAGCGTGCTCCCGACGAAGCGCGAGGTCGGCGCGCGCATCGGCCCGCCGCTCCGCATCGAGGACCTCCGCCGTCTCACCGAGAAGCTCTCGCCCGCGGACGCCGCGCGCGAGGTCGCCAAGCTCGCGCGCGCGGCCGTGAAGGCGCTCGCGGAGGGCTCTGTTCTCGACCTCGCGACCACCAAGGCGGCGAGCGTCGTCGAGGACGCGCCGCACCCGCTCGTGAAGCTCTTCGCCGAGCTCGAAGAGAAGTTCGACCCGTCGGCCGTCGAGAAGCCCGTGAGCTACTACTTCACGCTCGGCAACGACGAGCTCGCGAAGTGGACGGTGAAGTGCAACGGCGAGCGCTGCGAGGTGAAGCTGGGCAAGCCCGAGGGCGGGCAGGCAGACTGCGTGCTCAAGACGAGCTCGGAGATCTTCACGAAGATCGTGCGTGAGTCGTACGTGCCGGGGCCGAGTGACTTTCTGTCGGGGGCCATCAAGTCGAACGACGTGTCGTTGCTCCTGACGTTCCAGAAGATCTTTCAGCTCGAGTCATGAGCGAATCGTGAAGAGAATTCTCGTCACGGGGGCGACCGGGTTTCTCGGCGGGCACGTCGCGACGGCGCTGCGCGCGCGTGGCGTGGACGTCGTGGCGTTCGCACGAACGGGAGAAGTGCGCGGCGACATTCGCGATCGCGAGACCGTGCGCGCCGCGGCCCGGGGGTGCGACGGGGCCATCCACTGCGCCGGGCGCGTCTCGCGCGATGCGCGCGACACCCACGCGATGCGCGACATCCACGTGGTCGGGACGCGCGCGGTGCTCGATGCGTGCGAGGCCGAAGAGGTGCCGCGGGTCGTGGTCGCGTCGTCGAGCGGGGTGGTCGCGGTCAGCGAGGACCCTGATCGCGTCTCGACCGAGGACGACCCGACGCCGTACGCGCTCGTGAACCAGTGGCCGTACTACCGCGCCAAGCTCTGGGCCGAGCAGGAGGCCCTCGCGCGCAGCCGCGCGGGCTTCGAGGTCGTCTGCGTGAACCCCTCGCTCCTCCTGGGGCCCGGCGACGCGCGCGGCTCGTCGACCGAGGACGTGCGCCGCTTCCTCGAGGGCAAGGTCCTCGCGGTGCCCGTGGGCGGTATCTCGTTCGTCGACGTGCGCGACGCCGCCGACGCGATGGTGCGTACGCTCGAGAGCGGCGCGGCAGGAACGCGATACCTCGTCGGCGCGTGCAACGTGACGCTGCGCGAGCTCTTCGCGCGGCTCGAACGCGTGAGCGGCGTGAAAGCCCCGTGGGCACCCTTGCCGCGCGAGGCGACGCGGGCGGCCGGCGCGATCCTCGAGCGCGTCGCGGCCGCGATGGGCCGCGAGCCCGCGGTGGACGCCGCGAGCCTCGAGCTGTCGCAGTACTACTGGTACGTCGACGCCTCGCGCGCCGAGCACGAGCTCGCGTGGTCCCCGCGCGACCCGACGGCCACGCTCGCCGACACCGTGTCGGACCTGCGCGCCCGCGGCGTCGTGTGGCCGCGGCCGGCGACCGGCGCGAGCGTCTCGAGCAGGGCGTGAAGCCGCTCGCGATCGTCAACCCACAGGCGGGCGGCGGGCGCGCGGGCAAGATGCTCGCGGAGGTTCGCCCCATCGTGGAGCGCGCGCTGGGGCCGGTGGACGTCACGCTCACCGAGCGCGGCGGCCACGCCATCGACGTGGCGCGCGAGGCGGCGCTCGCCGGGCGCGAGCTCGTCATCGCGGTGGGCGGCGACGGCACGCTGAGCGACGTCGCGTGCGGCGTGCTCGAAGCGAAGGGCGCGAGCGAGGGCGGCACGGCGATCGGCTACGTCGGCATGGGCACGGGCGGCGACTTCCGGCGCTCGCTCGGCCTCGAGGACCGCCTCGACCACTACCTCGAGGCGATCGCCTCCGGCCGCGAGCGCCGCATCGACGCTTGCCGCGTGACCTTCGCGACCGAAGGCGGCGCGGCGTCGCGCTGGTTCATCAACGTGCTCTCCGTCGGCGTCGGCGGGCTCGTCGACCGCTACGTCGCGGGCACGAGCCGCGTGCTGCCCCCGAAGCTCGCGTACCTCGCCGCGACGCTCCGCGCGGTGAGCGAGAGCGAGCCCCTGTCGATCGCGTGCACGCTGTACCGCGGCGGCGACGGCGCCCGGGAGGAGCGAGTCCTCCCTGCGTACGCGCTCGCCGTCGCCAACGGCGCGTGGTTCGGCGCCGGCATGCACGTCGCGCCCCACGCCGCGATCGACGACGGCCTCCTCGACGTGATCGCGATGACCGCGCCGTCGAGGCTCGCGTTCCTCGCGCTCGGCGCCAAGGTCTACGCGAGCAACCACCTGGGCGAGCCCGGCGTGACGTCGCTCCGGTGCGACGGGATCGACCTCGCGCTCGAAGCGAGCTCGAAAGCGAGCCGCGCCCTGCTCGACATCGACGGTGAGCCGCTCGGCTCCCTCCCGGCGCGCGTGCGGATCGCGCCCGGCGCGCTGCGCATGCGCGCGTGACGGTCACTGGACCGGCGGAAACCCCGCGTCGGCGCAGTTGGTCCAGTAGCCCGGCACGCTCGCCGCGTCGCCTCCGCCGGCGTCGCCCGGGAGACACGAGCACTCGTTCACCGCGGGGTCGCAGGAGCCGCCGGCCGTGATGTCCTCGAAATAGAACTGCACCTGACACCCGACGGGATAGCTGCCTGCCGTGATGCGGGCCACCGTCGGGTCGCTCGACGACGCGCTCGTGCTGCACATGCCGGGCGCAACGGCCGCCGCCGCGTCGCAGTCCGTGTAGATGGCCGCGAGGGAGGAGCACGGGACCCCGGAGTCGTACGGCGGGGGCGTCTTTTGCTGCGCGCCGTTGCAGCCGAGGGACACGGCGGCCAGCGCGAGAGGCGCGGCGACGCGAACGAGGCCAACGAGACGAGAGAGAAGCGAGCTGCGGGTACGGGTCATGGCGGGCGCATCCTAGCCGCGCGCGGCCGACGTGCACCGTGAAACTCACGTGAACGAGGTCAAACCGGGGATAGACCGGCGAGAAACCTCCGGGTAAAGCTCCCGCATGAGCCGAATCGCCACGCGCCTCGTCAGGTCGGCCACCATCGCGACGCTCGCGTTCTTCGCCTCCGGCATCGGGCCCGCGGCCGCAGCCGGGTTCCCGGAGAAGGACAAGGAGAAGTCCGGCGAGCCCCCCCTCCCCCGCCACTTCGCGCCCGAGGAGAAGACGAGCGTCGGCAGCGTGACCGTCCGCGGCCAGCGCATCCCCTACCGCGCCATCGCCGGGTCGCTGGTCGTGCACCCGAAGGGGTGGGACGACACGACCGCGCGCATCGACATGGACGCCAAGCCCGGCAAGAGCGACCAGCGCGACGACGAGCACAAGTCGGAGAAGGAGCCCACGCCCGAGGCGTCGATGTTCTTCGCCGCGTACTTCAAGCAGGGAGTGCGCCCGGAGACGCGGCCGATCACGTTCATCTACAACGGCGGACCGGGCTCCTCGACCGTGTGGCTCCACATGGGCGCTTTCGGCCCCAAGCGCATCGGCGTGCCGAACGACCAGCACATGCCGGCCGCGCCCTACGCGCTCGTGAACAACGACGACAGCCTTCTCGACGCGAGCGACCTCGTCTTCATCGACATGCCGGGCGCGGGCTTCAGCCGCATCGCGGGGCCGGGCAAGGAGCACGCGTTCTGGGGCGTCGACCAGGACGCGCACGCGTTCGCCGAGTTCATCGCGCAGTTCCTCGGCAAGTACAGCCGCTGGAACTCACCCAAGTACCTGTTCGGCGAGAGCTACGGCACGACGCGCTCGGCGGTGCTCATCAACATGCTCGAACAGCGGGCGATCGACTTCAACGGCGTCATGTTGCTATCGCAGATCTTCAACTTCGCGCTCGACGCCGACGGCCCCGAGCCCAACCCGGGCGTGGACCTGCCCTTCGAGCTCGCGCTCCCGACGTACGCGGCCACGGCCCGCTACCACCACAAGCTCGAGGGGAACCAGGACCTGCAGGCGCTCCTCGCCGAGACCGAGCACTTCGCGATGACCGACTACGCGCTCGCGCTCCAGCAGGGCGCGACGCTCAGCGAAGCGGATCGCGCGACGGTGGCGGCGAAGCTCCACAAGTACACGGGGCTCCCGGTCGACTACATCCGCAAGGCGAACCTGCGCATCACGGGCGGCGACTTCGAGAAGGAGCTGCTCGACGGAACGGACACGACGACGGGCCGGATCGACACCCGATTCTCCGGGCCGGCGATGGACCCGCTCGAGAAGAACCCCGACTACGACCCGTCGACCGCCGCCTTCGCCTCGGCGTACGTGAGCACGTTCAACGACTACGTCCGCAACGACCTCAAGTACGGCGAGGACCGCGCCTTCAAGCCGAGCGCTTACGCCGAGATCAAGCACTGGGACAGCTCGCACAGGGGCCCGAACGGCCAGAACGGGGACTTCAACGCCCTGAACGTCATGACCGACCTCGCGACGGCCATGAAGTACAACCCGAACCTTCACGTGCAGCTCCACGCCGGCTACTACGACCTGGCGACGCCCTTCTACGAGGGCGTCTACGAGATGCGGCACCTGCCCATCCCGGACAAGCTGCAGAAGAACATCGAGTACAAGTTCTACGAGTCGGGGCACATGGTCTACGCGGTGGAGTCGCAGCGGAAAGCGCTACACGACAGCGCCGCGGACTTCATCCGGAGGACCGTGGGGCCCGCGCCGGCGCCGTGAGGTTCGTCGCGTCTCTCGCGGCCAGCATGATGGCCCTCGCGTTCGCCGTCCCGGCCCGGGCCGACGAGAGCTGGAGCCAGTGGAGCACGCCCGCGGTCTCGGGCGTCGGCCAGGGCGCCACGAAGCTCGGCGCCGGCGTGGACTGGGCGCACGTGCCCGACGGGCACTCCCTGCGGGTCGCGGGCGACTTCGAGCACATGCTCCGCGACCACATCGGCCTCGTCGGCCGCGCCGCGGTGCCCATCGACGGCGCGTGGATCGCGCCCGCGACCCTGGGCATGCGGTTCCACCTCCTGCCGCTGTCGCCGTTCGATCCGTTCCTCGGCGGGGGCGGCGGCGTCGCGTGGCTCCGCGCGCCCGGGAAGGACGCTCGCGTCGACCCGACGATCGACGGCGAGGCCGGCTTCACCTTCTACTACTTCGGCCTGTTCTACCTCGAAGCCGCCGTCCGCTACGACGTGCTCCGCTACGCCGCGCCGAGCGGCGCGTTCGATCTGAGCGGCCTCGTGATCGGCGGGAGAACCGGTGTCTATTTCTGAGCGCGCGCGGCTAGCGGTGGCGGCCATGGCGCTCGCGACGGCGTCGTGCGCCGCGCCCGAGCTCGGAGTCCACGGCGACCTCGCTCACCCGGTGACGCGCGACGGCTGGCACCTCACGGTCGAGCACTTCGCGCCCGCGCCGGGCACGAGGCCGCACCCGCGTCCGGTCGTCATCTGCCACGGCGTGCTCGCGAACCGGCGGTTCTTCGAGCTCGAGGGCGACGCCTCGCTTCCGATCGTCCTGTCGCGCGCAGGGTTCGACGTGTGGCTCATGGACCTGCGCGGTCGCCCCGGCACGAGCGCGCCCGACGGCACGAGCCTTCACGACTACGACATCGACGACCTGGTCCGCTTCGACGTCGACACCGTCCTGTCGTACGTCCTGGCCGAGACGCACGCGAAGGACGTCGCGTGGGTCGGCCACTCGCTCGGGGGGATGGTCGCCTACGCGCGGCTCGGCGCGCTCCACGAGACGCGCATCGGCGCGCTGGTCACGGTCGGCTCCCCCGGCGTCTTCGCGCCCGCGTCCCGCGCCGTCCTTCGAGGCATCGAGGCGGAGGGCGCTCTCGCCCTGCTCCCGGGAGTCCCCGTCGAGACGTTCGCCTCGATCGACGGGCACGTCGGCATCGCGCTCGCGCCCAGCTCGCTCAACGACCTGATCTTCACGCGCGAGAACATGCCCGCCTCGACGTTCGCGCGCATGGAGGAGGTGGCCGTGGCCGACGCCTCGAAGCGCGAGCTGCGCCAGTTCTCGCGCTCGGTCCGCGCGGGCGAGTTCGTCTCCGCCGACGGGACGGTCTCGTACTCGCGGGCGCTCGGCGCCATCGCGGTGCCGTCGCTGGTGATCGTCGGGCGGGCCGACGAGCTCGCCGACCCGCTCGTGGGCCGCGACGTCTTCGACAGGCTCGCCTCGACCGACAAGGAGCTGGTAGTCGCGGGCCGCGCCGCGGGCATGGATGCCGACTTCGGGCACGTGGATCTTCTCGTCGGCCCGCCCGCGCGGCGCGACGTCTTTCCCCGCATCGTCGCGTGGCTGGCGCGCCACGACGGGACGTGATGCGCGCGCGTTCGCTCGCTCTTGTCGCGTTGGCCGCGCTGGCGCTGGCGCCACTCGGGTGTCTGCACGCTCCGTTCGATCCATCGCGCCTCGACGCGCGAGCGCTCCACGACTCCGTCGCGACGCCGGCCGGCGAGGCGCGCTTCCACGCGATCCCCTTCCCGCCGCGCGCGCGGACGCGGCCGACGCGAGCGCCGCTGGTGCTCGTCGAGCCCGTGCTGTTCCGGCGCGAGCTTCTCCTCGAGGACGGCGGGCTCGTCGCGACGCTCGAGGACGCGGGCTTCCCCGTGTGGCTCGTCGGGGCGGACGTGGAGGTCGCTCCCGACGCACGCACCTCCGCGACCGGGATCGCGCGCGCCATCGGCTCGGTCGCGCGTGCGGCCGGGGTGGACCACGTGGACGTCGTGTCGCTCGGACTCTCCGGCGCCGCGACGCTCGGCGCGCTGAGCTCGCTCGCGGAGCCCGGCTCGCCCGTTCGCGTCACGAAGCTCGCGCTCGTCGGCACACCGCTCGACGAGGCCTACCCGGGCAGCTTCGCGTCGCGCACACGCGCCATCGCGGGAGGCCCGGCGTCGGCGCTTTGCATGCTGGACGGCGGCACGGGGTGCACGCGCGCGTTCCGCGATCCGGGGGCGGCGGCGTGGCTCGGCGTGCTCCCTGCGCCGGACCCCGACGACGCGAAGCACGCGCGCGAACGCTACCCGTGGCTGCCGCGCATCGAGGGCACGTCGGTCCTCTTCCTCGCCGGCAAGCTGGACGGCGTCGCGCCCACCGAGTCGCTCTTCCCGGTCTTCGAAGCGTGGGGCTCGGAGCTCGGCGCCGCGTCGGTCCACAAGCGCTTCTTCATCGCCGGACTCGAGAACTCCATGGGCCACGACTTCGACGGCTTCGCGCTGCTCGCGCGGCAGGACGGCGCGAGCGCGGTCTGGGACCAGCTGATCGCGTTTCTCCGCGAGTAGTCAGGCCCGCCCGTACACGGGAACCGCGGCGCCGCTCACGTCCCGCGCCTCGTCCGACAGGAGGAACGCGATGACCCCCGCGCCCGACTCGAGCGAGACCCAGCGCGACGGATCGGCCTTGGGCATGACCCGCCGGTTCGCGTTCGTATCGAGCGTCGAGAAGAGCACCGCGTTGACGCGCACGCCGTCCGCGAGCACCTCCGCGGCCACGGTCTTCGCGAGGGCGACCACGGCCGACTTCGACGCGGCGTAGGCCGAGGCCGACGCGCTCGTCCACGGCTGTTCCACCGCGCGGGACCCGATGACCACGACGGCCCCCTTCTTCCGCGCCACCATCCCCGGGAGGAGGGCGCGCAGCGAGGCGTATGCCGTATCGACGTTGGTGGCCATCATGGCGCGCCAGACCTTGTCGTCGGTCTCGGCGTGCAGGGCCGTTCCGCCCTGCCAGGTCCCGGCAATGAGCGCGGCCCCCTCGCTCGGCCCCAGCTCCGTCTCGATGCGGCCGAGGGCCTCTTTCCAGGCGTCCACGCTCGCGGCGTCCAGCGGCACGGCGACCGCTTTTCCCAGCTCCTTCGCGAGCGCCTGAAGCGCACCCACCGCTTCCGGCCGGTCGACCAGCGCCACGCCCGCGCCGCGCTGCGCCAGGCGCCGAGCCGTGACCGACCCCAGCGCCCCGGCCGCACCCGTCACCACGAAGCACCCGCTTCCACCATTCGACATGGCCGTATTTGGTATAACCGCGCCGGGGAAAAGGCCATGAACGAAGTCGACAAGGTCATCCGTCTGCTCGAGGACGACTCGATCGAGAAGCGCATCGCGGCGGCGATCGTGCTCGGCGAGCTGCGCGTG
>Ga0302314_10018798_pt1 | contig 11507 bp, 7 predicted proteins | sample III_Palsa_N2_3_FD_200533 | JGI IMG/M metagenome (GOLD analysis project Ga0302314, IMG submission 200533) | Peat permafrost microbial communities from Stordalen Mire near Abisko, Sweden - III_Palsa_N2_3 | ecosystem: Environmental > Terrestrial > Soil > Palsa > Peat permafrost | place: Sweden... | reverse complement strand
CGTCGATCCGACCTTTGGATTCGCCGGGTTCGTGAATGCCACGCGGACCAAGCCCTGGATCGCCGCCGTACGGGGCAGCGCCATGGGTGGCGGCACGGAAATCGCTCTCGCCTGCGATCTCATCGTCTCTGGCCAGAGCGCTCTCTTCGGCCTGCCGGAAGTGCGCCGCGGCCTGCTGGCGGCCGCCGGTGGGGCGTACCGACTACCCCGAAGCATACCGCCGCGTCGAGCCATGGAATTGCTGCTCACGGGCGACGGCGTGACGGCCGAGGCGGCACTCGGGTTCGGACTCGTGAACCGTGTAGTTGCGGACGAGGCGATCTTGGACGAGGCGCTAGCACTTGCGAGGCGCATTGCCGCGAACGCTCCGCTCTCGGTGGCGGAGTCGCGCCGCCTGGCCGCCTCCGCTCTCGAAGCGACCGACGTGGGCCTGAGCCGCTTGAGCCTCGAGGCCATGGCACGCCTCATGGCGTCCGAGGACGCTAAGGAAGGAGTGCGCGCATTTCTTGACAAACGGCCGCCCCATTGGAAAGCGCGCTGAGGTACACGCATGACGACAGTAGACAAACCGCTTCATAGACCCTCAGCCGCGGCGCTCCGACGGCTGTTCTATCCCGACTCGATCGCCCTGATAGGTGCCTCTGAGCGCTCCCCGTGGTCGCATATGCTGCACGCGAACCTCGCCGGTCTCGGCTTCGACGGACGGGTATATGCAGTGAACAAGAGTGGTTCCGCGGCGCATGGCTATCCAGGCTTTACATCTTGCACCTCCATTCCGGCTCGCGTGGATGCGGCATACCTCTTCGTGCCGCCGGATGCCGTGATCGATGCATTCGCGGATGCGCTCGCGGCGGGCATCAAGGCAGCGGTGATCTTGACCTCGGGATTCGCGGAAATAGACGAAGCCGGTGCGGATCTCCAAGCGCGGCTCGTCGAGATGGCGCGTGCGGCGGATGCCGTGTTTCTGGGACCGAACTGTCTTGGGTTCTCGAACCTGGTGATCAAGGCGCCGCTGACGCCCGCGCCGAATTTCCTGCCGCGGCTCCCGCCCCAAGTCGGACTCGTCTCGCAGAGCGGCGCGACCAACGCCCAGGTCGCCGACATGGCGCACGACATGAATCTCGGCCTGTCGATTTACATTGCCACGGGCAATGAAGCGATGATCGATATTGCCGCATGTGTCGATTTTCTCGTCGACGATGCACACACGAAAGTGGTGATGATATTCGCCGAAAGCATTCGCGACACAGCAACGTTCGCGGCAGCTGCGCGGCGCGCGCGTGCGGCTCGCAAGGGCATCGTCATTTTAAAGGTAGGCACGAGCGAATTGACAGCACGGGTCGCGGCGGCGCACACCGGCTCGCTGGTCGGCGACGATGCGGTGTTTGATGCCGCCTGCCGCGATCTGGGCATCATCCGCGTCCATACCCTGGAGGAGTTGCTCGTGACCGCGGCCCTGCTGGCGCAATCCGGGCCGATCAGTCCGCCGTCGGTGGGCGTCGTGTCCATCTCCGGCGGCGCGTGCACATTAATCGCCGACCGCGCGCAAGTATACGCCGTGGATCTGCCTGCCTTTGGCGATCGAACTCAACAAAGCCTTCGGGAAGCGATGCCTTTTGTTAAAGAAGCGCTCAATCCCTTCGACATCACCGGCGCCGCCATGCGCGACGCGTCGCTGTTCGACAAGGCCTTGCAGATCGTAGGCGACGACCCGGCCATCGGCTTTGTGCTCGCGGTCTATGAGATGCCGTGGAACGAGAAATGGCATAAAGTGCCGCAGCTCGAAGCGATCGGTCGCGCAATGGCGCGGATGCCAACTCGCGCAGCCACGGTGAATCACCTGTTTCGACCGCTCACGCAAAAAAGCCGCGACATCATGGCCGAGACCGGCATCCCTGCGGCGTTGGGCGGCATCGAAACGGTGTTGAGTGCACTCGGTCGGATCTGCGCCTGGAGTCGGGATTTGAATCGGCCGACTCGGCCGCAACCAATGCACGGCGCGGGCACGGAAAAGCCGGTGGGCGAATTTAAGGTGCTCGACTATTTGTCGCGGCACGGGGTTGCCGTCGTACCGGCGAAACTCGCGCACAGCGCTGGGCAAGCCGTGGCGCTGGCATCCGAGATCGCAGGACCATGCGTGCTAAAAGTCAGTTCCGTTGACATCGCACACAAGACCGAAGTCGGAGGGGTGGCCCTCGGCGTCGCCGGCGGCGATGCCGTGGCGGCAGCCTACGAGTCCATCCTTGCATCGGTCAAACGACACACGCCGCACGCGTCAGTGGACGGCGTGTTGGTCGCGCCCATGCGTCGCGACGGCGTGGAGCTGCTGGTCGGTACGATGCGCGATCCGCAATGGGGAGCCGTGCTCACCCTCGGCTTGGGTGGCATATGGACCGAGGTGCTCAAGGACACGCAGCTGACTCTGCTTCCCGCGACCTCCGCAGAGATTGAGTCGATGCTGTTGAAGCTGCGCGGCGCCCGCTTGCTGCAGGGTTATCGCGGCTCGTCGCCGGTGGACATCCGCCGGCTGTCGCTCATGATCGCGCGCATCGGCGACGCAGCGCTCGCACTCGGACCCCAACTCGAGACGCTCGAGGTGAATCCCCTGGTCGCGCACGGCTCACACATCGAAGCCCTCGATGCCCTGACGGTCTGGACCGGGTAACAGGCCGGCGCCACTCGCCGGCCTTCTAGTCTCAAAATCGGTACTGTACCCGTACCGCCACCATGCGCGGCGTGCTGATCGACTGGGCCCCGATGTCGTTCGGCGCGCCCAGGGGCTTGAAAATGAAGTTCTTATAGTAGATCGCGTTGCTCAGATTGTTGCCGAGTACGGAGATTTCCCACGGTCCACGCGGTTGATAGATGCGCAAGGTGGCATCGACCCAGGTATACGCGGGCGCGACGGCGTAGGGATCGCGCTCGTAGGCGGGCGCCGCCGTCGTATGACTCACGTCTGCACCCAGACTGGCCGAGAACGAGTCTGTTAAGTTATGGGTGAACAGAAAGCCGATCTTCCCGGTGAAGGGCCCATCGCCGTAGCGAGTATTCGAAAGATCCTGCAATCCATTCGGACACAATGTGGTCGACTCGCCCGGGTAACACTGCGCGCCGGGATATTCTAAAAACTTGAGGTCCGAGTACACCGCCGATGCGCGTAGCGCGAAGTCGCGAGCCACCTGGTAGGCCGTTTGCAGCTCGATGCCTTGATTGCGCGCCCGGCCGACATTCCCCGGCAGGAACGACAGCGTGTCAGGATGGAAGGTGGCCACCTGCAGATCTCGGTAGTCGTAGCGGTACACCGTAAGGTCGCCGGTAAGTGCACCATCCAGAAGGATGCCCTTGGCGCCAAGCTCGCCGCCGCTCACCCTCTCCGGTTGGTATATGAATTGGCTGTTTGGATCGGCAGCCGTGCTCACATTCGTGATGTTCGCCGGGTTGCCGACACTCGGCGCCAAATACCCTTCTTTGAATGCTCCGTACAGGGTGACGTTGCGCATCGGGTGATAGGTCAGGGTCGCCTGCGGTGAAACGTTGTTGGCACTGACGCTCGGGTTGTAGAAGACGCCGGCCGGCGAGAATGGGTTGGCGGTGGGTGCGATCAAGTCGAAGTAATTGAACAGGTTACCGATCTGCGCGCTTCGATTGTCATGCGAGTAGCGAGCGCCGGCGGCGAGTTCCAGGTTATCGACGATCTTCCACCGCAGCTCGCCGAAGAACGAATACGATTGCGCCCTATCCCGTGCCTGCATGATGAGGTCGTTCGAAATACCGGCATAGGGACCGGGCCCAAAATACAACGGCAGGTTGAAGACACGGTCGGTGTCGCCCACATCGTGTTGGTCGTGCTCATAGTAGGTGCCCGCGGTGAAGTTTACCGGTCCGGAAAAATCCGATGTGAGTCGCAACTCCTCCGAGAGTTGCGTATCCTTGTCGTACTCGGCCTCCAGCGCCTGGGCATATACGGTAAGGTCGTAATTATCGTAGTCGTTGCGCTTGGTGTGATAGGCGCCCGTCACGGATGTCAGTGTGAGTGGTAGGTCGAACTTGTAGCTCATGGTGAGCGACGACAGAACCACGCTGGTCTCCGTAAACGGCTTGCCGTCCCTCGGCCCGCCAAGGAACGCGCTCACGATGGCGGGTGGGCCGTTGCCATTCGAGTTGATGTGATTAGCGCTGCAATCGCCAAATGGGTCCGTCGCGGATTGTGTCGGGTCCAGCAGATTGATGGTGGTCGGATGCGCAGCACCACCGCAGGACACGACCTCCTCCGTCTGGCCGCCATCGTCATGGTGGTAGCCGCCCAACAACTTGAAGGTGGCATCAAAGGCTCCCCCGGGCTTGTATGCCACGGTGATCCGTGCGGCGCCATTGCGATTCAGCGGCTCCTCGGAATTGGCGGCGCCGGGCAGCGGCTCCGCCGGATCGAACGGATTGGCTATCGGGCCTGCCGCGTTATGCACGTATCCTGCGTTGTCGTGATCGTAGTGGCCAGCGATGCGTATGGATAGCGCATCCGTCAGCGGAATCGAGATGGCGCTCTCGATCGACGGACTCGACGCGCTGAACTCGTACCCCGCCCGGGTGTAGCCTTCCAGAGTCGAACCGGGACCTGCACTGTTCAAGCTGACTACACCGGCCGGACTGTTCTTCCCGAAGAACAGGGCCTGCGGCCCTTTCAGAACCTCGACCGACTCCAGATCGAAGAACGGAATTTGTGCCGCCGGGCCCTTGGTCACCTGCACCCCGTCGATGTTGAGGGCAACCGGTTGCTCGGTGTTGAAATCCTGGGCTAACTGACCCACACCGCGAATCTCGAAAGAGGCGCCGGTGCCGCCACCTCCCATGCGTTCCATGCTCACGCCAGGTACAAGGTTGCCAATTTGCGTGAGGGTAGTCGTCGGCACGGTGCTCAGGGTGGCGGCGCTGACCTCGCTCACCGCGACGGGCACATCCACTAGGCGTTCCTCGCGTTTACGCGCCGTGACGACGATCTCCGCGAGTGCGTTTTGCGATGAGTCGGCCGATTCCGCCGACGGGTTTGGACCGGCGGGAGCGCCAGCTGCACCCGTGGCCTGTCCGTACGCCGTCAGGGGTCCGGCCAGAATGATCGCTGCCAACCAGCGGAACCGTAAATGCATGCCCGTTCGCGGGCCCCACGACACTCCACTCATTATTATCTCTCCCTTCAAGCCAGCGTGGCCTTGGTGGCCGTTTTTGGATTGGTGCAGCGTGCAACCCTCGGCCGCCGGATGAACCTATCTTTCGTCGGGCGCCGTAGTGATCCGACGGGGTCTGGCGCGATAGCGAGCGCTTCTCCAGGGTCGATTTAAAAATTATTGAGCCCTGGAGTCGCCCATCCAATCAGGGGTGTTGAAGTTATGAAGATAGAGGTGCTAGTAACTGGACATCGCGAGTAAGCGGCCGCATTCAAGGTTCAAACCGTCTCCCGCGCACGCCCCGAATAAAACGAAGCAGGCTGAGTCGCACCGCAACTTTGACAAGCGCTGCTCTTTCAAATCCCGGCTGGTTGCTTCAAGAATCGCCCGTACCACAGCACCTAACTGGCAGCGGCCATGGCCTTGGAAGCGACATCGCGCGAGAGGCGCTTTCTGCAGGAGACTGCGTTCTTGCAACGGCGCGTGATACCTGCCAATTGGATGAGCTAGTTCCAAGTTACCGCGAACAACTGAAGTCATTTCGCCTGGACGTGGCAAATGAGATAGCGTGCGACGACGCGGTGAGCGCTGCAGTAGACGCCTTTGGGCGTCTCGGTCGTCAAACTAGCAGCACCCGATCCCTACGACCTTACAGATATTGATCTGACGGAATAGGAACACCGACCGCGGTCGTGCAATCTCCGACGCGCGACTATCCTGCTATTCCGCGCACGCCCCGCGTTGAATGCGCTGAACGGCAGACCGAAGGGTCGCGAGTTCATCACCGGCAGCCGCTTCACTGGCGTTGTCGCCTACTCCTACATATGCGCGCAGTTCACGGAATACGGAGAATTTTCGATCGCTGAATATCCGGAGTTCCGGCGGATGGCGACGACCTACACGTCGAACTTCGACAAGAAGTGATTCTTCCACCACGCGTATCCAATAGGATTCGTCGAGTTTCGACGTCTGGTCATCAAAGCTCTCGCCCTGAGCCAACAAACTTTCTATCGCCCGCGTGAATTAGTCCATCGGGATCTCCGGCGCACCGGTCAGTTGCGCCTGCGCGATCACGCAACGAGATGCGCGCTTGCGTATTGGTTGATCCAGGACACGGTGCGCTCAATGCCCCCAAAAGGATAAAGATGCAGCCGCACCGGGCCATGCTTCGGCTGCAAATTCGAGGCTAGAGCGTCGACTAGCTTGTCCGGGCCGGCAGTACCAATCAATTTAGACAGCGATACGCCGTATTTACCCATGACCGCAGAGGAGGCCGCCACACCGCATCGTGCAGCGAAGCGAAGTAGAGTCGCGATACCGGCTGGTCCAGGTACTCCAATGCGCACAGGCGACTGGATGCCTCGCATACGCAGCGTTTCAATCCAGTCCAGAAAGACCTGTGGATCAAATCCAAACTGAGTGACTATCAGCGGTGCCATCCCCCGGCTCTCGATGTCCCGGCATTTACTCTCGAGCACCTCCCAGCACATTTCACTGGTCATGTTCGGATGCCCCTCGGGATGCCCGCCAATGCCGATGGCCGCTATGCCGGCGCGCTCAAATTCTCCGGTTGCAATGAGCGAGGCGCTGTCACTGAACGGCCCTGCGGATTCCGGAGGGTCGCCGGCGATGACGAAGCAACGATTGACGCCTGCTTCGCCAACGACCCGATCCAAATAACCCTTGAACTCCTCGTGAGAGCGCAAGCGCCTAGCGGAAAAATGAGGCATCGGCTCAAAACCCAGTGCCCGCACCGTTTTGGTGGCAGCGATTCGATCTTCAAGCTGCTCGCCTGGCAAGAAGGTAACCGCAACCGGGGTGTGAGGCGGAATCAGCGCAGCCGCCTTTCCTAAGGCTCCGGCATCCTTCGCAGTAATTTCGAGGGAAAAACCGTCGGTCATCCCTTGCGGAGCGCGCAGCCAATTGGGGTGAATGATCGGCACGTTGCTCACAAGGCTTGCTCCGTCATTTGCTACATCGGGTGCAGTCGGGATATAGCAATCAATAGTCCGACGCACCCGCACTTTGTATCCCATTTTACGATTGAAGATCAAGTCTGAACACAATTACACGCGAAATAGGGCGATAACTCGGATTAATTGCCACTTAATGCGATGTATTGTCAAATGTTGGATACAATGATATTCTGACTGGATCCAATATTATTGATGTGCCGGCTGAACAGGCGAATTTGCTGCCTGGCTAAAGCAGAACGCCGAAAGGGACCCAAATGCAATTCAACTCTTTGCAGGACAAGCTCGATAAGCTCGGCAACCCGGCGGACTTTCTTCGGAATGTGCCCGTTGGCGCCTACGTCTACCCCATCCCGCCAGAGTTCACGAACTGGCGCGATGAACAGCGATCGTGGCGCGAGACTGTGGGGCTGCTAGACCAGTCGCTTCACATGACGGATATTTACGTTGAAGGTCCTGACGCAATCCGGTTGATATCAGAGCTCGGGGTTAATTCATTCGCGGGCTATGGACGCAACAAGGGCAAACAACTCGTCTGCTGCAACGATCAGGGATTTCTCATCGGCGATATGGTCCTGTTCGGACTTGAAGACAATAAGGTCAACGTCGTTGGGCGTCCGCCCGTGGCCAATTGGATTCAATATCACGGAGAGTCCGGTCGATATGACGTCAAAATCGAGCGGGATGAACGGTCGATCTCCAACCCGAAACCCCGAAAAACCTATCGATTCGGAATCCAAGGACCGAATGCGTGGCCGCTGTTGGAGAAGCTCAACGGGAGTCGCCTGGAGCGGCTCAAGTTCTTCAACATGGGCGAGATCAACATCGCCGGCCGGAAGATCCGAGCTCTGGCTCACGCCTTCGCGGGCGCACCGGGGCTTGAAATTTGGGGTCCGCTCGCGGACGCCGCCGAGGTCAAAGCTGCAATCGTCGAAGCCGGTAAGGAATTCGGGTTGCGTTTGGTCGGCGGCAGGGCTTACGGAACCGTCGCCCCCGAGGCAGGGTGGATTCCCTCGCCCTTGCAGGCTGTTTACACCGGCGAGAAGATGCGTACGTATCGAGAATGGTTGCCGGCCACGTCATTCGAAGCGAACGCCTCGATCGGCGGGAGCTTCGTCTCTGCCAACATCGAGGACTACTACTTGACTCCCTGGGAGCTCGACTACGGGCGATTCGTGAAGTTTGATCACGATTTCGTCGGGCGCGAAGCATTGCAGAAATTGGTCGATCAACCGCATCGGCGCAAGGTCACGCTGGAGTGGGACGCCGACGACGTACTCGCGATCTACTCAAGTCAATTACATGGCGGCGAGAACGGCAAGTTCATGGAATTTCCTTGCGCACACTATGCGGCGCATCCCTATGACATGGTCATGCAAGGGGGTCGGATGGTTGGATTTTCGACTTATCCTTGCTATCTGGCGGTGGACCGGCGGTGGATTTCACTTGCCGTATTGGAACCAGGAGCCGCTGAAACGGGCACATCCGTGTCAATTATCTGGGGCGAACCCAATGGCGGTTCTGCAAAGCCGGGCGTCGAACGACATCATCAGAAAGAGGTTCGCGCCACAGTCGCCCCGTGGCCTTACGTTGAATTTGCCCGAGAGAATATTCGTCCGGCCAAAGCGTGGCCTACAAAACTCTCGTCGAAAAAGTAGATCAAGACACCGCCATCGCACAAGTGACGGTTGCTGGCGCCGACGATCACGACGTTTCGACCCCCGACGTCGATATTCTCATGCTCGAGCAACTTCTGAACTCCGGACGGCGTACAGGGCAGCCGCAGGCGGGGCCGGTTCAATAACCAGATGTCCCACCGCCGTATTCGAAGCGGGCACGTGATAAAAACGATGGCGCTCGATCGCGCGCTCGCCTAGTGCACCGCGCATGACGAGCCACATGACGAGTTCGATACCCTCGGTACCCGCCTCCCGGAGATACTCCGTGTGGCCGATTCGACGCAGCTGGTCTGTATCTGATGTCATTCGATCCAAAAAAGAACGATCGAATGCAGAATTGATGAGTCCTACGCGGGCGCCCCCCAACTGATGGCTCATACCACCCGTACCCCATACCTGAACATTGAGCTTCTCCGGAAATCTTGCCACAGCGCGCGCCAGTGCTTGGCCTAACAGGAAACAGCGGTTCCCTGTGGGCGGCGGAAACTGCCAGACATTCACCGCTATCGGAATCACGCAAACAGGCCACCGATCCGGCTGTCCGAACATCAATGACAGTGGGACCGTCAGTCCGTGATCAACGGCCATTTTATTGACGATGGTGATATCGAATTCGTCAAGTATGAGGCTTTGAGCAATGTGCCAGGCGAGCTGAGGATGCCCTTGCACTACTGGCACCGGCCGTGCGCCGAAGCCTTCATCCGCGATCTCAAACCGTTCCGCACATCCCAGTGCGAACGTGGGAATCATTTCCATGGAAAAGGCGCTGGCGTGGTCGTTGTAGATCAGGATCACCACGTCCGGCTTCTGGTCGGACAGCCATTCTCGCGTCCATCGATAGCCCTCGAATAGGCGAGTCCAATAGGCGTCTCCTGTTTTTCCAAGATCGATGGCTGCTCCGATGGCAGGGACGTGACTGGAAGCAATGCCTGCGGTAATGGCGGCCATTAGCGTGCGTTCCTGGCAGACCTGAGACCTTCTATCGAACGTCCACCGTTATTCATCATATTTCGGTACTCTTCTTCAGAAAGTCCTGACATGGTTGCGGCCACCCGGATAAATGGCCAACCGTCGGTGGCGCCGATTTTCGCTAGAAAATAAACATTCCCGCCAAGTGCCATCATCGTGGCGTAGTCCCGTTTCAGAACCGCGCTTGTCTGTTCAGAGGTCAGCGGCCATTGTTTGAGATACGCTGCCTCGTTGACCTTAAACTGCTCACGGTTGTCGCTTTTCATGAGCGACATGCAGAACTGATTCAGGTGAAATCCGATCCTGGCCATCTCACCCGTGAACACGGTCGTTCCTGGAATATCCGACAACTCCTTAATTTCTTCCCACTGCGAATTCATTGTTTGCTTCCCTTGGTTTATGCGTTACCGCGCATGACGATTGCGCCACGGCGTTCCGCGAAGAGCCAGCTATCTCCGACATTAATGAATTGGTCGTGAAAGGAGCCGACGGCGATGGATCCGATCGTTGAGATGCCACCTCCGGTGGCGGTATAAAGAACCATGGAACTCGCTGCATGCGCTCGTCGCGGCGACTCGACCGTTACCTCTACATTGGAAACGACATGGCGGGTCAATCGCGGCGGTCGAGCATGGAACGATTCAAGAATGCGCTGCCTGCCATCGATCGACACATCCGGTTCCGAGGGTCGACACAGGACGGCGGATTCGGTGAACAAGGCGGCGAGGTCTCTCCAGGCACACGAATCGTTCAAACGTGCGTACTTGTAGATCTGGCGAGCACATACCTCGCGTATCAGCAGTTTGTCCAAGGCGGTAAGCTGATCGACCTCGAGCGACTCTTTGACTCGCTTCAGCCACTCCGCGAGGGCTGAGGCAACGGCTGCCGGTTGTTCGGCAGGGGACATATGGCCAGCGCCCTCCAAAATCATAAGTTGCGCAGCCGGACACCGCGCGCGCATGGCTGCATGCTGATTTGGAGGAGACCACGTATCGCCCGTTGCACTAAGCAGCAAAACGGGTACGTCTACGCTTTGCAACACGCTTCCCGCTTCAGGCCTGCTGAGGAGCGCTTGGATTTGTCCAGCGAAGCTCTCGGGGGTGTTTCGCTCCACCATGCGCATCAGACCATCGATAACGGGATCCAGTAAATTAGTTTTTCGGTCAAGCATTGGGGGTAGCCACGCAGCCGCAACAGCCGCCATGCCCTCGGTTCGCGCCAGGTCAACCAAGCGGCCGCGGCTGGCCGCTTCATGGGCGGCGGCGCCATGGACGCCGGTGTTTAGGAGCGCAAGCCCGAGAACGCGGCCTGGCTCGCGGCGGATGACTTCGAGGGCAACTCGTCCTCCCATGGAGTGCCCGGCAAGCGCAAAGCGCGGCGGAGCCACAGCGAGAACGTGCTCTGCCATTGCTTCGATTGAGGAAAATCCCGGGAAGATGACCACTGTGAGATCGGCAAACAGGGAAAGAGCTTCTGCAACTCCCGACCAGATTTCCTCATCGCACAATAGACCGGAAAGCAACATCAACGCCGGGCGTGCTCGCATCTCGGCCGTGTCATTCATGAAAGCCTCCTGCAGAAGGGATATCACCCGGCCCAGAACTCTTTATTCCCGCTAACGCCGCGCGTGGCTGACGCAGCATTGGAAGGTTCAATCGAGTGCAACGCCCCCGTGAATTGGATACAATCAGGTGTCGTACCAGCAAGTTGAGATCGATGTCCACAGT
>Ga0302314_10018797_pt1 | contig 11507 bp, 8 predicted proteins | sample III_Palsa_N2_3_FD_200533 | JGI IMG/M metagenome (GOLD analysis project Ga0302314, IMG submission 200533) | Peat permafrost microbial communities from Stordalen Mire near Abisko, Sweden - III_Palsa_N2_3 | ecosystem: Environmental > Terrestrial > Soil > Palsa > Peat permafrost | place: Sweden... | reverse complement strand
TGATGGCGACGACACGTTGCCCCAGCCACGACTCCGCGCCCTCGCCCGCGGCGTCGACGACACCGCAGACGTCCATACCCAGAGTGAACGGTGGAGGAGTGGGGACCGAGACGAGGTTCCCGAGGCAGCGATCGATGTCGTTGAAGTTGAGCGATGCCGCGCTCACCTTCACTCGCACCTCGCCAGGTCCTGGTTCGGGACGCGCGACGTTCTGCACCTTCAGGACCTCGCCCGGTTGCCCGTGGCGGGTTACCTGCACGGCTCTCATGTCTGCCATGCGCCCTCCCCCTCGCTCGTCGGAACCAGGCCACGGCGAGACGTCGACGACGGCACCCCCCGGGGCGCTGCGAGGTTACCGCTTCCCTTGCGGGCTTTCCCCCGGGGCTGCTTTCACGACAAGCGCGCGCGACATCCGCGTCGTCCCCAGCCGAGCTGACAGGCCCCGGTCCTCGTCCTAGTGGGTTCCGAACGCTCCGGACGGGTCGACGCCGAGGTCGGGTATGGGCTGGTCCGTGGCGAACCGGTAGAGGATTGTGCGCATGTACATCCCGGCGGCGGATCCGTACATGGAGACCCCGATGAGGAAGACGAAACCGATGGCGGCGATGGGGACCCCGACGAGGTAGGCGTGCTTGGCGATGGAGACCACACCGACGGCGGTCACGAGCAGGGCGCCGACGGACAGACCCAGGAAGAGGATGCCGAACCGCAATCCGCCCCGGACCACGGTGCCGAACCTCGCCTTCATGATTGAGGAGGATCGTTTGAGCGCTTCAATCGGCCCGACATCCTCGAAGGCCAGCACGGGGATCACGAGGAACGTGGCGACGGCCCACGCCAGACCTCCGGCGATGCCGATCAAGCGGCCAAGGAGCCCGAGCCGTTGCTCGAGCAAGCGGATCGCCGTCCCCACGACCGCCGACAGGATCGCCCAGGTGAAGATGACATTCCGTCGCCCCCAAGCTTGCGCCAGCGAGCCACCAACGGTTGGTGTTCTGCCTTCGATGCGATCGGTGGCCGCGAAGACCAGCGCCACGTTGAAGAGAACGGTGGAAGCAGTGGCCACCACGGATCCACAGGCCAACCCCACAATGACGGCGATGCCGTTGCGCCCGAGGGCAAGCGCGATCGGTCCTGCGATGATGGCGAACGCGATCACCGCAGTGATGGTCGCCATGACCGGGAGCCAAATCATCTGCCGGTCCTGCCTGAACAGCTGCAGCGAAGCCCGGAGGATCGCCTTCCCGGTTGGATTGCTCGTCGCCATCTGCCCGCTCTTCTCCCTCGCCGCTGCAATGCGCACTCTCTATCGTCGCGAAACGGCGCGGTTTCGTGCACTGTTGTGCATCACGTGACATTCGGTGAGGCCCGACGAGGGCGGAGAGTACACAGGGCCATGCCGTCGTCTTCGGCGGGGCCCAGTCTGTTCACTTTGCCCGTGGACGGCCCCGGCTGGCGCGTCACATTCGCATGGGGAGCCGGCGGGCGGTCGTGCGGTGTCGGGGCCGTCCCGCTGGACAATTAACGAATTTGCTTACAGCCTGGGGAGACAGGGCGGTCTGCTTCAAGGTGCGAGCGCACAGGCTCGGCAAGCGATGAAGCGGAGGGAGTGGGATTTGAACCCACGGAAGCTTGCGCCTCGCAGCTTTTCAAGAGCTGTGCATTCGTCCGCTCTGCCATCCCTCCAGGCGGTCCTCGCGGCTCATGTTATTAGGTGAGTTGCCCTGTTCGGCCCGGGCCCTACGCCCGCCTCACTCGCCGGGCCACTCCGCCAGTTCGACGACAACCCCGGGACCGTCGAGGAACACCAGCTTGCGGTCGTGGTAGTCGAGCACGTCGTTTCGAGGCGTCACCCCGTTCGCCGCCAAGTGCTCGAGCATGGCGCCGAGGTCGTTGACCCGGAAGCACATGTGGTTGAACCCCGTGCGGTCGAGCGTCCCCGCCCCGCTGTCGACCTTGCTCGCCGGCTGGTGGAAGCACAGCAGCTGAATTTCCTGATGCACGTCGACTCCCTTGAGGACCAGGGTCACGTGATCGGACTCCCAGCCGGGGATCCCCATGTAGTCCGCCACCAGCGGGCCCGACGCCACTACCGCCAGGCTCTCCTCGAAGCCGAGGAGCCCGAAGAACCGACGCGCGGCAGCCAGGTCGGTGACGACGATCGTGATGTGGTCGAACCCCTCGGTCCGTGCGGTCACCATGCCTGACTCATGACGCGGGCCCCCAGCCCATGATCCCCCACCCGTCTACCCCTTGGGGGTCTGCTCGCGCACTGCGGCGTCCCGCGCCCGGCTGCGCAAGCGCCCACGCGTCGCCTGGTCGAGCAGCACCTTGCGTAGCCGCACCGCCTTCGGCGTGACTTCGACGCACTCGTCCTCGCTGATGAACTCCAGCGCGTGCTCCAGGGAGAAGTTCATGGCGGGCGTGAGCCGCTCGAAGTCCTCCGCCGTCGCCGAACGGATGTTGTTCAGCTTCTTCTCCTTGGTCGGGTTGACGTCCATCTCCTCCGCCCGCGCGTTCTCCCCGACGATCATGCCCTCGTAGACCTCTTCGGTGGGACCGATGATCAGCGTCCCGCGCTCTTGCAGGTTCATCAGGGCGAAGGTGGTCGTCGCCCCGCGCCGGTCGGCCACCATGGACCCGTTGCGCCTGGTGCGCAAGTCTCCATGCCACGGCTCCCAGCCGTCGAACACGTGATGGAGGATGCCCGTGCCGCGGGTCTCGGTCAGGAACTCGGTTCGGAACCCGATGAGGCCTCGGGCCGGAACCCGGTAGTCGAAGCGCACCCAGCCCGTCCCGTGGTTGACCATTTCGGACATGGTGCCCTTGCGCAGCGCCAGCAGCTGCGTCACGACACCGAGATATTCGTCGGGCACGTCGACGCTGACCCGCTCGACAGGCTCGTAGACCTTGCCGTCGATCTCACGGGTGACGACCTGCGGCTTGCCCACCGTGAGCTCGAATCCCTCCCGCCGCATGGTCTCGACCAGCACGGCCAGCTGGAGCTCACCGCGGCCGAGCACTTCCCACATGTCGGGGCGCTCGGTCGGAGCGACCCTGATGGCCACGTTGCCGACGAGCTCCGCGTCCAGTCGGGCCTTGAGCAGACGGGCCGTCAGCTTGGTGCCGTCGATACCCGACAGCGGCGATGTGTTGATGCCGATGGTCATGGCCAGGCTGGGCTCGTCGACGGTGATGGCCGGGAGCGCGACCGGGTGGTCGGGATCGGCCAACGTCTCGCCGATGGTGACCTCCGCCAGGCCCGCCACCGAGACGATTTCGCCCGGGCCGGCCGACTCCGCCGGGACCTGCTCCAGCGCCTCGGTCACGTAGAGCTCGGTGATCTTGACCTTCTCGACGGTGCCGTCGAGGCGGCACCAGGCCACCGGACTGCCCTTCGTCAGGGTGCCGTTATGGACCCGGCAGATGGCAAGACGGCCCACGTAGGGGGACGCGGAGAGGTTGCAAACCAAGGCCTGCGTGCCGGCGTCGGGGTCGAAGGACGGGGGGGGGACGTGATCGATGATGGCCTTGAACAGCGGCTCGACGTTCTCGCCCTCCACGCCGGGCTCGGTGCTGACCCAACCCGCTCGGGCGTTGGCGTAGAGGATCGGGAAGTCGATCTGGTCCTCGTCGGCGTCGAGATCGAGGAACAGCTCCTCCACCTGGTGCACGACCTCTGCAATGCGGGCGTCGGCCCGGTCGACCTTGTTGATCACCAGCACGACGGGCAGCCGGGCCTCCAGGGTCTTGCGCAGGACGAAGCGGGTCTGCGGCAAAGGGCCTTCCGAGGCGTCAACCAGCAGGAGCACGCCGTCGACCATGGTCAGCCCACGCTCGACCTCGCCGCCGAAGTCGGCGTGTCCCGGCGTGTCGACGATGTTCAGCTTGACTCCGCCCCAGCGCACGGCCGTGTTCTTGGCCAGGATGGTGATGCCCTTCTCGCGCTCGAGGTCGCCCGAGTCCATGACTCGGTCGGTCAGCTCCTGGTGGGCGCCGAAGGCCCCGGTCTGGCGCAGGAGCGCGTCGACCAGGGTCGTCTTACCGTGGTCGACGTGCGCCACGATGGCCACGTTCCTTATGTCCTCGCGGGTCTCCATGGGGGCACCAACGATAGATGACCTGGGTGGGCTCTCTTTCAGCGCCCGGTCAGGCGGCCGATCGGAGCGACGGTGCGGCACCGCCCAGCGCCAGCTCCACCGCCTCCGCCCCGAGGGTGAGCGTGGCCGGCTCTGGCTCGGCCCGGACCAGGTGGCCCGAATCGGGCCACCACCCGACCACGCGGCCCGGCACGTCGTCCCCGCGCAGGCGCAAGGACTCGACCAGGGTCACGAGGGCGAGCTCGGCGCGTACCGACGAGCGGCGCGGCCCCGAGAGCACGACCAGATGCGCGTTCTCGGAGCGCACGTCGGCCCGCCCACGGAGGGCGAGCAGTGCGGAATGGGGGCTGTCCCACCAGTGGTCACGGCCGACGACGGGTGCCGACGCGAAGGACGACCAGTCGAGGGCGCACCACAGCCGGGTGGCCCACGTCACGGCCTCCGCACCCACGGCAGCGCGCCCGGCCGACGAGAGGCTGTCCACCCAGCGGTCCAGCTGCGAAGCGGAGGAACTGCCCTCGCGCACCCAGCGCGACGACTCGTCCAGCCGGCATCGCACGGCCTCCAGAGGGGAGCGCGCTTGCCCACCGGCCAGCAGGCGGACGGCGGCCACGCCGAGAGATCGCCGCGCCGTGAGCGTGGTCCAGGCGAACGGATCGTCGTAGCCGGGATCGGCGGCGTCGGTGTTGAGCGCGCTGCGCACCTCGTGGTCGGTCACGCGGAAGCGGGTTGCGCCGGCGCGCCGGACGGCGAGGCCCGCCAGCTTCGACTTCGCCTCTTCGAGTGCGCCCCGCCAGGAGCTCGGGTCGACGGCGAGGCCGGGCTCGAGCAGCGCGTCCATGAGCCGGTTATCCATGCGCGGCGGTGTCAGGAGTCGTGGGCGCGGTGGTGGCCTGCCCGAGCCACGCCGCGATGTGCGAGGCGATCGCCCGCAAGTGCTCCTCGCGCACGTCCTCCACGCCGTAGCGGCCGGAGCCGGACTCCAGCAGCGCCAGCCGGAAGGGAGGAGTGCCGCTCCGGAGCGTTTCGAGCAGGGACAGGTAATGCAGTGAGCGTCGCGCCGCCGCCCACGGTCCGTCGACCGAGAGTCCCAAGGCGCACAGCGACGCCGTGCCCGGTTGGGGGAGTCCGACCACGAGGTCGAACATCCCGTGGAGGATGACGCGGCCGCCCGCGAGTGGAATGGCGACGCGGTCGTTCGTCCGCGGCATCCAGCCCGGGGCGAAACGGGGGACCAGTCGGCCCAGATTGCGCGCGTGGAGCGCCAGGTTCTCCGCCAGGGCCGTGCGCGCTGCCGCCGGAATCGACTCGATCTCCCGTACGTCGGCATCATCGCCGCCGGCGCGCAGGGCATCGAGCGCGTCGGCCATCGGGTCGTGGATCTCTCCGGTGTGGACCAGCTGACGCAACAGCGTGTGCGCGAGTCGCGACAGCAGGAGCCGGTCCGTTGCCATGCCCATGCCGCGGCCACCACCGAGAGCACTGTGCTCCTCGTGCGATCCGAGCAACTGGCGCGGGCCAAGGAAGAGGGGCGGCGCGTGCTCGCCGCGTGCGCTGACCACTTCGTAGGCGGCATCCTCCAGCCAGGCACGCAGCCCTCCGGCCAGCCCCGGATCGAAGCGTGGGCGGGCGCCGGCGTCGCCGCGGAGCAACGCCAGGACCTCGGCCCCTGTGCCACCATCGGCCGGCGTCTTACCTGGTGCGACAGGCCGGAGCAGGGGGCGGGGCGCGACGAGAACCATCGGTGCAGTGTGCCCACAGGGTGTAACACTCCTCTACCCTGAGATGGACATGGCATCCGCCCTCCTGCTGGCGTCGGCCGGCAACACCGCCTTCTTCGTGATCTTCGGGATCTTCGTGGTGGCGATGCTGGTGCTCGTGGTGATCACGATCACGTGGGCGGTGCGCCACGACGTGGCCGGACGCAAGGCGTGGCGCACCCGCCAGGAGGCCCGGGTACGGCCACCCCCGGACCCACCGGGAGCGGCCTCATGAGCAGCGCCACGAGTGATGGGAATCATTTCGAGGGCGCGCCCTCGCCCACCTTCACCGACCGCGTGCGCGCTCGATGGGCCCAACGGCGTCACACGTCGGATGGACGGCACCGCACGCCCGAGCGCACCGCCTTCGTCCTCGCCGGAGGTGGCAGCAGGGGCGCCGTCCAGGTGGGGATGCTCCAGGAGCTCATCGCCCGCGACATCCAGGCCGATCGGGTCTTCGGCGCCTCCGTCGGAGCGATCAACGGCGCGTGCTACGCCGGACAGCCGACTCCGGAGAACGCCGAACGCATGGCGACGATCTGGCGCGCCGTGAAGGGCACCGACATCTTTCCCCGGGGCACGTTCGACGGCCCCTGGGCATTCTTGCAGAAGCGGCCCTCCGTGCACTCCAACTCCGGGCTGCGGCGGATCATCGAGTCAGGGATCGACTACGAGAACCTGGAGGACGCCACCATTCCCATCGAGGTCGTGACGACGTCGATCACCGACGGCAGGGAGCGCTGGATCGGCCATGGCCCCGCGGTCGAGGCCATCCTGGCGTCCGCGGCCATCCCGTCCATCTTCCCGCCTGTCACCATCGACGGTGACGTGCTCGTCGACGGCGGCGTGGTCAACAACGTGCCGATCAGCCGGGCCCTCGAAGCCGGGTGCGACCGCATCTACGTCCTGTTGTGCGGGCCACTGCACTACCACCCGCCCCCGCCGCGGCGCCCGCTCGAGGCACAGCTGACCGCCTTCTTCGTCGCCATGCACGCCCGCTTCATCCGTGAGCTGGCATTGCTCCCGCCAGGCGTCGAGGTGGTGGTGTTCAGCGGGGGTGGCGAGCCCTCCGGGCAGTACCGCGACTTCTCCGGGTCGGCGGCCCTGATAGAGGAGGGGCGGGCCGAGGTGACCGATGTGCTCGACCGCTACACCGGCACTTCGCAGAGTCTGACGCCCGCCGCCTCACCGGCCTCATGAGCACCGGGCGCTACCTGCTCTCCAACGACGCCCCCGAGGCGATGGACCGCTTCACCGCCTTCACCACCCTGTTCGACCCGGCCACCTTCCGCCATCTCGACGGGCTGGGCCTGGCCCCGGGCTGGCGCTGCTGGGAGGTGGGAGCGGGCGGGACCTCGGTCGTGGACCACCTGTCGGCGCGGGTCGGCCCCGCCGGGCACGTCCTCGCCACCGACATCAACCTCTCGTGGGCCGCCGGCGCCGGCGCATCCAACGTCGAGATCCTGGAGCACGATGTGGCGACGGGCACGCCGCCGGGCGGACCGTTCGACCTGGTCCACGCCCGCCTGGTCCTGGTGCACGTCCCCGAGCGCGACGACGCGCTGGCCGCCATGGCCGCCGCCCTCCGGCCGGGCGGGGTCATGCTCGTGGAGGACGCCGACCCGGCCCTGCAGCCGTTGAGCTGCCTGGAGGAAATTGGGCCCCCCCAGGCATTGGCCAACCGGATCCGGCGGGGCTTCCGCGCCCTGCTGGCTGAACGCGGCGTCGACTTGGCCTACGGGCGCACCCTGCCGCGCCGGCTCCGAGCCGTGGGCCTGGTCCAGGTGGCAGCCGACGCCGCCTTCCCGGTGAGCGACCCCGCCTGCAATCACCTCGAGACGGCGACCATCAAGCTGATCCGGGACCAGCTCCTCGACCACGGCATCGCCACCGAGGAGGAGATCGCCCAGCACCTGGCCAACGTGGCCGCCGGCACGCTGGACCTGGCCCAGCCGCCGATGATCTCTTGTTGGGGCCGCCGCCCGCTTCCGGGCTGACCGCTTCCGGCGGCCACAGCGAGAGGGCGGCGCGGCCGCGACGGTCACTACTTCCTGGTGGAATGGGAGGGTGCCCGAGATGCTCTTCCACCCGGCCGTCGCGAGCTGGTTCGCCCGTCGCTTCCCGGCCGGGCCGACGCCACCGCAGTCAGCGGCCTGGCCGCACATCGCCGCGGGCAGCGACGTCCTGGTGGCCTCGCCCACCGGCTCGGGCAAGACGCTCACGGGGTTCCTGGTGGCCATCGACGCCGCCTACCGCGCCGCCGAGGCCGGATCCTCCACTCGGGGCTCGCCGGAGGTCCTCTACATCTCGCCGCTGCGGGCACTGGCCGTCGACGTGCACGAGAACCTCCACGTCCCCCTGACCGAAATCCGCGAAGAGGCGGCCCGGCTCGGGTACCCGGATCCGGGGTTGCGCGTCGCCATCCGGACGGGGGACACGCCGGCGGCCGAACGTGCCGCCATGAAGAAGCAGTCGCCCGACCTGCTCGTCACGACGCCGGAGTCGCTGTACCTCCTTCTCACCGCGCCCTCGTCGCGTGCCCTTCTGCGCGGCGTGCGCACCGTGATCGTCGACGAGGTGCACACACTGGCGCGTGACAAGCGCGGCAGCCACCTGGCGCTGTCCCTGGAGCGGTTGGACGCGCTGGTGAGCGAGAGCGGTGGTCGTCTCCAGCGCATCGGCCTCTCGGCCACCCAGCGTCCGCTCGAGCTGGTGGCGCGGCTGCTCTCGGGCGTGCACGACGACCGCCCCCCCACCGTGATCGTCGACTGCGGCCACGCCCGCGACCTCGATGTGGCCATTGAGCTGCCGTCGACCGAGCTCGAGGCCGTCATGAGCGGCGGCCAGATGTCGGACATCCTCGACCGCATCGCCGAGCACACGCGCGACCACCGCACGACCCTCATCTTCGTCAACACGCGCAAGATGGCGGAACGGGTAGCCCATCAACTGGCCGAGCGGCTGGGCGAGAACGAGTCGGCCGACGGGAACGACGTCGACGCCTCGCTGCTCGTCGCCGCGCATCACGGGAGCCTCTCGGCGGCGCGCCGGCGCATCGTCGAGACGCGCCTGCGCGCCGGTGACCTTCGCGCGCTGGTGGCCACGGCCTCGCTCGAACTGGGCATCGACGTCGGCCCCGTCGAGCTGGTGTGCCAGATCGGCTCGCCGCGGGCCATCGGCACCTTCCTGCAACGCGTGGGCCGGGCCAATCACCACCGTGACGGCACGCCGGCGGGCCGCCTGTACCCGACCACCCGCGACGAGCTCGTGGAGTGCACGGCCCTCCTGGCCGCCGTGCGAGAGGGCCGGCTCGACCTGCTCGAGCCGCCGGTCGCCCCGCTCGACGTCCTGACCCAGCAGCTGGTGGCGGAAGTGGCGTCCACCGACGAGCGCGACGTCGAGGCGATGTGGACCATGACCCGGCACGCGGCCCCCTACGCGGAGCTGTCGCGCCAGGACTTCGACGACGTGGTGGCGCTGGCGAGCTGGGGGATCGAGACCGGACGGGGGCGGCGCGGCGCGCACCTGCACCTCGACGCCGTCAACGGGCGGTTGCGGGCCCGGCGCGGTGCGCGGCTGGCCGCGCTCACCGGCGGTGGTGCCATTCCGGAGACCGGCGACTACCGCGTGGTGCTCGACCCCGACGGGGTGACGGTCGGCTCGGTCCACGAGGATTTCGCCGTCGAGGCGACCGCGGGCGACATCTTCCTCCTCGGTACCCACTCGTGGCGGGTGGCCAAGGTGGAGGTCGGCACGGTCCGGGTCCACGATGCGGGAGACCTGCCGCCCACCGTCCCCTTCTGGCTCGGCGAGGCGCCGGCCCGCACGGCGGAGCTCTCAGAGGCGGTGAGTGACCTGCGCGCCGCGCTGGAGCCGCTGCTCCTGGCGCAGGACGGCGACGGCGCGCGCCGGCTCGTGCGCGAGCGCGCCGGCGTGTCCGCCGAGGTGGCGCAACAGGTCGTGGCCTACTGCGCCGCCGGCCTGGCCGCACTGGGTCACCTGCCGACACGCGAGCGGCTGGTCGTCGAGCGCTGCTTCGACGAGAGCGAGGGCTCGCAACTCATCATCCATGCGCCGTTCGGCGGTCGCATCAACCGGGCGCTGGGCCTGGCACTGCGCAAGCGTTTCTGCGTCTCCTTCGACTTCGAGCTCCAGGCGGCGGCGGACGACGACACGGTGGTCCTGTCACTCGGGCCGCAGCACAGCTTCCCGCTCACCAAGGTGCAGTCCATGTTGAGCAGCGCCAAGGCGCCGGAGGTGTTGACCCAGGCGGTGCTGCTCCATCCCATGCTCGGCGCGCGCTGGCGTTGGAACCTCAACCGTGCGCTCGTGCTGCCCCGCATGAACGGCGGCAAGCGCCGGCCCATCCACCTGCAGCGCATGGAGGCCGACGACCTGCTCGCCGCCGTCTGGCCCGGCTTGGCCGCCTGCCAGGAGAACGCACCGCCCGGACCGGTCGGTGTGCCCGACCACGTGCTGGCCCGCCAGACCGTGTACGACTGTCTCCACGAAGGACTCTCCGTCGAGGGGTTGGTCGACGTGTGGGCCCGGGTCGAGTCGGGTGCCATTGCGGTGCACACGGTCGAGTCGTCGGAGCCCTCTCCCTTCTCCCACGCCATTTTGAGCGGCCGTCCTTTCACCTATCTCGACGATGCGCCGCTCGAGGAACGGCGGACGCGGGCATTGTCCCTGCGCCGCGGCCTGGGCGAGCTCGGTCCCGACGGTCTGCCCGTCCCGGCGTCGGAACTGGCCGCGCTCCATCCCGAAGCAGTGGCCGTCGTGCTCGACCAGGTCCGTCCCCGGCTGCGCAATGCCGACGAGCTGCACGACCTCCTGCTGTCCCTCGTCGCGGCGCGTCCGCATCGGGAATGGGCGCAGTGGTTCGAGGCGCTGGTGGCCGACGGCCGGGCCGGCCTCGTCGACGACTGCTGGGTCGCCACGGAGCGCCGCGAGGCGGCGCTGGCGCTGGCCGACGACGACGAGGCCGCCGCGGCGTGTCTCGCCGGTCACCTGCAGCTGGCCGGTCCCGTGACCGTCGAGCAGCTGGTGGCGGACACCGTGCTGCCCTCGGGTGCACCGATGGGGGCGCCACTGTCGCCGGCCCGGGCCCGCACCGGGCTGGCCCGCCTGGAGGGCAAGGGCTCCGCCATTGAGCTGCCCGACGGCCGCTGGTGCGCGCGCAATCTCCTGGTACGGCTGCACGGCGCCAGTCGCAGCCGGCGGCGAGGCATGGTCGACGCGGTGCCGATCGCCGAGTACGTGCGCTTCCTCACGCACTGGCAGCACGCGACGCCCGACAGCCGCCTGGAGGGCAGGGCCGGGCTGCTCGACGTCCTCGAACAGCTGCAGGGGATCGAGGCGCCGGCGGCGGAGTGGGAGGCCCAGATCCTTCCGGCCCGCGTGACCGGTTACGACTCCCGCTGGCTCGATGAGCTCTGCTTGTCCGGCGAAATCGTGTGGGGCCGCCTGACGCCGCGGGCCGAGCGGGCCGGACGCAGTGGCACACCCTCGCCCGCCACACCGCTGGCCTTCGTGCTGCGCGACGACCTCGAAGACATGCTGCGGGCCGTGCGCGCCGGTGCGCCGGCGCCGGAGCCCGAGATCGGCGCGGCGGCCGACGTGCTCGCGGCGCTGCGGGTGCGTGGTA
>Ga0302314_10018795_pt1 | contig 11508 bp, 12 predicted proteins | sample III_Palsa_N2_3_FD_200533 | JGI IMG/M metagenome (GOLD analysis project Ga0302314, IMG submission 200533) | Peat permafrost microbial communities from Stordalen Mire near Abisko, Sweden - III_Palsa_N2_3 | ecosystem: Environmental > Terrestrial > Soil > Palsa > Peat permafrost | place: Sweden... | reverse complement strand
TCGCCTTCGGCGACGGCTTCGAACGCAAAGCCGCCGGCGATATTGATCAGCGCATCGAGCCTGCCGAAATGCGACGCGACGGCATCGATGGCCTTTCTGGCTTGAGCTGCGTCCGTCAGATCGACGCCGCCGAGCTCCATCCGGGTTGGCGTCGCCGGGACTTGCGTCGGTGCGTGATCGATGGCGGCGATGCGCGCGCCCCGCGCGAGCGCTTCCGCCGCAACGACCTTGCCAAGCGCGCCGAGGGCGCCGGTCACGACAATCACTTTTCCATCCATGACAGGTCTCCACGCGCGGGGATAAGGAAACGCACACTAGCGTCAGGACAATTTCATTTGCAATGCGGCGGAATTCCGCCTCCAGATGCGGGCATGCGACCATTCATTCCCGCAGAGGATGTTCCACGTGCCTGACGCGACGAAGCCCTGCGATCCGCACCTCGATGTGGTCCGGTTCCAATATGGGCTTTCGCATCTGACCCGCGCGCTGAACGCCCGGCGCAAGATCAAGATCGTGGCGATCGGCTCGTCGTCGACTGCGGGCGAGGGCGATATCATGCCTTTCCCGCACCGGCTGGAGTTCGCGCTGAGAAAGCGGTTTCCGGATCGGATGATCGACGTCCTCAACCGGGGCATTGGCGGCCAGGAGGCGCCGGAAGAATTGTCGCGTTTTGAGTCCGACGTGTTGGCCGAGGCGCCGACGCTGGTGATCTGGCAAGTCGGAACCAATGCGATCTATCACCGGGACCTGTACGATCCGCCTGGTGTCGCCACCACCATCGCGACGGGCGTGGGCTGGCTGAAGAATATTGAGACGGACATCATCCTGATGGACCTGCAATACGCGCCGATCCTGCTGGAAAAACAGCCGCACGATACCAGGCTGATGGTGTCCCTGATATCTTCGGTCGCAAGGGCAGCGGAAGTGAATCTGTTTCCCCGGTTTGCGCTGATGAAGCGGTGGGAGGATGACGGGATCGCGCCGGACGCGATGTTTGGTCCAGACGGGCTGCATCAGACCGACTTCTCGACCGATTGCGTTACCAGGTCGCTCGACCTCGCGATCGACGCTGCGGTCGGGACCATTCCCACGGCGCCGGCGGTCTGAAACGGTGCCGCCGCGGTCAATAGCGTTTTCGAGCCAACGGGTCGCACGAATGCGCGCCCGATGACAGACTCCAGGGCCAAATAGCTAAAATTAGCGGGAGTTTTGTAAAGGGATAGCAGAGCTCGCCGGTTATAGCTCAAGGCTGGTCAATCCAGGGGCTGGGAACATCATGATGCGACATCTGCCTGATCACGGTTTACCGCTTATTCAGCTCAAGGAGCAGCGGCGGGATTTGATCGTCGCGCTGCAAAACCGCAATGGTCCGGTCAGCGGCTGGGAATTGATGCAGATCGCCACGATCCAACAGGCGATCTCGGCATTCGAGGACGTGATCTCCGATCTCGATGCCGAAATGGAAGCGGCGGCGTAAGCCGTTGATCTACCGCACGGCGTGGGCGGGAAACAATCAGGCCTCCAGGTAGCGCGCCTGGAGCCTTGCGCGTTCGCTGGCGCCGAGCCCCAATCCGTCGTCGAGATATCGCTGCAGGCCGCCATAATCGGCGCGGATAGCGTCAAACGCGGCGGCGAGGAAAGAGGCTTCGACCGATCCGAGCACCTGCCTGACATCATCGGGAAGGTCGTTGCCGGCGGAAGGATCGCGCCGGTAGTAGCGGTTGGTGAGCAGGTAATCTTCCGCGATCAGATCTTCCGCAACCCCGAGCGCGTGCAGGATCAGCGCGCAGGCAAAGCCGGTGCGGTCCTTGCCGGCGGTGCAGTGAATGACCAGCGGCGCGGGGTCTTCAAGCAGGTGAGCAAACAGGCTGCGGAAGCGCGGCGTGTTGTGCTGCACATAGTTGCGGTAGGAATCTCGCATCACCTCCAGCCCGTCGACCGGCGACAGCGGCGTGCCACCGGCGCGGCGCGCGCGCAGCGCCGCAACGACGGTCGGCTCGATCGGCAGCGAATGAACCGCGATCTCCGCGATGGCACAGGCCGCCGCGATGCGCTCCTCCGATCCGCGAAAATCGAACGCGTTCTTCAAACCGAGGCCGCGCAGCACCCCGATATCGGCCTGCGTCAGATGGCCGAGATGGTTGGAGCGGAAGATCTGTCGCCAGCGCACCGTGCGGCCATCCTGGCCGCGATAGCCGCCGAGATCGCGGAAATTGCTGGCGCCGACGAGGTCGAAGTGACGGACGGGAGAATTGGCCATCGGATCATCCTGGATCATCCGCTGCGGCGGAGAATGACGGGGAGGTGTGTCGGGCGCTGTCCGCCTCTATACGCGCTTCCCGTTATTGGTTAGGAGCACTTTATTGCGGCAGGCCGGATCTGATGACCGGAAACGGTTTCGGCGCGACGAAGTTTCGGGGTGACGCTATGAAAAGACGGACGGCCAAACTGATGCTCGGCGCGGCCCTGGTCGCCAGCGGCGCTGCGATGGGTGCGGCACCGGCATCGGCGCAGACGTTCCAGGGCTATCACTGTGCCGATGGCACCCGGTTCATCGTCGCATTTTACGATTATGATTCACGCGCCTATCTGCAGATCGACGGCCGGGCGGTGACTTTGGCCAAGCGGCTGAACTGGTCCGGATCGCGCTATTCCGGCGATGGCGTCACGCTCACCATGGGCAAAGCGGGCGTTACGGTCAAACACGCCAAACGGCCGTCCACGGCCTGTGAGGTAGACGTAAGGCAACAATGAAAAAAGGCCGAAACGCTTTCGTTTCGACCTTTTTTTAGTTCTCGCTGTCTACTGAACGCCGGTGACAGCGGCCCGGTTTTGAGCATGCGCTTGGCATCAACGATCCCACGCAGGCTTGGACTCATCGATCGCAGCCTGATGATACCAGCTGCCGCTGCAGTTGGCTTCGTTGACACGCGACGAGGCAAGATCACTTGCGGCTTTGGACTCTTCATAGCGACGTCCGCCGAGAGCTGACCGGCCCCCGGCCGGAAATTGGTAGATCTTGGCAGACCCCTGATTCAAACTCGTATTCATCATCTTCTCCTTGGTCTAAGCACTCAACCTCGAAGCACCTGCTTCGAGGATTCTGGCTTCACGGTGCGCCCGACTCATTCTTGAGTGGTTACCAATGTCGATATCGTTCGTGCTCTCCGTGGATGCAACATGATCAAAAGAAAATCATCAGATGTGCATTTTGTAGGCATTTTTGGTTTTGCTGTGCGTGAGGCAATGAGCAGATGATTAACGCTTGAGCCAATGCGAAGGTTGCCGACGGAGGGCCGTCTTCTTGGTGAATGTTGCCGGCGATTGACGCAGCTTTAATCGCCTCCGCCAGGCGACGCCGGGATGCCGCAGAATCGGGCGTGATTCCGGGCTCAATATGCTGTTTCACAAACCGAGGACGGTGCCGGCCGCGCGCCTATGCCGCACCTCCCATGCGGTGGATGCAGGGGCAGCCGCCAGATTTCCAGGCCCCGGATGGCGCTACCGCACTGCGGCGGATTGGCACATTAAATGCTTGGTAAGCGTTGGCCGATGGTGGCCGGGTAGACGGTGGGTGGCTACTGGCTTCGGTCGCCCGCCTTTCGCATCATCAACTCAAGAGAGAGCTCAATGACCAAGTATAAGCTCGAGTATATCTGGCTCGACGGGTATACGCCGGTGCCTAACCTGCGCGGCAAAACACAAATCAAGGAATTCGCTTCATTCCCGACGCTCGAACAGCTTCCGCTGTGGGGCTTCGACGGCAGTTCGACCATGCAGGCGGAAGGCCACAGCTCCGATTGCGTGCTGAAGCCGGTCGCGATCTATCCGGACGGCGCGCGTCCGAACGGCGCGCTGGTGATGTGCGAAGTCATGATGCCTGACGGCAAGACGCCGCACGCCTCGAACAAGCGCGCCACGATCCTTGACGACGAAGGCGCCTGGTTCGGCTATGAGCAGGAGTATTTCTTCTACAAGGACGGCCGCCCGCTCGGCTTCCCCTCCAGCGGCTATCCCGCGCCGCAGGGTCCGTATTACACCGGCGTCGGTTACAAGAACGTCGGCGATGTCGCGCGCAAGATGGTGGAAGAGCATCTCGACCTCTGCCTCGCGGCCGGCATCAACCACGAAGGTATCAACGCTGAAGTCGCGAAGGGCCAGTGGGAATTCCAGATCTTCGGCAAGGGCTCCAAAAAGGCCGCCGACGAGATGTGGATGGCCCGCTATCTGATGCTGCGCCTGACCGAGAAGTACGGCGTCGATATCGAATTCCACTGCAAGCCGCTCGGCGATACCGATTGGAACGGCTCGGGCATGCACGCCAATTTCTCGACCACTTATATGCGTGAAGTCGGCGGCAAGGAATATTTCGAGAAGCTGATGGAAGCCTTCAAGGCCAACCGTGCCGATCACATCGCGGTCTACGGTCCTGACAACCACATGCGCCTGACCGGCAAGCACGAGACGGCATCGATCGACAGCTTCAGCTATGGCATTGCCGATCGCGGCGCCTCGATCCGCGTTCCGCACTCCTTCGCCAACAGTGGATACAAGGGCTATCTGGAAGATCGCCGCCCGAACTCTCAGGGCGACCCCTACCAGATCGCTTCGCAGATCCTCAAGACGATCGCGTCGGTTCCGACCAGCGCGAAAGCGGTCGCCTAACCGTTACAACGAATACGGCCTGGATTCTTTGGGGCATCCAGGCCGTAGCCTCCCGCTTTCCGGCGGGGCAGTTTGCTCCTCTCCTCCAGCGACTCTCGACCAGCCGGTGGTGGATTTGGCCCCTTCAGGCTGGTCTTTTTTTCTGCCGGTGGCCGCGGCGAGGCCAGCGCTGCATGGGTTGGCGGTGTCGTCACCTCCGAGATCACCAGCCATCGCCACAACGAAGATCCCAACTACAAGTCGCCGCCTGGCGCCCGGTTTTGAATGGATCAGAACGGGCTCTAGGTTTTTGTCTTGACGCGTTCTCTTCACGCCGGCCGGCTGCCACGGAGCCTGTCATCGGGCGCGCATTTGCGCGACCCGTTGGCTCGAAAGCGCTATGGCGCAAGCCGGAATCCGGCGCTAAAACGCCACGCGCGCAAGCCGCCGGCGGAAAAGGTCAAAAATGGAAGATGTCGTTCGCGTACTCTCGACGCTCGCCTTGATGGGGGCGGTGCGTAGTTTCGCGCAGCGGTTCGAGGCGCAAACGCGGATACGCATCGACGCGGATTTTGCCCCGACCATTGGCCTATTGGAACGGTTGCGCGGCGGCGAGGGCGCCGACGTCGTCATCCTGACCAAGGAAGCGCTCGACGATCTTACGGCAAAGGGGACGGTGGTGCCGGATAGCTGCGCCGATCTGGCGCGCTCCTATGTCGGCGTTGCGGTGAGGGCCGGCGCTGAACATCCCGACATCTCGACCGAAGCGGCGCTGCGCGCGACGCTGCTCGGCGCGCGCCGCGTGGCTTATTCCCGCATCGGCGCCAGCGGCATTTTCTTTGCCCAACTGATCGAGCAGATGGGGATTGCCGCCGAGATCAACGCCCGCGCCATGGTCACGTCGGGGTTTACCGCCGAGCGACTGGTCAGCGGCGAGGCCGATATCGCGGTCCAGCAGCTCAGTGAGTTGAGGCAGGTTTCCGGCGTCGAACTCGTCGGGCCACTCCCGCTTCATCTGCAAGGTCGCCCTGCGGTGTTTTCCGCCGGGCGCCTGGCAGCGTCGCCGCGGGCGCGACAATCCGACATCCTGTTGAAGTACCTCGCCTCGCCGGAGCTGGCGTCGGTGTTGCGGGAGTCGGGACTGGAGCCTTGAATCCGCCCGAAGATAACAGCTAACTCGCTTTCGTCATGACAAACCGGCTTAACCCATTTTCGTTCGCTGCGACCAGCTGCATCGCCGCGCTGGCGCTTGCCGCGTTGCTGGCCGATCCGTCACCGGTCAAGGCGCAATCCGCCGATCTCGTGCTCTGCGACCGGCTGGCGGCCGATCCCGCCGACCCGGACAAGCCCGCCGACGTCAAGGGTACGCCGGATGTCGCGCCCGCCGATATCGCCACGGCCGTCAAATATTGCAAAACCGCAGGCAATGCGTCGCGACGCGCGATGTACGAGCTTGGGCGCGCCTACGCCGCCAACAGGCAGATGCCGGAGGCGATGGCGGCGTGGCGCAGGGCCGCCGACAAGGGCTCGACTTCGGCGATGGTTGAACTCGGCGTGCTCTACGGCACCGGCGCGGGCGTCGCCAAGGACGAAGACCAGGCGCGCAAGCTGTTCGAGCGCGCGGCGCAGGCCGGCAATCCGCGCGGCGTCACCAATCTGGCGGCGCTCTCCGGGGGCGGCGGCGCGCCGGCCGACCCTGCCAAAGCGCGCGAGCTGTTGGGAAAGGCGGCCGAGACCAATCCCGAAGCGCAATATCAGCTGGGCCTGATGTTGGCCAACGGTACCGGCGGCAGCCAGGACGATGCCGGTGCGCGAAGCCTGTTCGAGAAGGCGGCCGGGCAAAATCATCCGGGCGCGCTTGAGGAGATGGGTGAATTCAACGAAGAGGGACGCGGCGGGCCAAAGGATAAAGGCGCCGCCAAAGCCTATTATGAGCGTGCTGCGGCACTCGGCGACGAGAATGCCAAAAAGGCGTTGAAGCGGATGGAGTGTCCCTACGCGATCAAGGACAAGCGCGGGAATCTCGTAACCAATCTTTGCTTCTAAAGGCGGCGTCTTTCGGAGGTAGCTTTGAGGCAGCGGCTCCCGGTGGTGGCTCCAATAAGAAACGGGCGCGTTCTGACGCGCCCGTTGAGGTCTGCCCTGTGGACTGACGCTTGATCTCCAGCCTTAGAAGCCGGTGGGGCCGACGGCTCCGATCCAGCGCTTGACCTTGGTCGGGTCCTTCTCGTCCATGTAGAAGAAGTGCGCCATGGTCGGCCGCACCGGTGGGATATTGGGGTCATCGAATGTCATTGCGACCTTGCCGTGAAAGACCTTGAGCAGCGGGCTATCCCAATACTCGACGACATCATGAAGCGCGGTAAAGCCCTTGTCGATGAACTGGCGCAGGTTGTTGCGGATCGCTTCGCGTCCGTGCCAATCGGCAACGCCGAGATTGCAAATGGCGTCGTCGGCGAAGCAATCAAAACCCTTGCCGAAGGTCTTGTCGTCGATCTCCTTCCACATCGCCAGCAACCATTGTGGCGGAACAGTTTTGGTGAAGGTCGTATTCGTCATTTTACTCTCCTGAGGTTGTCGTTGATGACGCCGCGTGATGTGGCTGCTGTGGAGTTTGCGTGCGTGACGCGGTTCGACTGGGTTTCAGCGCGCCCGGCGGTTGCTCACTGCGAGGAAGATATGACAGGCGGCGCTGGCGGAAGCGCCAATTAACCCTCGCTTTCCGCCAAGCCGTTACGGCGTCATTTCACCGCCAGGGCGGACGCCGTAGTGCCAAGCCTGGCCGCCACGCGGCGCGCGGTGGCCTCGCGCTGCGCCGTGATGCCGGCCACCGATTGCCGCGCCTCTCGAAGGATGGCGGCGGGCGCGGTCTCCGGCGTGCCGCTGTCGAATGGCGGCTCCGGTGCGTACACCATGTATAGCTGGATCGCGCGCGCCGCGTCGTCGCCGCGCAGTTCGGCGGCCAGCCGCAGCGCGCCGTCAATGCCGGCGGTGACACCCGCGGCGAACACCCAGTTGCCGTCCAGCACCACGCGTTCGTTGACGGGGATGGCGCCGAACAACGGCAGCAGATGAAACGATGCCCAGTGCGTCGTCGCCCGGCGCCCCTTCAACAGCCCGGCCGCGCCGCAAAGCAGGGCGCCGGTGCATACCGAGAAGATGCTGCGCGCGGCCGCCGCCTGCCGCGCAATCCAGCCGAGCACCTCGGCGTCCTCCATCAGGGCTTCCTGGCCGAAACCGCCGGGCACATGAAGCACGTCGAGCTGCGGTGCGTCCGACAACGCCGCATCCGGCGTCAGTCGCAATCCCTTGAGATCGCGAACCGGCTCGGCGGTCTTGCCGTAGAGGCGGTAGGTCGAATTCGGGATGCGCGACAGTACCTCGAACGGGCCGGTGAGGTCGATTTGATCGAGGCCCTCGAACAGCAGGGAGCCGATTTGCAAATGGGTGTCATGCGGGATCATGAGGATATCTCCGTGGGGTTAGGGCTAGACAGACCCAACCTAGGCAGGCAGGGTCTGGCGCAAATGCCAAAGTCCCCTCGCTCTCCGCCAAACCTCGTTCGTGCTGCTCCGGCGGCCCGCATCGTCGAAGTGCTGGCTTTCCCGTTGGTGCAATTGCTCGACGTGACCGGGCCGCTTCAGGTGTTCGCCACCGCCAACGATCACATCACGCAAGCGGGAGGAGCTGCGCCTTATGCTCTCCGCGTGATCGCCAAGGGCGGCCAGGCCGTGACGGCGTCGGCGGGGCTGGCGATTGCTGCAGGCCCGCTGCCGCGTGCTGGCTCAGTCGTGGATACGCTGCTGGTAGCGGGAGGGCCGGGTGTCGAAGCCGCAGCCGCCGATCCGGCGCTGGTCGATTGGGTGCGCCAACATGCGACCAAAGCGCGCCGTGTCGCGTCGGTCTGCACCGGTGCGTACCTGCTGGCGGCATCCGGCGCCCTGGATGGACGCCGGGTGGCGACGCATTGGTCGGTCTGCAAGGAGTTCGCCCGGCGCTATCCCGCCGTGCGGGTCGAGCCCGATCCGATCTTCGTGCGCGATGGCTCGGTCTGGACCTCGGCCGGGGTGACCGCCGGCATCGATCTGGCGCTGGCGCTGGTCGAACAGGATCTCGGACGTACCGTGGCGTTGGCGGTGGCGCGTTATCTCGTCGTCTTTCTCAAGCGGCCGGGCGGGCAGGCGCAATTCAGCGCGGCGTTGTCACTGCAATCGGCCGAGGATCAATTCGGCATGCTGCACGACTGGATCAACAAACATCTCTCCGACGACATCTCACTGCCCATGCTCGCCGATCAGGCCGGGATGAGCGAGCGCAGCTTCAGCCGGCATTATGCGGAGGCGACCGGATTGACGCCGGCCCGAGCCGTCGAACGGCTGCGGGTAGAGGCGGCGCGGCGGATGCTGTCGGAATCGCGCCTGCCGGTGAAACGGATCTCGCAGCGCTGCGGTTTTGGGTCGGAAGAGACCATGCGCCGCAGTTTTCTGCGCGTGCTTTCCGCCACGCCGCAGGATTACCGCGCCCGGTTCAGTTCCTGAGTGTCAGCGGGCGGTCATCTGGCGCGGATTCGTGCGTTCCGATGGCTGATTCCGCGCCTTTTTAGGCTTCCGTGCGCGCGCCACATGGCCTAGAGACCGCCACAACAATCCTTCCAAATTCAGGTTTCCATGATCCGTCTCGATAATGTCAGCAAGCAAGTCGGCCACCAGATTCTCTTCATCGAAGCCTCCGCGGCGCTCCTGAAAGGCGAGAAAATCGGCCTTGTTGGCCCCAATGGAGCCGGCAAGACCACGCTGTTCCGGATGATCGCCGGACAGGAGCCGCCTGACGAGGGGCAGGTGTCCACCGATCGCGGCATTTCGATCGGCTATTTCAGCCAGGACGTCGGCGAGATGTCGGGCCGCAGCGCAGTGTCCGAGGTGATGGATGGCGCCGGCCCGGTCAGCGTCGTCGCCGGCGAGCTGAAAGAGCTTGAGACCGCCATGGCCGATCCGGATCAGGCGGACAACATGGACGAGATCATCGCCCGCTATGGCGAGGTCCAGGGTCGCTTCGAGGAGCTCGATGGCTACGCGTTGGATGGCCGCGCGCGCGAGGCGCTGTCGGGTCTGGGCTTTGGCCAGGAAATGATGGATGGCGACGTCGGTGCGCTGTCGGGCGGCTGGAAGATGCGGGTGGCGCTGGCGCGCATTCTTCTGATGCGTCCCGATGTCATGCTGCTGGACGAGCCGAGCAACCATCTCGATCTGGAGAGTCTGATCTGGCTGGAGCAGTTCCTCAAAGGCTATGACGGCGCGCTGCTGATGACGTCGCACGACCGCGAATTCATGAACCGCATCGTCAACAAGATCGTCGAGATCGACGGTGGCACGCTGACGACGTTTTCCGGTAACTATGAATTCTACGAGGCGCAACGCGCGCTGAACGAGAAGCAGCAGCAGGCCCAGTTCGAGCGCCAGCAGGCGATGCTGGCCAAGGAGATCAAGTTCATCGAGCGCTTCAAGGCGCGCGCCTCGCATGCGGCGCAAGTGCAGAGCCGGGTCAAGAAGCTGGAGAAGATCGAACGCGTCGAGCCGCCGAAACGGCGTCAGACCGTGGCGTTCGAATTCCTGCCGGCGCCGCGCTCGGGCGAGGATGTCGTCAGCCTGAAGAATGTGCATAAGGGCTATGGCTCGCGGAGCATCTATGAGGGCCTGAATTTTCAGGTGCGCCGGCGCGAGCGCTGGTGCGTGATGGGCGTCAACGGCGCCGGCAAGTCGACGCTGCTGAAGCTGGTGGCGGGTTCGACCGAGCCGGACGACGGCACGGTGGCGCTCGGCGGCAGCGTCAAGATGGGATACTTCGCGCAGCACGCGATGGACCTGCTCGACGGCGAACAGACCGTGTTCGAGTCGCTGGAGGATTCATTTCCGCAGGCGGGGCAGGGCTCGCTGCGTGCGCTCGCCGGTTGCTTCGGGTTCTCCGGCGACGATGTCGAAAAGAAATGCCGGGTGCTGTCGGGTGGCGAGAAGGCGCGTTTTGTGATGGCGAAAATGCTGTTCGATCCGCCGAACTTTCTGGTGCTGGACGAGCCGACCAACCATCTGGATATCGCGACCAAGGAGATGTTGATCACAGCGCTGTCGGAATATGAGGGCACCATGCTGTTCGTCTCGCATGATCGGCACTTCCTGGCTGCGCTGTCCAACAGGTTGCTGGAACTGACGCCCGAGGGTATCCATCAATATGGCGGCGGCTACACCGAATACGTCGCCCGCACCGGGCAGGAAGCGCCGGGGTTGCGGAGCTGAGATGCGCAATTGCGGCGCGCGATATCGGCGGCTAAAACGCCGGTTGCCTTACCGCGACCATTTGCGTTCGGATGTCCTGTGCGGTCCGCTTCAGCGGAACCAGAAATTTCTTTTTGGCCTGCGCCTCGCTCGTCATGCCTGAAATCGTATTGATGCTGATGGCGGCGATGACCCGTCCGGCCTGATCGCGCAGCGGCACCGCGATGCCGCAGATCGCCGGATCGAGTTCGCCATCGACCCAGGCGTGCCCCTGGGCCTCGACGAGGTCGAGCTGTTTGTCGAGCGCACCGGCGTCGGTGACGGTGCGCGCGGTCACCGGCGTCAACTCCACGGATTGCAGATAGGCGGCGCGCTGGTCTTTCGGCAACGATGCCAGCATGACGCGGCCGAGCGAAACCAGATGGGCGGGCAGGCGGCTTCCAATGCCGAGATTGGCCGACAAAATGCGGCGCGCCGGCAGCCGCAACGCATAGACGATTTCGGTCTCGTCCAGCACGGCCAGTGCGCAGGATTCGCCGATCTCGTTGCGCAAATCTTCCAGCGCGCGCTGCGCATAACCCCAGTAAGGCAACGC
>Ga0302314_10018791_pt1 | contig 11509 bp, 13 predicted proteins | sample III_Palsa_N2_3_FD_200533 | JGI IMG/M metagenome (GOLD analysis project Ga0302314, IMG submission 200533) | Peat permafrost microbial communities from Stordalen Mire near Abisko, Sweden - III_Palsa_N2_3 | ecosystem: Environmental > Terrestrial > Soil > Palsa > Peat permafrost | place: Sweden... | reverse complement strand
ACTGAACCCGTGGGAGAAGCGGAAGGCCAACGGGGTCGATAAACCGGCCGTCCACGGATCCTGGAACGTGGGCGCCGATGAGGCGTGGTATCGCAACATGGCAGCGGGGATCGGGAGCGCGCGGGCACTGGTGATCGAGCAGGTCGACCTGCCCGTCGCGCTGAAAATCCCCTCGACGGCGCCCGAGCGGATCGACACCTATGCCGCGCGGGTGCTGAGCGCTAATCGTCACACCACGGTCTATATCGATGGCGGCACGTTCGGTTGGACGAGCGCCACGCAAGATGCCGTGCTGCTGATCGGCAACGGCATCCGCTACGCCCGTGGGTTCGCGCTCGACGACACCGACTACGACCCGACGGCGACCGAAGACGAGTTCGGGGCAGAGGTCGTCGCAGCGTTGGCGAAGCTCGGCGTGAGGGGCAAGCACTTCATCGTCAACACCGACGAGAACGGACAGCCGTACAAGCCCGACCAAGTCAAGGGGAGAGGGATCAACGACGCGCCGATGTGTCACGGCCGAATCCAGACGGCCTGCCAGCGGACCGGGATCCCGCCGACCATCAACGTCGCATCGACACGGTGGCACCTCGGCACCGAGGCCGCGCAGGATGCCAAACGGTACTGCGACGGCTACGTCTGGTCGGGGGCCCCCTGGAACATCGATGCCGGACCGTTCGACCTGCAGTATGCGCTGTGGCTCGCTGAGAACGGGGAGTACTCTCCTTTGCCTGGTCTCTAGTACACGGGCAGATTGTCGGGGCCAATCACGTCACCGGCACCTGCTCTTCGCCTGCGACGGGCATCTCGCCGTCGTCAGCGAGAGACCTGGATCGCGCGGAACTCGCAGCCGGGCGTAGACACGATCCTGTCCTTCGACAAATCGATTGATCGCGTCAGCGCAGTCATGCGGCACGAGCCGATGACAGCATTCAGCGCGCAGATGTAACGCTGCGCTGTCTGCGGCAAATAAGAGGTATGCAGACCGAGGACGACGCGAGGGTGATTGCCGATTCGCTGAGCGATCCCACGTGCTTCGAGGTCTTGCTTGAGCGGCACTTCGCGCGCATGCTCGATTATCTGACACGGCGCGTAGGGAGTCAGGTCGCGGCCGATCTGGTCGCGGACACTTTCGAGCGGGCGTTTCGCAATCGCGCACGCTTCGCGAACGCGGACGGTTCGGCGCTGCCATGGCTGTACGGAATCGCTGGCAACGTGGTACGTATGCACCGGCGCACAGAGGCGCGCAGGCTGCGAGCGCTGGCACGCGAGGCAAGATCGCGCGAGTCTGCGGCGCCTGACCCGTCAGCGGCGGAAGGTGCGCTGGACTCGGTCTTGCTGGAGGCGCTCGCGGGGCTGACACAGCCGCTGCGTGAGGTTCTGCTGTTGCACGCCTGGGGCGAGCTGTCCAACGAGGAAATCGCTGTGGCACTGGGGCTCTCGCCCGAGGCTGTGCGCACCCGTCTGCACAGGGCGCGCAGCCGCGTAGCAGCGTGTATAGGGCTCGCCTGGCCCGCCGTCGGTACTCCCATGAGTGGCGGCGAACCTCAAAACCGTAGACAGAAGGAGGCGATGTGATGACCGAGCTCGCGGAGATGATCCGGTCGTTGTCGACCGGGGAAGAGATCGACGACCTGCGGCGCGACGAGATTCGCCGCGCGACGCGCGCAAGGCTCTACAAGGCGATCCGCGAGGAGAGTCACGCGCGACGGTCGCACACGAGCTGGTGGCGCACGCGGCGCCGGCTGGTGCTGCCGTCGGGGATCGTGGTCGGTCTCGCGGCGGCGCTCGCCGTCGTGTTGTTCCTGGTGCCGAGCGGCGGTGGTTCCGGTTCCGGGGTGGACGTGCCGGGGCTCGGCAGCGTTCATGTGCCAGGTCTCGGAACGGGACAGGCGCAGGCCAAGGCGGTACTCGCGCGCATCGCGCGAATCGCGGAGACCACGCCGGCCAGCTCGGTGCCGAGCGCCAATCAGTTTCTCTACACAGAGTGGATCGACGGCTACACCGGCAACGAGGTGCATGACGGACACAACTACCGCCTCACGAACGGCATGACCGAGCAGGACTGGGAGGCGCCGGACGGCTCCGGTCGCCAGCTCACGAGCGCCGGGTTCTTCCACCTGCTGACGCCCGCCGATAACGCTCAATGGGTCGCCGCCGGAAGCGCAAATGACTCAGGCGCGGCGCCTGGCGGCGGCATCATGGACAGCTCCTATCCAAAGGGCGACCCCCCCAACAACTGCGGCATGCTGCCGACCGGACCGGCGGGCCTCTCGACCGACCCGAAGCTGCTCCTGCGCCAGATCGTCGTTCAGTACGAGAAGGGGAGCTACAGCACCGAGGGGACGCTCGATAGGGCGCTGTGCATCCTGGAGACATCGGCGTACCCGCCGCTGCGCGCCGCGACCTACAGGATGATCGGCGAGCTGCCGGGCATCGAGTCGCTTGGCACGATGACTGACACGCTCGGCCGAAGTGGTACAGCTGTCGCGGCGCCGCCCGACCCTGACACCGGCGAGCAGTACGTCGTGATCCTCGATCCGACCACAGGGATGCCGCTCGAGCAGGAGGACGTCCAGGCCAACAACAACCACAACCAACGGATCTATTTCACCCCCGCGCCGAAGACCGAGAAGCAGCGGCAGGAGGACGCCACGCTCGAGGCGCAGCAGACGCTGGCAGTCGGCACCGTGGTCGACTATCGCGTGTTCGTCAAGAGCGGCGTCGTCGACTCTGATACGGCCCTTCCGGGCGGCGGCAGCGTCCCATCCAAACCCGGCATCACCCACCAGTACACAATCACCTGCGCGAACGTGGGGTCGACCACGGTCGGCATGACCTGCACGATGCCCGGCGCCGGCACGCTGCAGCCAGGCGGCGTGACGTGCGCGACCGGCACGCTCCCGGTTACCGGCGTTGCCGGCCCAACGCAGGTGGTGTGCGCGGCGGCTGGCACGACGACCTACACGACCACGACCACCGGCGCCATGACTGACACGACGACTACCACCGGCGCGACGACCGACACGACCACGACCACCGGCACGACGACCGACGCCTCCACGGGAACAGCGACCGGTACGACCGCTGGCACCGGCGTCACGACCACCGGCTGAGCTGCGAGCCTCCGCGCCGCCGACTACGCGCGGCGCGGGGCAGCAGGTCGTTGATCCGGCCGTCCTGCATCTCCGCCGCAAACGCAACCGTCTCGGAGAGCGTGGGGTGGGTCGGGAGCTCGCCCCATATGATGGCCGGTAATTCGCAGATGGACGCCTGGATTCTCACCTCGTCGAATGGACATACCCGAGTTGTCTGCAGTCGCCCATCCGCTGACGCTCCCGACGGCTGGCTCTTCGACCTATCGATCGAATACGAGATCCCAGGAACCCCGGCAGCGGCAGCCACGCTGGCGGCTCTCCGGCTGAGACCCGCCGCAGTGGTCGATCTTCTTACCGCGATACGCGCTTTCACCGCTCTGCCGCCCATACACATCGAGCCGGCCGCCTTCAGATACTCCGCGGAGCTTTCCGAGGTGACAGGTGAATCGTTAGAGCTGACGTTCGGGCCGTTGCCCGCCGTCGTATCTGAGAGCACAGGCATCGGCTGCCTGACCAAACTTGGTCGGGGCTCGTTTGGTGCCCAGGCCGTCTTCCGGACTGACACCACCTGCCTCGAACGTCTCGCCGACGATCTCGACAGGCTGTTGCTCGTCGATCCGACGACGTAAGCGCATCTACGACGCTGACCCAACGGTCTCGCTTCGCGCGGGACTCAGTGTCGGTTGTGGTGCACGGTCAACTCGATGGTTTCTTTGGCGGTCGTCCAGTGCTGGTCGGTTTGGATTTGCGCGAGGATCTGCACCGCGCCGGTGGGAAACAGGTGTCCGTGCCAGCGCCCGGCGATCCGGTCATAGTTGACGCCGGAGTGTCCGCGTAGTGTGGTGGTCGCGACTCGTTTCCAGTGGCCGTGAGCTCGGGTGCGTAGCAGCAGTCGGACGGCTGCCGGGCGGTTGAGAGCAAATCGCAGCTGTGTGGCTGGGTATCGGCAGCCGGCGTTTTGGCACCATACGATGGTGTTCGCGGTCGCCCGGATCCCTGTGATCCGCAGCAGTGTCGACGGGGTCGTGGTGGTCGTTGCCCGTGGTGCGGTTGGCGGGGCCGTGGTGGTGCTGGTTGCCGGCGGTGCGGGTGCAGGAGTCGTGGTGACTGGAGTGTCCGGGGTGACCTCCTCGATCTCGCTGTTGCTCTGGTCGGCGATGTATAGGTTCCCGCGCGAATCGACCGCCACCGCGTCCGGATATCTCAGCGGTGAGCTGGTGGCGGGACCGGGGGTCGCCGGACCCAGGCTCCCGCTGCCGGCGATGATCGACAGGACTCCCGACGGCGTGACCTTCTCGATCACGTTGTTGGTCTGGTCGGCGATGTAGACGTTTCCGGCCGAATCGACCGCCACCCCGAGCGGATTGTTGAGCGACGAGCTGATAGCCGGACCTGGGGTCGGCGGGCCCGAGCTGCCCGGCGTGCCGACGATGATCGACAGTGTCCCCGAAGGGGTGACCTTTTCGATCAGGTTGTTGCCCTCGTCGGAGACGTAAACGTTCCCGGTCGAATCGACTGCAACGCTGGATGGGCTGTAAAACTCTGAATTGGTGGCCGGGCCGGGGGTCGGCGAGCCGGAGCCGCGGGTGCCCGCGATGATCGACAGCGTCCCGGACGGCGTCACCTTGTAGATCTGGTTATTGCCCTCATCGGCGATATACAGGTTCCCGGCCGAATCGATCGCCACCCCGGTCGGGGCGTCCATCGGTGAGCTGGTCGCCGGACCGGGGATCGGTGGGCCGTAGCTGCCGGGCGTGCCGGCGATGATCGACAGCGTCCCCGATGGGGTGACCTGCTCGACCACGCTGTTGTCGCTGTCGCCAATGATGACGTTCCCGGCCGAATCGACCGCGATCCCACGCGGTGAGTTCAGCGGCGAGCTGGTCGCGGGGCCAGGAATCGGCAAGCCAGGGCTGCCGGTGCCCGCGAAGATCGACAGCGTCCCCGAAGGCGTGACCTTCTCGATCACGTTGTTGTTGAGGTCGGCGATGTAGACGTTCCCGGCCGAGTCAACCGCCACCCCGTACGGGGCATTCAGCGGTGAGCTGGTCGCGGGGCCGGGAATCGGCGAGCCAAGGCTGCCAGTTCCGGCGATGATTGACAGCGTCCCGCTGCTAGCCAAAGCCAGCGACGCCGACGACAGGAGCGCCAACGCGCTGCCCACTACCACTGCGCTTCCCAACCGTAACCTGATCATCCGCCTGGCCTCTCCTCGCGCCCCACAAACCAAACGGCTTGATAACCGTCGCATCGACCGACCTCGCCCACACCTTGAATCACCTCCGCGCCAGACGACCCTGCCACCTCACGCCCAACCAGGAGGAGGCCGACGGTCTCTTGCATCCGACGCGGCCCGATTGCCGGAAGTCGGACGGTGAGTTCGGTTAGGCGATCCAGCCGGGGTCGATCTCGTCTGGAAAGGCCGTCAGCCAGTAATCGGGCAGCACGTCCTTCAGCGTCTTCCAGTGGGGCATCGTGCGGTCGGTGGCATCGGCGACCGCGACGAGCACATTCGGCCCATGGGCAGCGAGTCGCTCGCGGCAGACTCCGCAAGGGCTGAGGACCAGCATCGCGCCTGTTGGGTCTTGGTGCAGGCAAACGGACGCAACGATCGACTTGCCGAGGCGATACGCGGCACAGAACGGTTCAACCTCATGGCAGATCTGGACTGCGGCGTTTGCCGCATTGGGAGCTGTCCCAGTGAGGATCGTTCCAGACTGAGACCCGCTCTCACTCGCCTGCCCCCGTGCTGGATTGCCAGTGAGCCGGAGCCCAGTCCCCGGTTGGGTCGGTCGTTTGCCCGACCTCGATCAGGTGACCGTCGGGATCGCGGATGTAGCAGCGGATCTCGTACTCGTGCTGCTTCGGCGGCGTCAGGAAATCGGCGCCGCGGGCACTCCACTCGGCATACACGGCCTCGATGTCCTTGACGCGGATATTGAGGAAGCTGCTGACTCGGTCAGGATCGCTTGGTGTCTCCAGGGTGACCGCCGGCTTGTCGTCGGTCGCGCCGCCGCCGACGTTGATGATGATCCAGCTATTGGCCAGTGCAACATAGGTCAGCCCCCCGGGGCCGGAGAAAGCCACCGTGCCACCGAGTACCTCGGTATAGAAACGCCGAGAACGCTCGACGTCGTCCGAGACGATGAAGTGGGCCAGCACAATATTCTCTGGGGCCGGTGGGGGCTCGGCCATATGGCACCTCCAGTGATTGGATCCGCACCCGTGTACGACCGGGTCTGCCGCCGATCCTATGCCCCAACGAAGGGGATGGCTAACGCTTGCTTGGGTGTTCGCCCACGCATGCCGGAACAGGGTTTCTGACCTCGCGAGGGAACAGCATCACCGAAAGACGGTCGCTTGAGATTCCGACAATGTACGTGTAGCCGGCCGGCGGCCGACGCAGGTGGGCGATCCCGATCGACAGCGCGGGGTCGCTCGTCCGACCCGCCCGAAGGGTTTGAGCAGCACTCAGCGATCCGTTGGCCTCGACCTCGCGGACGGTCGCTGTGCAGCCCGCCACCGCTGGCACGACCCTGAGCGGGAGGTTGTCGGCCGCGAGCCGCTTGTTCAGCGCCGCCAGCGCCTCGAAATCGTTGAATGTGATGCTCAGACCACCCGAGGTCGTGGTGATCGCGAACGCGGGCCCAGCGCCCGCGAACACCCCGAGGGCAGCGCTAGCCGCTGCGGCGGCGAGCAAGGCTCCGGTGCCGCCCAGAACAAGTCCCGAACGCCGCGCGAGACGGTCGCGCAACCTGATCGGCCGCGGAGCCGGCAACGGCGTAACGCCGATCTGCCGGCGCATCGCAGCGAAGACCGACGGCTGATCATCTGCGGAGTGCTGCTCGTTCATCGAATCGCTCCTTGCAGCTCGAGTATCTGTTGTCGATCCATCTGCCGCTCGAGCTGTCTGAGGCCGCGCGAGACGTGAGCTCGTGCCGTCTGTTCCGAGCAACCGAGTGCCTGCGCGACCTGCTCGTAGGGGAGGCCCTCGAGCACCCTCAGCTCCACCGCCCGGCGGCGCATCACCGGCACCCGCGAGAGCGCCTCTGTGAGCGTTACTCGCAGCTCCGCAAGCTCTGCCTCGAGCTCGATCTCGGCACGGTCACTCTCCTGGACCGTTGGGGTCGCCCACCTCAGCTCGTCAAGCGTTCGGCTCGCGATCTGACCAGAGCGGTAGTACGAGCTCAGCTGGTTGCGAGCGATCCCGAAGATCCAAGCCTCGGCCTCGCCTTCTGACCTCGCCTTGCAGCGCGACCAGCCGGCAAACGCCACAGCCCAGCACTCCGCCCACAGCTCAGTCGCAGCATCGATGTCGTGCATGCGCCGGGCAAGATGCAGCAGCACGCGTCGACCGGCGCGGTCATAGAGCTCCTCGAACGCCGGCTTGGATCGATCTGGTTGGTGACGACCATCCACATCACGTAAGTAGCGGAAACCGTCGCCGTGTGACAGTGACGACCCGAGCCTGGAGTTCTCTAGCCGATCGCCCGGCCTATCTGAAACGATCGTCGCACCTAACGCGAGGAGATCCCCGGTGCGCAAAGTTGTCGTATACGAATTGCTGTCGCTTGATGGCATCGCCGAGCATCCCATGGACTTCATCACGGACTTCGACGAGCTCATGGAGGAGAACCTCGGACGGGTCATCGCCGCCCAGGACACCGTGCTCCTCGGGCGCCGCACCTACGACGATTGGGCTCGCTTCTGGCCCAACAGTGAGATTGAGCCGTTCGCGACCTTCATCAACGGCGTCCAGAAGTTCGTGGTGACCTCGACGCCACTCGAGCCGCAGTGGGGGAGCAGTTCTGTCGTCGGCACCGACCTCGAGCAGTTCGTGACCGATCTCAAGTCCCAGCCCGGGGGCGACATCGGGGTCCACGGCAGCATCTCGGTCGCCCAGTCGCTCCTCAACGCCGGTCTGGTTGACGAGCTCCGGCTTGTGATCGCCCCAGCCATCCACACGCAGGGGCGAAGGCTCTTCGACAGCGGCAGCGCCAAGCGGCGGCTCTCAACGACCCGCAGCATCACATCTCCAACCGGCTACCTGCTGGTCGACTTCCAGATGATCTCTGCTGAATCAGCGCGATGAGTTGGGTGAGCGCGTCGGTTGCAGCGGCCAGTGCCTCGACCTGCTCATCTGGGATTTCCGCGAGGTAGCTGCTCAGCAGCTCGCGCGCGCGTGTCCGGTACTCCTCGAGTGTGGCGGCGCCGCTGTCGGTCAGGTGGACCAGGACGACTCGCCCGTCGTCGGTCTGTCGCTCGCGGCGTACCAGTCCCTGCTGCTCGAGTGCCTTGACCAGGCTCGTCATCGTTGGTTGAGCGAGCCCTTCGAATTCGGCCAACTCGGTGATCCGCCGTGGGCCGCCGCTGAGCGTGCTCAACAGGCCGGTTTCGGTGCGCGACAGCTGGCCGCCGAGCTGCCGCACGAGCAGCCTGGCGAGTAGACCCGAAGCCGCGGGCAGTTGCTCTGAGACGTAGTGGATCTGGTCGGAGCGCATCAGCCGTGATCCTACCGAACCCATATTGCAAAACTATATTGGCATTTGATATAGTTTCCGAATGCTTCAGGTCTCTGCGTGCGTGGCAGGCCGAGCGGCCTCTCGCGCCGCTCCCGCCGTTTGACCAAAGGAACGCGTCATGTTTCACAACATCCTGGTCGCGATCGACGGCTCCCCGGACGCCGATGCGGCGTTGGCACAAGCCATTGACCTGTCCGAGAGCGAGCACACCCGGTTGACGCTGCTGGCAGCGGTGTGCGGGGTGCCGCCGGCCGCGTATCTGATGGGCGGCGAGGGGGCCGGGCAGCTACGCGTAACCGTCTACGACCAGGCCAAGGAGGCCATCTGCAGGGCGCGTGACCGAGTACCCGCCGACCTTCCGGTCACGACTGTGCTGAGTGAGCAGCCGATCCGCAACGCGCTGATCCACCAGATCAAGGAAGGTCAGCACGATCTCGTCGTGATGGGCTCGCGTGGTCGCGGCGCGGTCCGCGCCGCGCTGCTCGGGAGTGTCAGCCACTACATGCTGCATCACAGCCCGGTTCCGGTTCTGGTCGTCCACGCCGAGCCATCCCAGCAGCTCCAAGCCCCTGAGATCGTGGCGGCCGCGTAGCTGCGGGCCGATCGCCCTACGACCATCGAGCACATGATCCGCGACGCGCATCCCCTGTCGAGGCCCTCCGGCCGGGAAGCCTCAGCGTCGGAGCAGGCAGCCTACGACCGCGCCATCCGGCAGCTAGGTGTCTGCGTGCGTGTGCTGAGCGCAGCGCTGCTCGCCCTGCTGGCCCACAGCGTGATCGACGGAGCGAGCCTCGCAGTTGCGCTTGTCGGAGCGCTCATCGTCGTACTGCTGCTCGCGTCAGGAGCGCTCTGGCGCTACGGGCGCCGTGTAAAACCACACGCCAGCGCCTCGCGCACCGTCACGCGACACGCCCGACACGACTAGGCGAAGCGTCGGGCCTGTTCAGCTGAGGATGAGTGTCAGCTTCGTGACGCTTGCGCCCGCGACGGTGGCCGTGAACCGATGGCCTTCGACCTCCAGGAGGTAGGAGAGGCGCGCCTTTGAGAACTTGAGCTTGAGCATGCCGCGCTTGCCGGCGGTGACGTTGATGTCTGCCGACGCGATCGTGACCTCGTGCCTGGCGAGGATGCTCAGGCTGACGGTATCCGAGCAGTTTCTGGCGCCGCTCGGGCAGGAGACGGGAAGGCTCAACGTCCCTTTGGCGCTGACCCTCCCCAGGGCTGCGCGCAACCTGATCGGCGCCTGTGGGAGCGCGCTCGCTGTGCCGAAACCGAGCACGTCCGATTTTGGCGTGACGGCGAGGCAGGAGCTGCTCGACGCGCACGAAATCGCGTCCAGCGCCGATTTGGCCACTACCGCCGGAGCGCTCCAGCTCGTGCCGTCGAACCTGAGCGCATCGCCACTTGCATCGACGGCAACGCAGAAGCTGCTCGACGCGCACGACACCGAGTCGAGCCTGGGCTTCCCGACCGGGGTGGGAGCGCTCCAGCTCGTGCCGTTGAACGTCATTGCGTTGCCGCTTCCGTCGACGGCGACACAGAAGCTGGTGCCTGGCGCGCACGACAGCGAGACGATCGGCGTCTGACCATCCACCGGCGCGGCTGCGCTCCAGCTGCTTCCGTTGTACGTGAACACGGATCCGGTTCCGTCGACAGCAACACAGAGGTTGCTCGATGGGCAGGAGATCGCGGCGGGAGCGGCGCACGTGCCCTCCTGATTTGAGGAGCAGTGTTGCGCGGTGGACCCTCCTCCGCTGTGGTCGAACTGCTGGCTCTTGGTCCAGGCCGTCCCGTTGAACGTCTCGTATCCGCCGGAATCATCGATGGCGACGCAGAACGTGCTCGAGGCGCAGGACACCGCCGTCTGGTTGGCGGGAGGGACCGGGTCGATCTCGGCTGGCGTACTCCAGCGCGTCCCGTTGAACATGTACACGCTGCCGGCGTTGTCGATGGCCACACAGAAGCGGCTCGTCACACACGACACGGAATCGGGGGAGCCGGCGTACTTGCTGATCACGCTCGGCTCGCTCCACCGCGTCCCGTTGACCGTGTACATCGTTCCCGCGTTGGCGTCGCCGTCACTCGCGACGGCGCAGAACCTGGTCGTCGGACACGAGACCGCGGCGAGCATCAGCGACGAACCGATCGGTGTCGGCGCGCTCCAAGTGAGAGTGCCCGCCTGCGACGCCGCCGCAGCAGCGGGCGCGTTGCCGGCCGCCGTGCTGGCGGCCGCCAGCGCCACGGCGACGCTTACGCCCAGCAGGCGCGCGATGAGCGCATGTGGCCGACGCGAGAGCAGCATCAGGGCGGGTTATATACGACTGCGGCCCCGCATCGCCGCACTACTTAGGTTTCGTCGCCCCCACGATCACGCTCCCCGCAGGCTCACGGCTTCTTCGCCCGCACGATCGCGGCGCTCGCATGCGTGTGCACACGATGGGTTGGCTGGACCTCGATGTCGGTGAGGCCCGCGGCCTGGAGCTCGGCGCGGAACTCAGCCTCGGTGAGTGCGCCGGCGATGCAGCCGGTCCATGCGGCCATATCGGCCCTGGTGGCATCGTCCATGTCCGCGTCGGCGATCACGTCGGACACGGCGAAGCGGCCGCCGGGGCGTAGGACCCGCGCCGCCTCACGCAGCGCGCGAGGCTTGTCGCCTGAGAGGTTGATCACGCAGTTGGAGATGACCACGTCGACGCTCGCGTTCGGCAGCGGAAGCTCCTCGAGGTAGCCCTTGATGAACTCCGCGTTGGTCACGCCGGCGTCGGCCGCGTTGCGGCGTGCGAGTTCGAGCATCTCATCGGTCATATCGAGCCCGATTGCGCGGCCGGTCGGGCCGACCCGCCGCGCCGAGATCAGCACGTCTGCGCCCGCACCCGAGCCGAGGTCGAG
>Ga0302314_10018789_pt1 | contig 11510 bp, 8 predicted proteins | sample III_Palsa_N2_3_FD_200533 | JGI IMG/M metagenome (GOLD analysis project Ga0302314, IMG submission 200533) | Peat permafrost microbial communities from Stordalen Mire near Abisko, Sweden - III_Palsa_N2_3 | ecosystem: Environmental > Terrestrial > Soil > Palsa > Peat permafrost | place: Sweden... | reverse complement strand
GCTGCTGACCGGCCCGGCCACGATATCGACGATGGTCATCTACGCGGACAAGACGCGCACGCTGCTCCAGCACGCGGTGCTGGTCGGCTACGGCGTGGTGATCGGCATCGCCACGTTCGCGGCGTTCTCGGCCGCCACCCGCATCGCCAAGCTGCTCGGGCGCACCGGCATCAACGTGATGACGCGGCTGATGGGCCTGATCCTCGCGGCGATGGCCGTCGAACTGCTGTCCGACGGGCTGCTCAAGCTGTTCCCGGCGCTGTCGGGCGTGTCGGCCCACTGAATTGAGTCCGCGCATCCTGCTCCTGGAGGACGACCCGGCCATTGCCGGCACCGTCGCCTTCGCGCTGCAGCGCGAGGGCTTCGCGGTCGACCACGTGCTGCTGGTCGGCGCCGCGCGCGCGGGCGCCGCGGCGGCGCTGCCGGCGCTGGCCATCCTGGACGTCGGCCTGCCGGACGGCAGCGGCCTGGACCTGTGCCGCGAATGGCGCCAGTCCGGCAACGACGCGCTGCGTGCGTTGCCGATCCTGATGCTGACCGCGCGCGCCGAAGAGCTCGACCGCGTCGTCGGCCTCGAGCTGGGCGCCGACGACTACCTCACCAAGCCGTTCAGCCCGCGCGAGCTGGTCGCCCGCGTGCGCGCGCTGCTGCGGCGCGCCGCGCTCGCGCCGCCCGTCGCGCCGGCGTCGGAGGCCGCGCTGTTCGAGCTGGACACCGACGGCCAGCGCATCCGCTTCGCCGGCCAGTGGCTGGCGCTGACGCGGCTCGAGTTCGGCCTGCTGCGCGCGCTGCTGCGCAGTCCCGGACGCATCCGCTCGCGCGAGGCGTTGCTCGACGAAGTCTGGGGCGCCGACGGCGACGCCACCGACCGCACCGTCGACACCCACGTCAAGACGCTGCGTGCCAAACTGCGCGCCGTGCGGCCCGAACTGGAACCGATCGCGACGCATCGGGGCATGGGCTACTCCCTCGAACTCGTCTCTCGCTGATCTTTCGATGCGCCTGGGCCTGCGACTGCTGTTCGCGTTCTTCGTCATCACCGGCCTGGCCGGATTCTTCGCGCTGCAGGTGTTCCAGAGCGAGGTGAAGCCGAGCGCGCGCGAGGTGATGGAGGACGCGCTGGTCGACACCGCCAACCTGATCGCCGAGCAGGCCGCCGCCGACCTGCGCGCGATGCCGCCCGGCGGCACGCTGCAGGACTCGCGCCTCGCGCAGGAGGTGGCGGCGTATCGCCGGCGTCCGGTGGACATCCAGATCTGGGGCCTGCACAAGCGCACGCTGGACCTGCGCGTCTACGTGACCGACGCCACCGGCCGCGTCGTGCTCGACTCCGGCTTCGGGCCGGACGCCGCGGCGTCGCCGGCGGCGGCCGCGAGCAGCGCGCTGGGCGCCGACTATTCGAAGTGGCGCGACGTGTACTTGACGCTGCGCGGGCAGTACGGCGCGCGCGCCACGCGCAGCGTGCCCGACGACGATGCCAGCTCCGTGATGTACGTCGCCGCGCCGGTGCGCGACGGCGCGCGCGTGATCGGCGTGGTCACGGTCGGCAAGCCGCTGGCGACCGTGCAGCAGTTCATCGACCGCGCGCAGCGCCGCATCCTGGTCGGCGGCTTCTGGCTGCTGGGGCTGTCGGCCGCGGTGGGCGTCCTGGTGACGATCTGGATGGTGCGCGCGGTGCGCCAGCTGAAGAGGTACGCGACGCACGTGCACGCGGGCGAGCGCGTGCCGGTGCCGCAGCTGCCGGGCGAGCTGGGCGACCTGGCCGTGGCGGTCGACGAGATGCGTGAGCGGCTGGAGGATCGCGAACGGCTGGAGCACACCGTGCGCGCGCTGACGCACGAGCTGAAGAGCCCGCTGACTGCGATCCAGGGCGCCGCCGAGCTGCTGGGCGACGAGCTGCCGCGCGAGGATCGCGAGCGCTTCGCGCAGCAGATCCAGGAGCAGTCGCTGCGGCTGCGCGACCTGGTCGACCGCATGCTGGAGCTGTCGCGACTCGAAGGCCAGCGCGCGATCGCGAATCCGAAGCCCGTCGTGCTGCTGGCGTTGATCGACGAGGTCGCGACGTCGCACGTGCCGCTCGCGATCCAGCGCGGCGTGGGCCTCGTGTGGGAGGCGCGCGCCGACGTCACGCTCACCGGCGAGGCGGAGTCGCTGGTGCTGCTGTTCTCCAACCTGTGGGCCAACGCGCTGGACTTCGCGCCCGAAGGCACGTCCATCACCGTCTCGCTGCGGCGCGTCGGATCGGAGGCGGTGTTCACGATGCGCGACGCGGGGCCGGGCGTGTCGGACTTCGCGCTGCCGCAGCTGGGCCAGCGCTTCTTCTCGCTGCCGCGCCCGCGCGACGGGCGCCGCGGCAGCGGGCTCGGCCTGGCCATCGTGCGCCAGGCCGCGGCGCTGCATGGCGGCAGCGTCGCGTTCGAACAGGCGTCGCCGGGACTGTCGGTCGTGGTCCGACTGCCGCTCTGACTTCACGCCCGCCACACAAACCTCATCACGCCCTCACCGCGCGCCGGCATCGTGCCGGCTACGGCGCCGCTCTTGGCGCGACAAGAGGAGCGAGAGATGAAGTTTCCATTGTTGGCCAAGGTGGGCGCGATCGTGCTCGTGGCGCTGATGTTGACGCTCGTGCTGGGGCGCATCGAAGGACTCGTGCGCGAACGCAAGGGCCGCGGCGAGGAGGCGGTGCGCGGCGTCGAGCGCTCGCATGCGGCGGCGCAGTCGATCCTGGGGCCGGTGCTGCAGCGCGACTGCGTCGAGCGTTGGGACGATGTCGCCGACACCGACAAGGGCCGCGTCGTCACGCCGGCCAGGCGCGAGTTCTCGTTGATGCAGCTGCCCAACCAGCTCGCGGTGGATGGCCGCACCAAGGCCGATGCGCTGTGGCGCGGCCTGTACAAGATCAACGCGTACGGCGGCCACTTCACGGTGGCGGCCGACTTCGCGTCGCTCGCGCCGCTGCAGCCCAGGGCCGAGCATGACGGCGGCAAGCTGCAATGCGGCGCGCCGGTGCTGCTGCTCGCGTTGAGCGACGTGCGCGGCGTGCGCACGGCGACGGTGACGGCCGACGGCCAGGGCGTGGCCGTCGAATCGGGCACGCCCAGCGGCACCTGGCCGCACGGCTTGCACGCGACGCTCGCGCCGGGCCGCGCCGACGGCGACGCCGCGGCGCATCCGCTGTCGGTGCGACTCGAGCTCGACCTCGTCGGCACCAGCCAGCTGGGCTGGGTGCCCGCCGCCGATTCCACGCGCTGGACGCTGAACTCCGACTGGCCGAGCCCGTCCTTCGGCGGCCAGTTCTCGCCGGCCGATCGCGCGGTGCGCGCCGACGGCTTCGCGTCCACCTGGAACCTGTCGTCGCTGGCCACCAGCGCGCCGGCCGACGTCGCCAAGGGCCTCGCGCTGTGCACGCCGACGGCCCCGAACGCCAACGACGCGTCCGATGATCCCGCGGCGAAGTCCGACAAGTGCCTGGACCTGATGAACGTCGCCTTCATCGATCCGGTCAACCCGTACGTGCTCAGCGACCGCGCGGTGAAGTACGACCTGCTGTTCATCGTGCTCACCTTCATCGCCGTCGGCCTGATCGAGGTGCTGTCCGGCCGCCGCGTGCACCCGGTGCAGTACGCGCTGGTCGGCCTCGCGCTGTCGCTGTTCTTCCTGCTGCTGCTGTCGCTGTCGGAGCACCTGCCGTTCGAGCAGGCCTACGTCGCGGCGGCCGCGGCCTGCGCGGTGCTGCTGGGCGCTTACGCGACGTCGATGCTGGGCCGCAAGATCGGCGGGCTGCTGTTCGGCCTCGGCATCGCGTTGCTCTATGGATTGCTCTACGCGCTGCTGCAGATGGAACAGAACGCGCTGGTCATCGGCTCGGTGATGCTGTTCGCGGCGCTGGCGACGGTGATGATGCTGACGCGGCGGATCGACTGGTACGCGCTGTTCGCAGGACTGCGTCGGAGCGCGACGTGACCGCGCCCGCGAACGCGGGTCGCGACTGGTGGGCGTCGCATGCGCTGATTTGGCGAGGACGCCTGATGGCGGGGCTTTCGGGCGCCGCGTCCCTCGACGACGGATCCTGATGACGACGCTTTCCCGCACCTGGCTCGACACCTGGTTCACCATGTGGTCCAACGAGCACGACAAGGACACCCCCGCGTCGCTAAGATGCGCCTCCATGCACCTCGGCGACCCGTTCGACTTCATCGTGATCGGCGCCGGCACGGCCGGTTGCCTGCTGGCCAACCGGCTGTCGGCCGATCCGCGCCGTCGTGTGCTGCTGGTCGAGGCCGGCGGGCGGGACGACTATCACTGGATCCACATCCCGGTCGGCTACCTGTACTGCATCGGCAACCCGCGCACCGACTGGCTGTACAAGACCGAGCCCGATCCGGGCCTCAACGGGCGCGTCATGCGCTATCCGCGCGGCAAGGTCCTTGGCGGCTGCTCCAGCATCAACGGCATGATCTACATGCGCGGCCAGGCGCGCGACTACGACGGCTGGGCCGAGCGCACCGGCGATCCGGCGTGGGGATGGGCCAGCTGCCTGCCCTACTTCCTGCGCCACGAGGATCACTGGAACGGCGACGAGGCCGGCGCGCAGCCGATGCACGCCGGCCCCGGGCACGATGCCACCGGACGCCGCAGCGGCGGCGAATGGCGCGTGGAGAAGCAGCGGCTGTCTTGGCCCATCCTCGACGCGTTCGCCACGGCCGCGGTGCAGGCCGGCATCCCGGCCACGGAGGACTTCAATCGCGGCGACAACGAAGGCGTCGGCTATTTCGAGGTGAACCAGCGCCGCGGCGTGCGCTGGAATGCGGCCAAGGCCTTCCTGCGGCCGGCGTTGAAGCGCGCGAACCTGCAGGTGCTGACGGGCGCGCACGTCACGCGACTGATCCTGGAGGACGCGCCGGCCGGCTCGAACGAGAGGCTGGTCGCGAGCGGCGTCGAGCTGCGCATCGCCGGCGACGCGCCCGTGCAGGTGCGCTGCCGCGGCGAGGTGCTGCTGTCGGCCGGCGCCGTCGGCTCGCCGCAGATCCTGCAGCTCTCGGGCATCGGCGACGGCGCGCGGCTGAAGGCCGTGGGCGTGACGCCGCGCCACGAGTTGCCCGGCGTCGGCGGCAACCTGCAGGACCACCTGCAGGTGCGCGCGGTGTTCGCGGTCGACAACACGCGCACGCTCAACACGCTGTCGGCCACGCTCGTCGGCAAGGCGCGCATCGCGGCCGAATACGCGCTCTCGCGCAGCGGTCCGATGAGCATGGCGCCGTCGCAGCTGGGCGCGTTCACGCGCTCCGATCCGTCCAGGCGGTGGGCCAACCTGGAATATCACGTGCAGCCGCTGTCGCTCGACGCCTTCGGCGAGCCGCTGCACGCGTTCGAGGCGTTCACGGCCAGCGTCTGCAACCTGAACCCGGAGTCGCGCGGCGAGGTGCACATCCAGTCGGCCGACCCGGCGCTGGCGCCGAAGATCGCGCCGCGCTACCTGGCCACGGAGGGCGACCGCCGCGTCGCGGCCGACTCGCTGCGCCTGACGCGCCGCATCGTGGCGCAGCCGGCGCTCGCGGCGTTCCATCCGCGCGAGGTCAAGCCGGGGCTGCAGTACGAGACCGACGACGAACTCGCGCGCCTGGCCGGCGACATCGGCACGACGATCTTCCATCCGGTCGGCACCTGTCGCATGGGCCGCGACGGCGAGCCCGACGCCGTGCTCGACTCGCGCCTGCGCGTGCGCGGCGTCGCCGGCCTGCGCGTGGTGGACGCCAGCGTGATGCCCACCATCACCAGCGGCAACACCAACTCGCCGACGCTGATGATCGCGGAGCGCGCTGCCGAATGGACGCTCGCGGCGTCCCTCGAAAAAGTCACGACCTGAACATCGGATGAACACCGCCTGAACAATGTTGGTGCATTGTGACAGCGGGAAACCCCCGATGGGCAGCGCAACAACGCTCCCATACAGTGCATACACTTTCTTGTCATATGCACCCACAAGGTGCGCGTGGCTGTGAAGGGGGTACGAGGAGACATAAACGCCGGCTCGAACGCTTATCGAGCCCGGCAGGCGGCGCTGGGGTCAGCGGCTGCCAGACACAACAAGACGAAGGGCGCAGCCAACAGGCCGCGCCCTTTTGTCCTTTCCGGGGCGCGAACCGCGCGTTTTCCGCCCTGAGTCGGCCCATTGCCGGTGCTCATCGATAATCCGGCCATGATCGATCTTGTCATCGTGGCGCTTGCCTCCGGCCTGGCCGGCTTCGTGGATGCGGTGGTGGGCGGCGGCGGACTGGTGCTCGTGCCGGCGCTCTTCGCCACCTATCCGAACGCGGTTCCCGCGACCTTGTTCGGCACCAACAAGGGCGGCGCCATCTGGGGCACGGCCTGGGCGGCGGTGCAGTTCGCGCGCCGCGTGACGCTCGCGCGCGCGACGATGGCCTGGGGCATGGCCGGCGCGCTGGCCGGCAGCTTCGGGGGCGCCTACGCGGTGACGCTGGTCAGCGCGGGGCCGCTCAAGCGCGCGCTGCCGTTCGTGCTGCTGGCGATCCTGGTCTACACGGTCGCCAAGAAGCACCTCGGGCGCGAACACACGCCGCGCCTGGCCGGACACGCCGAATCGCGCGCCGCCGGCCTCATCGGCCTGGCCATCGGTTTCTACGACGGCTTCTTCGGTCCGGGCACCGGCAGCTTCTTCGTGTTCCTGTTCGTGCGCATCCTGGGCTACGACTTCCTGCACGCCTCTGCGGCCGCGAAGCGCCTGAACACCGCCACCAACTTCGCGGCGCTGGTGCTGTTCGCGTGGACGGGCCACGTCTGGTGGCACGTGGCGGCGGTGCTCGCCGTCGCCAACGTGGCCGGCAGCCTGCTCGGCACGCGCCTCGCGCTCGCGCGGGGCGCGGGCTTCGTGCGCATCGTGTTCATCGTGGTGGTGTCGGCGCTGATCCTGAAGACGGCGTACGACGCATTCTTCCCGCACTGAAAGACAAGCGGCCCGCTTCGCGGGCCGTCCTCCGGGGCAACGCCGCGATCAGCCTTGCGCCGCGATCGGATGCAGCGTATGCCCTTCGACGTTCACGCGCTGCCCGACGTTCGGGATCGTGGCCTGCCGCACCGTGCGGATCGACCCGTCGGCCATGCGCACGCGCACGTCGTACTCGGTGACCGTGCGCTGGTGCGTCTCGATCGCGTTGCCCAGCAGGCCGCCGCCGATGGCGCCGACGATGCCGCCCAGCGTGTGGTTGCGGCGGCCGGCGATCTGGCTGCCCACCAGCGCGCCGCCCAGGCCGCCGGCGACCGCGCCGACGCCGTTGTTCTGGCCCTGCACCTTCACGATGCTGTAGCCGTCGACCACGCCGCAGGTCGCGCAGGCCGCGGCCACGACCTGTTGCGGCGGGATGTCGCGCGCGCCTTCGCCATGCGCCGGCGGCATGTATTGGACCGGGCGCGCCGACTCGTTGATCGGCGGCGTGGCCGGCGTGCCGATCGGTGCGGTCGTGGCGGTGCCCGGCGCCGGGTTGGCCACCGACGGCTGCTCGGTCGTCGTCGTACCCGGCGTCGTGTTGGCGGCGACCGTGGAGTCGGTCAGCGCGTCGTTGTTCTTCACGACCAGCGTGGTCGCGAGCGCGATGATCGCCAGGGCCATCAGGCCGCCGCCGATCCAGACGCCGCGATGGATGCCGCTGGCGACGGAACGGTTGGGGGTGGTGTTGGTGGTGTTCATGTCCTTGTCCTCTCGTGCCCGTCTTGTCGGGCTGACACCGATTTAACGTGCAAGTCGTCGCTTGGACTGTCAGCCAACGTGCCGAGTTGCGTCAGAACGTGAGAACGCGCGCGGCTTCCGGGATGGACCGACGCGGCCGCTTCCGGTTGTCCTACAGAAACGGACGGCGGCCACGGTCGGGTACGCTTCGCGCCATGCTCAAGGACGTCTCGCTCTCGGCCATCGTCGCCGGCTGTATCTCGGTGCTGGTCGGCTTCACGAGTTCCGTGGCGATCGTGTTCGCGGCGGCGCAGAGCCTGGGCGCGACGCCGGCTCAGATCACGTCGTGGATCTGGGCGCTGGGCCTGGGCACCGGCCTGACGAGCATCGTCCTGACGCTCTGGTATCGCCAGCCGGTGCTCATCGCCTGGTCGACGCCGGGCTCGGCGTTGCTGGCGGCCACGCATGGGGTCTCATTGCCGGTGGCCACCGGCGCGTTCGTCGTTTCGGCCGTGCTGATCATCTGCGCGGGCGCGTCGGGCCTGTTCGAGCGGCTGATGGATCGCGTGCCGGTGGCGATCGCCGCGGCGTTGCTGGCCGGCGTGTTGACGCGCTTCGGCCTCGACGCCGCGCTGGCCGCGCACGACGCCCCGCTGTTGGTGGGGGTGATGGCCTTGGTGTTCGTGCTCGGGCGACGCTGGTGGCCGCGCTTCGCCGTTCCGGGCGTGCTCGCGGCGGGCATCGCGATCGTCATCGCGCAGGGCGGCATCTCGATGTCCGCCGTGCAGTGGGGCTGGGCGCGGCCGGTGTTCGTGACGCCCGAGTTCAGCGTCGCGGCGGCTATCGGCCTGGGCCTGCCGCTGTTCCTCGTGACGATGGCGTCGCAGAACCTGCCCGGTGTCGCCGCGCAGCGGGCGGCGGGCGTGACGGTGCCGGTGTCGCCGGTGATCACCACCACCGGCGTCGCCACGCTGCTGCTCGCGCCGTTCGGCTCGTTCGGCCTCAACCTCGCCGCCATCACGGCCGCGATCTGCATGGGCCCGGAGGCGCATCCCGATCCGAAGCGCCGCTACGTCGCGCCGGTGACCGCCGGCGTGCTCTACATGCTGATCGGCCTGGGCGGCGGCGCGGTGGTCGGGCTGATGGCCGCCTTCCCGCACGCGCTGGTGGTGGCCGTGGCCGGGCTCGCGCTGGTGGGCACGATCGCGGGCGCGCTGTCGTCGGCGCTGGCCGTCGAGAAGCACCGCGACGCCGCGGCGATCACCTTCCTCATCACGCTGTCGGGCGTCACGCTCGCGGGCATCGGCGCGCCGTTCTGGGGTGTCGTGGCCGGCGCGGTCGCGCTGGGTGTGCAACACTTCCGGTCTCCCACGCCGCCCGCGCGCTGAAAAGCCCTGCCGACGCGACGTCGGCGCCCCGCGCGCGATCATCCCGTGTCGCAACCGTCGCGAGCCGAACCCCGGCTCGCCGGCCTCCACTTTCCCCGCCCGCGCGTCACGCGCTGGCGCACACGCCACCGGCCCAGGTGCCACCCATGAAGCTGCTGTTCGTCGCCGATCCGCTCGATACGTTCAAGATCTACAAGGACTCGACCTACGCGATGATGCGCGAGGCGAGCAAGCGCGGCCACACGCTGTGGGCCACGCAGCCGGTCGACCTCAGCTGGCAGCGCGGCGGCCGCGTGCAGGCGCGCGCGCTGCCGATCACGCTCACCGGCGTCGACAGCCACGGCCACGAGCCCTGGTACACGACGACCGGCGCCGAGACCGTGGTCGTCGCCGAGTTCGACGCGGTGCTGATGCGCAAGGATCCGCCGTTCGACAGCGAGTTCTTCTACGCGACGCACATGCTGACGCACGCCGAGCGCGACGGCGCGCTGGTGCTGAATTCGCCGGCCGCGCTGCGCGAGTATCCGGAGAAGCTGGCGATCCTCGAGTTCCCGCAGTTCATCGCGCCCACGCTCGTCACGCGCTCGGCCGCCGACGTGCGCGCGTTCCACGCGGAGCATCGCGACATCATCCTCAAGCCGCTGGACGGCATGGGCGGCATGGGCATCTTCCGCGTGAAGGACGATGGCCTGAACCTCGGCAGCATCATCGAGACGCTCAACCTCGGCGGCGCGCAGACCCTCATGGTGCAGAAGTTCGTGCCCGAGATCGCCGACGGCGACAAGCGCGTGCTGGTGATCGACGGCGTCCCGGTTCCACACACCCTTGCACGTATCCCGCAAGGCGGCGAGGTGCGCGGCAACCTGGCCGCCGGCGGGCTGGGCGTGGCGCGCGAGATCACCGCCCGCGAGCGCGAGATCGCCGGCGTCATCGGCCCGAAGCTGGCCGGACGCGGGCTGCTGCTGATCGGCCTCGACGTGATCGGCGACACGCTCACCGAGATCAACGTCACCAGCCCCACCTGTTTCCAGGAAATCACCGACCAGACCGGTTTCGACGTGGCGAAGATGTTCGTCGACGCGCTCGAAGCCAGCATCAACCGCGCTCGCGGCAACCCAACGACTGAAGGCAATGACCCTTTCTGACCGCACGGCGATCGAGACCCGCTGATGGCCCTGCTGACCCTCACCAATGCCCACCTCGCGTTCGGACACGTCGCGTTGCTGGATGGCGCCGACTTCGCGCTGGAAACCGCGGAACGCGTCGCGCTGATCGGGCGCAACGGCACCGGCAAGTCCAGCATGCTCAAGATCCTGGCCGGCCTCGACAAGCCCGACGACGGCACGCTGCAGGTCGAACGCGGCCTGCGCCGCACCTACGTGCCGCAGGAGCCGCTGTTCGCGCCGGGCATCAGCGTGTTCGACGCGGTGAGCGAAGGCGTGCGCGAGGCCAAGGAGACGCGCGAGAAGTTCGAGAACCACGACGGCGTCGACCACGACGAGATGGATCGCCTGCAGACGCGTCTCGAGGCGCTCGGCGGCTGGGACTGGGAACGCCGCGTCGACGAGACGCTGCATCGCCTCGACCTCGATCCGCAGGTGCTGGTCGAAAAGCTCTCGGGCGGCGTGCGCAAGCGCGTCGCGCTCGCGCAGGCGCTCGTCGCCACGCCCGACGTCCTGCTGCTCGACGAGCCGACCAACCACCTCGACCTCGACGCCATCGACTGGCTCGCCGACCTGCTCAAGAGCTATCGCGGCTCGCTGATCCTGATCTCGCACGACCGCGCGTTCATCGACGCGACGGCTACGCGCATCGTCGAACTCGATCGCGGCAGGCTGCGCAGCTACCCCGGCAATTTCACCGCCTACGAGACGACCAAGCAGCGCGAGCTGGAGTCCGAGGCGCTGGCCAACGCGCGCGCCGACAAGCTGCTCGCGCAGGAAGAGATCTGGATCCGCAAGGGCGTCGAGGCGCGGCGCACGCGCAGCGTCGCGCGCATTGGCCGGCTCGAGGTGCTGCGCGCCACGCGCGCGGCGCGGCGCGACCAGGTGGGCCAGGTCAAGCTGGAAGTGGCCACCGGCGGGCAGTCCGGCAAGATCGTCGCGGCGCTCGACAACGTCACGATGCGCTACGGCGACCGCGTGCTGATCGACAAGTTCACCACGACGGTGCTGCGCGGCGACAAGATCGGCCTGATCGGCCCCAACGGCTGCGGCAAGACGACGCTGCTCAAGCTGATCCTCGGCCAGCTGCAGCCGACGTCCGGCGACATCAAGCTGGGCACGATGCTCAACGTCGCGTATTTCGACCAGATGCGCGCCGGGCTCAAGCTGGACGCCACGCTGGCCGACACGATCAGCCCGGGCAGCGAGTGGGTCGAGATCGGCAACTCGCGCAAGCACATCATGAGCTACCTCAGCGACTTCCTGTTCGCGCCG
>Ga0302314_10018788_pt1 | contig 11511 bp, 12 predicted proteins | sample III_Palsa_N2_3_FD_200533 | JGI IMG/M metagenome (GOLD analysis project Ga0302314, IMG submission 200533) | Peat permafrost microbial communities from Stordalen Mire near Abisko, Sweden - III_Palsa_N2_3 | ecosystem: Environmental > Terrestrial > Soil > Palsa > Peat permafrost | place: Sweden... | reverse complement strand
AAGCCTGGGTCCCCGCGTTCGCGGGGATGAGTGGGAAAGGGGAGCCCGATGAAGATCGCCGGATGGTTGGGACGGGCCGTCCTCGTGGCGCTCAGTTTGCTTGTGGTGGCCTACCTTGCGGACAATGAATATATCGCGATTTCTCGCCATCATTCGGTGAGTCCCGTCGTGGCGGGCGGCCTCATGTGGGACGTTTGGGTGGTGTCATGGATCGCGGCGATGGCCTGGTCGCGGCGAGCGGCCGCCCGACCCCACGCCTTTGATCAGCTTATCCATTGGCTGCCGACGATCATCGGGTTTGGCCTGTTCGCATTTGGGTCCGCCCGTACGAACTTCGCACCCCTTTGGCGTGTGCCTGACGTCGCCGGCTGGGCGTTGGTCGGCGTCTGTGCGGCGGGCTTTCTCTTTACCTGGTGGGCGCGAGTCACCCTGGGTTCGCTCTGGTCAGGCTCGGTAAGCCGCAAGGACGATCACACCGTGATTCAAGGCGGTCCGTACCATTTCGTGCGGCACCCGATCTATACCGGCCTCATCGCCGCCGCCCTCGCCCAGGGCGTCCTGATCGGCATGGCCGCCAATCTGGCCGGCGCACTTCTCATCACTTTGGGATTCTGGCTCAAGGCGCGGCTGGAAGAGCGGTTCCTAAGCCAAGAGCTAGGGGCGGCGGCCTACTCGGACTATCGGCGCCGCACGCCGATGCTGGTCCCGTTCTGGCCGGCGAGGGGTTGACGCGAGCCGGAAGGCCAATGTGTCCCAGATAGCGCTCCAGCGCCGCGACTTCGTCGGAGCCGACGATGGCGCCCAAGTAGCCGTCAGGGCGCACGAGCACCCAGTCGCCAGGCGCCAAGGCGTAGGCGTCCTGAACGTGGCCGCCTTCGTCGACGATATCCCCCTGCGGTCCGAGTCTGTGGATGTGCAGTCCGGGGCGAGGCGTCACGATAGCGGTTACGGCCCCCTGCCCCATCAGCGTCCAGTGTGGGCCCTGGAACAACAGGAATAGGCGGCCGGGTTGGCCCGAACGGCCCCGGATCGGCGCGTCGGGCGCGCGGTCTCCCGCGAGCAGGCCGTGCGTGCGCCGAGGCGCCTCCAGCGCCAGCGGCGAGTCCGGATAGCCGAGGTCGAGCTGGTGGACTTCGCGCCCGCGCCGCATGTCGCCCCGCTTGGCGGCGTCCAGCAGCTTGGTGGCGAGGCCCAGCATGGCCGCCGCGATCGGCCGGCGTTCTTCCTCATAGCTGTCGAGCAGCGCTCCCGGAGCGCCGCGCAATACCGCCGCCAGCTTCCAGCCGAGGTTATAGGCGTCCTGGACGCTGGTATTGAGACCCTGGCCGCCCGTCGGCGGATGGATGTGGGCGGCGTCGCCCACCAGGAATACGCGACCGACGCGATAGCGATCGGCCAGCCGAGCGTTCATGTTGAACGCCGACGCCCACGACACTGAACGGACGAGAATGTCGTCGCGGCCGGAGCGCTCGGCGACCAATGCGGAGAGGGCGTCGGCTGAGAGGTCGATGTCGCCTTCGAGCGGTATCGGACCCTGCAACTGAAACATCTCCGTTCCGGCGAGCGGGCACAGCGATATCTGCCCCGCCATGTATCCTTCGTTGAAGCGGTGCCATGCATCGCGCTCCAGGCCGGTCAGGACCACATCGGCGACAATGGCGCGCACGCCCAGCGTCTTACCCGGAAAGCCGATGTCGAGCGCCTGGCGCACGAAGCTTCGGCCGCCATCGGCGCCGACCAGATAGCGCGCACGAATGACCTCGTCGCCAGCTCCGCCGACAAGCCGCGCCGTAACGCCTGACTCATCCTGCTGGAAACCAATCAACTCCCGTCCGAATTCCGGCCGATGGCCCAGTTCGACAAGACGCTCGCGCATCACGCCTTCCGTCAGGAACTGCGGGACCATCAGTGGAATGCAATAGGGCTCCGCGGGCGTCGGATCCCGAAGCTCCGTGAGATCGGACTCGGTATAGCCGCCATCGGCGCGGTGTGCCCGCTGCGGCGGATAGAGACCGCCAACCGCGACAATTCGATCGATTATCCCAAGATCCTCGAAGATCTCCTGCGTCCGCGGCTGAATGCCCTTGCCGCGTGAACCGAGAAAAGGACCGTCCGCCTTTTCGATCAGTCGGAAGGATACGCCCCGCCGCGCCAGATCGATCGCGAGCGTGAGGCCGGCGGCGCCAGCCCCACAAATCAACACGTCGACCGTTAATTCCTTTGTCATGACCACCTCATTATGTGTAATATGCACATAATGAGGTGGTCGGGCGGTGTCAAGAAAACAAGTGCAAGATACACATATATCCGACCAGATCAGAGCCTTGCACGGGTCGCTGATCGAGATCGTCGGTGTGATGAACCGCCCTCAGCGCGACGAGAGGATGGTTCGGGAGGCCGGCATATCGCTCGACCGCGCATTGTTCCCGCTCCTCATGGGGATCGAGCGTCACGGCCCGATCGGGGTGGTGGATCTCGCCGATGGCGTCGGGCGTGACTACACGACGGTCAGCCGGCAGGTCGCCAAGCTCGAGAGCCTTGGCCTGGTCGAGCGCCGGGCCGGCGCCGCCGACCGTCGCGTGCGGGAAGCAACCGTGACGCCCAAGGGCAAGGCCATGACCGACGCGGTGGATGCCGCGCGCGAACGAATGGGCCGCGCGATCTTCGCCGCCTGGGACGAACACGACGTCGAGGAGCTGGTGCGGCTCGTCGGCAAGTTCGCCGCCGACATCAGCGATGACGCGGTGGACAGTCGACTCGTCGCTGCGGTCAGTCCGCAGGGATGAATTCAAACTGTTGGCCGCCGAGGCGCCCAGGCAGGGGGAAATGCTGGGCCAAACGCACCTCGAGGCCTGTCTGCGCGCCGTGATGCACGACTTCCATGGCGCAGGACACCTCGGGCAGATTGTGGATGAAGAACTGGTCGCCGAGGCGAACGGGCAGAACCGTGGAGACCGCGGAGCGAGAGCCCTTGAGGTCGACCATTCGAGGTTCGGTGAGACGAACCTGCACGCCGTCGCCGGCGGTCTGGACGCTTTCGATCCAGCAGATGTGAGCCGCCTCGGCCGGAACGGCGAAGACGGCGAGAATCGCCGCGGCGAGCGGCGCCTTCAATGCGCTGAGCATGATAGTTGGTGATCCTGACGCGCTCGGCCCGCAGGCGCGGGCCGGCTTGGTTGAACGCCAGGAACTTAGGCTTGAAGCGGCTAAGGGCTCGATACGGGACATTGGCCGAACGCATAGTCGGCTTATAAAGGCGGCCGTCCGCCCTCCCCTTGCCACTGGAACACCGCGTCCAGCGGCTCGCCAAGCGCGTCCGCGATTCGGAAGGCGGCCTCGAGCGTCGGAGAGTATTTTCCCTGCTCAATGGCGGCCACCGTCTGGCGGGTCATGCCGATGCGCGCGGCGAGCTCACCTTGGGTCATCTCGCCATGCGCGAAGCGAAGCCAACGGATACGGTTGGCGATCTTCACGCCGCGCTCCGACGATAGCCAGCGATCTGCCAGACCGCGCGCGTCACCTCTCCCAGCACCATGACGGCCAGAAGAGCATTGGCGGCCAGAGCCGGCGCGATCCCGAAGGCGACCGCCGCCAGGGCCAGGGCCACGCCCGACTGCAACGCATAAAATCCGGCCCGCGCGGCGGCTTGATCGATCGCCCGGTCACGCTCGTCGACCGGAGCCCTGGCCTCTGAAGGCGCCAGGGCCGCCGCCCCGACCAGGCTCATGATCTGAATGATGGCTAGTACGACAATCGCGGTGGCCATCGGCGCGAAGAGACCAACTCCCTGCCCGGTCGCCCAGGCGCGCCCGAAGGCGATAAAATAGACCCCGTACACGCCCAGCGTGGAGGCAAGCATGATCCAGGCGCGCTTTTCTCGGAAACCCATGGTCGACCTCCAACGTTATGCTTAGCTTCCATACGGTGAATTATATAGAACTCTGTGTCAAGTATAGTGAACAAACATTCCGCATTTGGTGAACGGGCGATGCTCGGCGTCTGCCGGATTACGAAACCATAACTCGCCTCTTGCGCGGCCGATGGTATGGCGCCGCTCGGGCCCGTCGCCCGGGAGAAACGTCCATGCGCCTTGCCGCGATCTCAGTCGCCGCCCTCGCCTTCGCGAGCGCCGCCCAAGCTCAGACAACGCCCGTCCAGATTCTGGCCGCCAACCGCGCCGCCACCCATGGCGAGGCGCTCGCCGGCAGGGGAACCTTGGAGGTCGCCTACGCCTACGAGGGCGAAGGCATGAAGGGCGTCGTTGGCTCGACCATGGATCTGGCCTCGGGCGCCTTCGTCGACACGTCCGACGTCGGACCGACGTCTTCGGCCAACGGCTTCGATGGTCGCACAGCCTGGATGCGCGACATGTCAGGGGCGGTGACGCCCGAAGCCGGCGGGGACATGCGCCAGCTGGCCGTGAACGAGGCCTATCGCGACGCCAACGCCTGGTGGGCGGCGAACTTTGGGGGCGCTCAGGTGGCGTCGCTCGGCGCCAGGACCGAGGATGGCCACACCTATGACGTGCTTTCCGTAACGCCCCAAGGCGGCAAGGCTTTCGAGGCCTGGTTCGACGCTTCAACGCATCTGCTGGCGCGCACCGTCGAGCCGCAAGCCTTCCAGACCATCACCGTATTTTACAGCGACTACGCTCCGACCGATGGAGTCATGCTGGCCGGAAAGCTGGCGATCGACGATGGCTCGGGGGCGCAGTATCGCCAGGCCCAGACACTCACTTCGGCCACGTTCTCGCCCGCGCGGGCCGCCAGCGCCTACGCGCCGCCCGCCTGGAAGGTCACCGATGCAACCATCGGCAATCCCTCAGGGCGCACGACCGTGCCGTTCAAGCTTCTCAACAACCACATCTACGCGGAGGTGCGCGTGAATGGGCGCGGCCCGTACCTGTGTATCTTCGACACCGGTGGCCATGACATCATCACCCCCGAAACCGCCAAGGCGCTCACCGTAAAGAGCGAGGGCCAGGCGCCCGGAACCGGTGCCGGCGAAGGCGTTGTCAGCGTGGGGTTCGCCAAGGACGTCACGTTCCAGATCGGCGATCTCACTATGAAGGACAGGACGATTACCGTGCTGCCGTTCGAGCAGGGCGGCGTGGAGGGTTTCGACGAGCAGGGGATGATCGGCTTCGAGGTGTTCCGCCGTTTCGTGACCGTCATCGACTACGGCGCACATACCCTCACCTTCATCGATCCGGCGAAGTTTAACCCGGCCGGCGCGGGCGCGCCCGTGCACTTCCGGTTCTACGACCACCTGCCTCAGGTGGACGGGACGTTCGAGGGTCTGCCTGGGCGCTTCGACATCGACACCGGGTCGCGCGACGAGCTGACGCTCACCAAGCCTTTCGTCGACGAGCGTGGCCTCATCGCCAGCCATCCCAAAGGCGTGTTGGCCACCGACGGCTGGGGCGTTGGCGGACCCTCGCGTTCCTACGTCACGCACGGCGCCTCCCTCACGCTGGGACCGGTCAGGGTGAACGATCTCGTGGCCGGTCTCGCGGTCCAGAAAAGAGGCGCGATGGCCGACCCGAACTACATCGGCAATGTCGGCACGGGCCTGTTGAAACGGTTCGTGGTCACCTTCGACTACGCTCACCAGACGATGTATCTGAAGCCCCTGCCCGCCCCGGTGGCGGATATCAACGTGTTCGATCGCTCCGGCATGTGGATCAACGCCATCCCCGGCGGCTTCAAGATCGTCGATCTCACAGCCAAGGGCGCGGCCGAGGCCGCCGGGCTCAAGATCGGTGACGAGATCACGGCGGTGGACGGCGTGCCGGCGACGTCAATTCCCCTCTCGGACCTTCGCCAGCGCCTGCGCGATGGCAAGGTCGGAACCCCGGTCGAACTCACCCTCGGGGGGGCCGGCGGCGCGCGCGTAGTGAGCCTGGTCCTCAAGGATCAGATCTAATTCTTCATCATTTGACGAAATTTCCGTCGGCCCGCCACGTTTTGACGAGCCGCTCGGCCTCAAAGCGGTCCACCGAATGAGCGGGGAGTGGATTGCGGAGCTAACCGCAGCCGCTAGTCTGCACCCGTCATAAATAGGGCGAGAGCAGTGTTGGCGAGGCAGGCGTTTCCGGGCAGCACCGGGGTGAAGTGGATCACACTGTGTTTTTGCGTTTGGTTTGCCGGAGCTGGACTGGCGGCGGCGGAAGCTAGACGAGTCTTGCTGTCAGTTGAGAGTCTTGGGCTACCCACCACAGAGTCTATCAGGGCGTTTCACATAAAGACCTGGGGAGTGGAGTTTCTGTCGGTCTGTCACGTGCCTCCGAGTTGGGAATTAAGATCTGAGAAATTTGAAAATTCGGAAGGTTACTTCGATGGCCGATCAGACACTCACGGTGACCCGCTGAAGCAGTTGTCGAACATGTATCTTGTCGATGTGTACGACTATCAACCGTTGCCGAAGGGAGACCCCAAGACGGAGTACCATCCCGCTTCGTTCACCGGGTGGGTCGAAGTTGGAAGGGTACGGCCATTTGACGGAGGCGTCCGCCAAAAACACGCCTTAAAGCCTAGCAACTTCCGCCTGCGAGATGCCACGCGCTGCCCGGTCCCGCCAGCCGCGCAACCTTAGCCAAAAGCAGCCCTTCCTGACGTTAGCTCGGGAGCGCTTCCCCGAACTGGAGGCGAGCCCAATCAACGCGCCACCTCGAGGTGTCCATCCTTCAGCACCAGCACCTTGTCCATGTGGCGCACCATGGCGATGTTGTGCGTCGCGATCAGCGCCGCCACGCCGGTGGACCTGACGAGGTCGTGAAGGCTGGCGAACACCGCTTCCGACGTGGCGGGATCGAGGTTGCCGGTGGGTTCGTCGGCCAGCAGCAGCCGCGGGCGATTTGCGAGGGCCCTGGCCACGGCCACCCGCTGCGCCTCGCCGCCGGAAAGCTGCGCCGGCTGGTGTTGAACGCGCCCGGCCAGGCCCAGTTCCGTCAGGAGTTCACGTGATCGGCGGCGCGCCACGGCCTTGGACCTTCCAGCCATCATCAGCGGCATGGCGACGTTGTCGAGGGCGGTGAATTCGGCCAGCAGGTGATGGAACTGATAGACGAAGCCGATGAGGCGCAGGCGGATGCGCGTACGCGCCGCGTCGTTATAGGCGGCGCAATCCTTGCCCCCGATTAGGATCTGGCCGCCCGTTGGGTGCTCCAGCAGTCCGGCGGCATGCAGCAGGGACGACTTTCCAGAGCCCGAGGGTCCGATGAGACCGACAACCTGGCCGGCGTCCACGGTGAGCGAGGCGCCCTTGAGCACCTCCAGAGGCCCCTGGCCGGTCTGATAGGTGCGGCGCAGATCGCGGATCTCGAGGACCGGCTCACTCATAGCGCAGCGCCTCCACCGGATCGAGGCGCGAGGCGCGCCAGGCGGGAAGCAAGGTGAACAGGAACGACGCGCCGAGCGCCCAGGCGACCACCATGGCCACCTCGGCCCAATCGATCTTGGCCGGCACGTGGGCCAGGAAATAGATGTCGGAATTGAACACCTGCACGCCCGTGGCCCATTCCACGAAGCGTTGGATCGCCTCGATGTTGAGGCAGAAGAGCAGGCCGAAGGCGAGGCCGCTGAAGGCCCCCGCCAGGCCGATCGCCGCCCCCGTCATGAAGAAGATGCGCAGGATGGCCCCCCGCCCCGCCCCCATGGTGCGCAGGATGGCGATGTCTCGGCCCTTGTTCTTCACCAGCATGACCAGGCCCGAGATGATGTTGAGCGCGGCCAGGGCGACAATGAACATGAAGATGTAGCGCATCACGTTGCGCTCCACCGCCAGGGCGGTGAAGTAGGCCCGGTTCTTCTCCGTCCAGTCGGTGACGGTGGCGCCCCGGCCGGCGGCTGTGGCCAGCGCATCCTTGAGGCCCGGCGCCTTGTCCGGGTCGGAGAGGTTGATCTCGATGAAATCCACCGAGGCGTCGCGACCGAAGAACAGCTGAGCCTGATTGAGCGGCATGTAGATGAACGTCTGGTCGTATTCACTCATGCCGACAGAGAAAATTCCGCCCACGGTATAGGTCTTGCGTGTGGGCGTGGCCCCCATGATCGTGGCCGCGCCGCTGGGTGAAATCAGCGAAATGGGATCGCCGACACCGACGCCCAGGTTCTCCGCCAGCTTCTGACCGACCAGAACCGTGTCGCCGCCATCCTCGCCCTGGCCGAACGCCGCGAGCGAGCCTTGCTTGAGGTTGCCGGCGATGATCGGCAGGTGCGCCACGTCCGCCGGGTTCATGCCGCGCACCACGGCGCCCGTCGCGGTGGCCGGCCCTTGAACCAGGGCTTCGGACTCCACCACGGGAAAGGCCTGGATGACCCCTGGAACGTCGCGGATGCGACGCACCATCTGGTCGCGGTCAGCCGGCGTCGACGGCGGGACGACCACATAGGCGTGCCCGTTGAAGCCCAGGATCTTGGCGCTGAGTTCGCTGCGGAACCCGTTCATGATCGACATGGTGATGATGAGCGCGGCCACCGCCAGGGCGATAGCGCTGAAAGAGATCACCGAGATCAGGGCCACGCCCCCGTGGCGGCGCTTGGTCATGAGGTAGCGCATGGCCACCGACCGCTCCCACGCGCTGAAGGGACGCGCGGGCATTCAGAGCGGCTCCGAGATCACCTCGAGGGCGCGCTCGAGCGGCAAGGTCTGCCGCTCGCCCGTGGCGCGGCGTTTCAACTCGACGACGCCGTCGGCCAGACCCCTGGGTCCCACGATCAGCTGCCAGGGCAGGCCGATGAGGTCCATGGTGGCGAACTTGCCGCCGGGCCGCTCGGCGGTGTCGTCCAGCAGAGGCTCCCGGCCCATGGCTGTAAGCGCCTCGTAGGCGTGCTCGCAGGCCTGATCCACGGCGGCGTCGCCGGGCTTGAGATTGATGATGCCCACGCCAAAGGGCGCCACGGGATCGGGCCAGACAATGCCGGCGTCGTCGTGGCTGGCCTCGATGATCGCCCCCACCAGGCGCGACACGCCGACGCCGTAGCTGCCGCCTTGCACAGCCACCTCGGCGCCGTCCGGACCGGCGACCACGGCCTTCATCGGCTTGGAATATTTGTCGCCGAAGAAGAACGTCTGGCCGACCTCGATGCCCCGCGCCGTCAGGCGGTCGGCGGGCGCGGTCTCGCGCTCATAGCGGACCGGATCATGCACATCTTCGGTGGCGGCGTAGAGCCGCGTCCAGGCGTCGACGATGGGGGTCAGGTCGCTCAGATAGTCCACATCCTCGCCCGGAACCGGCGTCTCCAATAGGCGACGGTCGAGATAGACCGCGCTTTCGCCGGTTTCGGCCAGGACGATGAACTCGTGACTGAGGTCGCCGCCGATGGGCCCGCTCTCGGCCTTCATCGGGAACGCCTTCAGGCCCATGCGGTGGAACGTGCGCAGGTAGGCGACGAACATGCGGTTGTATGACGTCTTGGCGCTTTCCTTATCCAGATCAAATGAATAGGCGTCTTTCATGAGGAATTCCCGGCCCCGCATGACGCCGAACCTCGGCCGCAGCTCGTCCCGGAACTTCCACTGGATGTGATAGAGGTTCAGCGGCAGGCTGCGGTAGGAACGGACGTAGGCGCGGAAGATCTCGGTGATCATGTCTTCGTTGGTCGGCCCGTAGAGCAGCTCGCGCTCGTTGCGGTCGGTGATGCGCAGCATCTCCGCTCCATAGTCGTCGTAGCGGCCTGTCTCTCGCCAAAGATCGGCCAGCTGCAGCGTGGGCATCAGCAGTTCGACGGCGCCGGCCCGGTCCATCTCCTCGCGCACAATCTGCTCTACCTTTTTGAGCACGCGGTGGCCGAGGGGCAGCCACGCGTAGATGCCGGCCGCTTCCTGGCGCAACATGCCGGCGCGCAGCATCAGGCGGTGCGAGGCGATCTGGGCCTCGGCGGGCGTCTCGCGCAGGACGGGCAGGAAATAGCGCGACAGGCGCATGAACGGTCCCTTCAAGGCGGCGGGGGTCGGCAGATAGCCCGCGCCGACCGCCGTTGGCAACGCGGCGGCGCTTCAGCCCGTGACCGGGATCTGCGGCAGTCGGATCAGGTGAAAGTGGAGCACCAGCCACACCAAGGCGAACACAATCGCGGAAACCCAGGTGGTGGTGATGAACTTGCGCTTGAGATTGGGGTTCACCGGCGACGAAGGATCGCCACCGCCCGGCGTTGGCACACCTTCTTCCCAGTGGCTGCGCACCCCCAGCGGCAGGATGGCGAAAAGCGCCGTCCACCAGATGATCAGATAGATGAAGACGGCCGAGGCGATACTCATGTCAGTGAGAACTCGCCGGCGTCTCCATAAGCTCCACCAACACGCCGCCCATGTCCTTGGGGTGTACGAAGATCACCGGCACGCCGTGGGCGCCGATGCGCGGCTCGCCCGTTCCCAGCACCGTGGCGCCCTTGGCGCGCATGTCATCGCGCGCCGCGAGGATGTTTTCCACCTCGAAGCAGACGTGGTGCTGACCCCCGCGCGGATTGCGCGCCAGGAATGCGTGGATGGGAGAGTCTTCGCCCAGCGGCTCGATGAGTTCGATCTGGGCGTTGGGCAAGTTCACGAACGACACCCAGACGCCCTGTTCGGGCAACGCGCGTTTGGGCGTGATGTCGCTGACGCCCATGACGTCACGATAGAGCTTCCAGGACTCTTCGATGGAGGGCGTGGCGACGCCCACGTGATTGAGCTTTCCGATCATGGCCTTGCGCCTAGCACCCTTCTTGGGCGCGAAAAAGGAGGCGAGGACAGTCTCAGACCCTGAGAACCGTCGTCTCCACGACAGGGCGTCGCTTCCAGATGCGGAAGGCGGCCTTCTTGAGCGTTCGCGAGAGCATGGATTCCACAGCCGCGTCGTCTTCGCGCTCGTCGGCGGACAGTTTGCCGAGCGCCTTCCCCGCCTCTGTCGCCAGATCGTCCATGGCCTCGCCCAGAGGATAGTCTTCGTCCGCCGGCAGACCCAGAGCCCGCACCTGGGGTCCGGAGGCGATACGGCCTCGGCGATCGAGGGCGAGCGAAACGGTCAGCACCCCGTTGAAGGCGGCGTGGCGGCGCTCACGCAGGGCCTGCCCGTTCTCGGGCGTCACCACACCGGCGTCCACATAGAGCCGTCCAGCCGGAACCTCGTCGATGATGGTCGCCATGCCGGGGGCGAGGCGCACCATGTCGCCGTTGCGCGGCGCGATGGCCTCTGGCGCCTGCATTTCCTTGGCGAGCGCGGCGTGCTCAAGCAAGTGACGCCGCTCGCCGTGCGTAGGCACGGCGATCCGCGGCCTCGCCCACTGATACATGCGGCGAAGCTCGTCGCGGCAAGGATGGCCGGAGACGTGGATGCCCGGATGATCGCGCTCGGTGTAGAGTCGCACGCCCCGGTCGGCGAGCTTGTTCTGCAGGTTGCGGATCGGGATCTCGTTGCCCGGAATGATGCGCGAGGAGAACACGCAGGCGTCGCCGGCGCCCAGGCTCACGTGTGGATGGGTGCCGTCGGCGATGCGCGAGAGCGCGGCGCGCGCCTCGCCCTGGCTGCCG
>Ga0302314_10018786_pt1 | contig 11511 bp, 13 predicted proteins | sample III_Palsa_N2_3_FD_200533 | JGI IMG/M metagenome (GOLD analysis project Ga0302314, IMG submission 200533) | Peat permafrost microbial communities from Stordalen Mire near Abisko, Sweden - III_Palsa_N2_3 | ecosystem: Environmental > Terrestrial > Soil > Palsa > Peat permafrost | place: Sweden... | reverse complement strand
TCCTCGTCAACAATGCCGCCATCACCTATTTCGCGCCGGTCGCTGAATTCACCGAAAAGCGCTTCAAACTGATGATGGAGGTGCAGGTATGGGCGGCCTTTCATCTCTCGCAGCTCGTTCTGCCGGGCATGCGCGACCGTGGCCGGGGCTGGATCGTCAACATCTCGTCGGGCGCCGGCCTCCATCCCAAGCCGCCGTACCGCGGCGGCGGGGGCACGGTCTACGGCATGTGCAAGGCGGCGCTGGAGCGTTTCACCACCGGCTTGGCGTCAGAGGCGGCCACGGACGGGATCGCGGTGAACGTGGTCTCGCCGGGGCTGGTAGCGACGCCTGGTGTGGCCGTGCACGGCCTCATCAACGCCGCCAACCAAGACCGCGTGCAGCCGATCAAGTTCATTGCCGAGGCGGTCTACCAGCTGGCGAGCGGCGATCCGGCGACCCTGACCGGCAGGATCGCCTACGCAGAACCCCTGCTGGCCGAACTCGGGGTCGAACCCGCGGAGCTGATCGCCGGGTTCTAGGCGTCGTCAGCCCGGCGCGCGCTCGAAAACGGTCAGCTGAGGCGGAATGACCGCCCAGGCCGGCGCGCCGCGCGTGAAGATGGCGATGGAGGGCCGGAACGTCGATGGATCATCCAAGGAGCCGGCGTAAATGGTGTGTTGCTCAACCTGACCGACGATCCCGCCAAACACCAGGCCGCCGCACTCCGGGCAGAAGTTGCGCACCGCGTCATTGCCGTTCGCGGCCTTGCATGAGTGGCGGCGCGGCTCGCCGCTGAAGGTCACCGCGCTGGCGGCGTAGCCCATGAAGGGGATGAACCCCGATCCCGAGGCCTTCCGGCAGTCCTCGCAGTAGCAATGTCCCTGGTTGAGCGGTTCGCCCCTCGCCTCGTAGCGGATCCGGCCGCAGAGGCAGCCGCCTGTCCGGACCTGCGTCGCCTCGCTCATGCGTCAGCCGCGCCGCTTCAGCCACGCCGCCGCGTAGCCGCATATCGGAACGATGGTCCTGGCCTCCGCCTTCGCCTGGGCCACGATCGCCTCCATCAGCCGCCCCGCCGCGCCGGTCCCGCGCAGATGGATCGGCGCCTCCACGTGATCGATGTAGAGCCGGTCGGCGCTGCGCCGATAGTCGGCAAACACAACATCATCGCCCTCGCCGATCTCGAACCTGTGCTCCGCTTCATTGTCCCGCATGATGCGCCTTCCTCCATTTTGTTTCCGCCAGATTGCAGCTAGGCTCAAGGGGAGCGCGCCGCGTCGCGCGTCTTTCAGGGGAGCGAAGAATGCGTGCAGTCCTCGTGATCGGGTCGGCGGCCTTGGCGCTGACCGCGTGCCAGAAGTCGCCCGGCGCTTCAGCCGCCGCGCCGTCTCCGACCGCGGCGGCGAGCGCGCCAACGGACGTCGTGGCCGGCGGGACGCCGCACCGCAGATCAGGCCTGTGGCAACAGACGTTCAGCAGGGACGGCAAGACCTTCGCCATGGGCGGGATGAAGATGTGCGTCGACGAGGCCATGGAAGCCAAGGCCTCGGTCTTCAAGCCCAATGGCCCGCAGAGCGCCGGCGACACCCACTGCGCCTACCCCGCTCCGACCCGCGGCCTGGACGGCTCCTTCAGCTTCACGGCCACCTGCCCGATCTCGGGCGGCGGCCAGACGGTCACCAAGGGGGTGGCCAGCGGCGACTGGTCGAACAGCTATCATATCGAAATCCAGAACGACACGACCGGCGCGGCCTATGCGGCCATGAACGGCCATCACGTCATGGATATCGACGGCAAGTGGCTGGGCCCCTGTCCCGCGGGCATGGCCGGCGGCGACATCGAGTTCGGCAACGGCATGAAGTTCAGCGGGGGTAAGCTCGCCGGGGCCGCGGCCATGCTGCGCGGCGCGGCGGGCGGCGGATCGCCGGGCCAGTAGGCCCTCAGACCCGCTCCACGGCCATGGCGACTGCCTCGCCGCCGCCGATGCACAGCGACGCCAGGCCGCGCCTCTCGCCCCTGGCCTCCAAGGCTGACAGGAGCGTCGCCAGGATGCGCGCGCCCGACGCGCCGATGGGGTGACCGAGGGCGCAGGCGCCGCCGTTCACATTGAGCCGCTCGTGCTCGATGCCGAGATCGCGCATGGCGATCATGGCCACCACGGCGAAGGCCTCGTTGACCTCGAAGAGATCCACCTCATCGAGGGTCCAGCCGGCCCGCGACAGGGCCTGGCGCATGGCCGGAACCGGCGCTGTGGTGAACAGCGCCGGCGTCTGGGCGTGGACGCCGTGGCCGGCGATGCGCGCCACCGGCTCCAGGCCCAGCTTCTCCGCCGTGGAGGCGCGCATGAGCACCAGGGCGGCGGCGCCGTCCGAGATCGATGAGGCGTTGGCGGCGGTGATCGCCCCATCCTTGGCGAAAGCGGGCTTGAGCGTCGGGATCTTGGCCGGATCGGCCTTCAGCGGCTGCTCGTCGTCCTTCACCGTCTCCACGCCCTTACGCCCGGCGATCTCCACCGGAACGATCTCGCGCGCGAAGGCGCCGCCTTCCACGGCCGCGCGGGCGCGCCTGAGGCTTTCGACCGCATAGGCGTCCATGTCGGCGCGGGTGAACTGATAGGCCGAGGCCGTCTCCTCGGCGAAGGAGCCCATCAGCCGGCCCGGTTCATAGGCGTCCTCCAGGCCGTCGAGGTACATGGAATCCATCACCCGGTCGTGGCCGATGCGCGCGCCGCCGCGGTGCTTGGTCAGCAGATAGGGCGCGTTGGTCATGCTCTCCATGCCGCCGGCCACGACGATATCGGCCGAGCCGGCGGCCAGGGCGTCGTGCGCCAGGATCGCCGCCTGCAGGCCCGAGCCGCACATCTTGTTGACCGTGGTGGCCGCCACGCCGGTGGGAAGGCCCGCGCCCAGCGCCGCCTGGCGCGCCGGCGCCTGTCCAAGGCCGGCGGGCAGGACGCAGCCCATGAAGATCTGGTCCACCGCCTCGGGCGCGACCTTGGCCCGCGCCATGGCGCCTTTCACCGCCGTCGCGCCGAGCGCCGTGGCGCTCGCGCCGGCCAGCGCGCCCTGGAAGCCGCCCATGGGCGTGCGGGCGTAGGAGACGATGACGATGGGATCGGCGGACATGGCGAAGGCTCTCCGGAAGCGCGGACGCCTCATGTGGCCCGCGCGTATCGTCCGGGCAAGAGCAGGCGCCGGACGTCAGGCGCCGGCGATAAATCCCCCGCCGAGCACCCGGCTGGTGTCGTCGGCTCCGTAGAGCACGCAGGCCTGGCCGGGCGAAACCGCCTCTTCTGGCGCATCGAAGACCACCGCGACCGCCGCGCCGTCGAGCGCCAGGCGGGCGGGCGCCGGCGGGCGGGTCGAACGCACGCGCGCGAGCACGGGCAGGCCCTCGGCGGCCGCCGCCTCGATGGACGGCTGATCGCCCAGCCAGTTGATTTCCTTGAGCCGGAGCGAGGCCGCCGCCAGGGCCTCACGCGGCCCGACGATCACCTCGCGGCTCTCCGCGTCGAGGCGGACCACGAACAGCGGCTCGCCGACGGCGATGGCGAGGCCGCGCCTCTGGCCGACGGTGTAGCGCGTCACCCCCTCATGGCGGCCGAGCACTCTGCCATCGAGATGAACAATGTCGCCCGCGCGGGCGACGTCCGGCCGCAGGCGGTCGATGACCGTGGTGTAGCGGCCCTCGGGCACGAAGCAGATGTCCTGGCTGTCGGGCTTGTCGGCGACGGCGAGATCGAGCGAGGCGGCGACGCGGCGAACCTCGGACTTTTCCAGCCCGCCCAGGGGAAAGCGAAGATAGTCCAGCTGCGCCCGCGTGGTGGCGAACAGGAAGTAGCTCTGGTCGCGCGCGGGATCGACCGCCCGGTGCAGGCGCGCCGAATCGCCCGCCGGCAGGCGGCGGGCGTAATGGCCGGTGGCAAGCGCCGCGGCCCCGAGGTCGCGGGCCACGTCGAGCAGGTCGCGGAACTTCACCGTCTGATTGCAGCGCACGCAGGGGATGGGCGTCTCGCCCCGCGCATAGGCGTCGGCGAAGTCGTCGATCACGGCGGCGCGGAAGCGGCTTTCGTAGTCGAGCACATAGTGGGGGATCTTCAGGGCGTCGGCGGCGGCGCGGGCGTCGAGGATGTCCTGCCCGGCGCAGCAGGCGCCCTTCTGGCGCACGGCCACGCCGTGGTCGTAGAGTTGCAGCGTCACGCCGACCACGTCATAGCCGGCGCGGGCGAGCAGCGCGGCGGTGACGGTCGAGTCGACGCCCCCCGACATGGCCGCGACCACGCGCGCGCCCGCCGGCAGGCCCACGGCCTCGCGGATCTCGGTGTCGTCGGCGATGTCGGCCCGGGCCAGCATGGAAGGTCGTCAGTTCCTTAACAAAAGCGGCCGGGGTTCTAGCGCGGCGCGGCCCGCGACGCGAGCTTGCCCCCGCGAAAGTGGGCATTAGCACCCTGTTATCAATCGCGCGGCATTGTCCCCCGCCGCGGGTACGAGGAAAAACAGGGACCAACATGCCAGTGAATGCGTATCGACAAAGGGCCGAGACCGAAGCGGTCATCGGCCCCAATGGGTGCCTATTGGAGTTCGGGGATTTGCCGCCGCCGGACACCCGGCGCTGGGTGATGCGACGCAAGGCCGAGGTCGTTTCGGCCGTCCGGGGCGGGCTGCTCAGCCTGGAGGACGCGCTCGCCCGCTATGGACTGACGCCGGAGGAATTCGAGTCTTGGCGCTGGGCCTTCGACCGCCACGGCATGGCCGGTCTGCGCACCACCGGTCCGAGAGCGGGCGCGCTGCGGCGCGCCATTGCCGCCGAGCCCGCGCGCTGCTAGCCATGGCGCCCTGCGCGAGAGGCCGTAAGCTGGACATATGACGGTGATGGATTCGGAAAGCCCGATCGCCCCGAGGCGCGCCGGGCGGGTGTGGTCGATCTTGACCTTCGAGCGCATGATCACCGGGCCCGTCATCCATCTGGTCTATTGGGCGGGCCTCGGCGTGATCATCATCGCCGCCTTTTCGGTCGTGGGCGCCTCGATCGGCGTCTTCCTGCGCGAGGGCAGCGCCGCGGCCATCCTGCTGGCCATTCCGGTGCTCGTCGCGGGCCTGCTCGCCGTGGCCGCTTTCGGCCTTCTCTGGCGGGCCATGTGCGAATTCTATGTGGCCATCTTCCGCATCGGTGACGATCTGGCCGCGCTGCGGCGTTCGCAGGAAGCCTTCGAGGCCGCGCAGCCGCCTCGAGTCAGCGCCGCCAAAAAGTAGCTCCGCCTCGGCAATCGTCCGCTTCGCGTCGTTGCGCGCGCGCCACAGTGCGCGGCAAATGCGGACGATCGAGACACTGTTCCGAGATGCCGGACGCTCGCACAGGCTCGCAAATCAGCCTACCGATTCGGTCTCGCCGTTAACCATTAACGCCTCATCAATCGGCGCGGCCACAGAATCAGCCGTGGCCTCGGGGTGGTCCGACGGCAGGGGGCGGGTCTCACCGCATTATTGGAGGGATGTTGTGCGCGTACTTTTGATCGAGGACGACAAGGTGGTCGCCAGGGGCATCGAGATGATGCTCAAGGCCGAGGGGTTCAATGTCTATGTGACCGACCTGGGTGAGGAAGGCGTCGATCTGGGCAAGATCTACGACTACGACCTCATCCTGCTCGACCTCAATCTGCCCGACATGAACGGCATGGACGTGCTGCGCACCCTGCGCGTGGCCCGGATCGGCACGCCGATCATGATCCTATCCGGCAGTCAGGAGATCGACTCCAAGATCAAGACCTTGGGCGGCGGCGCCGACGACTACATGACCAAGCCGTTCGATCGCCAGGAGCTGGTGGCGCGCATCCACGCCATCGTCCGCCGGTCCAAGGGCCACGCCCACTCGGTGATTCGCACCGGCGAGATCGCCGTCGACCTGGAGGGCAAGACGGTGGAGGTGAAGGGCGTGCGCGTCCACCTCACCGGCAAGGAATATCAGATGCTGGAGCTGCTCTCCCTGAGGAAGGGCGTCACGCTCACCAAGGAGATGTTCCTCAACCACCTCTACGGCGGCATGGACGAGCCGGAGCTGAAGATCATCGACGTCTTCATCTGCAAGCTGCGCAAGAAGCTCAAGGCCGCCACCGATCACCACCACATCGAGACGGTCTGGGGCCGCGGCTACGTACTGCGGGACCCGCAGGAGGACGCCAAGGCGGCAGCCTAGGAACGCCTGTTCCGCGGTAGAAGTTCTCTACGCTCAGCCTACCGGTTACGGCGGGAAATTGGACGCCCGAAAGTGTTTGGCCAGGCGCAGGCCCTGCCGCTGGTAGTGCGATCCGCCCCAGCCGTAGAGCCGCGCCGGTCGCTCCGCGAGAGCCTCGAAGGTGAGGCGGGCGACCGTCTGGCCGTGTTCGAGCAGGAACGGCGTCTCGTGGCTGCGCACTTCCAGCACCGCCCGCGAGCCTTCCCCGCCCGCTTCCGCCGTGCCGAAACCGGGATCGAAGAAGCCGGCGTAGTGGACGCGGAACTCGCCGACCGACGGGTCGATCGGCGTCATTTCGGCCGCCTGCAGAACCGGGATCTCGATCTCTTCGCGCGAAGCCAGGATGTAGAACTCGCCGGGATCGAGCAGCAGGCCGCCGTGGCGAGTGGTGAGCGGCTCCCAGAAGTCGGCCGGGTCGTGGCCGTCCTCGAGGTCCAGATCGACGACGCCGGCGTGCCGGCGGGCGCGAAACCCGGCGATCTCGCCTGACAGGTCGACGCCGATGCTGCGCACGCCGAGCGAGGCCGAGGCGCCGCGCCTCAGACGCAGCTGGTTGAGCCGCGTCCCGGTCCGCGCCAGCACCGAAAAGGTCTGCGGCGCGATCTCGAGGAACATCGGCCCCTCATAGCCGGCCGCCACATCGTCGAAGGCGGGTTGGCCATCAGTGAGCAGGCGCACGAAGACGTCCAGCCGGCCGGTGGAGCTCTTGGGATTGGCCCTGGCCGAGACGCCGCGCGGCAGGCGCGCGCGCTCCTGAAGTTCGGCGATGTAGACGCAGCCGCGCTCCAGCACCGCGCCCCTGTCGAGGTCGAGTTCATGCATGGCCAGTTCGGCGACCCGCTCGGCCACCGTTCCGGCGGGCCTCGGCAGGAAGGACGCTCGCACACGCCAGGCGCGCGCGCCGAGCCTGAGATCGAGGCTCGCCGGCTGGACCTGATCGGGCGCGATGCCGCCCGCCGCTTCGAGACCTCCGTCGGCGATCAGAGCTTCGATGAGCTGCGAGGGGAGGATGCCGGCGGATTCGATCATGCGGCCCCACCACTGCCCATCGTCCGCGGCTCTGGCAAGCGTGGTCCGAAACGGCGGGTGGCGAAATGCCAGGCCCCTTCGAACATGGCCCCGACCTTCGCACGCCGGTCCTCCTCCAGCAGGGCCACGGCCGCGCTGGAGGTCGCCAGATGAACGACCTCGCGAATCGACCATTGGGGGTCGCGGCCGAAGTGCCGGACACTCAGTTCCAGGGTGTTGCGGGTGATGTAGTAGCGGCGCGCGGCCGAGTGATTGGAGAGCGGCACGCCGCGACCCAGAAAGCGCCGCCGGACGATCGCGCCCAGCGAATGTTCCAGAACCTGCGCGCGCGCTTCGACCACCAGACGTCCAGCGCCCCGGCAGCGAAGGCAGAAGTCGTGATCGACGCCGTCGATGAACAGGCGCTCGTCGAAGGCGCCCAGGCTCTCCAGGGCCTCGCGGCGCACCAGGCTGCCCGAGGTGATGGTGGTGCGCACCGACCGCCAGTCGGGCGCCTCCTCCAGAATATCCCCGCCGCGATGATAGTCGGCGCCGGTGGCGCGGTCGCGATGGCTCATGGCCAGCACGGCGATCGCCTCGCGCGCGGGATGGCGGTCGTAGAGGTCCAGAAGAGCGGCGATGGCGCCTTCGGGAACCAGGCTGTCCTGATCGAACATGGCCAGCCACGCGAAGCCCCCGGCCAGGGCCGCCTCCGCGGCCTGATTGAGCGCCGCGGCGACGCCCAGGTTAACCCGGTTGCGGACGAACCGGCAGTCGGCCTCGCGCGCCGCCGCCTCGATCGCTGCGAAATCCGGCGAAGCGTTATCGATCACCAGCACGGCGTCCACCTCGGCGCGCAAGGCGCACAGCCGCCGCGCGAGACCCGCATCCGGGTGGTGGGTCACCACCACCGCCAGCACTTTTTCTTGAGGCGAGGCCATCGCCATGCGGCCTAGAGCAAAGCCGGCTTTGATGGAATTATCGCCGCCACGAATCCGCGTGAGCAGGAGAGACAGGCATGGACGCCGGACAATTCCAGCGACGCGGACTCTATCCGCCGATCGAGCCGTTCGAGACCGGCGTGCTCGACGTCGGCGACGGCCATCGGGTCTATTTCGAGCGCTGCGGCGATCCTCGCGGCGCCCCGGCCATCTTCCTGCATGGCGGACCGGGCGCAGGCTGCTCGCCCGCCCAGCGCCGACTGTTCGATCCCGAGCGCTACTGTATCACCCTGTTCGACCAGCGCGGCTGCGGCCGCTCCACGCCGCACGCCAGCCTGGAGGCCAACACCACCTGGGACCTGGTCGCCGACATCGAGCGGCTGCGCATACGCTTCGGCTATGACCAATGGCTGGTCTTCGGCGGATCGTGGGGGTCCACTCTCGCCCTGGCCTATGCCGAGACCCATCCGGAGCGGGTGAGCGCGCTCGTGGTGCGCGGCGTCTTCACCGCCACCCGGCCCGAGATCGACTGGTACTATCAGGGCGGCGCGGCCTGGCTGTTTCCCGATCTGTGGGAGCAGTTCCTGGCCCCCATCCCCGAGGCCGAGCGCCACGACCTCGTCAGCGCCTATCGCCGCCGCCTGACGGGCGACGATGACGCGGCGCGCGCCCAGGCCGCCAGGGCCTGGAGCCTGTGGGAAGCCGGCACCATCACCCTGCTGCCTAACAGCCTGGCCGCTCAGTTCGGCGAGGACCGTTACGCCCTGGCCTTCGCCCGCATCGAAAACCACTATTTCACCCACGACAGCTGGCTCGAAGACGACCAGCTGATTCGCGACGCCGGCCGCCTGGCCGATATTCCGGGGGTGATCGTGCAGGGCCGCTATGACGTGGCGACGCCGGCGCGGGCGGCCTGGCGGCTCGCCAAGGCCTGGCCGAGAGCGAAGTTCGAACTGATCGCCGACGCCGGCCACGCTTTCGACGAGCCAGGCATCTTGGACGCCCTGATCCGGGCGACGGACGCGCTGGCCTGAACCGGCCCTAGTGCTCCACGTCGCGCCAGACGCCGCGATAGGAGAACCACAGCAGGCCGGAGAACAGCACCAGGAAGATCATGGCGGCGGCGCCGACCTGCTTGCGCTCTTCCATCTTGGGATCGGCGGCCCATTCCAGGAAGGCGGCCACATCCGTGGCTTCCTGCTTCACCGACGAGGGCGTGCCGTCGTCGAACTGCACCTTGCCGGGCGAGAGCGGCGGCGGCATGGCGATGACCCCGCCCCGCGGCACCTTGTTGGGATCGCCCTTCCAATAGGCCGTAAGATCGCCGGCGATATAGGGGTCGTAGTGCTTGCCTGGCGGCACGACGAGGCCGGCCGGGATGTTGGCGTCGTCGCCCATCACGATGGAATAGATATAGGCTGGTCCGCCCTCGCGCGCCTTGGCCAGCAGCGACATGTCCGGCGGCAGGGCGCCGCCGTTGGCCGCCTTGCCCACGGTGGGGTTGGCGTAGGGATTGGGGAAGTAGTCGGCGCTCGTCCCGGGGCGCTTGATGGTCTCGCCGGTGTCGGAATCGATGTCCGGGATCTGGTAGTCGGCGGCGATCGATTTCACCACCGGATTTTCATTGGGATTGGGGTACTTCGGATTCCAGAACGGGCCGCCCTTGTCGCCCAGATTGCGGAACGCCACCATGTTCATCGAGTGGCAGGACGAGCAGACCTCGCGGTAGACCTTGTAGCCGCGCTGAAGCTGCGCCTGGTCGTACATGCCGAACGGGCCCTCGAACGACCAGTGGACGTCCATGGGCGCGTCCTGGGTGGTGGCGGCCAGGGCCGGCAGGGCCAGACCGCAAGCCAGCGCCGCGGCGAGCGAAAGTCGGAGCGCCATGGGGATCAGCCCTTCTTCTCGGGGGCCAGGGCCGCGCTGGCCGGGACCGCGGCGCCATGCGACAGCACCGGGGTGAACAACGAGTCCGGAACGGGCCGGGTCTTCTCCCACATCGGCAGGAGACCGAGGATCACGAAGAACGCGAAGTAGTAGAAGGCCGCGATCCGGCTGACCCAGGTCACGCTGTTGATGTCGTAGTCGATCAGATTGAAGAAGGTGACGCCCGGGAACAGCTGGCCGTCGGGCTCCTGCGAGCCGCACCAGCCGAGAACCAGGGCCGACAGCACCCAGAAGGCGAAGAAGATGCGCGCCGTCGGCCGATAGCGCATGGAACGGACCTTGGAGCGGTCGATCCACGGCAGGGCGAAGACGAGGGCGATGGCGCCGCCCAGCCCGATCACGCCGCCGAGCTTGTCGGGAATGGCTCTCAGGATGGCGTAGAACGGCAGCAGATACCATTCCGGCACGATGTGGGCCGGCGTCACCAGCGGGTTGGCCATGACCTCATTGTCGACCTTCGCGAAGGCGTCCGGCAGGAAGAACACGAACGTCGCGAACAGGATCAGGAACAGCGAGACCGCGAAGCCGTCCTTGACCGTGTAGTAGGGGTGGAACGGCAGGGTATCGGACTTGCTCTTCACCGCCACGCCCGTGGGATTGCTGTTGCCCGGCACGTGCAGCGCCCAGACGTGCAGCACCACCACGGCGGCGATCACGAACGGCAGCAGATAGTGCAGCGAGAAGAAGCGGTTGAGCGTGGGATCGTCGACCGCGAAGCCGCCCCACAGCAGGGTGGTGATCGTCGGACCGACCACGGGAATGGCCCCAAGCAGGTTGGTGATCACCTTGGCGCCCCAGAAGCTCATCTGGCCCCAAGGCAGCACATAGCCCATGAAGGCCGTGGCCATCATCAGCACATAGATGACGCAGCCGAGCAGCCAGAGAACCTCGCGCGGGGCCTTGTAGGACCCGTAGTAGATGCCGCGCAGCATGTGCAGATAGACCGCCAGGAAGAACATCGACGCGCCGTTGGCGTGGATGCCGCGGATCAGCCAGCCGTAGTTCACGTCGCGCATGATGTGCTGCTCGACGGAGATGAAGGCGCCGGCGCCGCTGGGGTCGTAGTGCATCGCCAGGACGATGCCGGTGACGATCTGAGCCACGAGGCAGAACGACAGGATGCCGCCGAAGGTCCACCAGTAGTTGAGGTTGCGCGGCGTCGGGAAGTCCATGAAGTCGACGCCGAATCGGATGATCGGCAGACGCGAATCGAGCCAGCGCTCGATGGCCGTCTTCGGTTCGTAGATCGAGGGTCCGCTCATGCCGGTTTAGCCGATCTTGACCTTGGTGTCGGAGAGGAAGGCGTAGTCGGGCAGATACAGATTCTTCGGGGCCGGACCTTTGCGGATGCGCGCGGCGGTGTCGTAGACCGAGCCGTGGCAGGGGCACAGCCAGCCGCCGTAAT
>Ga0302314_10018785_pt1 | contig 11511 bp, 7 predicted proteins | sample III_Palsa_N2_3_FD_200533 | JGI IMG/M metagenome (GOLD analysis project Ga0302314, IMG submission 200533) | Peat permafrost microbial communities from Stordalen Mire near Abisko, Sweden - III_Palsa_N2_3 | ecosystem: Environmental > Terrestrial > Soil > Palsa > Peat permafrost | place: Sweden... | reverse complement strand
GCGCCTCGGCAAGAGCCTGCTGGAGCTGGGCGGCAACAACGCCATTATTGTCGACGAAAGCGCGAATCTGGAGCTGGCGGTGCCGGGCATCGTTTTCGGCGCCGTGGGCACCGCCGGTCAGCGCTGCACCAGCACCCGCCGGGTTCTCGTGCACCGCTCCCTAGCCGCCGATCTCGAACGGCGCCTCATCGCCGCCTATGCTCAAGTTCGCATCGGCGATCCTCTGGATGCGGGCACTCTGATGGGACCCCTGATCGATCCGGGCGCCGTGCAGCGCTATCTCGACGCCATTCAGCGCGCTCAAGCCGAAGGTGGCACGCTGCTGTGCGGTGGCCAGGCGCTCGAGCGGCCGGGAAACTTCGTCGAGCCCGCCATCGTGCGCGCCTCCGCCGACATGCCCGTGGTGCGCACCGAGACCTTCGCCCCGATTCTGTATGTCATTGCGTACGACACTCTCGAGGAGGCGATCCGCATGCAAAACGACGTGCCCTACGGATTGTCCTCCGCGGTATTCACCGACCGGCTGCAGGTGGCGGAGCGGTTCTTGTCCGCCGAGGGCAGCGATTGCGGAATTGCCAATGTCAATCTGGGCACTTCGGGCGCGGAGATCGGCGGCGCGTTCGGCGGGGAGAAGGATACCGGCGGCGGCCGTGAAGCAGGCTCCGATTCGTGGAAGGCGTACATGCGCCGCCAGACGAATACGATCAACTGGAGCCCGCAGCTGCCGCTCGCGCAGGGAATTAAATTCGATCTTGGCTAGAGCACGTGGCTAAAGCACGTGGCTGAGGCGCGGCCGTGGCTCACTCGGCGCGCTTCACTTCCTGCCAGAGGCGTTCCTGTTCATCCAGCTTGAGGTCCGCGAACACCACGCCGCGCATCGCGGCCAGGCGCTCCATGCCGCGAAAGCGGCGCTCGAACTTGGCGTTTGCCGCCCGCAAGGCGCTTTCCGCATCGACCTGCAGCTTGCGCGCGAGGTTTGCGGTGGCGAACAACAGGTCGCCCATCTCCTCGAAGATTTCCTGCGATGGCGGCGCCGTGCCGTTGGCGGCGGCCGCGGCGCGCACCTCGGCCAGTTCCTCGTCCACCTTGTCGGCGCTCTGGCTCGCCGCGTCGAAATCGAAACCGACGCGCGCGGCGCGCTTGCTGAGCTTGAACGCGCGCATCAGGGCGGGCAGCGCTTGCGGCACCCCCTCCAGATGGCTTACCTCGGCAGCAGCCGAGCCACGTTCGTGCGCCTTGATGTCCTCCCACACGACGCTTTGTTCGGCGGCGCTGAGTTCCGCGCCGGATCCAAACACATGCGGATGGCGTCGCGTGAGCTTGTCGCAGATTGCGCCCGCAACCGCCTCGAAGTCGAAGTCGCCGGCCTCACGGGCCATCTGCGCGTGAAACACTACCTGGAATAACAAGTCGCCGAGCTCGTCCTTGAGCTGCTGCCGGTCGCCGCGCTCGATTGCATCGGCAACCTCATAGGCCTCTTCGATGGTGAAGGGGGCGATGCTGGCGAAGGTCTGCTCGCGATCCCACGGGCAGCCGCCGGGGGCGCGCAGCCGCGCCATGATGGCGAGCAACTCGTTCATGCGGGCGCTCATGCGGGATTGCCGGGCTTCGCCGCGTGCTGCAGCAGCAGGCGGCGAAAAGTCATCAGCATGCCCGCGGTCGCGCCCCAGATATTGCGCTTGCCATAGGGAATGTCATACACATCGATGTTGATATCGCCCAGCTTGCGGCTGCGCGACTTGTGATTCGCCGCATCCAGGATGAAGCCCAAGGGCACCTCGAACACGTCGTGCACCTCGGACTTGGCGACGCGTAGCTCATAGTCCGAAGTGACGAATCCGACCACCGGCGTCACGCGAAAGCCGCTGACCACCACGTGATCCGGCAGGTAGCCGGCGAATTCCACACAGTTCGCCGACAGGCCGATTTCTTCGTGGGCCTCGCGCAGCGCCGCGTGCCAGGGGTCTGCATCCTCCGCCTCGATGCGCCCGCCGGGAAAGCTGATCTGCCCCGCGTGGTCCTTGAGCGTGGCCGCGCGCTGCGTCAGCAACACCGTCAATCCCGCCTCCCGCTCCACCAGCGGCACCAGCACGGCAGCCGGCACTCTGCCCGGCGGCAACAGTCCGCGCACCTTCTCCACGAGTTCCGGTTCCGCACCGGCCAACCACAGCATGTCCTCGCTCACCGCGGAGGGAGTGGGTGACAGCGAATCACGAATATGCGCCTTGCTATATAGAGAGTCAGCCACCCTTGATGCCGCCCTCCGTCAGCGAGGCAGGGTCGAGCAGGCGCCGCAGTTCCTGCGCATCGATATCGGTCATTTCCGCGGCGACCTCCAGGATGGGCCGCCCCTCGGCATAGGCCTTCTTGGCGATGGCCGCCCCCTTCTCGTAGCCGATGACCGGATTGAGCGCGGTGACCAGAATCGGATTGCGCTCGAGTGCCGCTTGCAGGCGTTGCAGATTCAGCGTGAGCCCAGCCACGGCATGATCCGCCAGATTGCGGCAGGCGATGGCGAGCAATTCCAAGCTCTGCAGTAAATTGTAGGCGATGACCGGCAGCATCACGTTCAATTGAAAATTTCCCGACTGTCCGGCAATGGTAATGGTCGTGTCGTTGCCGATGACCTGGGCGGCGATCATGGCGACGGACTCGGGCACCACGGGGTTGACCTTGCCGGGCATGATGCTGCTCCCCGGCTGCAGGGCCGGCAATGAAATCTCGCCCAGGCCCGCGAGAGGCCCGCTGCCCATCCAGCGCAGGTCGTTGGCGATCTTCATCAAACTCACGGACAGCACCTTGAGCTGCCCCGACAGTTCGACCGCGGTGTCCTGACTGGAAAGCGCTTCAAAGAAATTGCCGCTGGGCTCGAAGGCAAGCCGTGTCTGCGCCGCCAGATGCCGCGCGAATACGGCGCCGAATTCCGGCCGGGTGTTGATGCCGGTGCCGACGGCGGTTCCGCCCTGCGCCAGCGCCCGCAAGCGCGGCAGCACCGATTGCAGGCGCGCCCGGCCGGCATCCAGCTGCGCCGCCCAGCCGCCGAGCTCCTGGCCGACGGTGATCGGCATCGCGTCCATCAAATGCGTGCGGCCGGTCTTGACCACGCCGCCGAATTCGGCGGCGCGCATGTGCAGCGTATCGCGCAAATGAGCGACTGCGGGAAGCAGCGCTTCCTCCAGCAGCAGTGCGGCGGCCACATGGATCGCCGTCGGCACCACATCGTTGCTGCTCTGGCCCATGTTCACCTGGTCGTTCGCATGCACGCGCTTTCCCAAGCTCCGCGACGCCAAGGTCGCGATGACCTCGTTGGCATTCATATTGCTGCTGGTGCCGGATCCGGTCTGAAACACATCCACCGGAAACTGATCGTCGTGGCGGCCCGCGGCTACCTCGAGCGCCGCCGCCTGGATGGCGGCCGCAGTTTCAATCGGCAAGTCGCCGAATTCCGCATTGGCGGCGGCCGCGGCGTGCTTGATGAGCCCCAGGGCGCGGATGAAGGCGCGCGGCATGGTCAGGCCGCTGGGCGGGAAATTCTGCACGGCACGCTGGGTTTGGGCGCCCCACAACGCGGAGGCGGGCACTTCGAGCTCGCCCATGCTGTCATGCTCGACGCGGGTGGATCGTGTCATCGCGCCCTACTCCGGCTTTTTTTCGGCCTGATTACGGTAATATCTTCTCATTCTATCACCCTCGTGGCGCCGACCTCCGATGTCCAGCTCCTCAATCGACGCGCTTTCGCCCCTCGACGGCCGGTACGCCCGCAAGCTCGCGGCCGTGCGCGCGCTGTTCAGCGAGGCGGGTCTGATGCGCGAGCGCGTGCGCATCGAAAGTGCCTGGATGCTGGGGCTGGCCTTGGGTCCCGCAAGCGCGGCGCTCAAGCGCCTGCCGAAGGAAGCCCAGGCCTGGCTCGAGGCCGCGGCAAAGGATCCGCAGGCCGCCGATGTCGCAGCGATCAAGGAGATCGAGTCGCGCACCAATCACGACGTCAAGGCCGTGGAGTATTGGATCCGCGACCAATTACGCTCGCGCGGCGCGAGCGCCGCCCAGCTGGAATGGGTGCATTTCGCCTGCACTTCCGAGGACATCAATAATCTCGCCTATGCGCTCATGCTGAAGAATGCGCGCGCCCGGATCCTGTTGCCGCTGTTGGACAAGATCGGCGCGCAGCTCGATGAGGCGAGCCGCTCATATGCCGCCGTGGGCATGCTGGCGCGCACCCACGGCCAGGCCGCGACTCCGACCACCGTGGGCAAGGAATTCGCCAATGTGGCGGCGCGCTTACGCAAGCAACGCACGCTGCTGGAGCAGGTGGAAATCCTCGGCAAGATGAACGGCGCGGTGGGCAACTTCAACGCCCATGTCGCGGCCCTGCCGCAAGTGGACTGGCCGGCCTTCAGTGATGGCTTCGTCGAGTCCTTGGGACTACGGTCGAATACCCACACCACGCAAATCGAGCCGCACGATTGGATTGCCGAATACTCTCATGCCGTCATGCGCGCCAACACAGTGTTGGTGGATTTTGCGCGCGACATGTGGAGCTACATTTCCTTCGGCTACTTCAGGCAGCGCGTCATCGAGGGCGAGGTGGGCTCCTCCACCATGCCGCACAAGGTCAATCCGATAGATTTCGAGAATGCCGAAGGCAATCTCGGAATTGCGAATGCCTTGCTGGGCTTTTTTGCGGACAAGCTGCCGATCTCGCGCATGCAGCGCGACCTGACCGATTCCACCGTGCTGCGCAATGTTGGGGTGGCGATCGGGCACTGCGCCCTCGCCTATCAGGCGCTCGAGGTCGGCATAGGCAAACTCCAAATCGATGAGCGACGGCTTGGCGAAGATCTGGACCGCGCATGGGAAGTACTGGGCGAAGCGGTGCAAACCGTCATGCGTGCGAACGGCATTCCCGATGGCTACGATCGCCTGAAGCAGTTCACCCGCGGCCGGCCGGTCGACAAGGACATGATGCGCGAATTCATTTCCTCGCTGGAGCTGCCGGGCCCGGAAAAGGAGCGCCTCCTGGAGCTGGCGCCGGGAAGCTATCTGGGCCTGGCGCCCGCCCTGGCGCGCCGCTCTCCGTAGTGAGTGCGGCGAAACGTGACGCAGTTAGCACGGGCCTGAACTACCCAAACGGTACTATCGCCATGAAAATACATGGGATGTGGGCATTATGCCCATACAGCGGACAGATTTGAGGCGGACATATGGCGGGTAATTCGGACGATCGGGCAAAACCGGTCCTGGACAGAGCTCCTGCCGATGGCAGCGAATCATCCGGGGGTTCGGGAACCCGTACCATCTTGAGCACCATGCCCGAGGTTCGCGAGGCCAGCCTCAAGGTGGCCAAGTCCGCACAGCGCCTGCTATCGATTTTCACCCAGGACTTGGAGCCGTTGATCTACGGCGAGGAGCCTTTTCTCGAAGTCGTCAAGCGCCTGGTGCTGGCTCGCTCCTACGCCAAGGTGCGCGTGCTGCTCGCCGATCCTTCGCGCGCCATGGTCGACAATAATCGATTTCTTGCCCTGGCCCGGCGCCTCACGAGTTGCATCGATTTGCGCGCCATGAGCATGGATTTCCCGGCGGCTGCCGGCGCGTTCATCATCGCCGACGACCGGGCGCTGGTGTATCGCTTGCAGGCGGATCGTTGGGACGGCATATCGGATATGAACGACCCTGCCGTGGTCCGGCGCTACCTGAATTTCTTCGATGAGATCTGGCATTCCAGCATGCAAGAATCGCAAATGCGGCAAATGCTGATGTAAGACCCGCGCGCCTCAGGGCCCGTATAATCGGGTGATGCGCGATTCCTCCCCCCTTGCCTCAAGCGGACCCGTCATCGTCGGAGTGTCCGGCGGCGTCGATTCCGCCGTGGCCGCGCTGTTGCTGAAAAATGCCGGTTATTCAGTGCAGGGCCTGTTCATGTCCAACTGGGAGGAGGACGACAGCTACTGCACCGCCGCGGCCGACTTTCAGGACGCGCGCCGCGTCTGCGAGGTGCTGGACATTCCGCTGCACCGGGTGAGCTTCGCGGACGAGTACCGCGAACGAGTCTTTGCGCATTTCCTGCGCGAATATGCGGCCGGGCGTACCCCGAATCCGGATGTGCTGTGCAACCGCGAAATCAAGTTCGGCGTCTGTCTCGACTACATGCACCGTCTCGGGGCCGCGTGGATCGCCACCGGCCACTACGCCCGCGTCCGCCGCGTCAACGGCGAAACGCAATTGCTGAAGGCCGCGGACAGCGCGAAGGATCAGAGCTATTTTCTACACGCGGTGGCGCGCGAGGCGCTGGCGAAAACCCTGTTTCCCCTGGGCGAGATGCGCAAGGACGACGTGCGCCGCCAAGCCCACGCAGCCGGTCTGCCGGTGTTCGACAAGCGCGACAGCACCGGCATCTGCTTCATTGGCGAGCGGCCGTTTCAGGAATTCTTGAGCCGCTACCTGCGCCCTGCTCCCGGGCCAATCGAAACCGAGCAAGGCAGGGTAATCGGCGAGCACTCCGGCCTGTCGCTGTACACGCTCGGACAAAGATCGGGACTGAAGATTGGCGGACTGGCCGGCGCCGACGCGGCACCCTGGTACGTCGCCGACAAGGATCCGGAACGCAACGCCCTGATCGTGGTGCAGAGCCAGAAGCACCCGCTGCTGCTGTCCGACGCATTCGACCTCGAGCAATTTCATTGGCTGATCTCGCCCCCCGACCGGCCGTTCGAGTGCACGGTGAAGACGCGCTATCGGCAGGCGGATTTGCCCTGCAGCTTTAGCCCTAAATCGGATGGGCGCGCGCAAGTGCGTTTAAACGCGCCGGCAAGCGCGGTCACGCCGGGCCAGTACGCGGTGCTTTACCAGGGCGAGCTTTGCTTAGGGGGCGGCGTCATCGCAAGCAGATTCAATTCGCGGCTAACCCCCGCGGCACGCGCATTCGATTATAATTTTCAGTTTGTGGAGGGCACATGACGGACAGCTTCAAGGCGCGCACGACGCTCAACGTCGGAGAGCATCGATACGAAATCCTCTCCTTGAGCGCCCTCAAGGCGCACAAGGTCGATCGCCTGCCCTTCTCCTTGAAGATACTGCTCGAGAATCTGCTGCGCTTCGAGGACGGCGTCAATGTGACCCGCAAGGACATTGACGCCCTGCTGCAGTGGGATCCGAAGGGCCTGCCGGATCACGAGATCGCCTTCACACCCGCGCGCGTGATCATGCAGGATTTCACCGGTGTGCCCTGCATTGTCGACCTTGCCGCCATGCGCGAGGCGATCGTGCGCCTCGGCGGCGATCCGCAGCGCGTGAACCCGCTGGCGCCGGCCGAACTGGTCATCGATCACTCGGTGCAGGTGGATGAATACGGCGCTGCGAATTCCCTGGAACATAACAACGAAATAGAATTCCAGCGCAACGGCGAACGCTACAGTTTCCTGCGCTGGGGCCAAACGGCATTCAGCAACTTCAAGGTGGTGCCGCCGAATACCGGCATCGTGCATCAGGTCAACATCGAGCGCCTCGCCCGGGTGGTGTTCTCCGACGAGGCCTCGGGCAAGAAGGTCGCCTATCCCGACACGCTGGTCGGCACCGATTCGCATACCACCATGGTCAACGCGCTGGGAGTCCTGGGCTGGGGCGTCGGCGGCATCGAAGCCGAAGCCGCAATGCTCGGGCAACCGGTAACCATGCTGATTCCGCAAGTGATCGGCTTCAAGCTCACCGGCAGCCTGCCGGCAGGCACCACCGCCACCGATCTGGTGCTCACCGTGACCGAGATGCTGCGCAAGAAGGGCGTGGTGGACAAGTTCGTGGAGTTCTTCGGCGACGGCTTGCACGGCCTGCCGCTGGCCGACCGCGCCACCATCGCGAACATGTCGCCTGAATTCGGCTCCACCTGCGCCATTTTTCCCATCGACGAAGAAACGATTCGCTATCTGAAGCTCACCGGGCGATCCGAGGAGCAAACCGCGCTGGTCGAAGCCTACGCCAAGGCGCAAGGCTTATGGCGGGTCAACGGCGCACCGGCCGCCGACTATACCTCCGTGGTGGAGCTCGATCTGTCCACGGTGGAACCGTCGCTCGCGGGGCCGAAGCGCCCGCAAGACCGCGTGCCGCTGCGCTCGGCGAAGAGCGTGTACCGCACCAGCGTCGCGAAGATGGCGGAGGAACGGGCGCAAAAGAATCCCAAGGCCACAGGCACCGCGAGTGCCGCCGTCGCCGGGCAGACCTTCGAGGTGAAGGACGGCGCGGTGCTGATCGCCGCGATCACCAGCTGCACCAACACCTCCAATCCGGCCGTGCTCATCGCCGCCGGATTGCTGGCGCGAAATGCCGCTGCGCGTGGAATTAGCTCCAAACCCTGGGTCAAGACCTCGCTGGCGCCCGGGTCGCGCGTGGTCACGGATTATCTAAACAAGGCGGGATTGCTCAAGGAGCTGGAATCGCTGGGTTTCTACACCGTGGGGTACGGTTGTACGACATGCATCTGCGAGGGCACTCCCGTAACGCTCGCGGATGGCACTGCACGCCGCATCGAGTCGCTGCCGCTGATGGGCGGCCAGCGGCTGCTTGCGCCCCGCACTGAAGGCAAGCTGCAGGCGGCGATGCAGTCCGAGCGCATGGATCAGGGCGAGCGCGACTGCGTATCGATCGTGCTCGAGGACGGCCGCTCCCTCACACTCACGCCCGATCATCGCGTGCTGTGTGCAGACGGACGCTGGGTTCGGGCCGACGAGCTCAATCTAAGCAAAGATCGCGTCCTGATAGGCCCGGAGACGCCGCTTGATCAGCCCAGTGAGGATGAGGCGGGCTATGAACTGCAGGCAGGCCTGCGGGTTTTCAGCATGGACACCGATGACCAACGTCGCTGCACACTTGCGTTTGCGCGCCTGTTGGGCCATTTACTGGGCGATGGATCGATCAGTCGCCAGGGACAGGCGCGAGTCAATGTCGGGCAGAAGTTCGACCGTGAGACGGTTCTCAATGATATTGAGCTGCTCACCGGTAAGCGGCCAAAAGCCAGCGCTTACGACCTGCGCAAGTGGTCCATCGTGCTGCCCCTCGAGCTTACCCAGAATGCGCTGTCGCTCGCGGGTATATGCGTCGGTCGGCGCATCGATCAGGCCGCTTTCCTGCCCGCGTTCCTGTTGAGGCCGGAATGCCCGGTTTCGGTGGTGCGAGAATTCCTCGCTGGCAGCTTCGGCGCAGACGGACATGCTCCAACCTTGCATCGCTATGGCAAGGCGACGGATCAGGTGACCCTGATCCCGCCCATGTACTCGCAGGGCGCCAAGCCCGAGTTCGTCGATTCCACCAAGGCAAAGATGCAGCATATGATTAAGCTGTTGTCCCGGTGCGGGGTCGAGACCTCTGGCGCCGTGGTACGCGAATATTCCACCCGGCGCTCGGCATCGACGTATCCCAGCGCGCAGGACGGGATCGCTCGACGGGAGATCCGCCTGGAGCTGCCGGATGGCCTGTCCTTCATCGAGCGTATCGGCTATCGCTACAGCATCGACAAGACTCTGCGGGCAAGTGCGGCCGCCGTCTATTGGCGCATGCTCGCCGCGGCCGAGCTCGCAGAGCTCGAGACACCGATTTTCGCGCACTGCTCGCTGCTCGAAGGGCATGATCGGTTCTCGCGTTTGCCCGCACAGACAGCGCGTGCCTTCCGTCCTTTGCCTCGAGAAAGTTGCGAGTTCCCCTCGCCAGCTCAGCTCTTCGAGCAGCTCGGCGTGAGCCACTGGTTCGGGGCGCTACGCGCGCGTCAATCGCTTGCCCAAACGAAGCGTTACTGTCTCGACAAGGAGTCCCTGACGCTGCCGGCCTTGAGCTTGCGTGTCATCGACCGTCGCGCTGTGGGACGCCGACGAGTATTCGACATCGCGGTACCCGAGGTACAGGCATTTCTTGCCGGTAATATCGCGGTACACAATTGCATCGGAAATTCCGGGCCGTTGAAGCCCGAAATATCGGAAGCGGTGAAAACCGGCGATGTGGTTGCGTGCTCCGTGCTGTCCGGCAATCGAAACTTCGAAGGCCGCGTGCATCCCGAGGTCAAAATGAATTTCCTGGCCTCTCCACCGCTGGTCGTGGCGTATGCGCTGGCCGGGAGTCTCGACATCGACATCACCACCGAGCCCTTAGGCATCGGCAAAGACGGCACACCGGTCTATCTTAAGGACGTCTGGCCGAGCGCGCGCGAAGTGGCGGATGTGGTCGGGGCATCGGTGGATTCCGCCATGTTCACCAAAGGCTACGCCAATGTATTCCGCGGCGATGCCAATTGGAACTCGATCAAGACGCCCGCCGGCAAGATCTACGCCTGGGATGGCAAATCCACCTACGTCAAGAACCCGCCCTACTTCGACGGCATGAGCATGACTCCGGCGCCGGTCAACGACATCAAGGGCGCGCGAGTTCTCGCGATGCTGGGTGATTCGGTGACCACCGATCACATCTCTCCGGCCGGCAATATTTCCAAGTCCAGCCCGGCGGCGAAGTATTTGGTGGCGCAAGGCGTGCAGCCGGTCGATTTCAATTCCTATGGCGCGCGCCGCGGCAATCACGAGGTCATGATGCGCGGCACCTTCGCCAATATTCGGCTGCGCAACCTTTTGGTGCCGGGAACCGAAGGCGGCGTCACCATCTATCTGCCGGGCGGCGAGCAACTCTCGATATTCGATGCATCCATGAAATATCAGGCGGCGCGAACGCCGTTGGTGATTCTGGCCGGCAAGGAATACGGCACCGGCAGTTCGCGTGACTGGGCGGCCAAAGGCACCATGCTTCTGGGCGTCAGGGCCGTCATCGCCGAGAGCTTCGAACGCATTCACCGCTCCAACTTGATCGGCATGGGCGTCCTGCCGCTGCAATACAAGGACGGCCAGAATGCCCAAAGCTTGGGGCTGACCGGCAAGGAAAGTTTCGACATCGCGGGACTGAACCAAGGTGCGGCAAAATCCGTGAAGGTCGTGGCACGCGCCGATGACGGCAAGACCACGGAATTCGAAGTGCGCGTGCGAATCGACACGCCGAAGGAACTCGATTACTACCAGCACGGCGGCATCCTGCATTACGTGCTGCGTCAACTCGCCACCCTACCTAAGGCAGCATAACCCCATGACATTGACCATGTACCAAGCGACCGTTCCGACCTGCGTTCGCGCCTTGAACAGTCTCGCCGCCATTCTGGAAAAAGCGGCGGCACATGCCGAGGCCCGCAAGATCGATCCGGCGGCCCTGCTCAACACGCGCCTGTTCCCGGACATGTTCCCGCTGAGCAAGCAGATTTTCATCGCCAACGATGCGGCCAGGGGCGGTGCGGCGCGGCTGGCGAATGCCACGGTGCCAAGCGTCGATTCCAAGGAGACGACCTTTGCCGAATTGGTTGCCCACACCCGCGCCACGGTGAGCTACTTGGAATCGCTCAACCCTGAGCAATTCGACGGATCAGAAGATCGGACCGTGACCTGGCAGACGCGCAGCTCGACCAAGAGCATGCAGGGCACGCCCTACTTGTTTCACCAT
>Ga0302314_10018783_pt1 | contig 11514 bp, 7 predicted proteins | sample III_Palsa_N2_3_FD_200533 | JGI IMG/M metagenome (GOLD analysis project Ga0302314, IMG submission 200533) | Peat permafrost microbial communities from Stordalen Mire near Abisko, Sweden - III_Palsa_N2_3 | ecosystem: Environmental > Terrestrial > Soil > Palsa > Peat permafrost | place: Sweden... | reverse complement strand
CTCCGGCTCGCGCCGCCCGCCGCCCGGCGGATGCCGCCCGGGCGGCTGCCCGAGCGGGTGGCCGCGCGCGGCCCGCGCCGGGCCGTGGTCGGCATGCTGACCGGGTGCGTCCAGTCGGTGTTCTTCCCCGGCGTGAACGCGGCGACCGCGCGGGTCCTCGCGGCCGAGGGATGCGACGTGATCATCCCGCGGTCGCAGGGATGCTGCGGCGCGCTGTCGCTGCACTCCGGGCGGGCCGCCGAGGCGACCAGGTTCGCGCGGCGGACCATCGAGACCTTCGAGGCGGCCGGGGTGGACACGATCGTCGTCAACTCAGCCGGGTGCGGGTCGGCGATGAAGGAGTACGAACGGCTGTTCGCGCGGCTGGCGGACGAGGGCGGCGAGGGCCAGGCGGAGGCCGCGTCCTGGGCGGCCCGGGCGGCGGCGCTGTCGTCCCGGGTCCGCGACCTCGCGGAGTTCCTCGACCAGCTCGGGCCGGTCGCGGAGCGGCATCCGGTGCCGGCCCGGGCGGCCTACCACGACGCGTGCCACCTCGGGCACGCCCAGCGGATCACGGCCGCGCCGCGCGCGCTGCTGCGGGCGATCCCCGGGCTTGATCTGGTCGAACTGGGCGACGCCGGGACCTGCTGCGGGTCCGCCGGCGTCTACAACCTGCTCCAGCCGGAAGCCGCGGCCGCGCTCGGGGCGCGCAAGGCCGACTCGGTGGTCGCCTCCGGCGCCGCGCTGCTCATCTCGGCCAACCCGGGCTGCACGCTGCAGATCTCGGCCGCGCTCGCGCAGCGGGGGGTGCCGCTGCGGGCCGCGCACACGGCCGAGATCCTGGACGCCTCGATCAACGGCGTGCCGCTGGCCTGACGTGTTGCCGGGGCTGCTTACCGGGGCTGCCGGGGTCGCCGGGGCTACCGGGGCTGCGGGGTCAGCGGGCGGGGATGGTCTCGATGGAGGAACCCGCGCCGTGCTGGGCGGTGCTGGTGCCGGTGAGCGTGCCGTCGGAGTCGGACAGCGAGGTGAGCTGGCTGATTCCGGCCACCTCGGTGGCGTCCGACCAGTTCACGCCGTCCGAGGAGGTCCAGGTGACGAAGCGCTCGCCGCCGGCCGGGCCGGCCTGGCCGGCCGCGATCAGTCGGCCGTTATCGGCGGTTAGCGCCGTCACCACGCCGGTGCCGCCGGGGGCCTGGAGGACGACCGTCCGCCAGTGGGCGCCGCCATCGGCGGACACCACGGCGAGCGGGATGTCCCCCGCCCTGGTATCGGCGTATCCGGTGGCGACGATGGTGTTCTCGCTGGTCACGACCTGGCGGAGGGTGACGCTACGCGCGCCCGACGGCGCGGCCACATCGCTCAGGGTCCAGTGCACGCCGTCCGGCGAGGTCCAGACGGCCGCGGAGGCACCATGGGAGCCGACCGCGACGAAGCCGGTCGCCGTCGCCGCGGCGGCGGTCGCCGCGCTCGCGGTCAGCCGGCCGTTCAGCCCGTCGTTGCTGCCCTGCACCCACATCCGCAGGTCCGCGGACCACCAGAGGGACGCGAAGATCCGGCCGTCGATCATCTGCCGGCCCACGACGGCGTAGCCATCGGGCCCGGCGGCGACCCCGAGGAACTGGACATCGGATCCGGCGGCGGCGGCCAGGGTCGTCACCGGCTGCCAGGTCACGCCGTCGGTGGAGGCGAAGACCAGCGGCGAGTACGACCCGCCGCTGACGGTGAATCCGACAGCGATCCAGCCGGCCGGCCCGTGGGCCACCGCGGTCAGGTTCCCGTTGCCGCCGATCGCGCCCAGGGCGGCGGCCGACACCAGCGTCCAATCGCGCCCGTCCTGCTGCCAGATCGCCGGGTGACCGTCCGCGTCGCCGACGGCCAGGGTGACGCCCGCGGCCGACCATAGCGAGTCGGCCGCCACGGCGCCGCGCTGCCCGGGATAGCCGGTGAGCGTGACGCTGGTGACGCGGTTGCTGCCGTTGCTTGGCCCGGTGGCGTTGCCGTCGCCCTTCGCGGTGGCGGTGGCTGTGACGGAGGAGGCCGGGGACGCCGGGGCACCGGGCGCCAGGGTCGTGGTGTCGCCGCGGACGGCGAGCATCTCATCGGCCTTGCCGGTCAGCAGCATCATCGCGCCCGCCCCGACGGTGACGATGACCACCGCGGGCACGCCGATCGCGGCCGATCGCCACGCCCAGCGGCGCCGCCTGGCCGGGACGCCCGGCCGGGGCGCGGGCCAGTTCCGGCGCGGGGCGGCGGCCTCCCTGACCGATCCCTGCCAGGCCCGGAACAGTTCGTCGGGCTCGGCGGGCGGCCGCGCCGGCGCCGCGCGCATGGGGATCGTCGTCTCCCCCGCTGACCAGGATGCCCGCGGTTCGACCGCGACCGGCGCGCCCAGCGGCATCGCCGCGAACGCCGCGGGGGGCGTCGGCAGCGGACCGGTGCGGCCGGTGGGCCAGCGCTGGCCGGGATAGCCGCTTTCCGGGTATTCGTCCCACCCCTGGTCCGGCCGCCTGATCCGGCCGGTCGGGCCGATCGGGCCGGTTGGGGTAATCGGGGCGGCCGGGCTGCTCGGGGCGGCCGGACCGGCCAGGCTGGCCGGGGCAATCGGGGCGATCGGGTATGCGGCATCCGGGTTGTCGCCCACGTCATCGGACCAGTCAGCGCGGGCCTTGTCAGCGTCGGGCTCGCGGGTTCCGGGCTGGTTAGCGCCGGGCTGGCCAGGGCCGGGCAGGTCAGCGCCGGGATAGGGCTCGTGGTCGTCACGGTACGCCCAGTCAGCGGCCGGCTCGGCCCAGTCGCCGACCTGGCCGCCCCACTCTTCGATGGGCTCGTCCCAGCCATCGACGGGCTCGGACCAGTCCACCGCGGGGTCGGCCTCGCCTGCCTCACCATCGTCTCCGGTGTAACCGTCTCCGGTGTAACCGTCTCCGGTGTAACCGTCTTCGGGGTACTCGCCCGCGCTGCTGGCCGGCCCGGACCAGACCGGCCGCCGGTCCTGGGGTCCGGCGAAGACGACGGGGTCGATGGGGGCGTGCTGGTCGACAGCCGGCTCCCAGCCGACCCCGGACTCCTGCCACACCTGCTCGGCCACCTGCCAGGCTGATTGTCCGGCGGAGCCGAGCAGCCCGGGGACCGCACCCGGCGGCCCGGCCAGTCCGGGGCCGCCCGCCCGTCCGCGCAGCGCCTCGGTCGGGCCGACTACCGGGATCCGCTCCGGCTGCTCCGGGCGCGCCCAGGGCCAGACCCCGGGGACCTGGTGCACCGCGGTTGGCCGCGGGTCCTTGTACCAGTGGCCGTCCCGGCCAGCGGAGCCCTCGGCCTGGCCGGGAGCCCCGGTATAGCCGGAGGGCTCGGCGTAGCCGGAGGGCTCGGCGGTTTTATCCGAGCGGGCTGGTTCCATGCCGTACCGGGACGGGGGGGCCGCTTCCCCGCCCGTTGGCTGGAACCAGCCCGCCGGGCTTGCCGCGCCGGACTGCTGCGGTTGCCGCTGGGGCAGCCGTGTGAGCCGGGCGCTCGCTTTTCCGGAATCAGACGCCATCATGGATTCTTCCCATGTACCCGCGTCATATCCGGACGTGTTCTGAGGGACTTGCCAAACATTTCGCGTGGACTCCGCATGTGGCCCCTGGCCATTCGCTGGAGTGATGCCATCGGTCATCAATTACTCCGAGTCCTCACGAAGTTACTCTAAGTAACGTCCGCAGACGCAACTCTTGCGTCCTGAGCCGCTACCGGCCGGCCCTTCGATTTCGATAATAACGGGACGATGGCGAAATACCCAGACCTAGCGGGCAAAAAAATCACAACTAGTTCTTCGATGGTCACTATAAGTAATTACGAGCCGAGTCACTCGACCGGGCGAGTTATTCGACGCGCCTCACGGGCTCTGTGGTGCCTATCGATTCTTGGCTGCCTCACAAGTAACAACCGGTGGACGGCTTTATGACCAGGCCCGGGCTTGAATTCTCTTTCTAAACACAAATGCACCCTAAGCACGTAGGTTGACAATCGCCACACAGATCCCTGGGATCCCCGACCCGATGCCGCTCGGCTCGCGGCACGCCCGCCGGCCCCGGCGGCTCCAACGGCCTGACGGCCGGGACTGGCCGACATATCCCCGCATACTGGACACGACCGCCGACGGCAGCCATGATCACGAAGGATCGAGGGCGCTATGGCGCCCTTTTTCCTTCGCCTTGATTGAAGTCTTCGCGATCATGATGTCGGGCCGGGCAGATCGATGTGACCTGACGGCGCCTACGAGGCCCCAGAGGATCGTGAACATGGTTTTCGCCGCTCCGGTCCCCCGGCCGCCCGGGCGGGCTCGTCCGGGCGGCCGGAACGAAAGCCGAGCAGACGCAGGCTGGGGCCTACCGCATTCCGTCGCTGCCGAGGCGTCCAGCTGTCGACCGTCGCTGCCCAGGCGTCTAGCAACTGGCCGACGCCGCCCAGGCGCCTAGCTGCCGACCGACCTCGCCGAGGCGTCTAGCTGCTGGCTGACGTAGCCGCGGAGGTAGCGGCGGACGCCGAGGCCGGGACGGCTACCGGCCAGGTCGCCTCGGCCCAGACGGTGCGACCGCCGCCGATCGCCTGGTGGTGCCCCCAGCTGCTCGCCAGGGCGTCGACCAGCGCCAGCCCACGGCCGCCCTCGGCCAGCGCGTCGGCGTGTCGGACGGACGGCTCACGCGGGCTGCCCGCGTCGGTCACCGCGACGATCGCCACGCCATCCGCGGGCCTGATCACCTCGACCGTGAACATTCCGCCCGCGCCGGACGACGTGTGCGAGACGGCGTTGGCGGCCAGCTCGGACACGCAGGTCAGTAGCGTCTCCCGGGCCGGACAGCCGGCCAGCGCGAGGGCCACGAACGCCCGCGCCTCAGGCACCCGGCGTTTCTCCCCAGCGAACACCCTCAGCCGCAGGTCCGGGTCAGACCGGGTCCCACGGGGAAGCGGAGAAGTTGCGCCCACGTCGATCACCCCTCGTAGTCACTTCGATTGCGGCCCGTATACGTCACTGTACTTCTAGTAACGAAAAATCGGAACTTACGGTTCATTCTCCCTTCTCCTGCTACTTTGCGTGATCTTCGGGTCAAGATCACGCTCGCAGCGTGTACCCGACCGACCGTGCCCCTTTCCCGCTCAGCCAAACACCCGGGCCACCGGGAGACGTGAGACTAGATGCTGGTCAGGTAGCTGGCCAGCCGCATCGCGATCCAGGGCCGCCGGCCGCCGGACCGGACCTGGCGCCGGAGCAGCGGGCGCACCCGGCCTATCCGGCCGAACGCGAGGAGCAGGTAGGGAACCGGCTCGACCCGGATCCAGCAGTCGCAGCGCCCGTCGGCCGGCTCGACCGCGGCCCGGCCGCGCTCGAGGACCAGCGCGAACCGGGATCCGCCGGCGATCCGGATCTCGATGCGCGCGCTGACGTCGCGGATGGCCTCGGCATCTACGAAGTAAGGCAGCAGCGGGGCGGATCCGGCGAGGGCCAGCCGGGCCGCGTCGGGGTCGATCGCCGCGGGCCGGCCGAGCGCACGGGCCAGGTCGAAGCCGTGGACCAGCTGTTCTCCGACTAGGCCGGCGGTCATGGCCGCGGGGTCTTCCTGGCCGAGCAGTGTCTCGATCGGGCCGTCGCCGCCGCGCCCGGAGATCGCTGTCGCGTATTCGTCCACGGCGGCCGCGAGCAGCCGGCGCAGCACGGGAATCCGCCGCTCGGCGAGGACCTCGAGCTCGCGGGCGTTGCCGAGGGCCAGGCGCTCGGCGGCGTTACCGGAGGGGGGCAGGGCGGCCCGTTCGGCCGCGCCGTCCCGGGCGCCGCTCGTGTACGCCGCCGACTGGTTGAGCAGGGCGACCAGGTGGGCCGCGACTTCGGCCACGGCCCAGGCCAGGCCGGACACGGGAGTATCGCCTTGCCCGTCGCTTACCGACCCGAGCAGCGCGTCGGTGGCACGGGCGGACCGACGCAGCGCATCGAGGCCTTCCCGAAGCCCGAGGCCTTCGTGGACCGCGAGGCCTTCGCGGACCTCGAGGCCGTCCCGCACCGTCGCCGCGCCTCGCTCGGATCGCGCCGGGATCTTGCCGTTAGTAGCCATGTGCCCTCCTAAGGCGACTTTTGACGAAACATACATGCGGTATGTACGCAATGTCAATCGCTACCATGGGCACATGCCCGACGGACAGCGCACGGCCGCGGCCCGCAGCAAGCGCGTGCAGCAGGGAGAGGCCACCCGCGGCGTGCTCATCGAGACCGCGCAGCGCCTTTTCGCCGAGCGCGGGTACGCGGGGACCTCTACGGCCGACATCGTGACCGCGGCCGAGGTCACCCGGGGCGCGCTCTACCACCACTTCCGGGACAAGGAGGACCTGTTCCGGGCCGTACTCGAGGCGACCGAGGAGCAGATGCTCGGGCAGGTCGCGATCGCCGCGGACCAGGCTGGCCCGCCGCTGGCCCGGCTGCACGCGGGAATCGAGACGTCCTTCGCCCTGTCGCTTGAGCCGACCTTCCGGCGGATCATGCTGGAGGACGGCCCGGCCGTCCTCGGCTGGCAGGCCTGGCACGACATCGATGCCCGCTACGCCTACGGTGCCATGGCCGTCGGGCTGCAGGCGGCCATGGACAGCGGTGAGCTGGCGGCGCAGCCGGTCGAGCCGCTGGCGCACCTCCTGGTGGGCGCGTTCATGCAGGGCGCGATGGTCGTCGCGCGGGCCGCCGACCCGGCCGCCGCGACCAGGTCCATGACCGCCTCGATGCACCGCCTCATCGACGGGCTCAAGCCAACGGCCCGGTAACCGGAGCCGGTGGCACGGTAACCGCAGCCCCGTGGCCCGCTGACGCCGGGCGCGGTTACGAGGCCGGTGAGCCGGCCCGGGCGAGGTAGGCGTCCTCGGCCTCGTAGTCGAAGAGATCACCCGGGTAGGCGGCGAGCCCGGGCAGCAGCTCGCGCCAGTCCCGGCCCGAGCTCGCGGACAGCACCCAGGCCAGGGTTTCGGCCAGGGCCTCGGCATAACTCGATCGTTCCTGGTAACCGAGTTCGGCCTGGGCGCGGGTCATGTCCGCGATGACCGGCCGGGGCACGCTCCACGGGTGGTTGCCGACCGTGGGGGCCGGCTCGGCCCCCGGAACCAGGTACCGCTCCGTCGACCAGTTCATCAGGTCGTCGACGATCGCGCTGATCCGGGCCACGGACGGTGGCTGAAGGTCACCGCAGTTGAGGGTCCGGCTCGCTGGCCGGTCCGCGGCGAGGGCGACGAGCTCGGCGAGGTTGACCGTTGCCGTCGGCTGGAAGACGCTCTCCCCGTTGAACGGCAGGATCACCCGGCGGCGGCGGTCGAGTACCCGCTTGATGAAGTACCACTCGCGCAGGTGCCGGCTGTGCGGTCCGTAGATCGCTCCGGGCCGCAGGATCGTCACCGGCCACGGGGCCTGGTGCCGCAGGATGTCCTCGATGGCGGCCTTGCGGGTTGAGTAGGTGGCGTCGCCCGGCGGCAGCGTCGGGCAGTCCTCGGGGATGGGAACCGGCCAGGCCGGGAAGCTGTCCTCATCGGTCGACTCGTCGAGCGACCGTCCCCGCTCATCGGTGTAAACGGAGGCCGTGGACAAGACAATCGCCGAGCCGATCCGGCTGCCCAGGGCGATGAGGCGCTCGGCCTGCGGCGACGTGAAAGCCAGGGTGTCGACGACGACGTCGGTGCCGTCCGGCACGGCCCGGGCGAGATCGTCGTGATCCCGGTCCGCGGTGACCCAGGCGATGCCAGGGAAGTCCGCGGGATCGGGACACGGTCCCGTCGTCGTCGCGGTGACCGTCCACCCAGCGGCGACGAGTCGCTGGCCGATCGCGTGGCCGCACTGGCCGCGCCCGCCGATGATCACTGCCTGGGGCACCCGGGCAGCATCCCACCCCGGACCGGGACCGGGCAACCGGGGTCAGGCGCTGGTGCTGGCCGCCGCCTCGGCCAGCGCGCGAGCGGTGAGGTCCTGGCCCAGGTCAAGCCAGCGGATGCGGGGGTCGCGCCGGAACCAGGATTCCTGGCGGCGGGCGAAGCGCCGGGTGGCGCGGGCTGTTTCCTCCCGCGCCCGCTCAAGGGACCACTCACCGTCCAGGAAGCGCAGCACCTGCTGGTAGCCGAGCGCGCGGGAGGCGGTCCGGCCCTCGCGCAGGCCCTCGAGGTTCCGCACCTCGGACTCGAACCCGGACGACCACATGCGGTCGACCCGCGCCTCGATGCGGCGGTCGAGCTCGGGCCGGTCCACGCGCAGGCCGATCTGGATCGCGGGAAGCCCCCCGTCGTAGCCGGGCAGCGTGGCGCTGAACGGCTGCCCGGACATCTCGATCACCTCGAGCGCCCGCACGATCCGCCGACCGTTGGAGGGGAGGATGGCGGCCGCCGCGACCGGATCGGCCACCGTGAGCCGCTCGTAGAGGGGCGCCGGGCCGTTCGCGGTCAGCTCGGCCTCCAGGCGCTGCCGGATCTCCTCGTCGGTGCCGGGGAAGTCCAGGTCGTTGAGGGCCGCCCGGATGTACAGGCCCGAGCCGCCGACGAGGACGGGAACCTTCCCGCGCCGTTCGATGTCGGCGATGGCCTCCGCCGCGAGCACCTGATACTCGGCGACGCTCGCGGTCTTGGCGACATCCCAGACGTCGAGCAGATGGTGCGGAACGCCCCGGCGCTCGGCCGCGGTCAGCTTGGCCGTGCCGATGTCCATGGACCGGTAGAGCTGCATGGAGTCGGCGTTGACCACCTCGCCGTCCAGGGCGAGGGCGAGGTCCACCGCGAGGTCGGACTTGCCGGTCGCGGTGGCGCCGACGATCGCGATCAGCATCGGCGCCTAACCGCGGACGGCGGGCATGCCGAGCAGCACCGGAGCCGGGGCCGCCCCGGTCCCGGCGGGTCCGGTCTCGTCCGACGCGGTCCCGGCCGCCGCCGCGCGGGTACGGGCCTCCCAGGCGTCGCCGGCCCGGGTCCGGCGGACCTCGAGCGGGGCGCCGTCGGCGATGAGGTGGTGCGGCGCGGCGTGGGTGATGCGGGTGGTGACGATGTCGCCGGGCCGGGGGGCCGCGCCGGACGAAACCGAACCAGGAGCCGAGGCCGGGCCCGCGGCCGAGACATCAGGCGGGACGAAGTGGACGAGGCGGTTGTCCCGGGCCCGGCCGGACATGCGGTGGGTCGCGGCGTCCTTGCGGCCCTCCCCCTCGGCGACGAGGACCTCGACGACGGCGCCGTCCTGCTTCTCGTTCTCCTCGGTCGCGATCTCCTCGATCAGCGCGACGAGCCGCTCGTACCGCTCCTGGACCACGGCGGCCGGCACCTGCGCGTCCATGGTCGCGGCCGGCGTCCCCGCGCGGATCGAGTACTGGAACGTGAAGGCGGACGCGAACCTGGCCTGCCGCACGATGTCGAGGGTGTCCAGGAAGTCGGCCTCGGTCTCGCCGGGGAAGCCGACGATGATGTCGGTGGTGATCGCCGCGTGCGGCAGCCGCGCGCGGACGTTATCGAGGATCGACAGGTAGCGGTCGCGACGGTAGGCCCGGCGCATCGACTTGAGCACCGCGTCGGAGCCCGACTGCAGCGGCATGTGCAGGCTGGGCATGACGTTTGGGGTTTCCGCCATCGCGGAGATCACGTCGTCGGTGAAGTCGCGCGGGTGCGGTGAGGTGAAGCGGACCCGCTCCAGGCCCTCGATCTCACCGCAGGCCCGCAGCAGCTTGCCGAAGGCCATCCGGTCGCCGAACTCCGCGCCGTAGGAGTTCACGTTCTGGCCGAGCAGGGTGACCTCGATGACGCCGTCGCCGACCAGCGTCCTGATCTCGTCGAGGATGTCGCCCGGGCGGCGGTCGCGTTCCCGCCCGCGCAGGGCCGGGACGATGCAGAAGGTGCAGGAGTTGTTGCAGCCGACGGAGATCGACACCCAGGCGGAGTAGGCCGACTCGCGCCGGGCGGGCAGCAGGGACGGGAAGGTGGCGAGGGTCTCCTCGAACTCCGCCTGGGCCTCGGCGCGCTCCCGCGCCTGCTCGAGGAGCCGCGGCAGCGCGCCGATGTTGTGCGTCCCGTAGACGACGTCCACCCAGGGGGCACGCGCGGTGATCCGCTCCCGCTCCATCTGGGCCAGGCAGCCGCCGACCGCGATCTGCATCCCCTGATGCGCCTTCTTGGCCGGGAGCAGGTGGCCCAGGTTGCCGTAGAGCCGGTCGGCCGCGTTCTCGCGCACGGCACAGGTGTTGAACACGACGAGGTCCGGGGACTCGCCGGCGGGCGCCCGCTGGTAGCCGGCGTCCTCAAGCAGCCCCGCGACCCGCTCGGAGTCGTGCGCGTTCATCTGGCACCCGTAGGTGCGGATCTCGTAGGTCCGTGCGTTTCCCACCCGATCAGGATAGGGGCGGATGCCCATCCCTGTGATCGTCCGTATATTCACGCGTGATATCAGGTAGGGACATGACGAAGATCGCGCCGTACGGAACCTGGGACTCCCCGATCAACGCCGCGGACGTGGCCAGCGGAGCGATGGCGGTCGGTTTCCCGTCCATCGCCGGCGACGAGGTGTGGTGGCAGGAGAGCCGGCCGGCCGAGGGCGGCCGGATCACGATCATGGCGTCGCCCGGCGAGGGCGGCCCGGGCGGCGGACCGCGGGAGCTGCTGCCCGCCGCGTGGTACGCGCGGACCCGGGTGCACGAGTACGGCGGCAAGTCGTACCTGCCGGTACCGTCGGCGTCCGGCCACGGGTTCGATCTCGTCTTCACGAACTTCTCCGACCAGCGCCTCTACCGGTTGCGACATGCGAGCAGGGGCGGCGACAGCGAGCCGGGCGCGCCCGCGGGCACACCGGAACCGCTGACGCCCGACGACGCCGGGTTCCGGTTCGCCGACCTGGCCCTGTCCCCCGACGGCGCGGAGATCTGGTGCGTGCGGGAGATCACCATCCCGGACGACGGCGAGCCCGAGGCCGGGTTCCACACCGGCGGCGGCATGAAGGTCAACCGGGCGATCGTCGCGGTGCCGCTCGACGGCGCCGCCGCCACCAGCGCCAGCGCCATCCGGGTCCTCGTCGCCGGCGCGCAGTTCTTCGCGTTCCCCACCCCGTCGCCCGACGGCACGAAGCTGGCCTGGATCAACTGGGACCACCCGAGGATGCCCTGGGACGGCACCGAGCTCCGGACCGGGCCGGTGACCGGCACGACCGTCGCCGCGAGCACGCTGGTCATGGGCGGCCCGGCCGAGTCGGTGCTCGCGCCGCTGTGGCGCGACACCGAGACCCTGTACACGATCTCGGACGCCTCGGGCTGGTGGAACCTGTACGAGGTCGCCGCGGACGGCGGGGGCACGCCCCGGCCGCTCTGCCCGCGCGAGGAGGAGTTCGCCGCGCCGCTCTGGCAGCTCGGCGGGCGGCCGTTCGAGCTGCTCGCCGACGGCCGCCTGGCGGTCCTGCACGGCCTCGGCGAGCTGCGCCTCGGCCTGCTCGACCCGGCCTCGGGCGCGCTCGCCGACCTCGACCTGCCCGGGTACCGCACGGTCCACGCGGAGCTCGCCGTCAGCGGCACCACA
>Ga0302314_10018782_pt1 | contig 11514 bp, 8 predicted proteins | sample III_Palsa_N2_3_FD_200533 | JGI IMG/M metagenome (GOLD analysis project Ga0302314, IMG submission 200533) | Peat permafrost microbial communities from Stordalen Mire near Abisko, Sweden - III_Palsa_N2_3 | ecosystem: Environmental > Terrestrial > Soil > Palsa > Peat permafrost | place: Sweden... | reverse complement strand
ATGAGCGAAACCGCGACTTTCGATCGTATCAAGGACGACATCGCGACCAATCCGGTCGTCCTGTACATGAAGGGCACGCCCGTCTTCCCGCAATGCGGCTTCTCCGCCGGCGTGGTGCAGGTGCTGAGCCGCCTGGGCGTCAAGTTCAAGGGCATCGACGTGCTGGCCGATCCGTCGATTCGCCAGGGCATCAAGGAATTCGCCCAGTGGCCGACCATCCCTCAGCTCTATGTGAAGGGGGAGTTCATCGGCGGCGCCGACATCGTGCGCGAGATGTACATGAACGGCGAGCTGGCGACGCTGCTCAAGGACAAGGGCATCGAAATCAAGGAATAAGCGGCCTCGCTGTTCCGGACCGAAAAGGCGGCCTCTCCGGCAGGAGCGGCCGCCTTTTGCATTTTTGGTCTGGCCCATGGTTCCGGCGCCGTATCGATGCAAGACTTGATCGCAGGTTTTATTACCCCACAATGTCACCTCTATGAATAGAATGTGACCATCAGACTCTTGGGTCCCGGTCAGACATCGAGGATAGAGCAGACATGGGGTATGACGTAGTAAAGGCTGGCAACGCCGGCGCGGCCACGAGAGCAGCCAAGTTCCGCGCGCTGCTGACCTCCCCCGAACTTTCCTTCATCATGGAGGCCCATAGCGGGCTGTCGGCCAAGATCGTCGAGGAGGCCGGGTTCAAGGGCGTCTGGGCTTCGGGCCTGTCGATCTCGGCCATGCTGGGCCTGCGCGACAATAACGAGGCGTCCTGGACCCAGGTGCTGGACGTGCTCGAATATATGGCCGATGCGACCACGCTGCCGATCCTGGTCGACGGCGACACCGGCTACGGCAATTTCAACAATGTCCGCCGGCTGGTGCGCAAGCTGGGCGAGCGCGGCATCGCCGGCGTCTGCCTCGAAGACAAGCTGTTCCCCAAGACCAACTCGTTCCTGGGCGAGCGCCAGCCGCTGGCCGACGTCGCCGAATTCTGCGGCCGCATCCGTGCCGGCAAGGATTCCCAAACGGACGAGAATTTCTCGATCGTGGCGCGGACCGAGGCGCTGATCTCCGGCCATTCCATGGACGAGGCGATGCGCCGGGCCGAGGCCTATCACGCCGCCGGCGCCGACGCGATCCTGATGCATTCCAAGCGCAAGGACGCGAACGAGATCCTGGGCTTCATGGAGCGCTGGGACAATCGCTGCCCGGTCGTGATCGTGCCGACCATGTATTACGCGACGCCAGCCGACACGTTCCGCGAGGCCGGCGTCTCGATGGTGATCTGGGCCAACCATCTGGTCCGCTCGTCCATCACCGCCATGCGTGACACCGCCGCCCGGATCGCCCAGACCGAGTCCCTGCTCGAGGTCGAAGGCCGCATCACCAGCGTCAAAGAAATCTTCGCCATGACCGGCAATGACGAGCTGGAAGAGGCGACCAAGCGCTATCTGCCCGAGACGCGTTCGGTGCGCGGCATCGTGCTGGCCGCCTCGCGCGGCGCCGGCCTGGGCGACGCCACCGCCGAAATGCCGAAATGCATGATCGACGTCCGCGGCAAGCCGCTGCTGCACCAGCTGCTGGGCACGCTCGACGAGGTCGGCGTCAGCGATGTCGCGGTCGTACGCGGCTATCGCAAGGAATCGGTCAAGGCCGAACGCACCACCATGGTCGACAATGCCGCCTATGCCGAGACCGGCGAAGCGGCCTCGCTCGCCTGCGCCCTGCCGCGCTTGAAGGGCGAGACCGTGGTCGTCTATGGCGACGTGCTGTTCCGCCGCTACATCCTGGACGAACTCATGGATTCGACCCACGACATCACCATCGTCGTCGATTCCTCGCGGTCCGGCTCCGCCAATCCGCGCGATCTGATCGTCGCCAGCGCCCGCAACTCGAGCCTCTACCACAAGGACGCGCCGGCCCTGCTGACCGCCGTCGCGGCCGACCCCGCCGCCGCGACCGGCGAATGGATCGGGTTGATGCATCTGTCGGCCAAGGGTGCGGAACTGGTGAAGCTCGAACTCGAAGCCATGGCGGCCGAGGGCGTGCTGGCCCAGGCCGACCTGCCGGCGGTGCTGGAGCGCCTGAGCCGCAAGACCCCGGTCGCGGTCCATTACATCATCGGCCATTGGCTCGATGTCGACACGCCGGCCGATCTCGCCGAAGCGCGGAATTTCTCCTGATGGAGGCTTCCGAGTTTCTGGCGGCCGCGACCGATGCCGGCATCGGCTTCTACACGGGCGTGCCCTGCAGCTTCCTGACGCCGCTGATCAACCGCACGCTGAGCGACCGGTCGCTCCGCTATGTCGGGGCCGCCAGCGAGGGCGAAGCGGTGGCGATCGCCGCCGGCGCCTGGCTGGCGGGGCGGGAAACCGCGGTGATGTGCCAGAACTCCGGCCTGGGCAACGCGGTCAATCCCTTGACCTCGCTCAACACGCCGTTCCGGATCCCGACCCTGCTGATCGTCACCTGGCGCGGGCAACCGGGCCTGAAGGACGAGCCGCAGCACGAGCTGATGGGCCGCATCACCCAGCAGCTCTTGAGCGTGATGGAGCTGCAGCAGTTGCCGTTCCCGAAGGACGCCGCCGGCTTGGCCCCCGCCATGGCCCAAGCCAAGGCGGCCATGACCGAGACCGGCCTGCCGTTCGCCTTCGTACTGGAAAAGGGCACGCTCGCCGACGAGGACCTGGACGAGCCGCCGCGCGCGCCCTTCCCGCACGGCCAGCGCCATGACTTCACCGGCGGCGACACGCGTCCGACGCGCCTCGCTTTGCTGGAGCAGATCCTGGCGACGGTGCCGGCCGACCTGCCGATCGTCGCCACCACCGGCAAGGCCGGCCGCGAACTGTTCACGCTCGCAGACCGGGAGCAGCATCTCTATCAGGTCGGCTCGATGGGCTGCGCCAGCCCGATGGGACTCGGCATCGCGCTCACCACCGGCGCCAAGACGCTGGTGCTGGACGGCGATGGTGCGGCCCTAATGAAGCTCGGCAGCCTCGCCACCATCGGTGCCTACCAGCCCGACGGCCTGGTTCATGTGCTGTTGGACAATGGCGTGCATGATTCGACCGGCGGCCAGGCGACCGTGTCGCCGATCGTCGATTTCGCCGGCGTGGCGCTCGCCTGCGGCTATCGCCACGCGTTCGTCTGCGATACGGCCCAGGGCTTTGCCGAGGCCTTCGCCAAGGCGCTGGCGGCCAAGGGCCCGACCCTGGTGCATGCCCGTATCCTGTCGGGCTCGCTGGAAAAGCTCGGCCGCCCAACCATAGCACCCCATGAGGTCGCCCAGCGCTTTCGCCATTTCCTCACCCGTTCGAGGGTCTGAAGCCATGTCCGAACTGCTGCTGACGCCCGGCCCGCTCACCACGTCGGCCGAAACCAAGGCCGCCCTCGGCCGCGATTGGGGCTCGCGCGACGGCGAGTTCGGCAAGCTCAGCGACGGCGTGCGCCGGCGCCTGGCGGCGCTTCCCGGCGTTGCCGAAACCCATGTCGCCGTGCCCGTCCAAGGCAGCGGCACCTTCGCCGTCGAGGCCGCGATCCAGACCCTGGTGCCGCGGGCCGGTCGCCTGCTGGTGCTGATCAACGGCGCCTATGGCCGCCGCATCCTGGAAATCGCCGAGCGGCTCGGCCGCGCCTGCGCGACGATCGAGGTGGCGGAGGACCGGCCGATCCCGGTCGAGGCGGTCGCCAAGGCGCTCGCCGACGATGCCGCGATCACCGACGTCATGATCGTCCATTGCGAAACGACGAGCGGGCTGTTGAACCCGCTCACCGAGATCTCGGCCTCAGTCGCCCAGGCCGGACGCCGCCTGCTGATCGACGCCATGAGCTCGTTCGGCGCCGTGCCGATCGACGGCACCGAGCTTCAGTTCTCGGCCCTGATCGGTTCGTCCAACAAGGGCCTGGAAGGCGTGCCGGGCCTGAGCTTCGTCATTGCCGAGCGCGCCCATCTCAAGACCTGCGCGCTCAATTCTACGAGCGTCAGCCTGGATCTCTACGAGCAATGGCGCGGGTTTGAATCGAACGGCCAATGGCGCTTCACCCCGCCGGTGCAGGTGGTGGCCGCCCTGGCCTCGGCCCTCGATCAGCTCGACGCCGAGGGCGGCGTCGCCGCCCGGCACGCGCGCTACCAGCATAATTGCGCGACCCTGGTCGACGGCATGCGGGCCCATGGCTTCGAGACCTATATCGCGCCAGCGCTGCAAGCCCCGGTGATCGTCACCTTCCGCATCCCGCCCGGCGACTGGTTCAATTTCCAGCGCTTCTACGATTTCCTGCATGCCCGCGGCATCGTGATCTATCCGGGCAAGCTGACCCGAGAACCCAGCTTCCGCATCGGCTGCATCGGCGCGATCGATGCTGGCGACATCAAGCGGGCGCTGGCCGCGATCGGGGCGTTCATGATGGAACAGGGCGCGGGACGGCTGGCGGCGGCCGGTTAACGCTCGCAGGCCGCCCCCTCCCAGCGTTTGGTGTATTCGAGCGGCGTGCCGGTTTCGAGGTAGCTCTTCAGGCTCGACAGGATTGCCGGCCAGCCGTTCTTCAGACCGTCGGCAACCTCGCTGCCGTCCTCCCAGACCTCGTGGATCACCGTCAGCTTGACGTTGTCGGGGCTCGCCTGCTCCAGCGTATAGGTCACACGCGACGACGGCTGCAGCGGCTCCAGGTCATAGGTCCAGCCCATGGCCAGATGGTGCGGCGGGTCGATCGACAGCACCTTGGCGCGCACGACATCGTGGGTCGTGTCGTTGATGCGGAATAGCACGGGCGAGCCCACCTGCCAGTCGGACTCGACCTGACGCCCGCCCCAATATTCCCGGCTGATCCTGCCCGTGGTCAGCGCCGCCCAGATCCGTTCGATCGGGGCCGCGATATAAACCGCGTAGATGAAATCCGGCCTAGCCATCCTCGCTCTCCTCCAGTCGCGTCTTCAGGCGCCCGAGCGCGCCGACATGGTCCCGTTCGTACTTGCCGATCCAACGCTCGTAGATCTCGTGGATCGGCATCGGGTTCAGGTAATGCAGCTTCTCCCGCCCCCGCCGGATGCTCGTCACCAGCGACGCCGCCTCCAGCAGGGCCAGATGCTTGGTCACCGCCTGCCGCGTCATGGTCAGGCCTTGGCAGAGTTCGCCCAAGGTCTGGCCGTTGCGCTGGTGCAACCGGTCCAGCAGCAGCCGGCGATTGGCGTCGCCCAGCGCCTTGAAGACTTGATCCATGCTCATTGCCGGTGACAATAGGCAACTAAATAGTTGCATGTCAAGCGGCCCGAACCGTGCTTGAATGAGCCACCACCGCGAAAGAGACGCCATGACCATCGACGCCGACAGAAGCCTCAATCAATTCCTCGACGAGGCGTTCCTGGCGGAACTGGCGCTCTCACCAGAAACCGCGACCATGCTTGGCCGTGCGGAGGGCAAGGATCGCTGGGCCGATCAGTCGGATGCCGGGCGCGAGGCCGAGTTCCGCCTGGCCGAGCGCTCTTTGGCCCGGCTGGAGCGCGACTTCCCGATCGAGGCGCTGGGCCCGGTCGCGCGGTTCAGCCACCGGCTATTCGCCGAGCGCTGCCGCATGCGCCTGGCGCTGGAGCCCCATCGCTGGCTGGTCTATCCGGTCACCCACATGCAGGGCGCCCATAGCCTGTTGCCGACGGTGCTGCTGACCGCGCACCAGATCGCAACGCCGGCGGATGCGGATGCCTATGTCGCCCGGCTCGAAGCCCTCGGCACCGCGATCGATCAATTGCTGGAGGCCGTCGAAGCGCGTCGCCAGCGCGGCATCGCGGCGCCCAGCCTGACCTATCCCAAGATGATCGCCGCCGCGCGCACGCTGATCTCCGGCGCGCCCTTCGACCAGCGCGGCACCAGCCCGCTGCTGGCCGACCTCACCGCGAAACTCGACAGGCTCGCCCTGCCCGACGGCGAGCGCTCCGCCTGCATCGCCGCCGCCACGACTGCCTTGGTCGAGCAGGTCGGCCCGGCCTATCGCCGCTTCATCGCCGTGATGGAAGCCCTGGCGGCGATGCCGTCCGAACATGGCCTCGCGGCCTTTCCCGGCGGCAAGGCGGCCTATGCGGCGCTGATCCGGCGCGAGACGACGCTGGAGCTCACCGCCGCCGAGGTCAGCGCCCATGGGGTTCGGGAGCTGAAGCGCATCCATGCCGAGATGCACCGGATCATGGACCAGCTCGGTTTCGACGGCGACCTGCAGGGGTTCTTCGCCTGGATGCGCGCGTCGCCCGAACTGCATCTCACCAACGACGCGGCCGGCAGGCAGGCCTATCTCGACCGTGCCCAGGCCGTGGTCGATGCCATGCAGGCGCGCTTGCACGAGATCGTCGGCCGGCTGCCCAAGGCGCGGCTGGAGGTGAAGCCGATGGCGGGGTTCAACGAGGGCTCGGCCACGGCCGCCTTCTATAACCCGCCCGGCGAGGGCGGCAGCCGGCCGGGCTATCTCGAGGTCAACCTGCTCGACGTATCGCAGAACCCGATCTACCAGATCGACGCGTTGATGCATCACGAGGGCGTGCCCGGCCATCACCTGCAGATCGCCGTCGCCATGGAGCTGGAAGAGCTGCCGCTGTTCCGCCGCTTCGAGATCTGCAATGCCCATGCGGAAGGCTGGGCGCTCTATGCCGAGAAATTCCCGAAGGAGCTGGGCTTCTACCAGGACCCCTATGCCGACTTCGGCCGGCTGTCGATGGAGGCCTGGCGCGCGAGCCGGCTGGTGGTCGATCCCGGCATCCATCACGACGGCTGGAGCCGCGAGCGCGCGATCCGCTTCATGACCGAGAACACGGCCGAATCCGAGCTCAATATCGCGATCGAGGTCGACCGTTATTTCGTCTTTCCCGGCCAGGCGACCTCGTATGCGGTCGGACTGATCGAAATCCTGCGGCTGCGCGCCGAGGCCGAGGCGGCATTGGGCGACCGGTTCGACCTCAGGCGCTTCCACGACACGCTGCTGGGCAGCGGCTCGGTGCCCCTGCCGATCCTGCGCGAGCTGGTGGCGGATTGGATCGGCCGTCTGAGTAGTTCCCGAACCTAGCGGCGGGGTCTTCCGTCGCCTACGGTCGCTACCTGTCCCACTTACGGGCGAAGAGAGCGACATGGCACGATGACGGCGCTTCGGGTCCTGCTGGTCGAAGACGACGCGATGATCGGCGAGCTTCTGTCCGACATGCTGCAGGATATGGGCTACGAGGTTTGCGCGCTGGAAGCGACCGAAAGCGGCGCCGTGAGTGCTGCGGCGCGGTTCAAGCCGGGACTGATCATCATCGACGCGCAGTTGGGCGACGGCAGCGGGATCGCGGCCGTCGACATGATTCTGCGCACCGGCTTCGTGCCGCACCTGTTCATGAGCGGCAATGTCGCGAAGGTCACGCTGCAGCGACCGGGCGCCGTCACGCTGGAAAAGCCGTTCCAGGAAGCGGCATTCACGCGCGCGATTCGACGCGCGCTCGATGCCATCGCCGCGTGAACGGAGCAGAGACAACCGTTGGCCCATATCATGGACGCAACCGAGGGCAACCACGCCGAAGAGGCGCTGCTTAAGGCCGGCGCGCTGCAGCGGGCGATCTTCAACAGCGCCAATTTCTCCAGCATCGCGACCGACGCCAAAGGCGTCATCCAGATCTTCAATGTCGGCGCCGAGCGCATGCTGGGCTATACCGCCGCCGAGGTGACCAACAGCGTCACCCCCGCCGATATTTCCGATCCGCAGGAAGTGATCGCGCGCGCGAAGGCGCTCAGCATCGAACTGGGAACGCCGATCACGCCCGGCTTCGAGGCCCTGGTGTTCAAGGCCTCGCGCGGGATCGAGGACATTTACGAGCTGACCTATATCCGCAAGGACGGCAGCCGGTTTCCGGCCGTCGTGTCGGTGACGGCGCTCCGCGACACCCAGGACGCCATCATCGGCTATCTGCTGATCGGCACCGACAATACCGCACGCAAGCTGGCCGAAGAGGCGCTGCTCAAGGCCGGCGCGCTGCAGCGCGCGATTTTCGACAGCGCCAATTTCTCCAGTATCGCGACTGACGCCGCCGGCGTGATCCAGATCTTCAACGTCGGCGCCGAGCGCATGTTGGGCTATACCGCCGCCGAGGTGACCAACAGCGTCACCCCCGCCGATATCTCCGACCCCGAGGAAGTGATCGCGCGCGCGAAGGCGCTCAGCATCGAACTGGGCACCCCGATCACGCCCGGCTTCGAAGCGCTGGTGTTCAAGGCCTCGCGCGGGATCGAAGACATCTACGAGCTGACCTATATCCGCAAGGACGGCAGCCGGTTTCCGGCCGTCGTCTCGGTGACGGCGCTCCGCGACACCCAGGAAACCATCATCGGCTATCTGCTGATCGGCACCGACAATACCGCCCGCAAGCGCGTCGAGGCCGAGCAGAAGAAGCTGGATCAGCGCCTGCGCGACCAGCAATTCTATACGCGCTCGCTGATCGAGTCGAACATCGACGCCCTGATGACGACCGACCCCGCCGGCATCATCACCGACATCAACAAGCAGATGGAGGCGCTGACCGGCTGCACCCGCGACGAGTTGATCGGGTCGCCGTTCAAGAACCATTTCACCGATCCGGAACGGGCCGAGGCCGGCATCAAGCTGGTGCTGGCCGAAAAGAAAGTGACCGATTTCGAGCTGACGGCCCGCGCGCGCGACGGCCGCAAGACCGTCGTCTCCTACAACGCCACCACCTTCTACGACCGGGACCGCACGCTGCAGGGGGTGTTCGCCGCGGCGCGCGACGTGACCGAGCGCAAGCGGGTCGAGGTCGAACTGCACCAGGCCAAGGCCGCGGCCGAAAGCGCCAGCCAGACCAAGTCGGACTTTCTGGCGAGCATGAGCCACGAGATCCGCACGCCGATGAACGTCATCATCGGCGTGACCGATCTGCTGGCAAACACGGTGCTGTCGCCCGAGCAGGCCAAATACGTCCAGATCTTCCGCCGCGCCAGCGACAACCTGCTGCATCTGATCAACGATATTCTCGACCTGTCCAAGGTCGAGGAGGCGCAGATCGAGCTGGAACGGACCGAATTCTCGCTGAGCGAGCTCCTGGAAAAAGTGACCGAGATGGTCGCGGTGCCGGCCCAGCAGAAGAGCCTGACGCTCGAATGCGATGTCGCCCCGGATCTCGCCAACGATCTGGTCGGCGATCCGACGCGCATGGGTCAGGTGCTGCTCAATCTGCTGGGCAACGCCATCAAGTTCACCGAGACCGGCACGGTCAGTCTGCATGTCAGCGCCGACGCCCGGCCGTCGATGTTGCGCTTCACCATCCGCGACACCGGCATCGGCATCTCCGCCGAGAAATTGGGCTCGGTGTTCGAGCGCTTCACCCAGGCGGACTCGTCGATCACCCGGAAATACGGCGGCTCGGGGCTGGGTCTCACCATCTCGAAGCGGCTGGTCGAGCTGATGGGCGGGCGCATCTGGGCCGAGAGCCGGATCGGCGAAGGCAGCGTGTTCGCCTTCACCGTGCCGCTCGAAATCTGGACGGGGATCAGGTTGCCGACCGCCGTGCCGATCGGGTCGAACGAGGAAGCCCCGCTGCCGGCGCTGAAGATCCTGCTGGCCGAGGATTATCCCGACAACCGCACGATCACGCTCGCCTATCTGCAGGACACGCCCTATCGCGTCGAGATCGCCGAAAATGGCGCCATCGCGTATGAGAAATTCATCGCCGGTGCGTTCGATCTGGTGCTGATGGACCGGCAGATGCCGGTCATGGACGGCTTGACCGCCACACGGGCGATCCGGACCTGGGAACTGGGGAACGACCGCCCGCCCGTGCCGATTCTGGCGCTGACGGCCACGGCGCTGCGCGGCGATCGCGAGAAATGTCTGGCGGCCGGTTGTACGGCCTACCTGACCAAGCCGATCAAGCAGGATGTGCTGCTGCAGGCCATCAAGGAGCATGCCACCGCCCGCTCGCTACCCGAGGAGACCGGTGTATGCCCCGACACCATCGTCGTTCGTAAATTCGCGGACCGGATGCCGGCTTTTCTGCAGAATCGCCGCCAGGACGTCGTCGTCATGCTCGAAGCCTTGGCGCGCGGCGACTACGAGACCGTGGAATTTCTGGGACATGGCATGCGCGGCGCCGGCGGCATGTTCGGCTTCCAGGCCATCACCGATATCGGCGTCGGCCTCGAAGTGGCGGCGGCAAGCGGCGATGCCGGAACGTCACGCCGGTGGATCGATGAGCTCGCGGCCTATCTGGATCAGGCCGAAGCCCTGGCCCGCTAGTCGCCCGATAGCGGCAGGACCAGCACCTTGTCGACGCGGTGGCCGTCCATCTCGGTCACTTCGAAGCGCCAATTGTCGACGGTGACATGGTCGGCGACCTTGGGCACGCGCTTCATCCGTGCCATCAGGAAACCGCCCAGCGTATGGAAATCGCCGCTGTCTTCCTCGGGCAGGGTCTTGATGGCGAGCGCGTCCTTGACGTCGTCGACCGGGGTCAGGCCGTCGATCAGCCAGCTGCCGTCCTCGCGGTGGACGATGCCCTGCGCGCCGGTTTCGCCCAGTTCGGCGATGTCGCCGACCAGCGCCTGCAGAATATCATGCAAGGTCACCAGCCCGTCGAAATCGCCATATTCATCGACGATCAGCGCCAGCGGCTCGCCCGACCTTCTCAAGGTTTCCAGCAGCTTCAGGGCCGGAACCGTATTGGGGACATAGAGCGGCGGGCGGATCAGCGCGCGCAGGTCGATCGGTTGGTCGGCGAGCGACGCCGCCAGCAGATCCTTGACCTGCAGAATGCCGACCACGTTTTCGGCGCCGCCCTCGACCACCGGAAAGCGCGACAGATCGGACGCCTTGATCTTGGCGAGGTTGACCTCGAGCCCGTCTTCCAGGTCCAGGAGCTCGACCTGGGTGCGCGGCGTCATGATCGCATCGACATGGCGATCGCCGAGGCGCAGCGCCATCTGCACGATCGAGGATTCGGCCTCGTGGAATTCTCCGGCCGCCGCCCCTTCGCGCATCATCAGGTTGATTTCCTCGTCGGTCACCGGCGCGGACGAGATGGTCGAGACCGGCAGCAGCTTCAGAACCAGGTCGGTGGCGCCGCTCAGGAACCACTCGGCCGGCGAGACCACGATGGTGACGAGCGTCATGAAACGCGCGAGAAAGGTCGAGATCGCCTCCGGGTGCGCGATCGCGATGCGCTTCGGCACCAGTTCGCCGACCACGATGGTGAGGAAGGCGATGCTGATCACGATGACGCCGACCGCGAGCGGATGGGAATAGTCGGCCAGCACCGGAACGGTGTCGATCGCGGCCGCCAGCGGGATGACGAAGCTGTCGCCGCCGATGGTCGAGACGCTGACGCCGATCAGCGTGATACCGATCGATACCGTCGACAGGAACCGGCCGGACTTGTCCAGCAGCGCCAGCGCCGCCACGGCGCCGCGGTTGCCGGCATTGGCCGAGGCCTGCAGCCGCGTCTTGCGCGCGCCGACGAGCGCCAGCTCCGCCATGGCGAAAACGCCATTCAGCAGAATGAGGAAGAGG
>Ga0302314_10018780_pt1 | contig 11515 bp, 10 predicted proteins | sample III_Palsa_N2_3_FD_200533 | JGI IMG/M metagenome (GOLD analysis project Ga0302314, IMG submission 200533) | Peat permafrost microbial communities from Stordalen Mire near Abisko, Sweden - III_Palsa_N2_3 | ecosystem: Environmental > Terrestrial > Soil > Palsa > Peat permafrost | place: Sweden... | reverse complement strand
ACCCGGCTGTACTCAGCCGAGGACATTGTGGAGGGGACGGTGCAGTACATCGCCGAAGTCCTCAACATCAAGCAGGTCGGCTACCGCGACTGGATCACCGCGCGTAGTCCAGACCCGAACGAGCAGGATTTCTTCGGTCTGGCACACGATGCCGCCGTTTTTGAGCTTTTCCGTACCGGCTTCGACCAGACGGGAACCCCGCTGCGCGTGACGGTCACGGTCTTTCCGGCGGACCGCAATCAGTTCATCGTCAACGTCGGTAACGTACCGGACCCCTCCTACGAGGCCGGCCAGCCTAGCGAGTCAGCCTGAGACCCAGCCAAGCGCGGACAACTTCACACCCCCGCTTATGTGCATTCACCTGCAGGGTCACCACTGATCTCAATATCTAGGACAGTCACTTGGGCTCCTACCCGCCTGCGCTACGGGCCAGCACGTCAGAGTTTCTCGGCCTGACCCGCAAAAACGGTCAGCCGTACTCCTGGCGGACGCTGCGCCACAGAAGCTTTCGACTCTACTTCTTCGGCAGCGTCATTTCCGACTTCGGAACCTGGTTGCAAAACACGGCCCAGGTACTGCTCGCCTATCACCTGGCGCACTCGGCGCTGGCCGTGGGGCTGGTTACCTGCGCGCAGTTCACCAGTCCGCTCGTGCTCGGCCCGTTTGCAGGCGTGCTGGCAGATCGGATCGGCGGCCGCCAAACGCTGTTGCTGACCCAGCTAGTGGCGGCCACGATCGCCGCCGCTCTCGCGGTAGCGGAGTTCGGTCACGTCCTGACCGAATGGCCCCTCGTCTGCGGGGCGCTGCTCGGCGGCCTGACCTTCACCTTCGCGCTGCCGGCGCGGAACGTCACCGTACGACGCCTGGTGCCCGCGCAGGACACGCGCCCCGCCTTCGTCATGGATGCCGTTTCCTACAACCTCGGCCGCGCGCTTGCGCCCCCGCTAACGGTCGTCATCGTGTTCACGACCCACGGCTACGGCCTGGCGTTCGCGGCCAATGCCGTCACCTTCCTCGTCTTCACGCTGATGCTGATCCTGGCGGGAAAGGGCGCCGATGCGGAACCGGAGAGGCGTTCCCGGGTCAAGGACGGCTTTGTGATCGCGCGCCGGAACCGCAGGATCCTGCTGCTACTGCTCATGGTGGCCGCCGTGACCGTGGCCGACGACCCCGTGCAGGTGCTCGGGCCCGCGCTGGCCAACCATCTGGGCGTGTCGCAGGGATGGTCGGGCTGGTTCATCTCGGCGCTCGGGGCTGGAAGCGTGGTCGGGTCGCTGCGTCGACCCAAGCATTTGCCGAGGCTCAGGCTCGCGGCGACGGCCCTCGCCGCCCTCGGCGTGTGCATGGTCGCCTTCGTCTCGACGCCCTGGGTCTGGGTGAGCTTCGGCGCCGCCCTCGCCGCCGGGGTCACCTGCCTGCTCGCCAACTCCATGACGCGGACACTGCTGTCGCAGACCGCGGGCGTCAATCAGGCGAGCGTGATGGCCGTGTGGGCGATCGCCTGGGCCGGCAGCAAACCCCTGGCTTCGATCACCGACGGGCTGCTGGCCGGGTGGATCGGGGTACGGCCAACGGGGATGATCCTCGCGATCCCCGCGTTCGTACCGATCGTCGCCTTGGCGGTTAGTGCCGTTCGGGCGCGCAAGTCGAAAGCACCACTCGCGTCGGGGCCGCCCGCCCCGATGCCAACCGCGGCTCCTCAGGGTCCGCTTGAGACCCACCTGCTTACCCAGTTTGCCTCGATGTTGTCTGAATTCCCGTCCGTTGATCGGCTGCCTACCTCCCCCGAGCGGGCGGCGTCGCAGCCGTAGCAGACGAAACAATCATCGCGATCAAACTAGACAGGCAGCAACAAAGCAACTGATAATCAAGTTTGGCAGGAACGGCGATGCCTATCCGACCTGGTTCCAGGAAAGATAGGCCGCCGGCACACCGAGAGGGAAATTGCCCATGAGCAAGCTGCACGCGCGGCCCTCGCTGCAGTACCGGTACGAGCACTACGACCCCCACGCCGAGGTATAACGGCGACGGCACGGGAGGCATGCTGTCGCGATTCCACTGGACGACGTTTGACCTGAACGGCACCCTGCCAGCAGCGTGGCTGAAGGATGTCAGCGAAGCGGCCGGGGACGCGGATTTTCGTGAGTTTCCGCCTACCCCGGTCTTGTCGCGAGAGGCGGCGGACGTACGCCGCATCCGGCGCGGGCGCGTGCACGCCGATCACGTGAGGAAGCGCCTGCCCTGGCTGTACGAGTCCTATCGGAGCGTATTCCTCGAGCTTGCCCGCGAGGCTTGGGCGGAGCCCGTGATGGCCGCCGCCGACGAGCGATATGGCGTCGTGCTCAACGTCCAGCGCGGGACGGCCGAGCGGTTCGAGTGCCATATCGACTCCAACCCGCTAACCGGCCTGCTCTTCTGCACTAATCATCCGGCCGGCGGCGAGCTGGTTTTCGCCCACAATCCGGACGCCGCCAGTATCGACGCCGTGGAGCGCGACTGCTCGGTTATCCGACCGCGGGCAGGGCACCTCATCTTCTTTGACGCCAGGCGTCATCCGCATTATGCGCGCCCGCTGATCACGGAATCGGATGTTCGGGTGGTGGCGGTGATGAACTTCTACACCGAGTCCTGCCCGGAGTCGACCCGGCCCAGGGAGCTGAACCGGCACCTCTACGGGGACGACTAGCGTCAGCGGGCGACCGAGATGGTGGCGCTGCCGAGCACGGTGTCGCCATCGTAGAGGACGGCCGCCTGGCCCGCCGCCACCGCCCGCGCGGGCGCGCGCAAATGAATGACCAGCTCGTCCCCGGCCGTCCAGGCGACGCCGGGGTACACCTCGCCATGCGCCCGGAGCTGCACCGAGCACTCGACCGGCGAGAGCGGCGCCGGGCAGCCGGTCCAGACCGGTCGGATCGCGGTGATCTCGGTGACCGAGAGCGCGGCGGCCGGGCCGACGGTGACGGTGTTGCTGACCGGTTCGATCGACAGCACGTAGCGGGGATTGCCGTCGGGGGCGGGGCGGTCAAGCCGCAGGCCCTTGCGCTGCCCGACGGTAAAGCCGAAGGCGCCCTCGTGCGCGCCGAGCACCGTGCCGTCGGCGTCGACGATCGAACCCGGCGCCGACCCGAGCTGCCGGGCCAGGAAGCCCTGGGTGTCGCCGTCGGCGATGAAGCAGACGTCGTGGCTGTCCGGCTTGTCGGCGACCAGCAGGCCGCGCTCGGCCGCCTCCGCCCGGACCGACGTCTTCGGCGTGTCGCCGAGGGGGAAGAGCGCGTGCGCGATCTGATCCTTGGTGAGGACGGCGAGGACGTAGGACTGATCCTTGCCCGGGTCCACGGCCCGCCGCAGCGCGCCGGAGTCGTCGTCGATCCGCGCGTAGTGCCCGGTGCAGACCGCGTCGAACCCGAGCGCGAGCGCCCGGTCGAGCACCGCCTCGAACTTGATCTTCTCGTTGCAGCGCAGGCACGGGTTGGGGGTCCGGCCCGCCGCGTACTCGGCGACGAAGTCGTCCACCACGTCCTGCCTGAACCGCTCGGCCAGGTCCCAGACGTAGAACGGGATCCCGATCACGTCGGCGGCGCGGCGCGCGTCCCGTGCGTCCTCGAGCGTGCAGCAGCCGCGCGCCCCGGTCCGGTACGACTGCGGATTCGACGACAGCGCAAGATGGACGCCGGTCACCTCGTGACCGGCGTCGACCGCGCGAGCCGCCGCGGTGGCGGAGTCGACCCCGCCCGACATGGCGGCAAGAACCTTAAGCCCCATAGTCCTTCCAGGCTACCCGCCGCCCACAGGCCGATGACCGAGCCGACCGATCGGCGGGCGCGGCTAGCGGGCCGCGGAGCCGGCCGCGCGACGGGCGCGGGTCACCGCCTCGCCGATGCACGCGCCGAGGGCGTCCACGTCCGCCTGGGTGGTGGTGTGGCCGAGCGAGAACCGCAGCGAGCCCCGCGCGCGGGCCTCGTCGGCGCCCATCGCCAGCAGCACGTGGCTGGGCTCGGCGACCCCCGCGGTGCAGGCCGATCCGGTCGAGCAGGCGATGCCGCGGGCGTCGAGCAGCAGCAGCAGCGCGTCGCCCTCGCAGCCGGGGAACGAGAAATGCGCATTGCCGGGCAGCCGGCCCGGCCCCGGTGGCGGGCCGTTCAGTACCGCGTCGGGGACGGCGAGCAGCACCTGCCGGACGAGATCATCGCGCAGGGCCGCCACCCGCACCGCCTCCGCCTCGCGGCGCTGCGCGGACATCACCGCCGCGACCGCGAAGGCCCTGATCGCGGGCGCGTCCAGGGTGCCCGAGCGGACGTCCCGCTCCTGGCCGCCGCCGTGCAGCACCGGGACCGGGGCGACGGCGCGCCCGAGGATCAGCGCGCCTACCCCGACCGGGCCGCCGAGCTTGTGGGCGGTGACGGTCATCGCGTCCACCCCCGACGCGGCGAAGTCGACCGGGAGCTGCGCCGCCGCCTGCACCGCGTCGGTGTGGAAGGGCACCCCGAATTCGTGCGCGACGGCCGCCAGCGCGACGACCGGCTGCACGGCGCCGACCTCGTTGTTGGCCCACATCACGCTGACCAAGGCCGCGCCGTCGGCGCCGTGCGCGCCGTCGGCCAGCGCGGCGCGGAGCGCGTCGGCGTGCACGAGCCCGCAGTCGTCGACCGGCAGCCACTGCGGCGAGGCGCCCTCGGCGGCGGCGAGCCAGTGGACCGAGTCGAGCACCGCATGGTGCTCGACCGACGTCGTCAGTACGCGGACGCGCCGAGGGTCGTCGGCCCGACGCGCCCAGAACATCCCCTTGACCGCCAGGTTGTCCGCCTCGGTGCCGCCGCTGGTGAAGATGACCTCGCTGGCCCGCGCGCCGAACACCTCGGCGATCTGCTCGCGCGACTCCTCCACCACCCGCCGGGCACGCCGCCCGGCGTTGTGCAGAGACGAGGGATTGCCCAGTTGGGCCAGCTCCTCGGTCATCGCGGCGATCGACTCGGGCAGCATCGGCGTCGTGGCGGCATGGTCAAGGTAAATAACCGGACAAGTGCTCATCGTGTCCTAAAGCCTAACCGAGGCCCGCCGCCACGCCGGCCGATGAAATCTAGATCTGCTTGCGCTTGCCGATCTCCTCGATCAGCTGCGGGACGACGGTGAACAGGTCACCGACGACGCCGAAGTCGGCGATCTCGAAGATCGGCGCCTCCGCGTCCTTGTTCACCGCGACGATCGTCTTGGAGGTCTGCATGCCGGCCCGGTGCTGGATGGCGCCGGAGATGCCGACCGCCATGTACAGCTGGGGCGACACGGTCTTGCCGGTCTGGCCGACCTGGAACGCGTGCGGGTACCAGCCCGCGTCGACGACCGCGCGGGACGCGCCGACGGCCGCTCCGAGGGAGTCCGCCAGCTGCTCGATGATCCCGAACCCGTCGGCCGACCCGGTGCCGCGGCCGCCGGAGACCACGATCGAGGCCTCCGACAGCTCCGGCCGCTCGCTCGCCTCGGCCACCACGTGCTCGGTGATCTTCGCCGTCTTGGCCGCGTCGGACGCGGTGAACGCGACCGCCTCAACGGCGGCCGCGGCCGGCGAGGGCTCGGCCGCGACCGAGTTCGGCCGGACCGCGATGATCGGCGTGCCCGTCTGCACCGTCGCGTGAACGATGACCGCGCCGCCGAAGTTGGCGTGCTCGCCGACCGGCGCGCCGCCGGCCTCGGTCACGTCGACCGCGTCGGTCAGCACGCCCGACCCGGTCTTGACCGCCAGCCGCCCGGCGATCTCCTTGCCCTCGGTGGTGCCCGCGATCAGCACCGCGGCCGGCGACGCGGACGCGACCAGCGAGGCGAGCAGTTCCGCGGTCGGCGCCACGACGTAGCCCGCGAAGTCGGGCGAGTCGGCCACGTAGACCTTGGCCGCGCCGTACTCCGCCAGCCGCGGCTGGGCCGCGTCCGCGCCCGGGCCGGTCCACACCACCGACGGCTCGCCGAGCCGCCGGGCCGCGGACAGCAGCTCCAGGGTGACCTTCTTGACCTCGCCGTCAGCGGTGTGCTCCGCGAGGACCAGTACCTCAGCCATGTGATCCAAGCCCTCTCAGATGAACTTCCGGTCGGCCAGGAACGAGGCCGCCTTGGCGCCGCCGTCCCCTTCGTCCTTCACGATCACGCCCGCCGCCCGCGGCGGGCGCTTGGCGAAGTCCTCCACCCGCGACGCCGCGTTCGCCAGCCCGACCGAGCCGGCGTCAAGCGACAGGTCCGCCAGCGTCAGGGTCTGCACCGGCTTCTTCTTCGCCGCCATGATCCCCTTGAACGTCGGGTAGCGCGGCTCGTTGATCTTCTCCACCACCGACACCACGGCCGGCAGCGACCCGGTCACCACCTCGTAGCCGTCGTCGGCCACCCGCCGGATCGTCACCTCCGACCCGGAGATGTCGACCTTCCCGGCCAGGGTCAGCTGCGGTACCCCGAGGCGCTCGGCCACCATCGCCGGCACCACCCCGGTCCGCGCGTCGGTGGACTCCGACCCGAACACGACGAGGTCGAACCCGACCACCTTGAGCGCCTCGGCGATGGCGAGCGACGTCTCCAGCGCGTCCGAGCCCGCCAGCGCGTCGTCGATCACGTGCACGGCCTTGTCGGCGCCCATCGACAGGGCCTTGCGGATCGACTCCGACGCCTTGGCCGGCCCCATCGACAAGATCGTGACCTCGCCGCCCTGGGCCTCAGCGATCTTGAGGCCCTCTTCGATCGCGAACTCATCGAGGTAGTTGATGACCCCGTCAACCGAGGCCCGGTCCACCGTGTTGTCACCGGGCACCAGGCTGCGCTCGACCTCGGTGTCAGGTACCTGCTTGACGCAGACGACGATATTCATGGACAGCGCTGCCCTTCCTGCGTGTCAAACTCCCGAGAACAGAGTCTATATTACTCGCCAGTAGGTACGGAGTCCCCCTTGGGGGGTACGGAGTACCCTGACTATAACTGGCGCTCCGCCGCCTCCACCACATTAGTGATGAGCATCGCCCGCGTCATCGGCCCGACCCCGCCCGGCATCGGCGCGATCCACCCGGCGACCGAGGCGACGTCGGGGGCGACGTCGCCCGCCAGCCCGGCCTCGGTCCTGGTGATGCCGACGTCGAGCACCGCCGCACCGGGCTTGACCATGTCCGCCGTCAGCAGCCCGGCCCGGCCCGCCGCGACCACGACAATGTCAGCGGTGCGGGTGTGGAAAGCGAGGTCCTTGGTCCCCGTGTGGCACAGCGTCACGGTCGCGTTCTCCGAGCGCCGGGTGAGCAGCAGCCCGAGCGCCCGCCCGACCGTGATCCCGCGCCCGATCACGGTGACCTCGGCCCCGGCGATCTCCACCCCGTACCGGCGCAGCAGCGCCACGATGCCACGGGGGGTGCACGGCAGCGGCGCCTCCTCCCCCAGCACGAGCTTGCCCAGGTTGACCGGGTGCAGGCCGTCCGCGTCCTTGGCCGGGTCCATCAGGTTGAGCACGCGCTTCTCGTCCAGCCCGGACGGCAGCGGCAGCTGGACGATGTACCCGGTGCAGGCAGGGTCGGCGTTCAGCTCGGCCACCGCCTCCTCGACCTCGGCCTGGGTCGCGGAGGCGGGCAGGTCACGCCGGATCGAGGCGACGCCCACCTGCGCGCAGTCCCGGTGCTTGCCGCCCACGTAGGCACGCGAGCCCGGGTCGTCCCCGACCAGGATCGTGCCGAGACCGGGCAGGATCCCGCGGGCGGCCAGCGCCGCCACCCGCTCCTTCAGGTCCGCCTTGACCTCGGCCGCCGTCGCCTTGCCGTCCAGGATCGACGCGCTCAAACTGACTCCCTAGTGGTAGAAGTGCCGGACGCCGGTGAAGTACAGCGTCACCCCGGCCGCCTGCGCGGCGGCGATCACGCCGTCATCCCGGATGGAGCCGCCCGGCTCGACCACCGCGCGGACACCCGCCTCCGCGAGTATCTCGAACCCGTCGGGGAACGGGAAGAACGCGTCTGACGCGGCCACAGAGCCGGCCGCCCGATTTCCGGCTCTGGCCACAGCCAGCCGGGCCGAGTCGACCCGGTTCACCTGTCCCATGCCCACGCCGACCGACGCGCCGCCCGCCGCGAGCAGGATCGCGTTCGACTTCACGGCCCGGCAGGCCCGCCACGCGAACGCGAGGTCGGCCAGCGTCGCGGCGTCGGCCGCGGCCCCGGCCTTGAGCTCCCACCCGGCCGGGTCGTCGCCGGGCTGGTCGATCCGGTCCCACGTCTGCGCGAGCAGTCCGCCGCTGACCGGCCGAAATTCAAATTCGGATGATATCGAACGGTCCGTGGTTTCACCGGCCCCGCCCGCCGCGCCCCACGGCGGCGGATCACAGCGCAGCAGCCGGATGTTCTTCCACTTCCCGGTCAGGATCTCGATCGCGGCCGGATCGAAGTCCGGCGCGATCACCACCTCGGCGAACCCGTCGATGATCTGCCCCGCCATCGCGTCGGTGACCGCGCTGTTGGCCGCGACCACCCCGCCGTAGGCGGAGAGCGGGTCGCAGGCGAGCGCCTTGGCGTGCGCGGCGGCGATGTTGGCGCCGACCGCGATCCCGCACGGGTTCGAGTGCTTGATGATCGCCACGCAGGGCTGCGCGAAGTCATAGGCGGCGCGGCGGGCCGAGTCGGCGTCCACGTAGTTGTTGTAGGACATCGCCTTGCCGTGCAGCACCTCGGCGTGGGCGATGCCGGGGTCGGCGCCCGGCGCCGTCGTCCGGGCCTCGTACAGCGCGCCGCGCTGGTGCGGGTTCTCGCCGTAGCGCAGGGCGTCGGCCCGGCGCCAGACCTGGGCGACGAGATCGGGCCAGCCGGTCTCCTCGGCCACCTCGTCCGGCGCGTAGCTGGCGGCGAACCAGGACGCGACCGCGGCGTCGTAGGCGGCGGTGTGGGCGTACGCCTGCGCCGCCAGGCGGCGCCGCTCGGGCTCGTCGAACCCGCCGTTGGCGAGCGCCTTGACCACGTCGCCGTACTGGCCGGGGCTGGTCACGACGGCGACGCTGCCGTGGTTCTTGGCCGCCGCGCGCACCATCGCCGGGCCGCCGATGTCGATCTGCTCGATGATCTCGGGCGGGGTGGCGCCGGATGCCACCGTCCGCTCGAACGGGTAGAGGTTGGAGACCAGCAGCTGGAACGGCGCGATGCCGAGCTCGGCCAGCTGGCGTTCATGGTCCGGATTGGACAAGTCGGCCAGCAGCCCCGCGTGGACGCGCGGGTGCAGGGTCTTGACCCGGCCGTCGAGGCACTCGGGGAAGCCGGTGAGGTCCTCCACCTTGGTCACCGGGATGCCCGCCTGCTCGATCGTCTTGGCCGTGGAGCCAGTCGAGACGAGTTCGGCGCCGGCCCCGTGCAGGGCGGCGGCCAGCTCGACCAGGCCCGCCTTGTCGTAGACGCTGAGCAGCGCCCGCTTGATCGCAATGGCAGTCACGTGCCGATCCTTACCTTCCTGTCGCCGTTGACGGACCACCCCTCACGGGCCATCCGGCCGACCGTGCCGACGAGCAGGGCGCGCTCGGCCACCTTGATCCGCTCGTGCAGGCTCGCCTCGTCGTCGTCATCGTGCACCGGCACCGCCGCCTGGGCGAGCACCGGGCCGGCGTCCACGCCCTCGTCGACGAGGAAGACGGTGCAGCCGGACACCTTGACCCCGTAGCCGAGCGCGTCCCTGACGCCGTGCATGCCGGGGAACGACGGTAGCAAGGCGGGATGCGTGTTCAGGCAGCGGCCGCTGAAGCGGGCCAGGAACGCCTGGCCGACGAGCTTCATGAACCCGGCGCAGACGATCAGGTCGGGACGGTACCGCTCGCACGCGCGGGCCAGCGCCTCATCCCAGTCGGCGCGGGTCGGGAAATCGCCCACCTTCACGGTGAAGGCCGGAATATCAGCCGCTTTCGCCCGGTCGAGTGCGGCGATGGAGTCCCGGTCGGCGCCGACCGCGACGACGCTCGCGCCGTAGTCCGGGTCGGCGCACGCGTCAAGCAGCGCCTGCAGGTTCGTCCCCGCCCCGGAGACGAGCACAACCAGCCTGGCGTCCATGGCAGACACCCTAACCGGTGCGGCACAATAGATCGCGACATGGCCAGACTCACCGATCCGCCGCCGCCCCGGTCGCCGCTCCTCCTCCCGCCGCCGCGACCGCAGCTTCCGCCGCCCGCGCCCGCGGTCCAGCAGCGCGCCTGGGCGGCGCTGGCGCTGTCGGTGCTCAGCCTGCTGGCGATGACGCAGATCAGCAACCTCAACCGCGCCGCGTACGTGCTCGGGGTGGCGCTCGCCGTCGCCGTCGTCGCGCTCGTGCTGGCGTTCGGCGCCATGTCGGCGGCCAGGCGGGCCGGCGCGCGGCGGCCCCGCGGGGCGGTCGCGGCCACCGTGCTCGGCCTGATCGCGTTCGTTTTCTGCGGCTTCGCCCTGTCCGGGTTCCTGCTCTTCAGGACCGAGGTGACGCAGTACGCCAACTGCATGAACGCCGCCAGCACGCCCGCCGCCCAGACGGCCTGCCAGAACCAGCTCGACAACTCGGTCCGCAACGCACTGCTCGGCGGCAAGTGATGCCGCGCCCTCGGCGCGGCCGGGGGCCTAGTCGGTGATGTCGTTGGCCCAGGGGTCGACGTAGATCCGGTGGCCGCCGTCGTCGTCGGTCTGATCGACCACGAGTCCCGGCAGCGGGCCGCTGAGCCGCTCGGCGGTCGGCCCGGCGGCGGGCAGGCGGCGGATGTGGTGCCGGAGGATCAGCCAGTTGGCGGCCCCCGCGACCAGGGCGGCGGTCACCCCGATCTCGAGGACGGCGACCAGGCCGACCTCCCCGCCGGCCGGGCCGACCGAGGCGAGTCGGCCGGCCCCGAGCGGGCCGCCCGATAGCTTCGCCGCGAACCCGATGACGGCCGCGGTCAGCGAGCCGGTGAGCAGCCCCCACAGCGGGGCGGCCTCGAGGGTCGGGGTCGGCGCGATGCGCACCGTCATGAGCCCGGCCAGCGCGCCCGCCAGGTAGGGCAGCACGAGGATAAAGAAGCCGAGCCAGGGCGGGAACGCGGCCCTGACGCCGACCGGCACCGCCGCCAGCATCGGGAAGGCGGGGACGGCCCCGAGCGCCGACCCCGACGGCGAGACCGCGGTGCCGACGCCGAACGCGAACCCCGGGCCGAGCATGTACGCGATCGCCCAGACAACCGAGTTCGGCAGGTAGCTGAGGCTGGCCAGCAGCAGCAGGGCGGACCCGCCGATCCCTGGGTTGAGGGCCGACACCGCCGCCTTGTAGGAGCCCAGGTGGATCGCCAGCGACGCCGCCGCCAGCACCGCGCCGAATGCCGCCAGCATCGCCAGCGCCGCGACCATCCCGAGCAGCACCGATCGCGCCCGCGGCGGCACCCGCCCGGCCAGCTTCCGCCAGGGCGCCAGGCCGCGGGCGGCGCCGAAGCCGCCGGCCAGGAACGCGATGCCGAATCCGGTCGTGACCGCCTGCCAGAGCGACGGGGCGGCCAGCGCGGTCCTGCTCGCCACCGCGACCGCGCCGGTGAACAGGGCGT
>Ga0302314_10018778_pt1 | contig 11516 bp, 8 predicted proteins | sample III_Palsa_N2_3_FD_200533 | JGI IMG/M metagenome (GOLD analysis project Ga0302314, IMG submission 200533) | Peat permafrost microbial communities from Stordalen Mire near Abisko, Sweden - III_Palsa_N2_3 | ecosystem: Environmental > Terrestrial > Soil > Palsa > Peat permafrost | place: Sweden... | reverse complement strand
ACCCACCCGCAGACGCGCTCCGTCGAAACGTATGATGGATCCCCCGCCGGCCGCGATGCTGTGAATGCTCATCATGGGTGCGCGCACGCGCACCCCCGCGACCTCGGTGTCGAAGGCTCGTTCGTACTCTCCCGCGAAGTGACTCACATCGGTCGACGTGCCGCCCATGTCGAAGCCGATCAACCGGCCGTATCCGGCCGCGCGCGCGCATTCGGCCATACCGACGATGCCGCCCGCCGGGCCCGACAAGATCGCGTCCTTTCCCGCAAAGCGCCCCGCCTCGGTCAGCCCGCCCGAACTTTGCATGAACAGCAAGCGCACGCCCGGCATCTGCGCGGCGACACGCTCCACGTAGCGGCGCAGGATGGGCGACAGATAGGCGTCGACGACGGTGGTATCGCCGCGCGGAACCAGCTTCATCAGTGGACTCACGCGATGCGACACCGATACTTGCGTGAAGCCCACATCCCGCGCCAGGGCCTCGGCCTCGAGCTCATGAGCCGGTGCGCGGTAGGAATGCAAGAAGACGATTGCACAGGCGGAGAAGCCCGCGCGACGGGCGCCCTCGAGCGAGCGCTTGAGGGCCGCGCAGTCGAGCGCGGTGATGAGGCCGCCGCGAGCGTCCACGCGCTCGTCGGCCTCGATCACGGTCGCGTACAGCAGCTCGGGCAGCACGATGTGCCGCGCGAACAGCCGCGGCCGTGCTTGCGTCGCAATGCGCAGGGCGTCGCGAAATCCCCGGGTCGTGACCAGCACCGTGGGCTCGCCGCGCCGCTCGAGCAACGCGTTGGTGGCCACGGTCGTGCCCATCTTCACAGACTCGACCTGCGCGGGCGAGATCGTCTCTCCGTCGCGCAGCCCCAAGATGCGACGGATCCCGGCGACCCCCGCATCCTCGTCGTGCACCGGGCTCTCGGAGAGCAGTTTCAAAGTCGACAGCGCGCCGTCGGGCGCACGCGCGACGATATCTGTGAACGTGCCGCCCCGGTCCACCCAGAATTGCCAGCGATCACGGACTTCTTGCGTCAAGGGCTCAGCACCCGTCCGCGCGTCTCGGGCAAGATCCAGGCCGCGACAATCACCAAGCCGTAGGCCGCCGCGGTCGTCGCACCGATGCACACCGCGAGCGAAGCGTGGGCGCTCGCGGCGCCGATGACGGCGGGAAACAGCGCGCTCGCCGCGCGGCCGGCGCTGTAGGAGAAGCCCTGTCCGGAGCCGCGGACGGCGCTCGGATAGAGCTCCGAGAGATACGCGCCCATGCCCGAGAATATACCCGACTGAAAAAATCCCAGCGGAAATCCGAGCACCAGCATCTCGGCGTCGCTCACCGCCACGCGCGTGTAGGCCAAAACGAGAACGGCTCCGGCCGCGGCGAACAGCATGAAGCAGCGCCGCCGGCCGATCACATCGGACAGCCACGCGGACGTGAGATAGCCCGCGAACGAGCCGGCGATCAGCACCAGCAAATAACGAGACGTGCCGCCGACGGACAGATGACGCTCACTCGAAAGGTAGGTCGGCAGCCACGTGTTCACGGCGTAGTAAGCCCCGAGCATGCCGGTACACATCAGGCTCGCGAGCGCCGTCGTGCGGCGCAGGGGCGGGGCGAAAACATCCAGAAAGTGCGCCTCGCCGCGACGCTCCCGCAGGCTCGCATACAGCGGCGATTCCTGCACCCGCCGACGTATGAAGACGATGAGAAGCGCGGGGGCGATGCCGAGCCAGAACAACACGCGCCATGCGAGCTCGGCCGGCAGCAGCGCATACACGGCGCCGAAACCAAGCGCCGCCGCTCCCCAGCCGATCGCCCAACTGCTTTGCACGAGGCCGGCCGCCTTGCCGCGATGGCGGGCCACGATGGTCTCGGCGATGAGTATCGACCCGACCGCCCATTCGCCGCCGAAGCCCAGGCCCTGGAGCGCGCGCGTGCAGAACAGCGCGGGATAGGAATTCGTGAAGCCGCTCAAAGCCGTGAACGCGGCGAACCAGGCAACGGTCCACTGTAAGACGCGCACCCGGCCGAAACGGTCGGCGAGCACCCCAGCCGCCCAGCCCCCGACGGCCGATGTGATCAGCGCCCCCGTGACGATGGAGCCCGCCTGCGGCTTGCTCATGTGCCACACCGCGAGAAGTGTCGGGATGATGAAGGGGTAGATCATGAAATCGAAGCCGTCGAGGCCATAGCCCAAGCACGCGGCGAGCAGCGTACGCCGCTCGGACGGGGAGGTTTCTTGCAACCACACGGCGTCAGCTCCGGGCGCGCACCCGCAAGCTCTCCCATCCGCCGTCGGCGATCCAGCCCCCATCGACGGGAAGCGCAACGCCGTTGATGAATGCAGAGCGCTCCGTATCGAGCAACAAGGCGATCGCCTGCGCGACGTCCTCGGGGCTCGCGAAACGCGCCATCGGGACGCGATTCACGATGTCGGCGTCCGAGTAAGCGCCGCCGCCCTGATCCGCAATGTCCATCTCGGTCTTGATCCAACCGGGGCACACGGCATTGACGCGCACACCCCGCCCGCCCCACTCCGCCGCCAGCGTCCGGGTCAAGCCGATGAGACCGTGCTTGGAGGCGTTGTAAGCGCTGCGCTGAGCGATCCCCGAGAGTCCCGCGACCGAGGCGACGTTGACGATGCTGCCGCGTCCGCGGGACAGCATCTGCGCGCCCAAGTATTTACACAGCAGGAACGGCCCGAACAGGTTGACGTTCAACACATGTTGCCATTGCTTCGCCGAAGTGCTCTCGGCAGGCGCGATCAGACTGATGCCGGCGTTGTTGACCAGCGCATCGAGCGCGCCGTAGTCGCGCGCGACGCGCTCGGCGATCTCGCGCACGAAGGACTCCGAGGCCACATCGCCGGTGATGCCGACCGCTTGCGCTCCCGTGTCCTGCAATTGCCGCACTCGCTCATCGAGTGGTTTGACATCCAACAAGACCACTCGATAAGCGAGCCGTCCGAGGAGCGCCGCGGTGGCGAAGCCCACGCCCTGCGCACCGCCGGTGACCAGCGCCGTCTTCATGCGCTCGCCGCTTGCGGTGCGAGCGCCGTGGCGGTTCCTGCCGAGGAAGCGCTCACGCGTACGCCGAGCCACGAGGCCGCACTGACGACGGCAAAACCCACTCCGATGAAGAACGCCGTGTGCCAGGCGTGCAGCCCCGAAAAATACGCGACGATCGGAATGCCGATGATCCCGCCGAGGTTTCCTCCCGTGTTCATGAATCCGCAGACCGCCATGCTGTCGCCCTTACCGACCATCATGCCGGCCGCCCAGTAGGATGCCTCGGTCAACTCGACGGCCAGAAAGCATAACGTGAGCGCAGCCAGCGCGAGATAGGCGCTCGACGCATTGACGGCGAGCAGCAACAGCACCGCCGTGCTCGTCATTGCACAGAGCGGCACGATTCGAAGGCCCCAACGATTGCCGAGACGCTGGGTGAGCAGACCGGTCGCGACGCCCCCCAATCCGGCGCCGAGCGCGGCTCCCAACGGCGGCACCATGGCGAGGAAGCTGCTGTCGAGCGAGGAGAAATGCCGATCCTGGACCAGATAGAGGAAAACCCAGTTCGAGAGCAGATAAAAAGTGTAGTTCATGCACATGTAAGAGAAGAACAGCAGCAACACGTTGCGATTGCCGATGAGCTTGAGGATCTGGCCGAAGCTGATCGAGGAGTGAGCCTGCGGCTGGCTGCCGATCTCCGCGAGCTCCTGCTCGGACATCGACGGATGCTCGCGCGGTGTATTGCGCCCGTACCAGGCCCAGAGCGCGATGAAACCGAGCGTCGGCAGACTGCTCCAGATCAGGGCCTGCCGCCATCCGTAGCGCAAGGTGAGCAGCTCGATGAGCGGCGGCGTCACCACGAGACCGAAGTTCAGCCCCATGGTCTGAAGTCCCTGCACGAACGCCCAGCGCTTCTCCGGAAACCAGCTCTCGAACACGCCGGCGGAAACCGGAAAAATGGCGCCCTGAGAGAAGCCGAGAACGAGCTGGCCGCCGTAGAGCGCCGCGAACAGCGCCGTTCCGCTCAAAAACGCGGGCGCGATCGGCGTCGCGATGGTGGCGACGAAGGCCAGCAGGCCGATGATCACGAACGTGAGCCGCGCACCCAGGCGCTGGCCCAGCACGCCGCCCGGCATCTGGAAAATCGCATAGCCGATGACGAACGCCTGCTCGATGTAACCGATCTCGAGCTGACTGAGGCCGAGGTCCGGCATCATGTGCGCGGCCGCGACGGTGATGGTCTTTTGCTGAATGTAAGCGAGAAAGCCGAACCCGAAAAGAAACGAGAAGATGCGCCAGCGAATGCGGAATGCGGGAGCGCCGTTCCGCATCATTTGCCGGCCGGCTCATCGGGCTTGGGTTTCGGAACCGGCTTGCTCCTGTGCAGACCGGCATCCTCGATCAACTGCTTGCGCATGTAAAGAAAGCGAATGGTCTCGTACTCGAACGGCGAGCCCGTCGAGTAATAGCGAAAATCGACATTGGCGCGCTGATCGACGGCGTTGGCCACCCCCAATCCCCAGGATTGATCGCCCCGGTAGAGGTCGGCCAGATTGATGAAGTAGTCGGTGGCGTAATCGACGCCATAGCCCACGCCCTCGCGGAACGTCGAGGGACCCAACAGCGGAATGACCAGATAGGGGCCCGGATGCATGCCCCATTTCGCCAGCGTGGTGCCGAACCCGGTCGGCTCGTACGGAATGTTGAACCTGGCTGCGATGTCGAACAATCCCCCGATGCCGAGCGTCGTGTTGATCACGAAGCGGCCGAAGCTGCGCACCGTTCTGTGCAAGCGCCCCTGCAGCGTGTAATTGATCACGCTGTCGACCTCGGTGAGGTTGGCAAAGAAGCTGTGCACGCCGCCGCGCAACGGCGTGGGCACGAAGCGCCGATAGCCGGTCGCCACCGGCAGAAAGATCGCCTCGTCGAAGCGGGCGTTGAATCGATACGTGAAGCGGTTGAGGCGCGCCCAGGGATCGTAGGTCTTCAGGGACGGCGCATCGTCCGGCTTCACCGGCGCAGGCGGCGGCTCGGTCCCGCTCTGCGCCTGCTCGGTCGCCTGCGGAGTCGCCAAGGTCGCGGCGGCCGCGGCGGTGGCTTGCAGCCCCTGCATTTTCGCGATGTCCGCCTTGTTGTTCGCCGCCGGCGTTTCGGCCGGCCAGCGATGCAATTCCACCTCGCGCGTCGCGCATCCGGCGAGCACGAGCACCGCGGCTGCGCAGCCGATGCGGAGCCGCATCATCGGCTCCCCTGCCATCGACCATCGAGCATGGCGAGCATGTCCGCCGCTTGCTGACGATCGCCGAGATTGCCGAGATGGCCGCCGTGATCGTAAACCGCGATGCGCGTGGCCAAGGTTTTCTCCAGCCAGCCGAGCTCCGCCCGGTCGAGGATCAGATCGTCGCTGTTGGTCAAACAATAGTAGTCGGGATCCGTGCGCAGCTGGTCGCCGATGACCTCGAGCCGGTTGCGCGCGATGAGCGAATCGACCGTGGCATTCGGCAGCCGCTTCAGATAGTAAGGCGCGAACACGCGGGTGAAATATTCGGCGAAAGTCTTGCTGCGCAAACTTTGCGCGGTCTCCTCCAGCGAATCGCCGACTTTGGGCGGATGCGCGGGATCGGTGACCACTCCCGCGCCGGAATACAGATCGCCGGCGAGAAATACGTTCGAGAGCGCGATCCGAAAGGACAGCGCGATGGCCGCGGAGAACTGCTTATCGGTCTTCAGCACGGCCGCGGCGGCGCCCAGGAGGAAATCCTCGTCGAGCTCCACGCGCCCGCTTGCGCGGTAGGCGTTGGCGAGCTGGGCATAGAGCTGCTGATAGAAACGCTCGATGCCCGCGTCGCCGTTGCCCAGCGATACCGCGTAGAGCTTGTCGAGGCGGCCGATCGTGGAGAAAAGGCTTACCGGCGGGTTGATCATCACCGCGCGATGGATGTGCAGCTTATGCTCGGTGGCGTCGATGGACTTGACGATGGCCGCATTCGCTCCGCCGAGACTGTAGCCGAGCACGTCGACATCGGTGACGCGCACCTTGCGCGGCAGGTGAGCAACGATCTCGCCTATCGCGGCGTAGAGGTCCTGACCGTCCTGCAACAGGTCGCCGGCGACGCCGGTGCTCGAGGCGGCGACGATGAAGCCCGGAAACGTGGGCGAAGGCACGGTGAGCACGTGATAGCCGGCGCCATAGAGAATGGCACGCAACACGGAAAGCTTGGCGGTATTGGCATCGCTCCCCGTGCCCGAAATGACGATGGCGAGGGGCGCGGGCCTCTTCTGCGCGGAAAACCAGACCCGCAGCCTTTTATCGAACCAGAAGATCTGCGGCACCGGCCGCCGCCACGGCAGCGCGAGGTCCATCTCGAGCATCGGCACCGTCTCGGGAAGTGGGCCGATATCCTGCGGAGGAGTGCCGAATACGGTGGCGCGCAGCGCCGCTGAATCAGCCAACCCCGTAGCCAGTCCCGGCGCGGGTGGCAGCGTGGGATCTGCGAAGCTCGAGGAGCAAAGGGCGACGAGAAGTAAGACGGCGAGAGACTTCATCCTCGCAGTTATAGCCGAAAAGACAGTCGGCCTGCAGTCTTTACGACTGCAGGCCGACATGGGTCACAAACGCGAGGGTGCGGTAGCGCGCTTAGCCCAGCCCGACCGGCACGAAGATCCGTGTGTCGCCGCGCTGAATCAGCAAGGCAACTTGATCGCCGTGACTGTGCACGAGGCTGCGCAGCTGATCGACGCTCGTCACTGGAGTGCCGTTGACCGACAGCACCACATCGCCTTCCTGAATACCCGCCTCGGCTGCACGTCCGCTCGACTCCTCGACGACCAGTCCGGCCGAAACGCCCGCCTGGCTACGCTCTTCCGGCGTCAGGGGACGAAGCTTCATCCCGAGATGCGACCCCTCGGGAGCCGCCTCGCCGTTCTTCGCCACCGCGACGCTGCTCGCCGAGCCGATGGTCGCGTTGACGGTCATCGGCTTGCCGTCGCGCATGATGTCGAGCGTCGCCTTCTCGCCGGGCGCCATGGCATTCACGCGCACCGACAACGACCCGGAATCCACGATCGGCGATCCGTTGAACTTGAGGATCACGTCTCCCGGCTTGATGCCCGCCCGGGCGGCCGCGCTGTCCGGCACGACCTGCGCCACCAGAGCACCCTCGGGCGCACTCAGCTTGAAGGAATCGGCGAGCGACTGATTGACGTTCTGGATCTCCACGCCGAGCCGGCCGTGCTCGGCCTTGCCGGTCTTCACGATTTGCTGCTCGACGCCTTGCGCGAGATTGATGGGAATCGCGAACGAAACGCCCTGATAGCCGCCGGAGCTCGTGTAGATCTGCGAGTTGATGCCGACGACGGCTCCCGTCGCGTCGAACAGCGGTCCGCCCGAATTGCCCGGATTCACGGCAGCATCGGTCTGAATGAACGGCACCGCACCGTCGCCCGGAAGCGAGCGAGCCGTGGCGCTGACGATTCCCGCCGTGGCGGTCTCCTCGAGACCGAACGGAGCACCGATCGCCAGGACGTAGTCGCCGACGCCGAGCGCGTCGGAGTTGCCGAGGCGCACCGTCGGCAAACCGTGAGCTTCGATCTTCAGCACCGCGATGTCGCTGGTCTTGTCCGTGCCGAGAACCTTCGCCTTGAACTCGCGATGATCCATCAGCTTGACCGTGACCTCTTTGGCGCCGTCGACGACGTGCGCGTTGGTCAAGATCACACCGTCGGAACTCACGATGAAACCGGAACCCTGTGCGTGCATCATCGGGTTGCGGTGCTGATGAGGCATCTGACGGAAGAACTGCGAGAACGGATTGTTGTCGTCATCGCCGAACGGATTGAACGGCTGCTGCTGCTGCTCGTCGGCCGCGGCTTTCAGCTCGCCCGCCACCGTGATGCCCACGACCGAGCCGCGGTTTTGCGCGACTATGGCGTGGTAGTTCGGCGCCGTGCCGAGTGGAATGGGTCCTGCAGGCGCCATTGCAGCGGGCGCGCTCGCACCGGCGCTGTCCGCCGCCTGTGCGCTCTTGAAGATGGCCGGTGCCATCCAGCCGGCGGCCGCCCCGACGGCAAACACGCCCGCGACTGCTCCGGCAATTAATGTGTTGGGAGATCTCATCGAAAATCCTCCTGAAGGAATAAAGGCCCGCTGTCGGGCACCTGGCGACATCCTGCCGCGCCCACCTTAAGCGAACCTTAAGCGGGCCGCGGAAAGGCGACCGTGACCTTCAGGCCGCCCCCGGGAGCGTCTTCGAGGCGGATTTGGGCGCCGTGGCGATCGGCGATGGCCTTGACGATGGCGAGGCCCAATCCGCTGCCGCCCTCGGGTGCGTTGGAGCGGCGATAGAATCGATCGAACGCTCGCTCGCGGTCGGACAGCGGAATTCCGGGGCCGGTGTCGACCACCTCGAGCGTGGCGCCCGCTGCCCGCTGGTGCGTGCTCACCCGCACTTGCCCCCCCTCCGGTGTGTAGCGCACCGCATTGTCGACGAGGTTGCGCACCAGGATGCGCAGCGCGTCGCGATCTCCCTGCACGGCCGCGGGCTCAGCCTCGAGACCCAAGTCGATGCGCCGCGCCACCGCGAGCGCATTCGCGTCGGTGATCCCCTCGGCGGTCGCTTGCTCGAGCGGGATCCGCGACCACTCGCCCGCTCCTTCGCGCGGATCGCTCCGCGCGAGGGTGAGCAATTGCTCGACCAGGTGAATCGCCCGATCCACGGCGGCGCCCAGATTCGCGCGCGCTTCATTGCGGGCCGCTGCATCGGGCGCGCGGTCGAGCAGTTGCAGCTCCAGGCGCACCGCCGTCAACGGCGAGCGCAACTCGTGCGCCGCATCGGCCACGAAAGCGCGCTGCGCTCGAAAGGCCGCGTGCAGCCGCAGCAGCAATCGATTGAGCGCATCGATCAGGGGCGCAATCTCTCGCGGCAGACGCTCAGTCGAAAGGGGCGTCAAGCTGTGCACGTCCCGCCGCTGCACTTCGGTCGCTACGCGCCGCAAGGGCCGCAGCCCGGTGCCTACCACCCCGACGATCGCCGCTCCCAGCAACGGCAAAAGCAGCAGGAGCGGAATCACCACGCGCAGTGCCGCGCCCCGCGCGAACGCCTCCCGGACTCGCAGCGGTTGCGCGATCTGGATCACCCCGTCGAGCGTCTGCAGGCCGTAGGTGCGCCACGAGCCGCCGGCCGCGCGCACGTCCGCATAACCGAGCGCGGTCGCATTGATGAGCGGCAGTCCCGGACGCGAGAAGTAGACCCGCGTCCCGTACAGATCCCAGATCTGGATGACGAAGTCCGAGTCCGCTTGGTCGGGGGGCAGTTCGAGACGCGGCGCCATCGATATCTGGCTGCGCAGCGACAGCGCCATCTGCCGCAGCTGATAGTCGAACAAGGTCGATGTCTCTGCGAGGACGCGCCGATACGTGAGCAGTCCCGCGAGAAGCGAGGTCACGATCACCACGGCGAGCAATGCCATCAACAGTCGAGCGCGAATGGAGATCATGAGTCTTTCGGCACGAAATAGCCCACGCCTCGCAGGGTGCGGATGGCATCGTTGCCGAGCTTGCGCCGCAATCCGTGCACGTACACCTCGATGGCGTTGCTCTCGATGCCCTCGGACCATCCGTACAACCGGTCCTCGAGCTGCGCGCGCGACAAAACGGCGCCGGGACGCTGCAGCAGAGCCTCGAGGACCGAGAACTCGTGCGCCGACAGGACCACGGGCTCGCCGTCGCGCGAGACCGCGTGCGATACCGGATCGAGGGCAATGCCGCGATGACGGATGCACGGGTCGCCGCGGCCGGCCGCGCGGCGCAGCACCGAGCGCATGCGCGCCGCGACCTCATCGAGATCGAATGGCTTGACGATATAATCGTCCGCGCCGGCGTCGAGCCCCTGAATGCGACTCCGGACATCGTCGCGGGCCGTGACGATGATCACCGGCGTCGCATCGCCGCGCGAACGCAGCTCGCGCAGTACGTCGAGGCCGTCGCGCTCGGGCAAGCCGAGATCGAGCAGCACGACGTCGAAGCGCGATGAGCGCAGTGCCTCCGCGGCGCTGTCGCCATCGCTCACGCCATCGACGGCATAGCCGTCCTGCTTGAGCGCGGTGTGCAGCCCCTTGGCGATCATCCGGTCATCCTCGACGACGAGCACGCGCATGGGTGCAGTTTACTGCGCGGACGGCTCGCGGGCCTTCTGCAGGGCGGCCATTTCCCGGTCGCTGAACCGCGCATCGTAAATCGACCGCGCATCGAGGGTGCGCGCCACCACGGTGGCGGTGACCACCGCGAGCAGCATCGGCAGAATGAACGATCGGTCGCGGCCCGTGAGCTCCATGACCAGGACGATCGAGGACACCGGTCCGTGCGTGGTCGCGGCGAGCACCGCGGCCGCCCCGATGATCGCGCAAAGTCCGGGTGGGACGCCGGGCCACATCAAGGACCAGGCGCTTCCCAGCACGCCCCCGAGCAGCGCGCCCGTCGCGAGGGACGGCGTGAAAAGGCCGCCCGGCACACCGCTCCCAAGGCACAGCACCGTTGCAAACGGCCGCATCACCACGAGCGCGAGCAGCAAGGGAACGGCGACTTGGCCTGTGAAGGCGAGCTCCGCGATGTCCTTGCCGTTGCCGAGTATCTGTGGATAAGGGATCGAGAGCGCCCCGATCACGCCGAGCGCCCCGACCGGCGCGAGCAGCCGTGCCGTGGCAGTCGGCTTGTTGCGGTCCGCCCATGCGATGACGCGCACGAAACCTACCGAGAACACGCCAATGATCGGGCCCGCCACCACCGACCAGCAGATCACGGACGCCGACAACGAATAAGAAGGAATCACATAGGTCGGCTCATTGGGCATCGCGAGCAGCCATGCGACACCGGCGGCGCACGCCGAGGCGAGCAGCGCCGGTAAGATGAGCCGCAGCGCGAGCACCCCGCGCAGGACCTCGACGGCGAACAAGGCACCGCCGAGCGGCACGCCGTAGGCCGCCGCCATGCCCGCGCCCGCGCCGCACGCCACGAGCAGGCGGCGTTGCTCGTCGGTCAAACGGGTGCGATCCGCGAGGGCGTTGGCGATGACCGCTCCGGCCTGCTTGGGAGCGCCCTCCCGTCCGAGCGAGGCGCCCATGCCGACCACCACGACCGAGAGCGCCGCCGTCGCGAGGGTGCGCAGCGCCGGCAGGCGGCCTGCGAAATTCGATATGGCCTCGGTGATGTCGATGCTGTTGCCGGCCGCGAGGCGGCGCACGAGTATCTGTCCCGCCCCGGTCAGCACGCCCGCCGCCAGCAGAATAAGCAGGTGATGCATCACGTCCGTGTGCTGCGCAGCCTCGAGCAGACTCGGTCCGGGCCAGCATAGGTGCTGAACCGCAAACAGCAGACTGGTGAGAATCGCGGCGGCGACGCCGGCGCCCAAGCCGGTCAGCAGTACCGCCGTCCAGAATAGAGCGGCTCCAGGACTGCGGAGGGTGGGCGGGATATTCGAAAGGATCTGACTGGACGCGTCGGTCATGAGCTTCGCAGCGGG
>Ga0302314_10018777_pt1 | contig 11516 bp, 13 predicted proteins | sample III_Palsa_N2_3_FD_200533 | JGI IMG/M metagenome (GOLD analysis project Ga0302314, IMG submission 200533) | Peat permafrost microbial communities from Stordalen Mire near Abisko, Sweden - III_Palsa_N2_3 | ecosystem: Environmental > Terrestrial > Soil > Palsa > Peat permafrost | place: Sweden... | reverse complement strand
CCGGGCTGCACGCAGCGCATCGCGCAACGGCTCGACCTTCAACACCATCCCCGGACCACCGCCGTAAGGACGATCGTCCACGGTGCGGTGCACATCGTGAGTGTGGTCGCGGGGATCGAAGTACGTAACCTCGAGCACATCCCGTTCCACGGCTCTTCCCAGCACGCCGTGCGCCATGGCCTCGCGCAGCATGGAAGGGAACAGAGAAACCACCGCGATACGCATGCCACTTACCGCTAATCGAGCGGCCGCTAATCGACCGGCTCTTCCCAATCCACCACGACCCGCCGCGCGCCAAGGTCCACGCGGCGCAAGTGCTGCGGCACGGCCGGCACCCAGTACTCTCGCGTTCCGCGCACCACCATGAGCGCGTGCGCCGGAATCTCCACGAAATGCGCGACCACCCCAAGGCGATCGCCTGCCAAATTCACGACTTCACAGCCGATCAAATCGGCCTGGTAGAAGTCCCCCGCCGCACACGACGGCAGAGCGCTCCGCGGCACACCGACCGATGCACCCTTCAAGGCGTCGGCGGCGGTCCGATCGGCGACCCCGGCCAGCTTCACCGTCAGCGCACCGCCGCTCTGTCCGCTGGCCTCCACGACATAGTCCCGCCACACGCCGCCAAGCTGCAGACTCAGCGTCCCGTGCTCGAGCAATCGCTCCGGGGGATCCGTGAAAGAGCGCAGCTTCACCCATCCGCGAACGCCGAAGGGCGCACCGACCTGCCCCACTTCGATGAGCGCAGCCTGTCCGCTCACCGCAGCGACCCCGCTCGCGGGAGCCTCAGGCGGCCTGTTTGCGGTAGACAGTCAGGAGCTGCTTGACCCGATCGGACATATGCGCGCCTTCCTTCAGCCAGTGCTCGATGCGCGCCACATCCAAGCGCAGCTTGATCTCCGCACCGCGCGCGACCGGATTGAACAAGCCGACGCTCTCCAGGCTGGTCCCGCCTTGCCGCTTGCGGCTGTCGGTCACCACCACATGATAGAACGGCGTTTTCTTACCGCCTCGTCGAGTCAACCGGATCGTCACCATCTGAGCTTCCACCCTTCAATGCCAAGCCCACAATTGTAATGAGTTTGAGGGCTTAAGGGCAAGAAATCAGAAGCGGGGACCCATCCCGGGGGGCAAGCGGCCGCCCATGCCGCGCATGAGATTCTTGAGCATCCCGCCCTTTAGCATCTTTTTCATGGTTTTTTGCATCTGATCGAATTGCTTGAGCAGCCGATTGACCTCGGGGAGCGGCACCCCCGCCCCTGCTGCAATGCGCCGCTTGCGCGAGGCGTCGATCATGTCGGGACGGCGGCGCTCGCGCGGAGTCATGGAGTCGATAATGCCCATCTGACGCTTGATAACCTTGGGGTTTACCGCGCCGGCGGCGGCAGCCGCATTCGCCTGCAACTGCGCCGGAAGCTTATCCATGACCGCTGACATGCCGCCCATCTTTTGCAGTTGGCTCAGCTGGTCCCGCAGATCCGACAGGTCGAAGGATTTGCCCTTGCTGATCTTCTTGGCAAGCTTCTCCGCCTTTTCCTGGTCGACTTGGCTCTGGACTTGCTCGACCAGGGACAGCACATCGCCCATTCCAAGAATGCGCGAGGCGATGCGCTCGGGCTGGAACAGCTCGAGCGCCTCGGACTTCTCGCCGGTGCCGACGAACAGGATGGGCTTGCCGGTCACTTGACGCACCGACAGTGCCGCACCGCCGCGGGCATCGCCGTCGGCCTTGGTGAGAATCACCCCGGTGAGACTCAGGGCCTCGTTGAACGCCCGGGCGGCATTGACGGCATCCTGGCCGGCCATGCTGTCGACCACGAATATGCGCTCGTGAGGATTCAGCGCCGTCTCGAGCTCGCTCACCTCTTTCATCATCTCGGCGTCGACGTGCAGACGCCCGGCGGTGTCGATGATGAGCACGTCGTACGCCTGCAGGGTCGCCTGATTGAGTGCCCGCCGTGCGATCGCGACCGGAGCCTCCGCCGTTTCGGCCGGGGCGAAGCCCGCGCCGACCTGCGCAGCGAGGGTCTCGAGCTGCGCGATCGCCGCGGGACGGTATACGTCGGTGCTGACCAGCAGCACTTTCTTGCGCTGCTTCTCCATGAGCCAGCGAGCGAGCTTGCCTACCGTCGTAGTCTTGCCCGCGCCCTGAAGCCCCGCGAGCATGACCACCACCGGGCGCTGCGCGCGCAGATTCAGACCCGTACTCGGCTCGCCCATGAGACGCACGAGTTCCTCGTGCACCACCTTGATGAAAGCCTGTCCCGGCGTCAGACTTTTGGTGACCTCCACGCCCACGGCGCGGGCCTTGATCGCCTCGGTGAAGCTCTTCACCACCGGAAGCGCCACGTCGGCGTCGAGCAGCGCGAGACGAACCTCCCGCACGGTATCGGAGATATTGTCCTCGCTCAGGTAGCCACGGCCCGAGAGCGCATCGAGTGCGCGGGTCAACCCCGCTGTCAGACGGTCGAACATGCGCAAATGATAGCGCATGGGCGCGCGCTAGGCGCACCCTCGGCGCTTGTGTCATGATCCGGGTCAGCCGTGATCCTCCGCATCCCGCCGTGATTTTCCGTATCGTTCTGTTCGCGCTGTACGCCGCCGGCGCGTGGCTGATGCTGCGAAGTATCAGCAATTCCCGTCTTGGAGCCTTCGCCTGGGTGGTGACATTCGGCGCCATCGCCGCGCACACCGAGGCGATCGCGCGGCTGATGTATTACCTCGGCCCCTATTCCATCGGACTGCTCGAGGCGGTCTCGATGCTTGCCTGGACGCTCGCCGTCGTGGCCTGCTTTATCTCGGCCGAACCGCGCAACCGCGTCATCGGCGCCATCTTGCTGGGGCTCGCGGCGCTCGGAGCGTCGCTCACGGGTGTCGGACATACTTTCACCGAGGATGCGGCGCCGGGCTGGGAGCTCACGGCGCATATTCTCTTATCCATGGCGGCTGCCGCCTTGCTGCTCGCTGCGGCCGTGACGGCTCTTGTGCTCGTGTTCCTGGATCGGCGGCTGCGCATGCGGCGCGTCGCGCATCTGTCTTCGGTCCTGCCGCCGCTCGACGCGCTCGAGAAGGTGATGTTCCGGCTGATCGGCGCCGGCTTCTTGATCCTCACCTTGGCGCTCCTCACCGGTTTCGTATTCGTCACCAATCTTCGCGCCCAACATCTCGAGCACAAGACGATCCTGTCCTGCATCGCCTGGGTGTTGTTCGGCGTGCTGCTCGTCGGGCGTGTTCGTTACGGCTGGCGCGGCAGGCCGGCCGTGCTCTGGACGTTGAGCGGATTCGGCTTTTTGGTCTTGTCGTACTTCGGCTCGAAATTCGTGCTCGAGTATTTGCTCGGGCGGCACTGGGGCTGACTCGAAGGGATGCCGCACCCCTCTATCAGTGTCCTCTTCTGTGCGCTGGGCCTGCTGTTGTTCCTCGCCGCCTTTTTTGCGGGCAGCGAAACCGCGCTCATGAGCCTCAATCGCTATCGGCTGCGGCATCAGGCGAAGGCAGGCCGGCGCGGTGCGCGTCTCGCCGAAAAACTGCTCGCCCGTCCGGACCGGCTGATCGGCCTCATCCTCTTCTTGAGCACCATGGTCAACGTGACTGCTCCCACGCTCGTGAGCGTGATCGCGCTGCGGCTGGGCGGCGAATATTTGCTGGCGCTCGCCGCGGTGCTGTTGAGCATCGTGCTCCTGATCTTTTGCGAGGTCGCGCCGAAGACCTACGGCGCGCTGCACCCGGCGCGGCTCGCCATCCCTGCGGCGTACATCTACACGGTCCTGCTGTGGATATTCTACCCCTTCGTGGTTGCCACGAATCTGCTCGCGAACGGCGTCTTGCGCCTGTTCGGCGTGTCGCGCGAGCAGGCCTCGAACTCTCTGAGCACGGAGGAGCTGCGCACCGTGGTCGCCGAGGCAGGCGCCATGATTCCGAAGCGCCACCAACAAATGCTTGTGAGCCTGCTCGATCTGGAGAAGGCCACGGTCGAGGACATCATGGTGCCGCGCGTCGAGATCGTCGGGATCGACGTCGATGATCCCTGGGAGACGATCCTGGAACAATTGCGCCAAAGCCAGCACACGCGTCTGCCGGTGTTCGAAGGGGATATCGAGCACATCGTCGGAGTGCTGCACATGAAGCGCGTGGTGCATGAGCTCGCCCGCGGCCGCTGGGATCGCGAGAAGCTGATCGAGGCCGCGAGCACGCGCGATGCGTATTTCGTTCCCTCAGGCACGCCTTTGAACACGCAGCTCCTGAATTTCCAGCGGGACAAGCGCCGCATGGCATTCGTGGTCGATGAGTACGGCGACATCCAAGGGCTGGTGACGCTCGAGGACATCCTCGAGGAAATCGTGGGCGAGTTCACCACCGACCCCGCGACCATGATGCACAAGGATCTGCACCGCGAAGCCGACGGCAGCTTCGTCGCCAATGCATCGACGACGATTCGCGCCCTGAATCGTTCCATGCGCTGGAATCTGCCCACAGAAGGCCCGAAGACCTTGAACGGGCTCATCGTCGAGTACCTGGAGACCATTCCCGAGCCCGGCACCACGCTCAAGCTCGCGGACTACATGCTTGAGGTGCTGCAGACTGCGGATAATGCCATCAAGACGGTGCGCATTCGGCCGCCCGGTGCGGGCGCCGGACGCAGCGTGTGACATATCGCGCGGCGCTGCGGGCAAAGGTGCTGCGCGCCTGCGCATATTTGAGAACTCGGTAGCGGTCTTCGCCGCGCACACCGCTCACAATTGAGCGGCCGGTCGATGGAGAGCCCGCCCAATGAAGATCACCGCCTTCGCCCTCGGATTGTTGATGGCCTGCGCCGCCGGCGCCGCGGACAGTCCGCGCGCGGAGCTCGTGGGTCAACGAGTGATAGCGTCCTACCCGGGCTCGCCCATCCTCGTCTGCCGCTACAGCACCGCTCAGGCGAAATACGAAGTCGTCGCCGCCTCCGCGAGTTGCGCGCCTTATTTGGCGCTGGAACAGGACGGCAATCGCGACGCATTCGTGGCCGCATCGCCGGCACACCCCGACCAGCAGTAGCGTTCAAATGCAACGAAACGGTTGCATCAGCATATCCATCGCGCTAATGTGCAACCCGGAGGTTGCACCACATGGATATCATCGAGAAACAGATCGAGCTCAAAGCAGCGCCCGGGCGCGTATGGCGCGCACTCACTGACCACCGGGAGTTCGGCGAGTGGTTCCGGGTAAAGATGGATCAGCCGTTCGTCGAGGGCCAAGCCTCGCGCGGGCGTATTCTGTACCCGGGCTTCGAGCACTTGACCTTCGAGGTGCAGGTGGTTCGGCTGCAGCCCGAAGCCCTGTTCGCGTTTACCTGGCACCCCTATGCGGTCGATCCCAAGGTCGATTATTCGCAGGAAACGCCGACGCTCGTAGAGTTCCGCCTGCAAAAATCGGCAACCGGCACTCTGCTCACGGTCACCGAATCGGGCTTCGACAAGCTCCCCGCGCATCGCCGGGACACGGTGCTGCGCATGAATATCAGCGGCTGGGAGGAACAGCTGCGGAATATCGAGCGGTATGTCGCATCCTAGCGAGATTGTCTCGAAGCGCGCGAGCTATGCGCCCGTGTTCGCCGCGCTCGGCGATGCCACGCGGCTGTCGCTGATCGCGAAGCTGGCACACGGCGTGCCCTGCTCGATCTCCACGCTCACCGAGGAAACGAAGCTCACGCGCCAAGCCGTGACCAAGCATTTGCGGGTGCTCGAACAGGCGCGTCTCGTGCGCAGCCGGCGCGAAGGACGCGAGAGCCGCTTCGCGCTCAATCCGGAGCCGCTCGATGCGGCGCGCCGCTATCTCTCGCTGGTCTCGCGGCAATGGGACGACGCGCTCGATCGACTCAGGGATTTCGTGGAGCGTTAGCCCGCTCGAGCAGTGCGCCGCGTTGTAGCATACGGGTGCCTCATCAGAAAGGCGTCCTATGCCCAATGCCCGAGTGCTCATCGTCGGCGCCGGCCCCACCGGCCTGGTGCTCGCTTTGTGGCTGACTCATTTGAAAATTCCCGTCCGTCTCATCGACCGCGCGGCCGAGCCCGGCACGACTTCACGCGCGCTTGCCGTTCAGGCGCGCACGCTCGAGATCTATGATCAGATCCATCTGGCTCGCACGGTCGTCGACCGCGGTCACCACGTGCAGGCGGTGAACTTTTGGGCCGCCGGCAAGCGCCGTGCGAGCGCGATATTCGGCGATCTCGGCGCCGGCTTGAGTCCTTTCTCTCTACTCCTGACATTTCCGCAAGACGAGCACGAGGGGCTGTTGATCGACCGTCTCGCCGAGCTCGGCGTCGCGGTCGAGCGCGGTTGCGAGCTCGCGGGCTTCGAGGAATCGGGCGGCAGCGTACGTGCGCACGTCAAGCGTCCCGACGGCGGCATCGAAATGGTCGAGACGGCTTACATCGCCGGATGCGACGGCGCGCACTCGGCCGTGCGCACGACGCTCGGCATCGGATTCGGCGGCGGCACCTACGCTCACCTCTTTTATGTCGCCGACGTGCAAGCGAGCGGAGCGGCGATCGACGGGAACGTTCACGTCGCCCTCGACAGCAGCGATTTCCTGGCGGTATTTGCACGCCGGCCCGCGGGCGCGGTGCGCTTGGTGGGCACGGTGCGCGGTGACGCGGCGCGGACGTCGCCCGCGGAGATTTCCTGGGACGATATCGGCCGGCGGGTCTTGGAATGGCTGCCGATCCAGGTCGAGCGGGTGAATTGGTTCTCGACGTATCGGGTCCACCACCGCGTCGCAGAGCATTTCCGGCGAGGCCGCGCCTTCCTCCTGGGCGATGCCGCGCACGTCCACAGCCCCGTCGGCGGACAGGGCATGAACACCGGCATCGGCGATGCGGTGAATCTGGCGTGGAAGCTCGCCGCGGTGCTCCACGGGCGCGCGCCGGAGTCGATTCTCGACAGCTACGAGCCCGAGCGCATCGGCTTCGCACGGCGCTTGGTGGAGACCACCGATCGCGCCTTCAGCATCGTGACGAGTCCGAGCTGGAGCGCTCGCTTTTTGCGGATCGAAATATTTCCGCGGCTCCTGGCGTTGCTGATCAAGACGCGGGCAGTGCGCCGTTTCATGTTCCGCACGGTATCTCAGACGGCGGTGAACTATCGCGGCAGCCCCTTGAGCGCAGGACGCGCAGGCGCCGTGCACGGCGGAGACCGGCTCCCCTGGGTGCCACTCGGCGGCAATACGGATAATTTCGCCCCGCTCGACTCGATCGATTGGCAAGTGCACGTATATGGCGAGCCGCGGCCGCAGATCGAGTCGCTCTGTCGCGACCGCGGCGTGCCTCTGCACGCCTTCGCCTGGTGCGCGGAGCTCGCTCCGAGCGGGCTCGAGCGCGATGCGGTTTATCTCGTGCGCCCGGACGGATACATCGGCTTGGCGGACCCGACAGCAGAGCCCGCTGCGCTCGCGGCCTATCTGGATGCCCGCGGCATCAAGGATTCGCCTCGCGGCGCTCCACCACCCCGCCCTTCATGACGAACGAGACGTGCTCGACCACGGTAATGTCCTCGAGCGGGGAGCCGGGAACCGCGACGATGTCGGCGTAATAGCCCGGCTTCAACGCGCCGATTGCACCGTCCCAGCCGAGCAGACGAGCGCCGTTCAAGAGATCCGCCTGCAGCACCGCGAGCGGTTTCATGCCGTATTTCACCATGAGCTCGAGCTCGCGGGCCTGGGTGCCGTGCGGGAACGGTCCCACATCGGAGCCCACGGCGAATTGGACGCCGGCTGCGAGCTGCTTCTTGAATTCCTTGATCTTGTACTCGAGCATCGGTCGCTCGTCGGGCCGGGCTTTGTCCTGCATGGCGAAGTATTCGAATACCGTGAAGGTGGGCACGGCGAAGATGCCTTTGGCTTTCATGAGACGTATGGTCTCATCGCTCAACTGCGTGGCATGGTCGATGGAGGCGACTCCGGCCTGTGCCGCGTAGAGCGTTCCGGGCTCGCCCATGGCATGCACGGCGACGCGTCCGCCCCAGCGCGCGGCCTCGTCGACGCCCGCCTTGAGCTCGGCTGCGGTGTATTGATAGGGCGTGTGCAGCACCCCCTCCCGCATGGTGTCGTGTCCTGTCTCGTAGATTTTTACGAAATCCGAGCCCGCCTTGTGCTGCTGCCGGATGACTTCCACGATTTGGTCCGGATTGTTGGCGTAATCGGCGTTCGACAGGATGTGCTGGGCAGGGTTGAAATGATTCGCATCCTCGTGCCCGCCGAGAATGTCGATGGCGTTGCCCGAGATGCGCAGTCGCGGCCCGACGATCAGGCCTCCGTCGATGGCGTCGCGAACGGCGGTGTCCGCGGAGCCGGCACCTTCCGTGCCCATGTCGCGTTCGGCGGTGAAGCCACCCATGAGATCGTCGTGCGCGGCGCGCATCGCGAGGAGCGTGCGCTTCGGGACGGATTCTTCGACCGTTTGTAGGTCCTCATCGCCTGGATGCAGAAACAGGTGCACGTGCGCGTCGATGAGACCCGGCATCAGAGTTGCCCCGCCGAGATCGATGATCTCGGCATCCGCGCTGCGCGCGACGGCGGTGCCGACCGCGACGATGCGCTCGCCCTCGATGCGCACCTCGCCCGGCGTCTCGAGGCGCCCCGTCTCGACGTCGAACAGGTGGGCCGCGTGCAGGACAATGGGATGCGAGGGGCGCGAGGCTTGCGGCATCGCGGGCGAGGCGTGCGCGGCAAGGCTGACTATGAGCGTGCAGCGCAGGGCCTGTTGCCGGGTCACGAATGCGCTTCCCGGGCACGCTGGGCTTGGCTGCGGCGCCACGCCGCGGGCGGCGCGCCGAACTCGCGTCGAAACGCCCGACTGAACGCGGTGTCCGTCTGATAACCCACATCTTCTGCGATGCGCGACAGCGGCGCATTACTCCCGCACAAAAGGTTGGCTGCCAGCAGCATCCGCCATTGCGTCAGGTACTGCATGGGGGTGCTGCCGACCAGGGCGGCAAACCGCTCCGCCAGAACGGATCGTGAGGTTCCGGCAGCCTGCGCCAGCTCCTCGAGCGTCCACGCGTGCGCCGGCCGAGCATGCAACACATTCAGCGCCCCGCCGACGATTCGATCGCCGACGCCCGCGAGCCAGCCGCTGCGACCGCCGCTCTGCTCATTCATATAAAGACGCAGCACTTCGATGAACAGCACCTCGGAAAGTTTGGCCAGCACCCCGGCCCCACCCGGACGGGGCGATCGGGCCTCGGCAAGCGCATAGCGGAGCGAGGCCTCGAGCCATGCGCCTGCAGTCGAGCCGCGAACGTTGACCTTGAGCAGAGCCGGCAACCCGGCAAAAAGCATTTTTGCGAGTCGTAGGTCGCACGCGAGATAACCGCACACCAACCGCGTCGTCTCCCCTCCGCCCCCGTAGAGCAGCTGACGCGGCCGCCGCGCGAGCACTTGATCCAAGCGCGCGCCGCGCGCCGGCGGAACACCCGGAGCGGAGGACATCACATGCGCATCGCCTTGGGGAAAGACCACCACATCGCCCCCACATAAGTGCACCGGCGGCTCATCGGCGAGCTCGACATAGCACTCGCCCTCGGTGATCAGATGAAATATCACCACCCGCTCGGCGCCGGGCTCGAGCAAGGGAGCGGCCGTTGCAGCGTCTGGGGACTGATACGACCAGGGCGCGGTAAACTTCGCATTGATGAAAATCGCACCGACGAGGCGCACCACCCGCAAGGTCTGCGATAAGGCATCCATCAGTGCTCGAGCATTTCCACGCTAACCTCGATAGGGAGCGCTTGGACCGCGGCGATTTGCATGGGCGAGCAGGCCTGACTATGCGCGACGAGAGCTTGCAGGCGTTCGTGCGAGACTTCAGGGGCGCCGATGCGCACGTGCAGATGCACATCGCTCGGCGCCGCGCTGAACGTCGCGCCGGGCCTGGATTCCATGCCCAAGAGACCGCGCAAATCCGATCGGCTGTTCGCGGTCACCTCGACGCGGGTGAGATCGATACCATCGACTGCCGCCGCCATCACGATACGCGTCGCGAGGCAGGAGCAAAGAGCGGCCCGCCACAACCATCCCGGAGTTACCTCCTCGCCCGTGCCGCCGAGCTCGGACGGCATATCGGTCGCCACCGAGGCACCGTTGGGATGCGTCGAGACGACGCGCGCCCCGCCCTCCCAGCGAGCGACGGCCGGCACGTCACCGTGCAGTCCCGCTGTGGGACGCCGCTGCAAGGTCGACTCGGCCCGATGCAGGGCAGCTGCAATTCGCTCCATGGTCATTGAGGCGCTCCGAGGCCGGCTCAGGCAAGCCTCACGCATTGTGGCTGCGCAAGAGATCGATGCCAAGGGGAGCGCGGGTGCGACGCTCGTGGGCAATCGCCGGGAATGACAGACGAGCAGACAAGAAAGGCGGACTTTCGGACAGGACCGCGCTGCAGCTTCTGCGATGACATGCGCACACCAACTCAACCGCGAGGACCGGAGCATGAATGCCGCAACCCCCATCGATTTGTGCGCCCTGAAGAGCCGTCAGCAAAGCGCCTGGGCGAGCGGCGACTACGCCGTGGTCGGAACCACGCTGCAGCTCGTCGGCGAGCTCGTCGCGGAAGCCTGTGACCTGCGATACGACGAGAAAGTGCTCGATGTGGCCGCCGGTAATGGGAACGCGACGCTCGCGGCCGCGCGGCGCGGCTGCAAGGTCACATCGACCGATTATGTGCAGCTGCTCCTCGACCGAGGCGCGCAGCGTGCTCGCGCCGAAGGCTTGAATGCGGAGTTTCTGCAAGCCGATGCGGAGGCGTTACCCTTCGAGGCTGCGACGTTCGATTGTGTGTTGTCCACCTTCGGCGTGATGTTCGCGCCCGACCAACCACGCGCCGCCGCCGAGCTGATCCGCGTCTGCAGGCCCGGCGGCCGGATCGGGCTTGCGAACTGGACGCCGACTGGTTTCATCGGCCGGCTCTTCCAGACCCTGGGGCGTCACGTACCCCCCGCGCCGGGCAGCCAATCACCCGCACTGTGGGGCCTCGAGCCGCAGCTGGAGAGCTTGTTCGGTCGCTCCGCGCTACGCATCGACATCACGCCGCGGGCCTTCCAATTCCGTTACCGCTCCGCAGCTCATTTCATCGAAGTATTCCGCACGTGGTACGGGCCGGTGCACAAGGCGTTCGCATCGCTTGCGCACGATCGAGCGGCGGCGCTCGAAACGGATCTGACGGTGCTGCTCACCGACATGAACCGCGCGGGTCCGGATTCGCTGATCGTACCGAGTGACTATCTGGAAGTCGTGGTGACCCGTCGTTGAGGGCCGGGAGCGCGGCTCGTGCAACCCTACAGCGCATCAAGCGCCTGACTGAGTCGCGCCACGCCGCGCACCGACATGCCCTCGATGGCGCGCCTCGGGACATTGGCTTCAGGAACCAGCGCCGACTTGAATCCGTGCTTCGCCGCCTCGCGCAAGCGCTCCTCGCCGAAGGGAACAGGCCGGATCTCGCCGGCGAGTCCGAGTTCGCCGAACACGATCAGCGCCTGCGGCAAGGGGG
>Ga0302314_10018775_pt1 | contig 11517 bp, 9 predicted proteins | sample III_Palsa_N2_3_FD_200533 | JGI IMG/M metagenome (GOLD analysis project Ga0302314, IMG submission 200533) | Peat permafrost microbial communities from Stordalen Mire near Abisko, Sweden - III_Palsa_N2_3 | ecosystem: Environmental > Terrestrial > Soil > Palsa > Peat permafrost | place: Sweden... | reverse complement strand
GCTCTCCGGTGTTGCCTGGCGTACATCGCGGCTCAGCGCGGGCCGGATGGCCTGTGGCCGTCGTTCTGGTGGCGTTCGCCCTGGTACGCCACCCACGCGGCGCTGTCGCTGCTGAAGGCGGCCGGCGTGTTGCCGCGGCCGCTCGAAGCGAGCTGCATTCGAAGCGACGACAAGCCGTTGAATCCGTTCGAGTGGGCGCTCGCGCTGGAGTGTTCGTTGCTGGCGACACCGCGCCTGGTCGTCCAGGCCAGGACGATGCTGGCCGCCTTGCTCGCCGTGCAGCAGGCCGACGGCGGCTGGCCGAGCGCCCCCGTGCTGCGGCTCGCCCGGCGCGACTGCGCCGCGCCGTGGGCCGCCATCGATGGCGGGCCGCTGTTCGCGGATACGCAGCGGCTGTTCACGACGGCCACCGTGTTGCGCGCGCTGGCGGCGGCGCGCCAGCTGGAAGGCTGAAGTCGGCTACCCGAGGCGCCCGCTCACTGGCGATGGGTCGCGGCCAGGATCTGGTCGTAGGTGCCGCCGTCGTTGAAGTGGGTCTTCTGCGCCTGCTTCCAGTTGCCGAACACCTCGTCCACGGTGAACGTGGCCACCTTCGGGAACTCCCTGGCGTGCGCCGCGAGGATCTTCTCGCTGCGCGGGCGCAGGCCGTGCCTGGCGGCGATCTCCTGGCCTTCGTCCGAGTACAGCCACGCGAGGTAGGCCTCGGCCTCCTTGCGCGTGTGCTTGCGGTCGACGACCTTGTCCACCACCGACACCGGGTTCTCGGCGAGGATGGTGCGCTTCGGGTACACCACCTCGAAGTTGTCGCCGAACTCGGCCTTGATCAGGTCGACCTCGCTCTCGAACGTGACCAGCGCATCGCCGATGTTGCGCTGCGCGAACGTGGTGGTGGCCGCGCGGCCGCCGCCGTCGAAGACGGGCACGTTGGCGAACATCTTCGCCACCAGGTCGCGTGCCTGCGCCGGCGTGCCGCCGGCCTTGACGACGCTGCCCCAGGCGGCGAGGTAGGTGTAGCGGCCGTTGCCCGAGGTCTTCGGATTCGGGATCACGACGCTGATGCCGGCGCGCGCGAGGTCGGGCCAGTCGTGCAGCGCCTTCGGGTTGCCCTTGTGCACCAGGATCACCGGCACCGACGTCGTCGGCGCGCTGTCGTTGGGCAGCCGCGTGGCCCAGTTGGCCGGCAGCAAGGCGCCGCGGTCGGCGAGGACGTCGATGTCCGTCGCCTGGTTCATCGTGACCACGTCGGCCTCGAGGCCGTCGAGCACGCTGCGCGCCTGCTTGCTCGAACCGCCGTGCGACTGGTTGACGACGAGCGTCTCGCCGCCCACCTGCTTCCAGTGCGCGATGAAGGCCACGTCATAGTCCTTGTAGAACTCGCGCGCGACGTCGTAGCTGACGTTGAGCAGGGTGACCGGCGCCGCCTGCGTGGCGACCGCGGCGGACGCGAGCGCCGCCAGGGTCAGGGAACGAACGACGGAACGACGGAGCAGGCGCATGCGGATACTTTCGAAAGCTTGGAGACAGCCTTCGATCGTACGGGTTCGCTCATGCCCTCATGGTCGGCCTGGGCGCATAACGATGCTCGGAAAACGCATGACCGGCGCGCGTCATGCCCGCGCGGGCTTGCGCACGTTGGGCAGCAGGATGGCCACGACGCCCAGCAGTGGCAGGAACGCGCAAACGCGGTAGACGACATCGATGCTGGTGGCATCCGCCAGCACGCCCAGCGCCGCAGCGCCGAGGCCGCCCATGCCGAACGCGAAGCCGAAGAACAGGCCCGACACCGTGCCGATCTTGCCGGGGATCAACTCCTGTGCGTAGACCAGGATGGCCGAGAACGCCGACGACAGGATCAGGCCGATCAGGATCGTGAACGTGGTCGTCCAGGCGAGCCCGACGTAAGGCAGCGCCAGTGCAAACGGCGCCACGCCCAGGATCGAGCCCCAGATCACGGGCTTGCGGCCGATGCGGTCGCCCACCGGGCCGCCGATCAACGTGCCGACGGCGGACGCGGCGAGGAACAGGAACAGGTGCATCTGCGCGGACTGCACGTCGAGGCCGAACTTGCCGATCAGGTAGAACGTGTAGAAGCTGCTGATGCTGGCGATGTAGAAGTACTTCGAGAAGATCAGCACCAGCAGCACGCAGACCGCACTCACGACCTGGCGGCGCGGCAAGGTGGATGCGGTGGCGCGCAACGCGCCCTTGGCCGCGGCGACGTGGTGCGTCGCATACCAGCGGCTCACCTGCGACAGCAGCGCGATGCCGATCAACGCGACGAGGCCGAACCAGGCGACACTGCTCTTGCCGTGCGGCACGATCACCGCGGCGGCCACCAGCGGCCCCAGCGCGCTGCCGGTGTTGCCGCCGACCTGGAACAGCGACTGCGCCAGGCCGTGCTGGCCGCCCGAGGCCATGCGTGCGACGCGCGACGACTCCGGGTGGAAGATCGACGAGCCGGTGCCCACCAGCGCGGCGGCGACCAGCACCGAACCGAAATTGGGCGAGTACGCGAGCAGCACCAGGCCCAGCAGCGTGAACGTCATGCCCACCGGCAGCGAGTACGGCACGGGCTTCTTGTCGGTGTACAGGCCCACCAGCGGCTGGAACAGCGAGGCCGTGAGCTGGTAGGTCAGGGTGATGAGGCCGATCTGGCTGAAGCTGAGCGAGAACTCGCCCTTGAGGATCGGGTAGATCGCCAGGATCAGCGACTGCATCATGTCGTTGATCAGGTGGGCGGTGCTGATCGCGCCCAGTACGCGGAACGAGGCGCCGCTTCGTCGGGCGGGGGCGGGCAGGGCGGTGGTGGCGGTCGACGACATCGTTGAGCGGAATGGGTGGCGGTGTGGACTGCCGATGTTAGAGATACGATGAATGCCTGTCTCGCGCCGTTCGGGCCTCGATCGGTGCGAAAAGGACATGCCACCCGAGAATCAAATGCCCCGCCGCGACGCCTTCCTGAACCCGGACATCCTCGCCACGATCGATGCCAGCGAGATGCCCGTGTTCACGCGCGCCACCGACTATCCCGAGGGCCACGTCGTCGACTGGCACGTGCACGCGCGCGGCCAGCTCGTCTATGCCGTGCATGGCGTGATGATGGTGGCCGCCGAAGGCGGGCAGTGGATCGTCCCGTCGACCCGGGCGATCTGGATGCCGGCCGGCGTCGCGCATCGGATCCGTTGCGTCGGCGTCGTGCACATGCGCAGCCTCTACATCCGGCCCGACGCCGCGCCGCAGTTGCCGCCGCGTGCGCACGCCGTGGGCGTGTCCGCGCTGCTGTGCGAGCTGATCCAGGCGGCGACCGAAGTCGAGCCACCGTATGCGGAGGACTCGCGCGACGGACGCCTGATGCGCCTGTTGCTGGACGAGCTGCATGCGTTGCCGGTGCTGCCGCTGCACCTGCCGCAACCGGCCGACGAACGGCTGCGCCGCATCTGCACGCGAATCGCGGAGCAGCCCGACGACGTCTCGACGCTGGCCGACTGGGCCGCGACGCTGGGCATCGACGTAAAGACGATCCAGCGGCTGTTCGCGCGCGAGACCGGGATGACGTTCGGCCAGTGGCGCCAGCAGGCGCGGCTGCTGCACGGGCTGGAGCGCCTGGCCGTCGGCGACAAGGTGGTGGAGGTGGCGCTGGCGCTGGGCTACGACAGTCCGAGCGCGTTCGCGGCGATGTTCAAGCGCCAGTTCGGCGAGACGCCCAGCGCGTTCTTTCGCTGAGCTTCGCGCCGTCCTGTGGGGAGTTCTCGACGCGACTCCGTCCACTCCTCTTCTGGCTGCGCAATTGTGTAGCGAGGCCGATAACAGCACAGGCCAACCTGGAGTCGCCGCCATGAAATTCACCGACCTGCGCGTCAAGACCAAGCTGATGCTCGGCTTCGCCTTCCTTGCGGCCATCGTCCTGCTCGTCTCGGCGCTGTCGTTGCGTTCGTTGGGCAGTTCGAACGACCGCTTCGCCAACTACCTCGCGGGCGTCGGCACGCGCGAGCGCCTGGCTAGCGACATTCGCAGCGCCGCCAGCGCGCGCGCGATCGCCGCGCGCAACCTGGTGCTGGTGACCGAGAGCAAGGATACCGCGCTGGAGAAGGCGGCCGTGCTGCAGGCTGACGCTGACGTCGCCGGGGCGCTCGACAAGCTCAAGGTGGCCGTCGCGGCGGCGTCGGACGTGACCGAGCGCGACCAGGCGCTTTTCGCCGAGATCCTGCGCATCGAGGGGCTTTACGGCCCGGTGGCGCGCGACATCGTCGGCAAGGCCCTGAGCGGCCAGAAGGATGCGGCGATCGTCCGCATAGACGCCGATTGCCGCCCGCTGCTGGCCGCGCTGATGAAGGCTACCGGCGACTACATCGCGTACGACCACGAACTGGCGGCCCAGCGTGTCAAGATGGCCGAGGCCAGCTTCACCAGCGACCGCATGCTGCTGGTCGCCGTGTGCAGCGCGGCCGTGCTGATCGCGCTGGCCATGGGCTGGATGCTGGCGTCCGCCGTCACCCGCCCGCTGGAGCGTTGCGTGGTGCTCGCCGAGGCCGTGGCCGCGGGCGACCTGAGCTCCGACATCGTCGTCGATCGCAAGGACGAGACGGGCCAGTTGCTGGCCGCGTTGAGCAAGATGAACCGCAGCCTGGTGACGATGGTGAGCCAGGTGCGCCAGTCCGCCGAAGGCATCGCGACGGCCTCGTCGGAGATCGCGTCGGGCAACCAGGACCTGTCCAGCCGCACCGAACAGCAGGCCAGCGCGTTGCAGCAGACCGCGGCGTCGATGCAGCAGATGACCTCCACCGTGCAGCAGAGCGCCGACAACTCGCGCGCCGCCAGCCAGCTCGCCGCCGCGGCGGCCGACGTCGCCGGCAAGGGCGGCCGGGTGGTGCAGCGCGTCGTCGCCACGATGAGCGAGATCAGCGCGTCCAGCAAGAAGATCGCCGACATCATCGGCACGATCGACGGCATCGCGTTCCAGACCAACATCCTCGCGCTCAACGCTGCGGTGGAGGCGGCGCGTGCCGGCGAGCAGGGCCGCGGCTTCGCGGTGGTCGCCTCCGAGGTGCGCAGCCTGGCGCAGCGCTCCGCGCAGGCCGCGCGCGAGATCAAGGGCCTGATCGGCGACAGCGTCGACAAGGTCGAGGCGGGCACCGCGCTGGTCGGCGAAGCCGGCACGACGATGGACGACGTCGTCGCCCAGGTGCGCCGCATGACCGACCTGATGGGCGAGATCAACGCGTCGTCCGTCGAGCAGACCACGGGCATCCAGCAGGTCAACACGGCGGTGGCCGCGATCGACCAGGGCACGCAGCAGAACGCTGCGCTGGTGGAGCAGAGCGCCGCCGCGGCCGAGAGCCTCAAGCAGCAGGCCGCCGGCCTGCTGGGACTGGTCGCCGCCTTCAAGACGGCCGACGTGCGCCACGCTGCGTTCGCCTGAGTCGGGCGCGACTTGCGGCGTTGACAGCAGGGGCGCGCTCGGGCCGCCGCCGATCGCGTGCGCGACCCAAAGCTTGCGCCAAGCCTTCCCTGATGGCTCGCCGTGTCGCGGCCAGACGACGCCTGGCGCCTGATGTGCGACAAATGACCCCGAGTGCACGAAATGACATTCCCGTAGTCGAGTGGTGCAGTCAGGATATGTGGCGTTGTCAAGCAATCCATCGATTGCCGCGGCGGCCTCGCGTTGAATTCTTCACGGGGTTTCCGACTTTCGAGGGAGTTGTCCTTCAGCGGCGGCGCGAGCGCATGCCCCGGTGGGACAGGCGAGCCTGCTGCGACACGAACCCGTTCGCGTGCCAACGTGCGCGTTCCTTCCATGCCCCGGTCTTCAGGACCCCAGCTCCAAGAAAGCACCCCATGAAAGCAACTGCCTCGCTCATCGCCCTGACCTTCGGCCTGCTGGCGACTTCCGCCGCCTTCGCGCTTGACCCGGCAGCCGCCGCTTCCGCTCCCGCGGGTTCGACCGGCCTGTGCAAGGACGGTACCTACACGACGAACGCGACCAAGAAGGGCGCCTGCGCCGGCCACAAGGGCGTGAAGACCTGGACGGGCGGCGACGCCCCCGCCGCAGCCGCGACGGCCGCCACGACGACGACCGCCGCCGCCCCAGCCGCCACCGCGACAGCTGCCAAGCCCGCCAAGGCCGCCACCGCCGCTGCGTCCGCAGTGCCCGCTGCAGGCGGCGGCCCCGGCATGGTCTGGGTGAACTCGAGTTCCAAGGTCTATCACTGCTCAGGCACCAAATACTACGGCACGACCAAGCAGGGCTCCTACATGACCGAAGCCGCGGCGAAGGCCGCCGGCAACCACGCGGACCACGGCAAGTCCTGCAGCTGAAGTGGCCCGGCCCGTCCGGGCTAGAATCGCCACTGCGCGGGATTCGTATAATGGCAATACCCATGCTTCCCAAGCATGAGCCGCGGGTTCGATTCCCGCATCCCGCTCCAGCGCCGCGCCCGGTACCCACCGGGCGTTCTGCGTTCTGGGGAGAGGCCGGGTATTCGCCGGCCTTTTTGAGTGTTTCCATGTCTGTGCACCGCAGCAAAGCTGGGGCATCATCGTTACAACTCCAACGTCGGCACCCCATGGGAAACCCCTTCCAGGTCATCTGCTTCAGTGCCGTCGCGCCGGACCTGTTCACGTCTTCCTATGGGCCGTTCGTCGTCAATCCGTGCCGCAGCCTGGGCGACATCTCCGATGCACTGCACGACAGCCCGTGCGATGCCTTGCTGGTCGAGGTGAAGACGCCTGCCGACTATGACAAGCTGCTGGCCTGGCCCGGCCTGGCGCATGCGGTGATGGACTCGGCCGTGGTCGTCGTGGCTCCCGAGCCGACGCCGGTGCAGTGCATCAAGCTGCTGCAGATGGGCGTGCAGGACGTGCTGGCCAAGCGCCATGCGAGCGACGATTCGCTGGGGCGCGTGCTGCGCGTGGCGATCGAGCGCAAACGCATGGACGCCAACGCGAAGCGCGCCTTCAGCACCGATCTCACCACCGGCCTGCCCACGCATGCGCAGCTGCTGGAGCACATGACGCATCTGTTGGCGCTGCGCGAGCGTGAGCCGGCCGCGATGGCGTTGATCGTGCTGCGCCTGGAAGGCTTCCGTGCGGCCGAAGCGGCGCTTGGCGCGGAGGCCGCCAACGTGCTGCGCCGCAAGGCCGCCGTACGCCTGCGCGCGGCGCTGCGCGCGAGCGACGTCGTGGCCTCGCTGGGCGGCGACATGTACGGCGTGCTGCTGGCCTGGATCGACGCCGAGTCCGACGCCGACGGCGTGGCGCGCAAGCTGCTCGCGTCGCTGAAGCAGCCGTTCAACGTCGCCGGCCAGGATCTGCCGGTGATGGGCACGGTGGGCATCGGCCAGTACCCTGCGCACGGCAAGGACGCGGCGTCGTTGATGCGGCGCGCGGTGGGCCAGGCCTCCAACGGCAACGTGTCCGAGCTGGGCCACGTGATCGTCGGCGCCGCCAACGACGACTAGCGGCTGGGCGGCTTGCGCAGCACGGTCTTCGGCCGGCGCGACCGCACCGCGAACACGCTGGCGATCGCCGCGAGCAACGCCGCCGCGATGGCGATCCACGTCCATGGCAGCCCGTCGTCGTTCGCCGCTGCGGGCGCCGAGGCCGCCTCGACCGCGAACGGACTGAAGCCGCCTTCGCCCGGATCGCTGGCCGCCGCCGCGACGCCGGGTGCTTGCGGACGACTGGTCAACAGCGCTGCAGGTACGACCGTGGTCGGGCCGCCGCCGTTGCTGAGCACCCAGCGATCGGTGAGCCATTCGACGCGCAGGTCTTCGCCGTCGCTGGTGTCGTCCAGAGGCTTGCGCTGGATCACGGCCGGCGCGGCGTCCGACACCGACCACAGCTCCGCGCCGGGCTTCGCGCCGCGCACGGTGATCGCCACGGCGATGGTGCCATCGGCGCTGGCGGCCAGGCTGGTGGCGGTGGAGGCATCGCCTTCGCCGGCGCGCTGCCACACTCCGCCGCTGCCGAACCGGCGGTCGAGCGAGCCGTCGGCGTTCAGGTGGAACACGACGGCGCGCGGCGTGGTGCCGCCGGTGATTTCTCCGGCGACCAGCACCGAGCCATCGGCCAGCGGCAGCAGGTCGTTCGGCTTGACCGGCACGCCGGCCGGTGTCAGCTGCAGCTTGCCCTGCACGCCCCAGCGCAGGTCGGCGTTGCCATCGGCCGCGAAGCGCGCGATGACCGGCTGCGGCTGGTTGCCCGTGAGGCTGGCGCCCACCATCCAGATGCGGTGGGTGGCATCGACACGCACGCTGGCCGGCGGATCGTTGCTGGCGCCGAGCGTGAACGCGGTCTGGCCGTCGTGGCCGAAGCGCTCGTCGGCCAGCGTGCCGTTGACGAGGTGCTTCAACAGGAAGTCGTTGGCGTCGGCTTGCGGATCCTCGTTGACCGTCCACGCGCTGTCGGCGTCGCGCACGGTCATCGAGCCCGCGTGCGCGGGCGCGCTCGCGACCGCGAGGAAGGCAAGGGCCGTCGCGGCCCCGGCCGCCTTCATTTGTTCAGGTCGCCCAGGCAGAGGTACTTGACCTCGACGTAGTCCTCGATGCCCTGGTGTGCGCCTTCGCGGCCCAGGCCCGATTGCTTGACGCCGCCGAACGGTACCTCGGCCGTCGAGATCAGACCCGTGTTGATGCCCACCATGCCGTACTCCAGCGCCTCGCCCACACGGAAGATGCGGCCCACGTCGCGGCTGTAGAAGTAGCTGGCGAGGCCGAACTCGGTGTCGTTGGCCAGCGCGATCGCCTCTGCCTCGGTCTTGAACTTCATCACCGGCGCGAGCGGCCCGAAGGTTTCCTCGCGCGTGCACAGCATGTCCTGCGACACGTCGGCCAGTACCGTGGGCGTGAAGAAGCGCTCGTCGATGCGCTCGCCGCCCACCACCACGCGCGCGCCCTTGGCCAGCGCGTCGGCGATGTGCGATTCGATCTTGGCGATCGCGTTGGCGTCGATCATCGGGCCCTGGTTGATGCCGGCCTCGAAGCCGTTGCCCACCTTGATGCCGCGTGCCTTTTCGGCCAGCCGGGCGATGAAGGTGTCGTACACGCCTTCCTGCACGTACATGCGGTTGGCGCACACGCAGGTCTGGCCGGCGTTGCGGTACTTGGACACCATCGCGCCTTCGACGGCGGAGTCGATGTCGGCGTCGTCGAAGACGATGAACGGCGCGTTGCCGCCCAACTCCAGCGACAGCTTCTTGACGGTGGGCGCGCACTGCTTCATCAGGATGCGCCCGACCTCGGTGGAGCCGGTGAACGACAGGTGGCGCACCGTGTCGCTGGCGCACAGCGAGTTGCCCACCAGGATGGAATTGGCGCCGTCGGCGGTGACGACGTTGAGGACGCCGGCCGGCATGCCCGCGCGTTGCGCCAGTTCGGCCAGCGCGAGCGCCGACAGCGGCGTCTGTTCGGCCGGCTTGATGACGACGGTGCAGCCCGCGGCCAGCGCCGGGGCCACCTTGCGCGTGATCATCGCGATGGGGAAGTTCCACGGCGTGATGGCCGCGCACACGCCCACGGCCTGCTTCAACACCATGTAGCGCTTGCCGTTGTCGGTGGTGGGAATCGTTTCGCCGTAGACGCGCTTGGCCTCTTCGGCGAACCACTCGATGAAGCTGGCGCCGTAGACGACCTCGCCGCGCGCTTCGGCCAGCGGCTTGCCTTGTTCGGCGGTGAGGATGCGCGCCAGGTCATCGGCGTTGGCCATGATCAGCGAGAACCACTTCATCAGCACCGCATGGCGTTCCTTCGCCGTCTTGGCGCGCCAGGCCGGCCAGGCCTTGTCGGCGGCGGCGATCGCGGCGTCGCTCTCGGCTGCGCCGAGGTTGGCCACGTCGGCCAGCTTCAGGCCGGTGGCCGGATCGTTGACGTCGAAACGCGCCGTGCCGGCCAGCCATTCGCCGCCGATCAGTGCGTCCGTCTTCAGCAGGCCCGCGTCGTTGAGCGTGGCGATGGGGGATGTCTTCATGTCCATTGGAAATCTCCTGGTGCAGCGGCGAGGGAGTGCGTTCGGAACGCTGGCCGCTGCCTGTATTGGTGACACTCTACCCGCTGCAACCGGGCACCTCCGATGACAAAGGCTCGGATTTGCCTGGGTCAATGCAACGAAAAGAAAAGCCGCCGGACCGCACCTCGGAGGTGCGCCTGTCGGCGGCTTGTCGGGATGTTGGCGCTCGCTCGCGGGCTGGCGCCAGCCGGATCAGGCGAGGGCCTGGAAGCAGTCGGCCATGATGGCCAGGCCTTCGTCGACCAGCGCGTCGCTGGCCGTGAGCGGCACCAGCACGCGAACCACGTTGGCATACGAACCGCACGACAGCAGGATCAGGCCGCGCCTGGCGGCTTCGGCGCACAGGCGCTTCGTGAGGTCGGCATCGGGCTTGGCATGGTCGCCGTCCTGGAACAGCTCGATGGCGATCATCGCGCCCAGCCCACGCACGTCCTGGATGGCCTTGTGGTTCGCAGCCATCGCCTTCAGTCCGGCCGTCAGGCGTGCCCCGATGGAGGTCGAGCGCTCGAGCAGGTTCTCTTCCTCGAACACCTCCAGCACGGCCAGGGCCGCGGCGCAGGCCAGCGGCGAGCCGGCGTAGGTGCCGCCGAGGCCGCCGGGGCCCGGCGCGTCCATCAGGTCGGCGCGACCGATGACGGCCGACAGCGGGAAGCCGCCGGCCATCGACTTGGCCATCGTGATCATGTCGGGCGCGACGCCCCACTGCTCGCTGGCCAGCCAGGTGCCGGTACGGCCGGCGCCGGTCTGCACTTCGTCGGCGATGAAGACGATGCCGTGCTTCGTGCACAGCGCGCGCAGCGCCTGCGCGAAGGCCGGGGAGATGGCGTAGAAGCCGCCTTCGCCCTGCACCGGCTCGATGATCAGCGCGGCGACGCGCTCGGCCTCGACGTCGTACTTGAAGATCGCTTCGATCGAGGCCAGCGCGTCGGCCTCCGTCACGCCATGCAGCGCATTCGGATACTTGGCGTGATAGATCTCGGCCGGGAACGGGCCGAAGCCGGCCTTGTACGGCGCCACCTTGCCGGTGAGGCCCATGCCCAGCAGCGTGCGGCCGTGGAAGCCGCCACCGAAGGCGATGATGGCCGAGCGCTTCGTGGCCGAGCGCGCGATCTTGACGGCGTTCTCGACGGCCTCGGCGCCCGTGGTCAGGAAGAACGCCTTCTTCGGGAAGTCGCCCGGGGCCTTGGCGATCAGGCGCTCGGCGAGTTCGACGTAGGGCTCGTAGGCCAGCACCTGGAAGCAGGTGTGGTGGAACTTGTCCAGCTGGGCCTTGACGGCCTCGACGATCTTCGGATGGCGGTGGCCCGTGTTGAGCACCGCGATGCCGCCGGCGAAGTCGATGTAGCGCTTGCCCTCGACGTCCCACACTTCGGCGTTTTCCGCGCGCTCGGCGAAGATCTCGAACGACTGGCCCAGGCCCGAGGGCAGGGCGGCGCGGCGGCGCGCCATCAGGGCGGCGTTGTTCAGGTGGGCGTCTCGTTGCATGGGGAACTCCGGGCGCCTCGCGGTGGGCGC
>Ga0302314_10018774_pt1 | contig 11517 bp, 9 predicted proteins | sample III_Palsa_N2_3_FD_200533 | JGI IMG/M metagenome (GOLD analysis project Ga0302314, IMG submission 200533) | Peat permafrost microbial communities from Stordalen Mire near Abisko, Sweden - III_Palsa_N2_3 | ecosystem: Environmental > Terrestrial > Soil > Palsa > Peat permafrost | place: Sweden... | reverse complement strand
TGGTGGGTAAGCTATCTTCTTGCTGATCCGGTCAAGGTTGCCCCCGGATGCATTCATCAATTGGAGGTTGGCGCTTAAATCGCCGGCGAGAAACTTTTCCGTGATGCTGTTGCCTACCCAGCCGGCGATGGGAATTGTGAAACGGGCGAATAGCGCGATGATGACAATGTTGCGGCCGAGGGCTGCAAGATGCAAACTGAGAGCAGCTCGGCGATACAAAAGTCCCGCGAGGGCGAGCAGCATACAGCCTATCGGCAACGCAATAGTGAGCGCCCAGGCCTGCGCGATGAGCAGAATTAGCTGCTGCGCCAAAATGACGATCAAGCTTAAAACCATCACATCGGAAAACTGCTTGGATAGATCGTCTATCGGGTCGAGCGCTTCCATCGGCTCGGCCTGGACCACGATCATACTGAAATCGACGGACTTAAGGACGGACACCGCAGCGTCGATCGTCCGGGCCGTGGCAAATGCCTCAAAAGCTCTTGTTTCCGAGACTCTAAGATAGGCGATCGCCTGATTCTGAACGTAGCCCAAGGGCCCTCGGGTCGCGACAAGTTCAAAGAACCCAGAAAATCCCAGGAGGGCGGCAATAAGCCATACCGTCGGGCCACCGCGCTTGCTCAGCAGGAATTTTTTCGCGTGAGTTGTGAACGCCATGATGCCGCCTTTGTCATATTGCCCCTGCATGCACCCAGGGCCCGCACGGGCGCATGTTCTGTATCCTTTAAAAACTGTGTGGATGTCTAGATCTGGGCTATACTACCGCGGCCGATGCCGTGATAGACAAAACCTGCCTCTCGCATCTGGTCGGGCTCGTAGATGTTGCGTAGATCCATTATCAATCTGCCACGCATTAACGCTGCCAACTTGACCGGCGAAATCGCCCGGAATTCGTTCCATTCAGTCAAGACCACCAGAATGTCCGCACCACCGGCGGCATCCAAGGCGTCGGAGCAGTAAACCACGGCGTCCGGTAATACCGTTTTCGCCTGCTCCATACCGACCGGATCGAACGCTCTGATCTTCGCGCCCGCTTCCACCAGCCGGTGGATTACCGGGATTGAAGGGGCATCGCGCATGTCGTCGGTTTCGGGCTTGAACGTGAGGCCCAATATCGCAACTACCGCACCATGCACGCTGCCGCCGTTGGCCGCGATTACGCGCTTGCCCATCGATGATTTGCGCGCGTCGTTTACCGTTACTACCGCCTCGATCAATCGCGAGGGCGCGCCGGCATCCTGCGCGATCCTCACCAACGCCAGCGTGTCTTTCGGGAAACATGACCCGCCGAACCCAGGGCCGGCATGGAGAAATTTACGCCCGATCCGGCCGTCCAACCCGATGCCGCGAGCTACATCGTGTACGTCGGCGCCCAGCTTCTCGCACAAGTCGGCCATCTCGTTGATGAACGTGATCTTGGCCGCCAAAAACGAGTTCGCCGCGTACTTGGTAAGCTCCGCGGTCTCGAGCGAGGTGAATAGAATCGGGGTCTCGATCAGAAACAACGGGCGGTAGATCCGCCGCATGAGGTCCTGCGCGCGCGCCGACGCAGTGCCGATCACTACCCGGTCGGGGCGCATGAAATCGCCGATCGCACTGCCCTCACGGAGGAATTCCGGGTTGGACGCGATATCGAATTCCAGGTCCGGACGCACGTCGCGCACGATCTCCTCGATCCGGCGGCCGGTACCCACCGGAACCGTCGATTTGGTCACGATTACGGCATAGCCGGTCATGGCGCGGGCTACCTGCTCGGCTGCGGCATAGACGTAGGCCAGATCGGCGTGCCCGTCGCCGCGCCGGGTCGGCGTGCCAACCGCGATGAAAATTGCGTCCGCACCAGCCACCGCGGCGGGCAAATTGTTGCCGAAACTGAGACGGCCGGCCTTTACGTTGTCGGCGACCAGATGGTCGAGGCCCGGTTCGTAGATCGGGATCGAACCCGCGAGCAATGCGTCGAGCTTCCCGGCGTCGGCTTCGACCACAGCCACATCCACACCGAACTCGGCGAAGCAGGCGGCCGAAACCAACCCGACGTAGCCGCCACCGATCATCGCAATACGCATGAGCCAGTCCTTCGCCCTTAAATCAATCCCAGCGTGGTCAACCTAGGCGCGCCGGGCGCCTATCACCAGGGGACCACCAGTAGACCCAACCAAATCTTCACCAAACTGCCATCAGCGTGGGGGAGTAGGTGAAAATTAGGTTTTGGAGCGGATATGTGGATGCAACATGGGCAAAATTATGGAACGGGGCGAATGTTTGCCCGCGGAATTGCGCTTCGAAGGCGAATTCGGGGCGGAGATCAATAGTTTCCTGCCCTTCGTCCACTGGCTGTGGGCAAACGGGGAACTCGGCGGGCGTCGCGTGGTCAGCTATCGCGGGATGACGCCGTTTTATGCGTTTCTGCCGCTGGAGCAACTGATCTGCTCCGACGAACCGCGCCGTTATGTTAAGCCCGAAGACCGGCCGCCGTGGCTGCCTACCCGGGACGACCATGCGGCGCGGGGTAGCGATTTTGAATTTTTCCCGGATTATCGGGAACTGTACTCCAACGACTTCTTCGCGGGCGAAAAGCCGCTGCTGGTGTTGCATAATAAATACTGCGTCGAATGGGGCGGACCGCCGGTTAATTTTCTGCCGGCGGAATTGATTGCGGAGACCCTCGCGACACTTTCGGATGAGTTTCGGATTGTCTACTCCCGGCCCGGGATCGCGCCGCCAGGCGAGGATTATTCCGCCGATCATCAGCCTGATCACGATCTGGGTGAGCGGGAGATCCTGGCGGCGTTCCCGGAGGTCGTGATCTTCGAGGACCTCGCTGCGGACATGGCCGGGATCTATGGGTATAACGAGCTCAAGCTGATGCTCTACGCCAGTGCGTACTTTCATATTACGGTGCAGGGCGGTAATGCCCACCTGGCGGCGCTGTTTGGGGGGAGCTTGATGTTGATTTATCATCGCATGGGGCAGGAATTGCGGCATTCCTATCGCACGGGGCACTTTGCGTACGCCGCAGAGCCGGCGCCGTCGTTGCTGATCGCGCGCGACGCCGAACAGTTTTCGGAGGCATTGCCTCTGTTTGGGCGAGCGCGGCTGGTGGACGGGCGGGTGCGGTTGGATCCTGAGGATGCAGCATGGGCTGAGCGGTTTGCTCCGCAGGAAAGTTGAAGGGAGGAGCATCTTTTTTGAAAAAAAGAAGCAAAAAACTTTTGTCTGTTGGAGGACACCGTCCAAGGGTCGGAGCCCCACTAGGTGACAAAGTTTTCTTGCTTCTTTTTGTTCACAAAAAGAAGACTTCTGCCTGCGTCGATTAATTTCGCCTCCACTTAACTCGACGCATCATTGCGGTAGAGTCCAGCCTGCCTGCCGCGTTCTTGCACCAACGCAAGCACCGCGTCGATGGTTGGGGTCGCGACCTCGACGAGGCGGCCCAGTTCCTGGACAGACGTGACCAGCGCATCGATCTCCAGGGATCGGCCTCGTTCGAGATCTTGCAGCATCGACATCTTGTGGCCGGCGACAGTACCGGCTGCGTCCAGGCGCCGCGCAATCATTTGCTCCGGAATGGCGACGCCGAGCGATGCCGCTACCGCCCGGGCTTCGGTCATCATGGAGATGCACAGGGCACGGAGGGCGGGCTCGGCGGTGAGGCGATCGAGGGGCGCGAGAGTGAGGGCGCTGATCGGGTTGAAACATACGTTGCCCCAGAGCTTTAGCCAGATGTGACGGCGTATGGTGTCGCGGATCGGCGCTTCGAAGCCGGCCGAAACCAGGGCATCGCGCAAGGCCAGGATGCGGTCCGAAGTGGAGCCGTCGGGTTCGCCGATGGTGAAGCGCTTGAACAGGCGATGCTCGATCACCCCCGGCGCCACGACTTCGCAGGCGGGATCTACGACACAGCCGATGGCGCGCTCCGGTCCGATCGCCTTCCATTGGGCGGCGCCGGGGTCGACGCTTTCGAGATGATGGCCGTCCAGGGGGCCGCGCTCGTGGTAGAAATACCACCAGGGAATGCCGTTCATCGCGGTTAGGACAGCGGTGCGCGGACCGAGGAGGGGAGCGAACGCGCCGGCGCTGGCGTGGGATTGATGCGCCTTCAGCGCGCAGATTACGACGTCTTGGGGACCAAATGCCGCGGGGTCGTCGCTGGCCGGTAGATCCACGGTTCGCGTCCGGCCTTCTACGATTAGCTTGAGCCCTTGGCTTTGAATGGCTGCGAGGTGCGCACCACGGGCAATCGCACACACTTCGTGGCCCGCCAATGCGAGCTCCGCCGCCATGTAGCCGCCGATCGCGCCGGCACCGAAGACGCAGATCTTCATGGCTCGCTCCTCTGTCGCCCATCCGATGGGACGAGGGGATATTCGATCTGGGAGAGCGAAAATTCCATGGGGTAAAGTTTCAGGAGTCTGAAACGTCTGCCGAGCGTTGGTTGTTATCTTTGCCGGGATGGTTGCGGAGTCGATCTTGGAAGCGGACATCCGGTGGCGCTAAACTGGCTTCATGATACCACTCATCGGACTTCAGGACTTTGTCGATCGTTATCGACGCCTCTTTGTACTGACCGGCGCGGGTTGCAGCACGAACTCGGGCATTCCCGACTACCGCGATGCCGAGGGCAATTGGAAACGCGCGCAGCCGGTGACCTATCAGGCCTTCATGCGCGACCTGGCGACGCGCCGGCGATATTGGGCGCGTAGCATGGTTGGATGGCGGCGTTTCGGCCGCGCCCGGCCGAACGACGCGCATCGCGCGCTCGCCAGGTTGGAGGAGATGGACAGGAGCGAACTGCTGCTGACCCAAAATGTGGATGGGTTGCACCAGGCGGCAGGTAGCACCCGCGTGATCGACCTGCACGGCAAGCTCGATCTGATTCGCTGTATGGAGTGTGAGCGGCGGACGCCACGGGCCGAGTTTCAGTGGGAACTCGAGCGGCTCAATCCGACGTGGGTTGGAATTGACGCGGCTGGTGCGCCGGATGGCGACGCCGATGTTGAAAGCGCTGCGTTCTCGTCGTTCGTCGTGCCGGCTTGCCGGATGTGCGGAGGATTGGTCAAGCCGGATGTCGTGTTTTTCGGGGAGAATGTGCCCCGCGCGCGAGTCGACGCCGCGACGGAGCATCTCGCTCGGGCGGACGCGGTGCTGATCGTGGGGTCTTCGCTGATGGTGTATTCCGGCTTTCGTTTCGTGCAGGCGGCCGCGCGCGCTGGTAAAACCATTGCCGCGATTAATCTTGGGCGCACCCGTGCTGACGCGTTGCTATCGTTCAAGGTGGAGCAATCGTGCGAAGACGCATTGTGCTTTTTGCTGCGAGGACCGGGGGATGGCGAGGTTGATGATAAGGCTGGACGTGATGAGGTGAGGTGGGAAAAATAACAAGTGAAATTAGTAGGCGAGGCGAAGGAAGAAGCATCTTTTTTGAAAAAAAGAAGCAAAAAACTTTTGTCGGATTGGAGTGCGCCGGCCCGCGGGCGCGGACGAATAGTTGGACTTAGCAGAACAATTGGCCACTTAACGTTTAAAAGTTCTTTGCTTCTCTTTTTCCAAAAAAGAAGACCTTCCTCGCTACGTCACTACCGCGACCCTGAGTGCATTGGTGGTGCCCGCCTGTCCGAACGGCACTCCCGCCACGACGACGATTTCCTCGCCGTACTTGGCGAATCCCTCGCGCTGTGCTGTCTTGATTGCCTTTGCTACTGCTTCGGTCATCGAGTGCACATCGGCAATCACCACCGCATGCACGCCCCAGACCAGGGCGAGCCGGCGCGCGGTTTCCTCGGAGGGGGTTAGACATAAAATCGGCGCGTCGGGACGTTGGCGCGCGGCTCTGCGTGCGGTGCTGCCGGAACTGGTGAACGCGCAAATCACCTTGGCGCCGATCGTGTGCGCGACCTGGCGCGCCGCGGCGGCCATGGCGTCCGCGGTTGAAGGAGTGGGCGCGAAACGGTTGCTGTCCATCAGGGCGCGCCAGCCGTCGTCCTGCTCCACCCGGGAGATTATCCGATCCATGATGTTCACCGCCTCGTAGGGGTATTGGCCGGCCGCGGTCTCGGCCGAGAGCATCACCGCGTCGGCACCGTCGAATACCGCGGTCGCTACGTCGGAGGCCTCGGCGCGAGTGGGCGAGGGTGAGTTGATCATGCTCTCCAGCATCTGCGTTGCCACCACCACGGGTAAACCGCGGCTGCGGGCGGCCCGCACTATGCGCTTTTGGGCCAGGGGCACTTCCTCGGGCGGGAGTTCGACGCCGAGATCGCCGCGCGCGACCATCACCGCGTCGGATAATTCGAGGATTGCTTCGAGATTATCCAAAGCCTGCGGCTTTTCGATCTTGGTCATGATCCAGGCGCGGCCGGCTGCGATCTCCCGCGCTTCGGCCACGTCCTCGGCCCGCTGCACGAAGGAAAGGCCTATGTAATCAAGCCCTTGTTCGAGCGCGAAGGCCAGGTCCAGGCGGTCCTTCCGGGTTAGGGCGGGGATCGGCAATACCACGTCGGGCACGTTCACGCCCTTGCGATCCGAGAGCGGGCCGCCGACCATTACCTCGCATTCCAGATGATCCTCGCGCTGCTTCGCCACCCGCAGCCGTAACTTGCCGTCGTCGAGTAATAAAGACGTGCCGATCGTCGCGGCGGCGATGATCTCCGGGTGTGGCAGTTGCACGCGCTTCGCGTCGCCTGGTGTGGGGTTCAGATCGAGGCGAAAGCCTTGGCCGGTCTGTAAATGTACGCGCCCGCCGCCGAATTGGCCGACCCGCAATTTGGGGCCTTGGACGTCGGCGAGGATGCCAATGGGGCGACCCATCTGGGCTTCCAGTTCGCGGATCAGGACGATGCGCGCCGCGTGATCCGCGTGGCTGCCATGACTGAAATTCAAGCGGAATACGTCGGCGCCGGCCTGATGCAGGCGGGATAATACTTCGGCGGTGGAACTTGAAGGCCCGAGAGTGGCGATGATTTTGGTGCGGCGGCGGCGGCGTAAATGCGGGCGGGAGACCATGAATATTCCCAGTCGTTTCGTTTGATGGCGAACCATAGCGGACCCCACCCCGGTTGACCATGCACCCCGCTGCTTGTACCCCTGGCGTTATTGCAGCCCTTGGAGTCCCAGATGGCCCTCGACGATATCGAACCCAAAGCCGCCAAAACCGAAACCGGGGGCATCGCCGCCGATCGCCTGCGGTCGATCATCGAACGCATCGAACGGCTGGAGGAGGAACGCAAGGCGCTGGGGAGCGATATCAAGGATATCTACTCCGAGGCCAAATCCGCTGGGTTCGATGTGAAAATCATCCGGCAACTGATCCGGATTCGGAAGCAAGAGCCGGCCGAGGTGGAAGAGCAGGAGACACTGCTCGATATCTATCGGCGTGCGCTGGGGATGTAGGTTGAAGTGAGTCTTCTTTTTGTGAACAAAAAGAAGCAAAAAAACTTTGCGGGTTAGGGGGTGCGTAGATCGTCGGGTCATGGTTTGGCCCTGTTGAATAAAAGTTTTTTGCTTCTTTTTTCAAAAAAGATGCTTCCTCCTCGGCCCTAAGTGGTTCTGCCGCATAAGCAGGCTTGTCCCATAAGACTGTGACAGACGATCGATTCCGTTCGGTTTATGAGCGAACGAAACGTCGCGCTGACACCGCAATACGACAATTGGGGGGAACAAAGAGTTGAACGACAAGAAATTACTGCTGGGTGTCTCGGCCATCGCGCTCGGCGCGGCGCTGTCGATGCAGGCCCATGCGCAGACCGCCACGACGGCGGTGACGACGAGCACCAGCGCTCCGGCGGCGCAACCCAGCGCTCAGCTCAGTGAGGTCACGGTAACGGCTGAACGGCGTAGGTCCAGCGTCCAGAAGACTGCGCTTTCGATCGCGGTGCGTAATGGTGACGAACTGGCTCGGGAAGGTAGGTACACCACGGCACAGATCCTGGAGGATGTGCCGGGCGTTACCGTCACCGGTCCGCCCGTCGGGGATAATCCGGGCGACTCGATCGTGATCCGTGGCGTGGCGCCCGACGCGGTGCCGATCGGCGACTCTTCGGTTGCTACTACCGCAGTCTATGTCGATGGGGTCAATTCCGGTATCGGCGGCGATTTCGATATTGATCGGGTGGAAGTGCTGCGCGGACCGCAGGGTACGCTGTATGGCCGTAGCGCTACCGGCGGCGTGGTATCCACCTACACGCGCGATCCGGTTTTGAATAAACTCGGCGGATTTGTGAACGTCGAAGTCGGCAGCTATGATCTACGCCATATTACGGCGGCGGTGAATGTGCCGCTGATCAATGACATGCTGGCGCTGCGCGTTGCCGGCAATGAGTATGACCAGAACGGATTTATTTCAAGCCGCGGCGGATCGCAGGAACATACCGAAGCGCGCGCGAAATTGCTGTATCAGCCTACACCGGATCTTTCGGTGTTGGCGGGTTTCGCGATCGATGAAGAGCGCGGCCATACCGGCGGCGAAGAAGAGACACTGGCCGAGGGCGGGCCTAATACATTCGTCTATACGCCCTCGACGATCTATCCGACCAAATCGCAGACCAAACAATACTGGGGACAGTTGAACTGGAATCTTGGCTTCGGCACTCTCACGTATATTCCGACTTACCATAATATTGTTTCGCCTGTCGCATTTTCTGCGTTTGTCAATCCGTTCTTTCAACAGAGCCTCACCAACGCCAATCCGCTCGATCAGATCACTACCCAGGAAGTTAGGCTGGCTTCCGATGAGGGCTCGCCGGTGACCTGGATCGGGGGCGCTTATTACTATAACCGGCTGTACAAGTTTGCCGGAACTACCACCTGGGAACCGCAAAATGCCCTGGTTTATTCACAGAGCATCGACAAATCTACCACTAATGTGGGCACCTTTGGTGAAGTCACCTATCCGTTCCTGGATACGTTCAAGGCGACAGGCGGACTGCGTTGGGATTATACGCGCATCCGATCCGATCTCGACTATGTCAATAACGATAATACCGGATGCGACGCAGCCCAAGGTGGCCCCTTTTGCGGCAATCCCAATGCATCCAGCTTCGGCGTGCCGCCGGATCTGATCTCTTACACCGTCAGCGGGCCGGCCGGCGTCAGAACCGAATATAACGTGACTTATAAGGCGCGCCTGGAAGATGACTTCACGCCGGACAATTTGGCCTACGCGATGGTCTCGACCGGATTCTTGCCCGGCGATATCTCGGTCAGCGTCAATGGTACCCCGCTTGCGGCGGTTGCTTTCAATTATAAACCGGAGGAACTGACCTCGTACGAAGTTGGTGGTAAGAACCGATTCCTGGATAACAGCGTGCAGGTCAATGGCGATTTCTATTATTATGACTATTCTTCGTATCAACAGTTTGTGAATACTTCGCACTCGCCGGCACCGCAAATCAGCGTGATCGGTTCCCCGGCCAGAATGTGGGGCGCGGAACTCGAAACCTTGTGGCGCATTACTCCCAATGATCGTCTCGGCGCCTCGCTGGGATATGTGGATGCGTGGTATACCGATAAGCCTGCCAATTTTGCGCCGTTTGTGTCGCAAACTACCATCCCCGGCATCGTCCCCTTTACGGTGCAAGGGAATTTCGATCATACGATACCTCTGCCGGATGGTTCGTCGGTGCTTCTGCACGCCGATGCGCGATATGCGTCGAGCTATGACGAAGGCGCGGTGGCGGTCGACCAAATCGCGTACGGTGCCGAACCGTACGTGCGCCAAGGGCCGACCGTGATTGGCGATCTTTCTGTCGGGTGGAATTCCGCGGGCAGCAAGTATTCCGTCACCGGATATGTGAACAACGTGGCCGATACGATCTATAAGACCGGCACATTCATTTCGTCCGCCGGTCCCTCTCCTCCCAATGGGGCCATTCAGGTCGCTACGAGCACTTCTCCTAGTAACCCGCGCGTATTCGGTGTCGTGCTGCATGCCGCCTATTGAACTTGTGCATTCCCCGGATGCGTGCGAGCGTGTCCGGGATCCGCGAGGAGACGTCTAAAATGAGGGCACAATGTCACAAAAATATTTTATGAGAAGTACGGCAGCGCTGCTGCTATTGGCTTGCGCCGCCGGCGGGGGTGGAATTGCCCGGGCGCAATCGGCTAACGGTTACCCCGGACCGCAAGGCGATACGTTGAAGTCGCTTGAGCAATTGCCCGATTGGTCGGGCACCTTCGCACTTGATGTTGCTGGGCATCAGGGCTCGGGTTATGCGGATGAACCCAATACACCGCAGGGTAAGGCGGTGCCGCTGACACCCAAATATGAGTATCTTCGCGCGCACGCGAATATGGCGTTGCAGCCGGCCCTGGCGAGCTGTCTTCCCGCCGGTGTGCCGGGGGTGATGCTGCATACGATCTTGATGGAGTTTCTGCTTACTCCCGGTCGGGTCACCATGGTGTTTGAGGATGGCGAAGTGCGCCGGATTTATACCAACCTCGCTCATCATCCGGATTTGGAAGCATTCGACCAAAGCTATGAAGGAAGCTCGATCGGTCATTGGGAGGGGAACACCCTCGTAGTCGATACCGTGAGCTTCCCCAAGGGTGCGCTGTTTCAAAACGATCCGCTCACCACCACGATCAATAGCCATTACGTCGAACGGATATTCCTGCGTGACCATGATCATATGGAAATTGACGCTACACTCACCGATCCCGCGATCTTCACCCGACCCTATATCACCAAACTTACCTACACCCGCCGCCCTGATGACATGGTCGAGCCCGAGTGCGCGGCAACTTCGCGCGACATCAACGGGACCATCGATCTGACACCGCCCCCGGAGTGAACATGATGCACAACATGAAGAAAATCGCGACCTCGGTTGCAGCCCTGATGTTCTCGACCGCTCCGGCCTGGGCGCATCATTCGGGCGCCATGTTCGACATGATCCATTGCAAAACTATCAGCGGAACGGTGCGAGTGCTGCAGTGGAGCTATCCACATAATTGGCTGTGGGTCGATCAATCGCTCTCGAACGGCACCGAGGCGGTTTGGGGATTTGAATTCATGTCGCCGACACAGGCTGAGGATATCGATCCGCTGTGGTCGCGAGATGTGATGAAGAAGGGCGATAAAGTTACGGTTAAATTCGGTCCGCTGCGCGATGGGCGGAACGGTGGGGCTTTGGCTTGGGTGCTGATACCGTCAGGCCATACACTGCACGCCTCGCCGGGGCTGTGTATGCCGCCGCCGGGCGGTGCGCCACCGTAAGGGAAGAAAGCATCTTTTTTGAAAACAAGAAGCAAAAAACTTTTGTCAACTGGAGCACACCGACGCCAGCCGGCGCGCTCCAAGTTGCAAAGTTTTTTTGCTTCTTTTTGTTCACAAAAAGAAGAGGTAGTGGGTCCGTTTGAAGCCTGTACGGTACAGACTTCAAACGGACCCACTACCAAAGAAGATACTTTCTTGCCTTATCTCTTATAATCTCAAAGGGTATGTATCAGCCCCGCCGGTGGATCGTCCACATATGTACCTCCGGCACCGTCGGTCGATAGGTGGAAATCGGCCGTGAC
>Ga0302314_10018773_pt1 | contig 11517 bp, 10 predicted proteins | sample III_Palsa_N2_3_FD_200533 | JGI IMG/M metagenome (GOLD analysis project Ga0302314, IMG submission 200533) | Peat permafrost microbial communities from Stordalen Mire near Abisko, Sweden - III_Palsa_N2_3 | ecosystem: Environmental > Terrestrial > Soil > Palsa > Peat permafrost | place: Sweden... | reverse complement strand
TCGGTCGTCTGGGATGAGGCGGAAAACCGCCTGCACGCCCAGAAGGGCATCCTCGCCTGGTGTCTCGCCTGATGAGCATGGACGATCTGATCCTGCCGTTCCAGATCGAGGCGACCGCGCTCAGGGGTCGCCTCGTTCGCTTCAACAGCGCCGTCGACAAGATCATCAGCCAGCATGGCTATCCCGACGCGGTCGCGAGCCTGCTCAGCGAGGCGGTGACGCTCGCGGGCCTGCTGGCCGGTGCCTTGAAATACGATGGCGTGTTCACGCTGCAGACCAAGGGCGACGGCGCGGTCCGGCTGATCGTGGCCGACGTGACCTCCGCCGGCGCCGTGCGCGGCTATGCCCAGTACGATGCCGAGATGCTGGCGACAGCACCCACCGACGGGCCGCCGGTGCCGCGCCTGCTGGGGACGGGCTATCTCGCCTTCACCGTCGACATGGGCGAGAACGCCGACCGCTACCAGGGCATCGTGGCGCTGGAAGGCGGCACGCTCGCCGAATGCGCGGCCCATTATTTCGCCCAGTCCGAACAGATCGCGACCGGCATCAAGCTGGCGGTGACGCGGGGCACCCCCGGCGCCGATGGCAAGCCCGGCCCCTGGCGCGCCGGCGGCATCATGCTGCAGCGCCTGCCGACCGAAGGCGGCGAGGCGGAGCATGAAGACCGCCCCGAAGAGACCCAGGACGAGGGCTGGAACCGTGCGCTGAGCTTCCTCGGCAGCTGCAGCTCGGCCGAACTGACCGACCCGGCGCTGCCGGCCGAGGACCTGCTCTATCGGCTGTTCCACGAGGATGGCGTGCGCGCCTGGCCGGCCCAGCGGCTGCAGGCGCTCTGCCGCTGCTCGCGCGAACGCATCAGCCGCGTGCTGCGCTCGCTGCCGCGCGACGAACTGATCGGGCTCGAGGTCGACGGCAAGGTCTCGGTCAATTGCGAGTTCTGCTCGACCGACTATGATTTCACGCCGGCCCAGATCGAGGCTTTGTTCGACGAGGCGTGACGCCGTCCGTCGATCCCTGACGAAAACGGCCGCCGCCGGCATCAAGCTGGCGTGCGGCCGTTTTCAATTGCGTCGGTCAACTTCGGCGTGTTCTTCACGGTACGCAAGTTGGCGCAAAGCCTCACCTATACCTTATAGTAATTCTTCGATGTTTTCGCGTTATCACAAAATATTACAATTGTATTGACGGACTCATCCGATAATTTTACCTTTAAATCAATAAGCAGATAAAGAATTTAGAAAAAATCTTATAACGGGAGCAAGCAGATGGAAGACGACGGCGAGCACGCCGAGCGACCGAGCCTCCGTGAACTCGAAGCGTTGCATGCAGTCGTCACGTTCACGAAGATGACGGCGGCGGCAAAGTCTCTGGGTATTTCCCAGCCCGCGGTTTCCCGTTCGATCGCTTCGCTGGAAGCGCGGCTGGGCAAGACCCTGTTCACTCGGGTCGGGGGGCAGCTGATCCCCACCGCGGAAGCCGTCGTGCTCGATCGGGAAGCCAGCCAGATCATCGACGCGTTCGATCGCCTGACCCGCGGGCGCAGCGAAACGGTCCGACGACGACGCATCAAGATCATCGCGCCTGCGACCATCGCGCATCATTACCTGGCCCATGTCCTGCCGAGGTTCATCGAGCGGGAGCCGGATTTCCAGGCCTATGTCGAAATCGGCACCTCGTCCGACGTCGAGCGGGCGGTCACCAACCGCGATGCCGACCTGGGCGTGCTCGACGAGCCGACCCCGCATCCGGGCATGCGGATCGAGATCATCAAGCGCACCGTCGCCCATGTGCTGCTGCCCTTTGGCCACCCGCTGACCGATCGCCCGTTTCTGGATGTCGCCTCGCTCGAAGGTGAACGCATCGTGGCGCTGCCGCATCGCTTCCAGGTCCGCACGCTGATCGATCGCGCGTTTCACGAGGCGGGGATCGAGCCCAACATCGTGATGGAGGCCGCGACCTCGGCCTTTGCCGCCCAGATGGTGGGCGAGGGCGTCGGCATCAGCATCCTCAACCCGTTCCCGGTGATGATCGAGCCGCCGGGCGGCCTGATTTCGCGCGAATTCCGCCCGACCATCGCCTTCAACACCGCCGTTATCACCTCCGTCGCGATGTCGCCGTCCGCCACCGTCCGGCGGCTGATCGTGGCGCTGCGTGACGGTCTCGACCCGAATTTTTCGACGGAGGAGTCGCTGTGAACGACGATCTTTACGCCCGTGTCCTCGCCGATCTGATCGCGATCGACACGACCAGCAACCGCTCGAACTTGGCCTTTATCGACCATGTCGAGGAATTCCTCAGCGGGGTCGATTGCCGGATGGAGCGCATTCCGGGCGAGACGCCGGACAAGTCGAACCTGTGGATCTCGATCGGCCCCGAGGACAAGCCCGGCTATGTACTGTCCGGCCATTCCGACACGGTCTCGGTCGAGGGGCAGGATTGGACGAGCAGCCCCTATCGGCTGCGCAGCGCGAGCGGCCGGCTCTATGGCCGCGGCACGTCCGATATGAAGGGTTTCCTGGCGGTCTGCCTCGCCCATGTCCGCGAGATGGCTTCGGCGCCGCTGACCCGGCCGATCCATCTGGCGATTTCCTGCGACGAGGAGATCGGCTGCCGCGGCGTGCCGGCGCTGCTGGCCCGGGTGATGGCGCGGCCGAACCCGCCGCTCGGCTGTTTCGTGGGCGAGCCCACCAACATGAACGTGGTGACCGGCCACAAGGGTAAGCGCGCCTATAAAGCGACCGTTTCCGGCTCCTGGGGTCATTCCTCGGTGGCACCCCGCCATGTCAACGCGGTCGAATGGGCCGCCCGGCTGGTGGACGAGATCCGCAAGCTCGGCTGCCGCATCGCGACGCAATGGCCGCAGGACCCGCGCTACGATATCCCGCATTCGACCTTGCTGAGCTCGACCATCCAGGGCGGCACCGCGGTCAATATCGTGCCGGGCAGCTGCACGCTCGAATGGGAGATCCGCATGATCCCGGCCGACGAGGATGCGCGCGTGCCCGAGATGATCATGGAATTCGCCCGCGACAAGCTGGTGCCGCTGATGCGGGCGAAGCGGGACGATGCCGGTATCCAGTTCGACCAGACCATCGCCTATCCGGGGCTCGACATGGCGGACGAGCACCCGCTGGTGCAGCTGGCCTCACGCCTCAGCGGCAAGAACGAGCTGCGCCGCGTCGCCTACGGCACCGAGGCCGGGCTGTTCGACAAATCCGGCATCCCGGCCGTGGTGATCGGACCGGGCTCGATCGAACAGGCGCACAAGGCCGACGAATATATCGAGATGTCGGAGCTGGCGGCATGCGGACGCTTCGTCTCCGGACTGATCGCCGACTCATGTCGGTGAAATAGATCAGAGCGAAGCCCCAGTCATCGGGCCTCGCTCCAAGTCAAAAAAGCAGGGGGTTACTGGTGAGCGCTATTTCAGAAATGGCGGCAGCGAAGCCGCGCCTATCTGTCGGCCGCGCCGTGGCGGCCGCGACCGTCGGCAACATGCTCGAATGGTACGACTTCACGATCTACGCCGCCTTCGCGGTACCGATCTCGAAGGCGTTCTTTCCGGCCGACAGCGAGGTCGTGTCGCTGCTGTTGAGTTTCGTCACCTTCGGCCTGGGCTTCGTCGCCCGGCCGTTCGGTGCGGCGTTTCTCGGCGGATATGCCGACCGCAAGGGCCGGCGCAACGCGCTCAGCCTGACCATCCTGCTGATGGCGCTCGGCACGGCCATCATCGCGCTCTGTCCCGGCTATGACCGGATCGGGCTCGCGGCACCGATCGTGATCATCGTGGCGCGGCTGATCCAGGGCTTCTCGGCCGGCGGCGAGATCGGCGGGGCTGTCTCGACCCTGGTCGAACACGCGCCGCCCGAGCGCCGCGGCCTTTACGGCTCGTTCCAGCAACTGTCCCAGGGCGGGTCGACCATGCTGTCGGGCCTGGTCGCCATCATCATCTCGCTGGCGCTGTCGCCGGCCGAGATCGGGGCCTGGGGCTGGCGGCTCGCCTTCGGTGTCGGCCTGCTGATTGCGCCGGTCGGCCTCTATATCCGCCGCGAGCTGCAGGACGCGCCCGTGTTCACCCAGACCGCGGCCGAGCACAAGGCGGAACTGCCGATCCGCGTGATCCTGCGCCACCATTGGCGCGCCGTCCTGACCGGCATGCTGGTCGTCATGCTCTGGACCGTCGCGCAGTACATCGCGAATTACTTCCCCACATTTGCGGTGCGGGAACTCAAGGTCCCGCTCTCGACCTCGTATCTGGGTCCTCTGGTCGTCGGTGCGGTGTTGCTGTTCTGTCCGATCGTGGGCGTGCTGGCCGACCGGTTCCGGCGCAAGAACGTGATGATCGCCGGCGCGCTGGGCCTGCTGATCGTGGCGTACCCGGCCTTCTCCTACCTGATCGCCTCGCCGACGCCAGAGCATCTGGTCGTCACCCAGATCATCGTCGCGACTTTCATGCTGATCTACACGGCCCCGGCCTCCGCCGTGCTGGCCGAGCTGTTCCCGACATCGGTCCGGGCGACCGGCATCTCCATCACCTACAGCCTCGGAGTCGCGATCTTCGGCGGCTTCACGCCGGCGATCATCACCGCGCTGATCAGCTGGACCGGGGCGCCCGTCGCCGTCGCCTATTACCTGATGGGGGCCGCCCTCGTCAGCCTGGTCACCGTCTTCACGCTGACCGATCACACCGGAGAGGTACTGTCATGAATGTTATATCGCGTCGGGGCTTCTGCGCCGGGATGTCGGCCGCCGCCCTGTCCTCGCTTGCCTGGAACGTCAAGCCGGCCCGGGCCGACGAATTCAAGGTGACATTCTACAACACCTTCGCGCCCCTGAGCTTCGAGACCGATGCCCACGAGATGACCGGCATCCTGCCCGACATGGTGATGGAGATTCTGGGCAAGCGCGTCGGTCTGCCGGTCAGCCTGCAGGGCCTGCCCTGGGCCCGTGCCCAGGCGCTGGTCCAGGACGGCAGCGCCGATGCGTTCTGCACCAACCCGACGCCGGGACGGCTCGACTATGCTTTGTTCACCACCCGCGCGCCGATCGAGACCAAGACCGAACTGTTCTACGCGCTGGACAACCCGCGCCGGGCCGAGATCGAGGCGATCAAGACCGTCGATCAGCTGAAGGACTTCCGCCAGGGCGACTATATCGGCAACGGCTTTGCCGAGGCGACGTTCAAGGGCCTCACCATCGACTACACGCCGACGCTCGACAGCGTGTTCAAGAAGATCGCGGCCGGCCGGCTCGACCTGTTCGTCGGCAATGATCTGGTGGCCAAAAGCGTGCTGAAGCAGGCGGCGCTGGGCGACAAGATCCACAGCTTCCCGGTCGATATCGGCCAGCCGTCGCGCTTCCACATCGGCATCCGCAAAGGCCTGGCCGAGGCACCCGCGCTGATCGCCAAGGCCGATGCCGCGATCGCGGCGGCCCAGGCCGACGGCACGCTCGCCCGCATCGTCGCCAAATACACCGTCTGAACTGCACCCGAGCCCTCGGAGACTATGATGGTAGAGCAAGCAGTTTCACGGTCGATCGTCGCCCGCAGTCTGATGTTCCGGGTGCTGTTGCCGATCGGGGCGTTGCTGGTGGTGATGGTTGCGGGCTCCGTGACCGGGGTCGCCCTCAAGGACAGCGCGACCGCGCGTGAGGCCTTGAGCGCCAAGACCAAGCTGATCGCCGACATCGCCGGGCGCGGGACGGCGGATGCGATCTGGAACCTGGATGCCCAACTGGCCAAGGCGTCGCTGGCGGCGCTCGCGGTCGATCCGGACTATGTCGGCAGCACGCTCAGCGACGATCATGGCGCCGCCTTCGCCAACGACGGTGCCAAACAGGCGGGATCCGGCGCGCTGATCGTGGAGAAGGTGCCGGTGGTGCGGATCGACCAGGGCAAGCAGACCGTGGTTGGCGCGCTGGAGCTGCGCATGTCGACCGCGCGCGCCGATGCGGCGATCGCTCGGGCCGCCTGGGTGCTGGCGCTGGTTGGCGGCGTGGCGCTGATCGTGGTCTGTGGATTGTTGCTGTGGATCCTGAAGCGGGCGACCCGGCCGATCGAGGCCTTGACCGAAACCATGGCCAAGCTCTCGTCCGGCGATCTCGGCGTCGATATCCCGGCGCTCGATCGTGCCGACGAGGTCGGGCGCATGGCCCATGCCGTCGCCGTGTTCAAGCGCAACGCCATCGAGGTCGAGCGGTTGAATGCCGAGCAGGCGACGATGGAGGCGCGCTCCGAACGCGAGCGGGTCGAGTTGCTCGACCGGATGGCGAGCGAGTTCGAGCAGACCGTCTCGGGCGTGCTGGTCAAGGTCACCCAATCCTGCGCCCGGATGGGCGAGCGCGCCCAGACCATGGCCGGCAAGATGAGCGCCGCCGAAGACAGCACCCATACGGTGATGCGGGCGACCAACACCACGTCCGACAATGTCCAGACCGTGGCGGCGGCGGCCGAGGAACTGTCGGCCTCGATCACCGAGATCGCCAACCGGGTCAACGACAGCGCCGCCATCGCCGCCGACACGTCGGATGCGGCCGGTCTCACGTCGGGCACGATCGCGGAACTGTCGATGCAGGCGCAGAAGATCGGCAGCATCATCAGCCTGATCCATCAGATCGCCAGCCAGACCAATCTGCTGGCGCTCAATGCCACGATCGAGGCGGCACGGGCCGGCGAAGCGGGCAAAGGCTTCGCCGTGGTGGCATCCGAGGTCAAAAGCCTCGCCAACCAAACCGCGCGCGCGACCGACGAGATCTCCGACAATATCCAGGCGATCCAGGCCGCGACGGCGCGGGCCGTGGGCGAGATCAAGATGATTGCCGAGGTCGCCAACCGCTCGCGCGAGATCGCGACCGGCATCGCCGGTGCGGTCGAGGAACAGAGCACGGCGACGCGCGAGATCTCGTCGAGCGTGTCGCGGGCGGCTACGGGTACGCAGATCGTGGCTGAGAACATCACGACGGTCGACGACAACATCACCGACGCCAGCGGCGCCGCGCGCGAGCTGCTGGCGGCCAGCCACGAACTCAACGACGAGTTCCAGACGCTGGAGACCCAGGTGCAGCGGTTCGTCGCGACCGTGCGGGGGCGGCGCTAGGAATAAAGACCGAGGTGGGCGGTCCGCTATCGGACCCGCAAAGGCGAAAGCAGAGGCTCGTGTTGAGCTTGCGATCCGAGCCACCGCGCGCTATCACACCCAGGTCGGGACTCGCAGGCTCCCGGCCTGTCCAAGACGGCATCCGTCCAAGCTCTGCTCAACCCTCGAAGCCGGAGGTGCGAGCACATGGATATTCCGTCGATCTCCTCAGACTCATTTTATTCGACGTTGGGCGCGACATCGGCGCCTCTGCTGATCGCTGCCCGCCGGGACGCGGCGTCAGAAGCTGACCAGACGATGGTCGTCGGTACCGTCCTTGACGCCTTGTCTACCTGGTGCCGGAGCCTCCAGGCCGAGACCCATAACGGGAAGCAACCTGCATGAGCGGCCTTGTCGAGCTATCGGCCGACCGGAACGTCCCGCCAGATCACGGGCATGGCATCCCGCTCCATGAGGCGGTCTGGGCTTGGGCGCGCATCGCCTCGCTCAGCTTTGGCGGCCCGGCGGGCCAGATCGCGGTCATGCACCGGATTCTGGTCGAGGAGAAGAAATGGATCGGGGAGACCCGGTTCCTGCATGCATTGAACTACTGCATGCTGCTGCCCGGTCCGGAGGCGCAGCAACTCGCAACCTACATTGGCTGGCTATTGCACAGGGTGCGCGGGGGCTTGATTGCCGGAGGCCTGTTCGTGCTGCCCGGCTACATCGCGCTGATGATCCTGAGCTGGCTGTATGCCGGCTATGGCGACTTGGGTGTCGTCCAAGGATTGTTCTTCGGCCTAAAGGCGGCCGTTTTGGCGGTCGTGCTCGAAGCGGTGATCAAGGTCGGCAAGCGCGCGCTGCGCAACGGCACCATGTTCGGCCTGGCCGGATTGGCCTTTGTCGCGATCTTCTTTTTCGGCGTGCCGTTCCCGCTGATCGTCATCATGGCCGGTCTGATCGGATTCGTCGGCAATGCAGCGGGCATCGAAGCCTTCCGTCCTGGCACCAAGGGCGGCAAAGCCGCCGCCAACGATGACGGCACGGCCGCAATCGACCAGGCGTTCGCGCGGGAGATCCCGGAGCATGTGCGGCCTTCGACCTCGCGAGCGCTCTGGACCGCCGCCGTTTGCCTCGTCCTTTGGCTCGGTCCCTTGGTCGTGTTGCTGGCGACGGCAGGTCCGAACGATGTCTTCACCGACATCGCCGTATTTTTTTCCAAGATGGCCGTGGTGACATTCGGCGGCGCCTACGCGGTGCTGGCCTATGTCGCTCAGGAGGCAGTCGAGCACTACGGCTGGCTCCAGCCGGGCGAGATGTTATCAGGGCTGGGCATGGCCGAGACCACGCCCGGTCCGCTGGTCATGGTGCTTCAGTTCGTCGGCTTCATGGCGGCATTTCGGCATGCGGGCGCATTGCCGCCGATGCTGGCCGGTGTCCTCGGTGGCACGCTCGCGACTTGGACGACCTTTGCGCCGTGTTTCCTCTGGATCTTCGTCGGTGGCCCTTACATCGAAGCGCTGCGAGGTAACAAAGCCCTGTCGGCGGCGCTGTCGACCATCACCGCCGCCATCGTCGGCGTCATCCTGAATCTCGCGGTCTGGTTCGCCCTCCATACCCTGTTCGGTCGCGTCGATGTGGCCCATCCCGGCCTCGGGCTTAGGCTCCAGGCGCCGGACCTCAGTACGATCAGCATCGGCACTTTGGTTCTCGCCGTCGGCGCGACGCTCGCGCTGTTCCGCTTCAAGGTCGGGATGATTGCGACCTTGGCGGCCTGTTCCGCTTTGGGCGTCGCCGGATATTTCGTCGGGCTCGCCCACTAATTCCGTTCCCAGCGACACCCCAACAAAGTGGTCCTGATATCGGGTGGCCTCGATCACCTCACATCACGGGCCAGGCCAACCTGCTGATCTTGAACGCCACGATCGAAGATCGCCATCGCCGGGCCGGACCGGGCGGCCTAGGGGGCTTGGCGTGCCGCCATTGCGAAAGCAGCATGGGGCCGGCTTGAACGGCCCGGCGCGGCGTGCCAGTCTCCGGATAGAGCTTCCTCCGATCGCAGGCCCGTTTGTCGCCATCATGACCATCCGTCTCCGCTCGCTTCTCGCCCTGGCCCTGGTCGCATCCGTCGCCGCTTGTGCCGATCCGCCGGCGCCGCCGCCCAAATTCGCCGACATCCATTTCCTGGCGCTGCCGCCGTTCCGGCTGAACGTCAGCCAGATCCAGATCGACACGAAGTTCCAGCCGACGTTCCAAGAGCCGAATGTCGAGCATGAATTCCCGGTGCCGCCGCAGCGCGCGATGGAAAACTGGGCGCATGACCGGTTGCAGGCCGTGGGGCTCACGACCGGCTTCGTCGCGCGCTATACCATCATCGATGCGAGCGTGCGCGAATCGATCCTGCCCAAAAAGGATGGGCTGAAGGCCGTGTTCACCACCCAGCAGGCCGAGCGCTATGACGGCCATGTCTCGGTCATGCTGCAGATCATCGATCCGCAGGGTGTCGCCGAGCGGACCGCGACCGCCGAGGCCTCGTCGAGCCGCAGCGTGCCCGAAGGCATCACGCTCAACGACCGCGACAAGATCTGGTACGAGCTGACGCGTGATCTGATGGCCGACCTGGACCGGCAGATCCAGCGCCAGGTCGACGCGACCTTCGCGCCGTTCCGCCTCTGACGGGCGTGTGAGAAATGAGGGCTAGACCGATCCTGCTGCTGGCTGTCCTGGCAGGGCTGGCCGGTTGCATGGCGCCGCCGGTGTCGTCCAGCACCGCCCCGCGCTTCGGCGAGGTCAAGGCGCGCTTCGTCTCCGGCCAGGATGTCGACGTGATCGAGGTGCGCGCGCTGGAGACCAGCGCCATCCGGTCGGCGACCCTGGTGTTGGCCGACGGCACGCGGGTGCCGGCCGAACAGATCGACGCCGATGCCTCGCCCACCTTGCCGGACCTGTTCGCGCCGGCGGTCGGCCGGGCGTCGTCCAGCACGACGCTGGTCGGTCAGATCGCCTCGGTCGCGCTCGTGCGGCTGTCCGACGCGCAGGCCTATCGCCTGGGCTGGAAGGATGCCGCGATCGAGGTCGTGCTCGGCGACGGTGCCGGCCGCATTACCGAGCGCCTGGCGGCGCCGCCGCCGCCATAAACCGGCAACGATCGCGTGAGACGATCGGGCCGGCCTTCACCAAAACATTGGTAAACCACCGCGCGGCGGGTCGCCCGCCGCGCCCGCGTGAAAGCGCGAAGACAGGAGCAGCAGATGGCCGAGAAACTGACGAGCACCGAGCGTGTCCGGTTCTTCCGGATCGATGACGAGGCCAAGAGCGCGCTGCGCGCGTTCAAGCCGATCGTCGACAAGGCTTTGCCGGACCTGTTGAAGGGCTTCTACGACCATCTGCGCCGTTGGCCGTCTGTCGCCCAGATGTTCAAGAACGAGGCTGCTTTCACCCACGCCCGCACCGCCCAGGCCGAACATTGGCGCCGGCTGCTGCAGGCCAATTTCGACCAGGCCTATCTGGATTCGGTCCATAAGATCGGCAAGACCCACGCCGACCTGGGCGTCGATCCGAGCGTCTATGTCGGCGGCTATGCCTATGTGCTGAGCGAACTCAATCGCCTGGCGTTGGCCGACGCCGGCACCGGCTGGGGCTCCAAGCCGAAGCTGGCCAAGCTGCCCACGCTGCTGGGCGCCCTTTCCAAGGCGGTGCTGCTGGATATCGACCTGTCGGTCGAGGTCTATCATGGCGCGATCGAGGCGCGGGCCGCCGCGCATGTCGAGCACCGGGCCGGCGCCTTCCAGGGTTCGGTCGGCGGCGTCGTCAGCGGCCTCGCACGCGCCGCCGGCGATCTGCAATCGAGCGCCAAGCAGATGGCGTCGGCGGCCGAACGCTCGAACCAGCGCGCCATGAGCGTGTCGCGGGCGTCGGATCAGGCGACCGACAATGTCAACACAGTCGCGGCCGCGGCCGAGGAACTGTCGGCCTCGATCAGCGAGATCGCGCGCCAGGTCGGCAAGTCGAGCCAGATCGCCGGCGCCGCCGTGCGCCAGGCGGGTGAGACCACCACCACCATGCGCTCGCTGGCCCAGGCCGCCGACCGCATCGGCGAGGTCGTGCGCCTGATCAACGACATCGCCAGCCAGACCAATCTCTTGGCCTTGAACGCGACGATCGAGGCCGCGCGCGCCGGCGAGGCGGGCAAGGGCTTCGCCGTCGTGGCGTCCGAGGTCAAGAGCCTGGCCAATCAGACCGCCAGCGCCACCGAGGACATCAAGCAGCAGGTAACGGAGATCCAGAACGTCGCGGCCCAGGCGGTCGACGCCATCACCTCGATCGATACCACCATCCGCGAGATCGACGCGATCGGCGCCGCCATCGCCGCCTCGGTCGAGCAGCAGGGTGCCGCCACCAACGAGATCGCCCGCAACGTCCAGCAGGCCGCGACCGG
>Ga0302314_10018772_pt1 | contig 11517 bp, 9 predicted proteins | sample III_Palsa_N2_3_FD_200533 | JGI IMG/M metagenome (GOLD analysis project Ga0302314, IMG submission 200533) | Peat permafrost microbial communities from Stordalen Mire near Abisko, Sweden - III_Palsa_N2_3 | ecosystem: Environmental > Terrestrial > Soil > Palsa > Peat permafrost | place: Sweden... | reverse complement strand
TCAGCTTCTACACCCTCGTAGACGCCGGCTCCGCCAACGATCCGCAGGGTCAGTCCGGCCTCGCTCACATGTTTGAGCACATCGCCTTCAAGGGCACCAACACCATCGGCACCACCAACTACCCTGCTGAAAAGCTCGCACTCGCCAAGGTCGAAACCGCTTACGCTGCCTACGACTCTCTCTATCGCACCTCCGTCAGCGACGGCACCGTACCGCAAAACCAAGCCAAGCTCGACACACTCCACAAAGCCTTTGAAGACGCCGTAGAAGCCGCGCAGAAATTCGTCATCCCCAACCAGTTCTCTGAAATCGCCGAAGAAAACGGTGCCGTCGATCTCAACGCCTCCACCGCGGAAGACTCCACGCAGTACTTCTGGTCCATGCCCTCCAACCGCCTTGAACTCTGGGCCTACCTCGAGTCCAGCCGCATCGGCCACCCCGTCGCCCGCGAGTTCTACAAAGAGCGCGACGTCGTCAACGAAGAGCGCCGCATGCGCATCGACTCCTCGCCACAAAGCCGCTTGGTCGAAGAGTTCCTCGCGGCTTCCTACATGGCCCACCCCTACGGTCGCCCCGGCGTCGGCTGGGAGTCGGACATAACCCAGGTCACCGCGACTCAGGCCTCTGCCTTCCACGCCAAGTACTACGTGCCTTCCAACATCGTCGTCGCCGTAGTCGGCGACATCGACGCCAAGACCGCACTCCCCATCCTCGAAAAATACTTCGGCGCCATCCCCTCCGGTCCTAAGCCCGAACCCATGACCACCGTCGAGCCTCCACAAAAAGCCGAGCGCTCCGTTACCCTCCACGAAGAGACCCAGCCCATCTACATCGAGGGCTACCACCGCCCCGACTACCGCTCGCCTGACGACGCCACCTACGACGCCATCACCGACATCTTCTCCAACGGCCGCACCTCACGCCTCTACCGCTCCCTCGTCCGCGACCAGAAGATCGCCCAGGTAGCAGAAGGCTTCTCCGGCTTCCCCGGCGTCAAGTACCCCGGTCTCTTCGCCTTCTACGCTCTCCCCATCCGCGGCCACTCCAACGACGAACTCCGCACCGCCATCCACAAGGAACTCGAAACATTGAAAACCACCGACGTCACCGACGCCGAACTCGAACGCTTCAAAACCCGCGCCCGCGCCGACCTGCTTCGCGGTCTCGCCGACAACGACGGCCTCGCCTCGCAGCTCGCCGAGTACCAAACTCGCTTCGGCGACTGGCGCGAACTCTTCCGCAACCTCCAGCAGATCGACGCCGTCACCAAGGCCGACATCCGCCGCGTAGCCAACACCACCTTCCTCGAAAGCAACCGCACCAGCGCCCGCATTGACTTCCAACCCTCCGCCCCACCAGAGGCCACCGCCCCACCCGCCTCCGCCAGCAAAGGAGGTGCCCAATGAACTTCATTACTCCTCTGCGTCCTTTGCGCTCTTCCTTCGCGACCTTTGCGTTCGCCGTTGCTCTCCTACCTCTCGCCACGCCTCTCTACGCGCAAACCGCTAAACCCACGCCCCAACCCTGGCAATCCATCCCCATCCCTCCCCTCCACGAGTTCAAACCCGTTGAGCCCACCATCGTCACCCTGCCAAACGGCGTCAAAATCTTCCTCGAAGAAGACCACGAACTCCCCTTCATCACCGGCTTCATCCGCATCCGTGGCGGCAGCCGTGACGAACCCGCCGACAAGGTAGGCCTCGTCTCGCTCTACGGCGCCACCTGGCGCACCAGCGGCACCACCACCAACCCCGGCGACGCCCTCGACGACCAACTCGCCGCCAAGGCAGCCACCATCGAAACCGGCGGCGGTCAGGCCTCCAGCTTCATCAGTTGGTCCAGCTTCACCAAAGACTTCGACAGCGTCTTCGCCACCAGCATCGACCTGCTCGAACACCCAGCCTTCAACGAATCCAAACTCAATCTCGCCAAGCGCAGCACAGAGTCCAGCATCCTTCGCCGCAACGACGACGCCTCAGGAATCGTCCGCCGTGAAGCCATCCAGATCGCCTACGGCAAAACCAACCCCTACGGTCGTGAGTCCGAGCTCTCCACCGTCTCCGCCGTCACGCTCGACGATCTCAAGGCCTGGCACGAAAAAACCTTCAATGGTGCCAATCTCATCGTCGGTGTCATCGGCGACTTCGACGCCAAGCAGATGGAAGCCAAGCTCCGCGCCGCCTTCGAACCCATCCCGAAGGGCACGCAGCTCGCCTCCGCCAACGTCGACTTCACCGACCCCACCCCCGGCATTTACTTCGCCAACAAGTCGGACGTCGATCAATCCAACGTCTACATGGTCGGCCTCGGCACCGAGCAGCGCAACCCCGACTTCTACGCCCTCAGCGTCATGAACGAAGTCTTCTCCGGCGGCTTCGGCTCCCGCGTCGTACAGAACGTCCGCACCAAGCTGGGCCTCGCGTATGAAGTAGGCGGCAGCTTCGGCGCAGCCTACGATCACCCCGGCCTCTTCGCCGTCGGCCTCGGCACCAAGAGCTCCAGCACGGTCGCAGCCACCAAGGCCACGCTCGACGAAATCCGCCGCCTCCGCACCGATCCCCCCACCCCCGACGAACTCCGCAAGGCGAAGGACGATCTCCTCAACTCCTTCATCTTCCGCTACGACACGCCCGAAAAAGTCCTCGGCGAGCAGGTCACCCTGGCCGTCTACGGCTACCCCGCCGACTTCCTGGAGCAATACCGCGCCGGCGTAGAAAAAGTCACCGCCGCCGACGTCACCCGCGTCGCTCTCAAATACATCCAGCCCGAAAAACTAGCCATCGTCGTAGTGGGCAACACCACCGAAATCCAACCCCCACTCTCAACCCTCGGCAAAACCACCCAACTCGACATCACCATCCCCGGAGCCCCCAAAAACCAGTAACTCTGAAGTCTGCTCTAACTCAAACTCACCACCAACTTGTCATCCTGAGCGAAGCGTTTCGCGCCTTATGCGAAACGCGCAGTCGAAGGACCTGCAACTCTGCTCGTACAAGTAACGCCGTTCGGATCTTTCAACCACAAACGCCCAACCCGCCACAAATCGGGTACCCCAAGGCTTTAGCCTTGGGCCTCATAACCCGCCACAACAATGGGCTTTAGCCCGTGGGGTATGCTCTCCTATCCCGTGGCACTTCGCCATAAGCTCAAACCACAAACTCAAAAGCCCGGCCACAAACCGGGCTTTTCCTTCCTCCGCACAAAAAACAAGATCCCCCACCAACCCCAATCCCCTCAAGAATTTACCCACAAAACACCAGGGTGGGGGTCACGCCACCAACCGCCCAACGATCCCTCTCTCAAACTGATAAACTCAGTATTTGGCGTGAGTGTGTTTTCCTCCGCGGCATGTAGAAGGAGTTCCCATGGCAAGCAACAACGGCAACGGCAGCAACGCAACCTCCCTCCGTCTCAAACTAGGCCTCGCTGAGATGCTCAAGGGCGGCGTCATCATGGACGTCATGGACGTCGATCAGGCCATCATCGCCGAGCAAGCCGGCGCAGTCGCCGTCATGGCGCTCGAACGCGTTCCCGCCATGATCCGCGCCCAGGGCGGCGTCGCTCGCATGTCCCACCCCGGCATGATCAAGGCCATCCAGAAGGCCGTCAGCATCCCCGTCATGGCCAAGGTCCGCATCGGCCACTTCGTCGAGGCGCAAGTCCTCGAAACCCTCTCCGTCGACTTCATCGACGAGTCCGAAGTCCTCACCCCAGCCGACGAGCTCCACCACATCGACAAGCACGCCTTCAAGACCCCCTTCGTCTGCGGCGCCAAAGACCTCGGCGAAGCTCTCCGCCGCATCACCGAAGGCGCAGCCATGATCCGCACCAAGGGCGAGCCCGGCACCGGCGACGTCATCCACGCCGTCCGCCACATGCGCCAGATCACCTCCGAGATCAAGGCCCTCACCGTGCTCTCCGATCAGGAACTCTACGCCGCCGCCAAAAACCTCCGCGCCCCTTACGAGCTAGTAGCCACCGTCGCGCGCACCGGCAAGCTGCCCGTCCCCAACTTCTCCGCTGGCGGCATAGCCACACCGGCAGACGCAGCCCTCATGATGCAGCTCGGCGCAGAGACCGTCTTCGTCGGCTCCGGCATCTTCATGAAGGAAGGCAATATCCGCCTCGACGTCAGTACCTACGACGCCGAAGAAGCCGAGCTCTTCGGCGCCAAGGCCGGCGAATACAAACACCCCGAAGAACGTGCCGAAGCCGAATCCCGCGCCAAGGCCATCGTCCTCGCCGCCACCCACTTCAACAACCCCGCCATCATCGCCGAAGCCTCTGAAAACTGCCTCGGTGCCATGAAGGGTCTAGCCGTCGGTGGCATTGAAGAAGCCGACATGATGCAAAATCGCGGCTGGTAATCTCAACCTTCAGAAGTAAAGTAATAGCGAGTGCCCCATCCTCGCGACGGTTTCATCGTCGCAGGGTGGGGTGTCTTCTTCCACAGCACCATCACTAATCAGGCCTACTTCCACTCTTTGAATTTGTCATTCCGCAGCGCAGCGGAGGAATCTGCTTCTTGCGCGCAGAGCCCAAAATGCCCAGCTCTCCCATCATCGGTGTCCTAGCCTTGCAAGGCGCCTATGACATCCACGCCGAACGCCTCGCTCAACTAGGCGCAAACACCCGCCTCATCCGCACGCCCGAGGAACTCGTAGGCCCCAATGGCCCAATAGACGGCCTCGTCATCCCCGGCGGCGAATCCACCACCTTCCTCAAGCACCTCGAACGCGCCGGTTTCTACGACGTCCTCCACGACTTCGTCCATACCAAACCCACCTTCGGCACCTGCGCCGGCACCATCCTCCTCGCCAAAGACGTAGACAACCCACCGCAGCGCTCCTTCGCCGCACTCGACATCGCCGTAGAGCGCAACGCCTACGGCCGCCAAAACGACTCCACCATCCTCACCGCCGAAACCGCCCTCCCCGGTGGACCCATGGAGATGGTCTTCATCCGCGCCCCTCGCATCAGCCGCGTCGGCGAAGGCATCGAAATTCTCGCCACCCGCGAAGGCAACGCAACCCTCATCCGCAAAGGCAAAATGCTAGCCGCCACCTTCCACCCCGAACTAAGCGACGACATCCGCGTCCACCAACTCTTCCTAAACATCGTCCGCGAAAGCAGCTAACCAGCTAACTCGCTGACCTGCTAACTAGCTACCCCCGCTAACTCGCTCCCTTACAATCACCTCATGCCCTCGACGCAGGCAATCCCCGGCCAACACTTCTGGCACCTGCCCATCGACGCGAGCAAGCACGGCCCCGCGCTAGACACCCACCTCCTCCTCAACCTCTGGATCGCTCTCGCTCTCTTCACGCTCGCCCACATCATCCTCCTAACCGGCCTCACCATAAGACGCCGCACCAAGCGTCCGCTCCACCAGGCCACACTCGAGTACCTCCCACTCGCGCTCCTCACCCTCCTCTTCGCCTTCCTCGCCATCCGCGCCCAACAGCTCTGGGCGGCGCAGCGCTACACCGGAGCAGACATGACCGCGATGCAGGTAGAAGTCACCGGCATGCAGTTCGCCTGGTACTTCCGCTACCCCGGCACAGACGCCACCTTCGGCACCACAAAGCTCTCTCTCGCAACCGCCGCCGAAGGCAATCCCCTCGGCCTCGACGCCCACGATCCCCACTCTGCAGACGACATCGTCACCAGCCAGCTCGTCCTCCCCGCAGGCCGCGAAGTAGACCTCGCCCTCCGCTCGCAAGACGTCATCCACGGCTTCGCTGTCCCCGAGATGCGCCTCAAGCAGAACGCCCTCCCCGGCCAAACCTCCCACATCCACTTCACCCCGGAAACCCCCGGCACCTACGCCATCATGTGTACCCAACTCTGCGGCCTCGGCCATTACCGCATGACAGCCACCCTGCTCATCCTCCCACCCGACAAGTTCGACCAATGGCTCCGCACCCACGAATCCGCAGGAGCCACGCAATGACCCCACCCACAAACCCGGGTGCCCCGGGTCCGGACTCTCGGACCCGGGTTTCCACGACACCCCGAAGCATCCGCAGCATCTTCTCCACCCGCCACCGCACCATCGGCCTCGGCTACCTCGCTATCTCCACCATCGCCGTCATCCTCGGCACAACGCTCTCTCTCCTCATGCGCCTGCACCTCACCTGGCCCGCATGGCAACTCCCACTCCACGGCCTCATCCTCCCCGAAGAGTACCTCGCCCTCGTCACCATGCACGGCACGATCATGCTCTTCTTCGTGCTCACCGTAGCTCCGCAGTCCGGCTTCGGAAACCTCATCCTCCCCGCGCAGATCGGCGCGAAGCACATGGCTTTCCCCCGCCTCAACGCGGCAAGCCTCTACCTCACCGCCCTCGCCCTGCTCGTACTCTGTTCCGCCTTCTTCGTCCCCGCCGGCGCACCTATCTCCGGCTGGACATCCTACCCTCCCCTCTCCGCAAGCCCGCTCGCTGGCCCCGGTCAGGGCATCGGGATGGATCTCTGGTTAGCCAGCATCGCCATCTTCGCCATCGCCTCCACCGCAAGCGGCGTCAACACCCTCACCACCATCGTCAAGCTCCGCGGCGAAGGCATGACCTGGCAGCGTCTCCCGCTCACCGTCTGGGGATGGTTCACCGCCGCGCTCCTCAGCGTCCTCGCTTTCAGCGTCCTCCTCGCCGCTCTCCTGCTCCTCTTCTCCGACCGCCACCTGCAAACCGGCTTCTTCCTGCCCTCGCAAGACCTCATCAACGGAGTCCTCCTGCAACACCGCGGCGACGGATCCCCACTCCTCTGGCTCCATCTCTTCTGGTTCTTCGGACACCCCGAGGTCTACATCGCCATCCTCCCCGGCATGGGACTCACCTCCATGGTCCTCGCCAACTTCGCCCACCGACGCGTCTTCGCCTACCGCCTCATGATCGCGACCACGCTCCTCATCGGCTTCCTCGGCATCCTCGTCTGGGGACACCATATGTTCGTCGCCGGCCTCAACCCCTTCGTCGGCTCCGCCTTCGCCATCTCCACCATGGCCATCGCCCTCCCTTCGTCCGCCAAAGTCCTAAGCTGGCTAGCAACAATCTGGCGTTCGAAGCCGCAACTCACCACGCCCATGCTCTTTGCCCTCGGCTTCGTCTCCCTCTTCATCACCGGCGGACTAACTGGCCCGATTTTGGCCCAGCCGATTTTAGACGAGTACCTCCACAACACCTTCTTCGTCGTCGCCCACTTCCACCTCATCATGGCGATGGCGGGCGTCTTCGGCCTCTTCTGCGCCACCTACTACTGGTTCCCTCTCATCGCCAACCGCCAGCTCTCCGAACCCCTCGGCAAGCTCCACTTCTGGCTCACCATCTTCGGAGCCTACGCCACGTTCCTACCCATGCACCTCACCGGTCTGGCCGGAGAACCCCGCCAGTACGCCCAACTCAACGGCATCCCCGGCCCCGCCACCAATCTCCTCCAAACCACCACCGACCTCCAACTCCACATCACCATCTCCGCAATCTTCCTGGCGTTGGCGCAGCTCCCACTCCTCATCAACCTCATCCGCACCCTCCGCTCCTCATCCATCCCGACTGAAAACCCCTGGTCCGCCACCACCATGGAATGGGCCCCAAACGCGCTCGACGAAACCTCCTCCGAAAAGCTCATCACCTGCCGCGACCCCTGCCTCTACACCGAAGACGGACAATCTTTCTCGCCACAATGGTCTCCCGAAGAGACGCCGCCGCACCTACCGGAGTAATCTACTTCCAGCACTCGCGTTGGGACTGTCCCATTCGCCTTCGCGAAACTTTGCGCTCTTACGCTGCGAAACTTGCGTCAAAGCTTCTGTCGTTGATTTTCAACCGAGCCGCCCATGCCTCCGATCCTGACACCACCGGAAATCGACCGCCATCGCAACACCCACGAAGGCGACAACGGCTCTGGCCGCAAGCCACCCCCTATCGACAAACGCACCGGCGGCAACGGCGACGGCGACAACTGGAACAACCAGCCACAAGGCCGCCGTGGCCCTCGCGAGCGGCTCTCACAGGTACGCTTCGGCCTCTTCTTCGGCCTCTTCGGCGACCTTATGTTCTTCGTCGCGCTGGTCAGCGTCTTCTTCGTCACCAAGGCCTCCGGCCACTTCGACGCCTACAGCCGCTACATCAACGACTGGCTTCCCACCGCCATCCCCTCGATCCTCTGGCTCAACACCGCCGCCCTGCTCCTCAGCTCCGTCACCGCCGAAATCGCACGCCGCAGCATGTTCCGCGAAGAGGACGTCATGGACGAGTGGTTCGGCCTCGGCCGCCCCACCTCGAAACGCGCAACCGCGTGGCTCACCCTCACCCTCGGCTTAGGATTGCTCTTCCTCGCCGGCCAGTGGATCGCCTGGAGCCAGCTAGCCGCGCAACACGTCTTTTACCACTCCAACGGTAGCAGCCACTTCTTCTACCTCATCACCGTCACCCACGCCATCCACCTCGTCCTCGGCATCAGCGCTCTGGTCGTTGCGCTGATTGAGCTGCAACGCTCTCGCCAGTTCACCTCCCGCCAAATCCTCGTAGACGCCACAGTCTGGTACTGGCACGCCATGGGCCTGCTCTGGATCTTCCTCTTCGTCCTACTCGAGTACGGCCAGTGACCCCGCCCCACAATAAAGATCACACCATGAGAAGTAGCAAAATTTCCGTCATCCTGAGCGCAGCGAAGGATCTCTGTATTTTGTCGGCAGTTGCAATCGCTCTCTGCCTCACCCCACACGCCCACGCCCAGGGCTGCGCCCAATGCCTCGACAGCACCCACGCCACCCCACCGGCAGTACAAGCCGCCTACCGCAAAGCCATCTTCCTGCTAGGCGGAACAGCCGCTGCTCTCTTCATCGCAGGAACCCTCGTCCTCCGCCGCGAACGCTGATTTTTGTGATCTGCCTCTAAGCCTTCAACACAATCTTCATCGAGTCCGCCACCGGGTTCGACGCCAGCCGTACCGCTTCCGCCGCATCCTCCAGCCCAAACCGGTGCGAGATCAACTGCGTAAAGTCCAGCTTCCCCGACCGATACCCCTCGAACACCAGGTCGATCCCCTCCTGCTGAATCGCCACACTCGCCGAGTAAGACCCCATCAGCGTCTTCTCATCCATGCAAACCGCCGCCGGATCAAACGGTGCCGTCCCATGCTGCGTACTCGCAAACAACATCACTCTCCCACCCGGACGAATCGCCTGCATCGCCGTAGCAATCAACGCATCCGCACCAACTGCCACCAACGCCACATCCGCACCACGCCCGTCCGTCGCGGCCTTGCAAGCAGCCACCACATCGCCCCGAGCATCCAGCGGCCGATCCAACCCAAACTTCGCAGCAACAGCGTGCCGGGCCGCATACATATCCGAAGTCAACACCGTCGCTCCCGTCTGCTTCGCCAGCGCGGCCAGAATGATTCCAATGCTCCCCTGCCCAATCACCAGCACCGTATCATCCGGCTCCAGTTCCAGCAGCTTCACCGCTTTGAAGCACGTATTCACCGGCTCAATAAACGCCGCCTGCTCAAACGGAATATCATCCGGCACCTTGATCAGCCCAGCAGGCGTCACACCATCGCCAACAATCCAATCCATCACGCGAATGTACTGCGCAAACCCACCACCCGCAGCTTCCCCAACACCCGCCGTCGTTCCCACCAGCTTGTACTTTTCGCACTGCGCAAACGTCTTCTTCCTGCAGTAAAAACACGCACCGCAAGGAATGTGATGAAACGCCATCACGCGATCCCCCACCGCAAACCCACGCACCCCATCGCCAATAGCCGCAATGGTCCCAGCCATCTCATGCCCAAACACCCGCGGCGCCGCATGGCTTCCCGTATGGATCTTCTTCAGATCAGTCCCGCAGATTCCGCAGGTATCAATCCGCACCAGCACTTCACCCGCACCGATCTCCGGCACAGCAACCGTTTCAGTTCGTACATCATCAACCGCGCGATAAACCGCAGCCTGCATCGTCTCTGGCAAAATCTGCATCTCTGAACCTTCAATCCACGTAACGTTAGGGAACCTCTGCATAAGTTCCTGCTTTGAAAGGGCGGGACTTCAGTCCCGCCATAAGTGCCACCATGGCATCGCGGCTTTAGCCGCCGAGGGAATGTTGAGAACTTAAGCAGACCTTTCTTAGAGCATCTTCACGATCCAGCGTAGCGTTAGATCATCAACCGGACTCTGTTGTTTCGCTTCTAGGTAAGCCAAGGCTTCAGCCTTGGCACCTCAGACCAAAAAGGTGTGGGCTTTAGCCCCTGGGGTATGCCTTCTTTGAAGGGAGCCAACACCCCATCGGTAAAACACTTCAACTTCGCTGTCGATACCAGTTTAGCTGCGACTCAAGCTCACTCGTCAGCGATGCAATCGCACGCTTGCTATTACCCGCAAGCTGCAACAACTTGCTCCACATCAGCGGCCTTGCCAGCATATAAACCGCAAAAGCCGCTTCCCTGAACTGACCATCCGGCGTTGCGAACCTTGCCAACTCTTGCAGCTCAAAACTCGCGACATCCGAAATAGACTTGATCGCTTGAAAAGAAAGACCATTGGCCCGCGCCATTCGAGCCACCGCTGCTGCTTCCATATCGACGGCACTTGCCTGATACGAATCATAAAGACGCCGCTTCTCCTTCACGCTCGCGATCGTCGCAGTGCTCACAAGAACCTGCCGAAATTGTGAGTTGCCATATCGTTCCCCAGACAAGCTATCCACAACAACGCCAGCCTGGATGATGTCTCCAATCCCGAGAGAAGGATCACAAGCTCCCGCCAGTCCCACAGAAAGCAACGCAGTCACAGGCTTGAGAGACATTGCAGCTTGCACCGCCAGTATCGCTCGCTCCGCTCCCATCCCCGCGCAGCAAACAACCGCAAAGTCGTTTGTGTAAGCAATAACATTGCCCGGAAACTTATGCTCCTGCCAACCACGGACCAAGCCCTTCACCTCTCGAGGCAAAGCCGCAATAATTGCCGGGCACTCCTTCATCGCGTGTGCTCCCGCAACGCAGGCGCATACCCATTCGCGATAAACCACTCACAAGCATCCCGCAGCGCACTCTCCACCGGCCGCACCTCAAACCCAAGCTCGCGCTCCGCCTTCGCCGAGTTCGCAAACATCATCTTCTTACCCATCCGCACCGCTTCCACCGTAGCTCGCGGCTCTTTCCCACACAGCCGACCTGTAAAGTTCTCCTCAAAGAAAGCGAATGCCATCGCTACCGCATGGGGCACCTTATGCTTCGGAGAAGGCAGCCCTGTAATCGCAGCCAGCCTATCCAGAATCTGCTTCAACGTAAGGTTCTCGCCACCCAGAATGTATCTCTCCCCCGGCGTCCCACGCTCCAGCGCAACCAGATGCGTCCTTGCAATCTCGCGCACATCCACCAGGTTCAATCCCGTATCCACATACGCCGGAAAGTTCCGGTTCAGAAAGTCCACCACAATCCGCCCCGTCGGCGTGGGCTTCGTATCCAACGCTCCAATCGGTGTCGTCGGATTCAGAATCATCACCTGCTGCCCCGC
>Ga0302314_10018770_pt1 | contig 11518 bp, 3 predicted proteins | sample III_Palsa_N2_3_FD_200533 | JGI IMG/M metagenome (GOLD analysis project Ga0302314, IMG submission 200533) | Peat permafrost microbial communities from Stordalen Mire near Abisko, Sweden - III_Palsa_N2_3 | ecosystem: Environmental > Terrestrial > Soil > Palsa > Peat permafrost | place: Sweden... | reverse complement strand
CTACACGGCCGCGCGCGGCTGCTCGAAGCTCTTCGTGTCGCCCGCGGGCGGCGTCGAGGCCATCGGGATCGCCGCGCAGGTGGTGTACTTCCACAAACTCCTGGCCGAGGAGCTTCACATCACGGTCGACTTCCTCCAGGTCGGCAAGTTCAAGGGGGCCGAAGAGCCCTTCACGCGCGATGGGCCCAGCGACGAGGCGCGCGCGTCGCTCGTGGGAGCGTTGGGGGACATCCGCGCGGCGTGGATCGACGGCGTGAAGAAGGGGCGCACGCACGAGGGCGTGGGCGAGGCCGCCGAGGACGGGCCGTATTCGCCGAACGCCGCGAAGGCGAGGGGGCTCATCGACGAGGTGGGCTACGCCGACGACGCGCTCGATGCGCTGAAGAAGGCCTCGGGCGCGGTCCGCGAGGAGACGCGCTTCGGGAGCGGCGCCACCGACAAGGACGACGACGTCAGCGACATCATCCGCGTGCTCGCGGGCTCGCAAGGCGGCGGGGCCCCGATCGCGCTCCTGCGGGAGAGCGGCAGCATCGCCATGAGCGGCGGCAGCAGCCTGCTCGGCGGGCAGAGCGGCATCACCGAGCACGAGATGTCGCGGATGCTCGCGCGCTGCGAGAAGGACGACGCCATCAAAGCGGTGGTCCTGCGGATCGACTCGCCGGGCGGCAGCGCGCTGGCCAGCGATCTGATCTGGCACGAAGTGCGGAAGGTTCGCGCCAAGAAGCCCGTCGTCGTCTCCATGGGCGATCTGGCGGCGAGCGGCGGGTACTACATCTCCTCCGCCGCGAACGTGATCTTCGCGGAGCCCACGAGCATCGTGGGGTCCATCGGCGTCGTCGGCGGCAAGATCGCCTTCGGCAATGCCCTCGAGAAGATCGGCGTCCACGCCGAGACTTTCGCGGCCAGGGACGCCCCCGGTGCGGCTGCGCGCGCGGCCTACGAGTCGCCGCTCACCGACTGGGACGACCCCACCAAGGCGCGCGTCCTCGAGTCGATGACCGGTGTCTACGAGCTGTTCCTGTCGCGCGTGGCCGAAGGGCGGGGGACGACCCCCGACCGGATCGCGCCATTCGCCGAGGGGCGTATCTTCAGCGGCGCGCAGGCGAAGGAGCACGGCCTGGTCGACGAGCTGGGGGGGCTGCGCGACGCCATCGTGAAGGCGCGGGCGCTGGCGAACCTGCCGGCGGACGCCATGGTCAGCGTCCTCTCGTCGAAGTCGGGGCTGCTGGAAATGTTCGACAGCGCTTCGGGCGACGACGAGTCGCGAGCGAACGCGAACGCGAATGCGAGCGCGGATCCTGTCGGGCATGGTCCCGATGTAGGTGCCATCGTCGCGCGCGTGGCGCCGGATCTCGCCCCCTTCGTGGCCAGCCTCGCCGCGCTCGAAGAAGGCGAGCGGACCCTGACCGCCCTGCCGTACGCCCTCGTCGTTCGCTGAGGCGGGCGGGGTCGTTCGGTGATTTCCGACGTTCGCTGACAGGTTTGCGAGCGTTTGGCATATCCTCGGCGATCGCGTGTCTTCATCGGATCCGCGCCCGCCGCCGCCCGACGACCCGAAGGGCCAAAGGGATGCTTCTGCGCGCTTCACGCTTCCGCCGCCGGACGTCGAGGCAAAGAAGTCATCGCGCCCCGAGCGCCCGAGCGCGGCCGAGCTCAGGACGTCGGACCGAGCGGCGGGGACGTACGCGCAAGAAGCGACACTCTTGGCGCAGATCGAAGACGCGCGCCACGCGGGGGACATGGAGGTCGAGCGGATCGCGGCGACGAAGCTCGCGCGGTGGCTGGCGTCGAACGAGCGAGACCTCGAGCAAGCGGTGACGCTGGCGCTGCGCGCGCTGGCGATGAAAGACGACGCCGAGCTGCGGCGCGAGCTGGCGACGTGGCTCGAAGGATTGGGTGACGCTGCGCGCGCGGCGGACGTGATGGCGCCGATGGCAGAGGGACCGAAGAGCGCCTCGCGCGATGACGAGCATGCGGCGAGCGTGCTGGTGCGAATCGGCGTGTTGAACGCGCGGGCCGCGGAGGCGGGGGCAGCGAGCGATGCGTTCGTGCGCGCGTCGCGAGCCGATGCGGCGGATGCGCTGTCGTGCGAGCTCCGCGGATCGCTCGCGGCGTGGGCGCCGGAGATCGTGCCGGCGGACCACGCGGCCGAGGCGTACCTCGACGCTGCGGAGCGACGCGAACGCGCGGGGTCGATCGACGCGCAGCTGGAGAACCTCTGGCGCGCGTTCGACGCGGACCCGGCGATCGAGGCGGTGGCGTCCGCACTGTCGACGGCGCTCGTGGCGCGGGGAAGAGGGAGCGCGGCGGACGAAGCGACGCGGGCGCACGCGACCGCGTTGCGCGCGCTGCAGCCGGATCGCGCGGCGCGCGTCCACACGCGACGCAGGCTCGAAGCGATCGCCAACGACGATCTGCCGCGCGCGCTCGCCGCCGCGATCGACGAAGGGCTCGACGCGGAGATCGACGGCCCCGGCGGCGACGCGCTCGACGATCGCTTGGCGCGGGCGGGGCTCATCGAGCCGCTGGCCGCGCGACTCGAGCTGCGCGCCGAGCGGGCGAAGGCCTCGGAGCGCGCGCACGTGCTCGAGGAGCTGGGGAGGCTGTTCGCGGGGCCGCTGGCGATGGCGGATCGCGCGGTCGATGTGTTCGCGACGGCGATGGCGGTCGACCCCACGCGCACCGAGGCGCTCGTGGCGCTCCGCGCGCACTCGGCGCAGCGCCGCGACCCCGGGCCGCTGGTCGATGCGCTCACGCGCGCCTTGGCGACCGAAGGGGCCGATTGGGAGCGGGGCGGCGAGCGCGGCGAACGCGCGATGAACGCGCGGATCGCGTGCGCGCGCACGCTGGTGCATGTGGCGGAAGAAGAGCTGGCGGATCCGGCGCTGGCGGCGTGGGCCTCGGAGCGCCTCCTGCGAATGGATCCCGACGACGCGCAGGCGCGCACGTCGCTCGCGCGCGCAGAGACCCGTCGCGTCGCGGCGCGCGAGCGACTCGACGCGATTCGCGCGCTGGTGACCGAGACCCGAGGCAACGATCGCGTGGCGGCGTTGCGCGCGTTCGCCGCTGCCTTGCGGGGTGCGCCGCTGGAAGGGGCGATGCGGGCGCGCGTGCTCGCGGAGCTCGCGTCGCAGGTGCCGGACGACCGCGCGATCCTCGTCGAGGCGTACCGCGCCGCGTGGGGACGCGGGGATCGCGCGGCAGTGCGCACGATGGCCGAGAAGCAGCTGGCGACGGCGACCGAGGCCTGGCAGCGCGTCGAAGCGCGGAGACAGCTCGCCGCGGAGGCGCGCGTGCGAGGTGCGTGGAACGAAGCGAACGAAGCGACGCGCGCGCTCCTCGACGAAGCGCCGGACCATCGGCTGGCGACGAGCCTGGCGTGGGTGCACGCGGCAGTGGCGGGGGATCGGGCGACGCGGGCGAGGGCGATCGCGACGATCGCGGCGACGTCCGCCTCCCGTGTTCGCGCGGCGCTTCACGGCGCGGCGGCGACGGCGCTTCACGACGTGGGGGACGACGAGGGGGCGCGGCGCGCGGCGGCGCTCGGCGCGCTCGTCGATCCGAACGGCGCGCGATGCATCGTGGTGCTGGCGGAATCGGCGAACGGGCTACCCGAACGCGAAGCGGCCTCGGCGTACGAGCGCGCGATCGCCGCGATGGGGCCGCGCGCGTCATGGTGCGCGGCGCTGGCCGACGCGCTGGACCGCGCGGGCGACGCGAACTTTGCCGTGACGTGGACGCAGCGGCTGGTCTCGCTGCGCCCGGGAGATCCCTCTGCGATCGATGCGCTCCTCACGCGCGCCGTGAAGACGCGCGACGCCTCGCGGCTCGGCGACGCGCTCACCTGGTCGCTCTCGCAGGCGCAGCCGGCGGGCTCGCTCGCCGCGCCCGTGGCGGCGGCATTGCGTGAGCTCGCGGCGATCGACCCTTCGCACGCGGGAATCGTCGCGCGGCGCGCGCTCGACGTGTTCGGCCCGCGGCACGACGCGCTCCGCGAAGCGATGGTCCACGTCGCCGAGGCCGCGAGCGACGAGGCCTTTGGCGCGGCGATCCTCGAGCGATGGATCGCCATCGGCGCCCCCACCGCCGACCGCGGAGCCTTGCATGCGGAGCTCGTGAAGCGCCGCGCGCGCATGAACGATCGCGACGGCGAAGCGCGCGCCATCGAACGCGCCATGCGCGACGGCTTCGACGTGCGCGGCTTCGAAGCGAACCTCGACGCGCTGGCCGAGGCGCGCTTGGGGCCCGACGCGGAGATCGCGTTTCTCGAAGCGCGCGCCACCCTGGCCGTCGCCAAAGGCGAGATGGCCGTGGCGGCGACGACGCTCCGTCAGCTCGGCGCGTCGCTCTGGGAGCTCGCGCACGATCGCACCGGCGGCGCGCGCGCGTTCGTTCGCGCGGCGGTGCTCACGGGGAACGCGGCGGCGCTCGGCGCGGACCTCGCGCGCTTCGGAGACCCGGCGTTCGCGCTCGAGGTCCTGCTCTCCCAGCTCGCGGAGGAGACCGTCGTGTCGCGCGCCGGTGGGATCGCGGCGGAAGCAGCACGCGTGGCGTTAGCGCTGGGGGACGCACCGAGGGCCTTCGAGCTCGCCGCGAGCGCGCTCGAGCGCAACCCGTCGCTGGCCGATGCGCTGGCGATCGCCGAGCGCGGGAGCATCTCGTCGGGTCGCACGCTCGAGATGTCTCCGCTCTACGACGCGGTGGGACTGCGGGCGCTCGGTCGCTTCGGACGGCGCGCGGCTCACTACCGGGCGGCGCGGTTCTTCGAACAGCGTGGCGACGCGGAGCTCGCACTCAAGCACGCCGCCGAAGCCTTCGCCGCGGTCCCCTCCGAAGGGACGACGTTCGTCTTGCTCGCGCGCGCGGCCGAGCGCGCCTCGGATCGCGCGACGGCCGTGCGCACGATCGAGCGTGTCGCGCTGCAGAGCGGGACGCCTCAGAAGCGCGCCGCGTGGCTCCTCCGTGCGGCGGCGATCCTGGGCAAGGACGAAGAGGGGATGCGCGAGCGCGTCGAGGTGCTCCTGCGCGCGTCGCTCGGGTCGCCGGAGCTCGCGACGATCGCGCTCCTCGCCGACGCCGCGCGCGACTTGCTCACCGCGCTCCCCGACGAGCGCGAGTCGCTCCTCCTTCGCTTCGCGCGCGCGTCGCACAAGATCAGCGAAGGGCTCGAAGGGCCCGAGGGGGCCCGCGTCGCGCTCACCCTGGCCGCGGTGCTGCTCGACGTCTTCGCCGACGTGGAGTCGAGCGGCGACCTCGTGCTGCGCGCGCTCACGATGGACGCCGATCTCGACGAGTTCGCGAAGCTGATCCCGTTCGCGGCGCGGATCGCGGAGTCGGACGGCGCGACGTCGCTCTTGGCGCGGGCGCTCCAGATCTGCGACCTGCCGTACGCCAACGTGGGGGCCCCCGCGTGGCGGCTCGTCGGCGCCATCGCCGAGGCGGGCGGAGACCATGCGCTCCACGCGCGCGCGATGGTCGCGGCGGCGGTGCGCGATCCCGACGACGACGCGCTCGTTCGAGCCGCCGACGCCGCGGTCCGCGCGACCGACGACGCGACGCTCGCGCCCAAGCTCGCCAAACGGGTCTCCAGCGCACGGCGCGTGGAGGCGCTCGTCGCGCACGCGCGCGAGCTGGTTCGCGAGGGGGCGCACGAGCTGGCGATAGGGCCACTGGAGCGCGCGCTCGATCTGGCGAACGAGGGCGAGACGGCGGCGCTCGAAGTCGAGCTGCGCGCGGCTTGCGAAACGGCGGGGCGCGGCGAACGACTCGAAGAGCGCGCGCTGCGTGCCGCGAGCAATGCGGTCCTCTCGCCGACTACACGCGCCGATCGCTGGGCCGAGATAGCCGCGTCGCGAGAGCGCCGGGGCGATCTGGCGGGAGCGGCGAGCGCGCTCTTCGAAGGGGCGGTGCTCGAGCCGACGTCGATCGAACGGTGGAGCGCAGTCGAGCGGATCGCGTCGGAGGCGAAGCGTCATGATTTGCGCGCGCACGCGCTGGAGGAGATCGCGTCGCGCGTGACGGCGGGTGCGCGCAGCGACGTGATGCGGAGGCTCGCGCACGCGCACGAAGAATCGGGCGACGGGCGCGCCGCCGAGCGCGCCTGGCAAGAGGTGTGGGACACGAACCCCGCGGATGAGGAGGCGGACCACGCGATCGAATCGGTCGTCGTCGCGCGCGGCGACTACGTCGCGCTCGCCGAGCATTTGGGCCGGCGGGCCGAGCGGCTCTCGATCCAGAGCGGTTCGCGCGACGCGCTTCGCGCGCTTCGACTGCGACGCGCGGTCATCCTCGAACAGCGCTTGAACCGCGCGGACGACGCGGCCGAAGAGCTCGTGCTCCTCTTGACCGAGTTCCCCGACAACGAGAACGCGCTGAGCTACCTCGCCGACCTCTACGACCGCATCGGCTCGTTCGACAAGGCCGCGCCCCTCTGGCGGAAGGTCGCGTCGCTGACGCGCGAGCCGTCCCGGAAGCTCGAGCTCGAGCTGCGCGCGGCGGGGGCTTCGCGCGCGGCCGGAGATCTCGCGGCGGCGCTGGGGCACGTGCATGCGGTGCTGGAGAAAGAGCCCACGCACCGCGAAGCGACGGTCATGCGCGTCGAGGTGGCGCGCGCGATGAAGGACGACAGGGAGCTCGGCGCGGCGCTCGATCAGCTCTCGAACATCGCTGACGATCTTGGCGCGCGCTGCGATCTCCTCGTCGAGGCGGCGCAAGCGGCGGCCCGCGCGCACGACGCGAGCACCGCCGTCGCGCGCGCGCAGAAGGCCGCGAAGCTGGCGCCCCACCGCGCGGCCGCCCAGCTCTATGCGCGCGGGCTCGAGTACCGCGTGCGGGGCGCGGGCTCGCCGGACGACGCGAAGACGACGATCGAAGAGCTGGGGAAGGTGGAGGGGCCGCTCGTCGCGGACGACGCCGCGCTGCAAGCGTTCCTGCTCGCCGAGGCGTTCGACGCGCGCCAAGGGGGCGGCGCCGGGTTGCACCGATTGATCGCGGCGGAGAAGCAGTTCGGCCCGCACGCGATCGTATCTCTCGGCCTCGCCGAGCGGCTCGTGGCGCAGTGGAAGTTCGCCGACGCGGTGCCGCACTTCGCGCGCGCGCTCTCCGGCGAGCTCCTGGGGCTCCGGAAGCGCGGGAGCGTCGCGCTCGCGGGGGCCGACGCGGCGATACGCGTGGACGATCACGAAGCCGCGCTGCGCTTCCTCGATCTCGCCGCGCTGGAGGTCGACTCGCGCCAGGCGGCGCTCCGAAAGCTGGCGACGATCGTGACGTCGAAGGGGGACGTCGGTCGATCGCGCGCCGTGCTCCTCGAGCTGGCGCGCGCGGCGAACGGCGAGGATCGTGCGCGCACGCTGGCGCAGCTCGCGCGCGTACTCATGGCGTCGGGGACGAGCGAGGAGCGCGCCGAGTCGGTGCGCATCTTCGAGGAGGCGGTCACCTCCGCTCCGACCGCCGGCGTCCTGCGCGCGCAGCTCGAGAACGAGCTCGATGCGCTCCGGAAGCGCCCGTCGTTCTTTCCTCGCTCGGCCGAAGCCATCGCCGAAGAGCCGCCCCCCCGCTCGACGCCCGTCGACTTCACGACGCTCGAGCGCGCCGCCAGAGAGGCGCAGACGCCGAGCGAACGCTCGCGCGCGCAGCTCGCCATCGCGCGCGGGCACATCGAGTCGGGCGCGCTCGCGACCGCCGAAATGATCCTGTGGGCCGCGCTCGACGAAGGGTCCGCCGAAGCGGGGGAGCTCCTGGCGCCGCTCGTGGAGCGTGACCCGGCGCGGACCGGCGATCGCGTGAAGGTGCATCGCAACCTCGTCGATCTCGTCCCCGGTCACGTGGGTCGACTCGAGGGGCTCCGCGCGGCGGCGGCGGCCGATCACAACCCGGCGTACGCGCGCGCCATCGAGCACGTGCTCCGCGCGTTCGACCCTGGCGCAGGCCCGCTACCGCCGCCGCCACTCGCCGCGCAGATCGAGCAGCAGGGGATCCTCGCGCACCTCACGCGCCCATCGCACGCCGCCAACGTCGAGCCGCTCGCGGTCACGTGGGACGCCGCCTTCTCGCTCTTCGCCAAGACGCCGATCGCGTACGCCATCACCGGCGTCGAGCGCGTCACGCCGGGCCCTTCGTCGCCGATCGCGCGGCTCTACATGTCGTCGCTTCGCGTGCTCGGCGTCCCGAAGCTCCCGCTCTACTATCGGCGCACGACGACACCGCTCTCGGCGAGCGTCGCGCTCACCCATCCCGCCTCCGCGCTCGTCACCGGCGACGCGCACGAGGACACCACCGAGCTCCGCTACGTGCTCGGCCATTCGCTGTGCGGCGCGCTCCCGCTTCACGTGCTCCTCCTCGGTCTCGACGAAGGGCATGCGCGCACCGTGTGGAACGCGCTCCTCGTGGCGTTCGGCCCGCCCGATGGGGCGCGCGGCATCGAGAAGGAGACCAGCAAGCTCGCCGAGCAGTTCTGGAACACCATTCCGTCGCGCGCGCAGAAGAAACTGAAGGACCTTCTCGTCGGCGCGGGGGCGCAGGACTTCGAGCTCGTCCTCGCCGCCGCACGTCAGAGCGCGCGTCGCATGGCGCTCTTCATCGCCGGCGACTTCGGCTTCGCGGCGCGCGCGTTCCTGCGCGAGCGCGGCCTGGAGCACGAGTCGCTCACGGGCGAAGATCTGCGCCTCCTGTGCGGCGAGCACGCGCCGCTCGCGGATCTCCTTCGTCTCGCGGTGAGCCCCGAGTACGCCGACGCGCGCTGGTATCCGGCCGCGCCCGGTACGCACCGCGATTCGGCATCGGGCCGACGGCGCGCAATACTGTAGGCCCGATGGCGCGCACGAACCGACGAACGATCGCAGTCGTCGCGGGCTTCGCGCTGGGCGCGGGGTTCGCGGGGGCGGCGTGCGTGATCGCGGATCCGCCGGCGCAGATCCCGGTGCCGCCGCTGACGCGGCCCGACATCCTCCACGAGCAGGTCGTCCCCTCGGTGACGTCGATCCTCGAGACGTGGCCGCTCGAGTTCATCGTTCCGATCTACGTGCCGGATCCGAGCTCGCCGGTCGATTGGCACGCCTTCGTCGACTACGACCCCGTATTGCGTACGAGCACCCTCTACGAGCCGGGCGAGATCGATCCCGATCCGGCCGGCGATGACGGGGGGATTCGCGTGCTCTCCGTGCGACTCACGACGCCCGCGGACTTGAACGCGTGCCACACGGTCGAGATCCTCGTCGCGCTCACGTTCGTCGAGGACCACACCCCCGACTCGATCGGCGGCGATAGCGTCACCTGGTTCTACAGCCCCACGGGGAACCTGGCCGATTGCCCGGTGTACGACGCGGGGCCGTACGACGCGTCGGTCGACGCCTTCGAGGCCTCCGCGGCGGGAGAAGGCGGCGACGACGGAGGCGTCGAATGAAACGGCGCCGGTTGGCCGCCACGTGCGCGCTCGCCGCGGGCGTGTCGTGCGGACCGGTGGCGGGGCCGCCGCCGTCTCCGGTGCCCGTCAACTCCTGCCCCGAGCACGCGTGCACCGCGTACCAGACCGTCGACCCCGTGACGTGCAGCGGCGGAATGTGCGTGACGAACAGCTCGCTCGATTTCACGCTCGTCGTGTCGCTTCCGGAGAGCTCGTTCTTCGCCCCGGGGATGACGGTGCCGATCCCGTCGTTCGCGAGCGCGGCGGGCTTGAACCCCTGCGGTCTCTCGACGTCGGCGTTCCCGGAAGCGACCTGTTTCCGGATTCCGCAGGTCGTCGAGCCGGTCGGAGAGCTCCTCGTCGAGAATCAGGTCATCGTGAGCGCGAACGCCAGCGGCTCCTACATCGACACGACCGGCAATCCCGACGCGGGCACCGCGTTCACGCAGTGGTCGTTGCCCGTTCACGTCCAGTACCGGCCCCGGTGGCCGATTCCGCTCCCCAGCCCGAGCCCTTCGCAGCCGTCGGTGTCGCCCGTCGAAGCCGCCTCGCTCGGTCTGCCGCTCGCGCCGACCGAGTCGACGATCCTCGCGACGTCGTTTCCTGGCGTCGGCGCGCCGCGCGGAACGACCGCGACTCAGTGGCGGGCGCCTCTCGCGCCAGGCTTCTATGAACGTGACATCGTCCCCGACAACGCAGCGTTCCCCGTCATCACGGACTCCATCCAAGTTGGGAACGACGAGTATTCCCAACCGCTCACGAGCGTCGCCGCCCAGCAGTTCACGGTCAACGGCGGCGCGCAATCGTTGGCTGGCTTCGTCGTGTACGTCCGCGACGCGACGACTCTCCGACGTGTCTCGTCGAGCGTCACGATGGGAACCGCGTCGTCCGAGTCGATCACTCTGCTCACGCTGTCGCTCGTGGCCGGGCCGCAGTTCGAGCTCGTCGTCGCGCCGCCCGATGGGTCTCCGATCCCGTACCTCGCCGATCCGGTCCCGCCCGGTGGCCTGGGCAAGGGCAACGAGTCTTTTCCTGCGCTTCCCGTGCCGGTCGCCGTCAGCGGGACGGTCGTAGGCGCCGACCTCGCGTCGATCCAAGCGAGCCTCGTGATCGACAGCGTCGGTCCGTCGCCGTCGGTCGGCGGCATTGTGACGGTATTGCCCCCGAGTCAGGTTCCGGCGGCGCCCTTCCTTCACTACTCGACGACTGCGCAGACCGACGCCAACGGCCATTACGCCGTGACCCTCCCGCCTGGCACGTACGACGTCTTCGTCACCCCGAGCACCGGTTCCAACGCCGGCGCATCCTCCGTCCCGCTCAACGTCGGCGTACCGATCACGCAACCCGACGGCGGCACCGAGCCCTCCATCGCCGCAGGCAAAGATCTCCAAGCCGCCGCGCTCGGCTTCCTCACGGGCATCGCCACCATCGCCGACGGCCGCCCCCTCGCCGGCGCGACGGTGCAAGCGCAGCCCGCGGTCTCCCTCGCGGCCACCGCGGTCGACCCGCGACGATGGCCGCGCGCGCAGACCACGACCACGGACGCGACCGGAGCGTTCTCGATGCCCGTGGATCCCGGCACGTACGACGTCGTCGTGCAGCCCGCCAACGGGACGGGCTTTCCGTGGACGACGCTCTCCACGCAAGTCGTCGCCCCGGGCAAAACGCTCGCGCTCCCGCCGATGGTGATTCCGCTCCCGCAGTTGATGGATGTCGTCCTGCACGATCCGGGGGACAACCCGCTCGTTCAAGCGATCGTGCGCGCGTTCGCGCCGGCCAGCGGCGCGGTGCCGGCCACGCCCGGCGGGCCGCTTCCCATGATCGAAATCGGCAGCTGGATGACCGACACCTCGGGCCACCTCACGATGCTCCTCGCGCCGCCCCATTGAGCGTTGGTGTATGCTGTGGCGCGCATGCCGAACGACGAAGCACGCATCCAACTGCTCGCGCGCATCGCGCGGGGGCCCGACGCCGCGGCGCAGAAGCCGACGTCGATCCTCTCGCTCTGCGCGGCGGCGTACGGCGCGAAACCCACCGATGAGGCCACGGTCCCGACAGGCTTCGATCCGCACGCGGTCGCGCTCTTCGAGTCGATCGTCGAAGGGGCGTACCTGGTGG
>Ga0302314_10018769_pt1 | contig 11518 bp, 11 predicted proteins | sample III_Palsa_N2_3_FD_200533 | JGI IMG/M metagenome (GOLD analysis project Ga0302314, IMG submission 200533) | Peat permafrost microbial communities from Stordalen Mire near Abisko, Sweden - III_Palsa_N2_3 | ecosystem: Environmental > Terrestrial > Soil > Palsa > Peat permafrost | place: Sweden... | reverse complement strand
TCGATGCCCAGATCGCGGATCAGGCGCGGCAGCTTGGCCCAGGCGTTGCCGATCGGCTGCATGCGCGTCTTCATGACGCCTTCCTGCAGCTCGCTCGTCACGTGGCTCAAGCGCTGCAGCGCGATGCCGAATTCGGAATCCTTCTGGCCGCGCAGGATCTGCATCAGCTGATTGCGGGTAAGCACCAGCTCGCTCACCATCGTCATCAGGTTTTCGAGCAGATCGACATTGACGCGGATGTTGGAAGCGGCAACCGCCGAATCCTTGACGTCGCCATCGGCCTGGGGACGCGGGGCTGCGGCCGGCGGGGGTGGCGGCGGAGACGCCGCTTCCGGCTCGGCGATCGCGGTCGATTTCGGCTTCGCAACGGCCGTGCTGGCGGCGGGCGCCGGCGGCGCTGCCTTGACGACCGGCGCGGGCGGCGGCGGCGGGGGCGCAGGCGCCGGTTCCGGCTCCATGTCCCATTCGGGCTCGGACTCGGGTTCCGGCGCCGCCGCGGCACCCGGCAGCTCGGCCAGCTGGCCGTCGGCGAAGGCATTCAGTTGGGCGATCAGGTCGGCATCGTTGCCGTCGGGCTCGGCCTCGGTCGCTTCCAGGGTCGCCAGCAGCATCTTGATACGGTCGAGCGAGCTCAGGATCAGACTGATCGCGACCGGCGTGACTTCGAGCTGGCCGTCTCGGATCTTGCCCAGAACATTCTCGGCCGCATGCGCCACCGCCTCGAGCCGAGGCAGGGATAGGAAGCCGCACGTGCCCTTGATCGTGTGCACGATGCGGAAGATGTTACCGAGCAGCGCCGGGTCGTTGGGATTTTGTTCGAGGCGAACAAGCTCCAGATCGAGCGTCCCCAACCCTTCGTTAGTCTCGGTCAGGAATTCGCTAAGAAGATCGTCCATGGCCTGATTTCCGCCGTGAAAGTACTGATCGGTTGGTCGATAAATGCGTTTTCGACCTGGTCCCGAGACCGCTCCGACCTTGGTGTTTATTCATTAATATCCGGTTACGGTTAGCCGCTCCAGGCTCGAACGGTTCGCCCGAGAAACGAAACGGAGCATGCCCGTTTCATCCGGCCGACGCGAGCCTAAAGACGATCGCCCCGGATGCGAGCGTTTCGATCGAGGATCGGAGCCCCGCGCGCCGCGCCAGCGCGCCGGTAAAGGCCGCCTGGACGCTGCGCGCATCGACCGTGTCGGCGCCCGACGCCCCGGTGAGCGCGTCCGGCAGATGGGCCGGCAGGCGCGCGCCCTCGCCCTCGGCCCGAATTTCCAGCGGATCGGCGCCGACCAGCACCAACCGACCGCCGCGCGGCAGCGCTTCGGCCGCGACCAGCAGCAGATTGCAGGCGAGCTTGATCTCGGGCACCAGGGTCTCCGGCCAGTCGCAGGCGATCTTGCCGTCGGCAAACAGGTCGAGCGCGGCCTTGCGTCCGAGTTCGAGCGCGATCGGTGCCGTCGAGCCATAGGCGATGCGGTAGAATTGCAGGCGCCGGGTCGCCTGGACGGCGCTCTGGCCGATCAGGCCGGCCGCGTCCGCCGCGAAATCCGGATCATCCTCCAGCAGCTCGACGCCGTTGTTGATGGCGCCGACCGGGCTGACCAGCTCGTGGCAGAGCCGTGCCGCCAGCAGTTCGGCGATCCGGAGATCGATCGTCGTGTCGCTCATTCCCATCCTCGATCGGTCTTGCCGCCGCCCTTGTCGCCGTGATCGGATGATCCGATCAGGAGAAGATGACGGATCATACAATGGAAAGTCAGTTTGTCCCCGGTACTTGGGTCCGCCTGCGCGGCGAGCCGGACTGGGGCGTGGGCCAGGTGCAATCGGCGATCGACGGGCGCATCACCATCAATTTCGAAAATGCCGGCAAGCGCGTGGTAATCGCCGCCGCCGTCGAGCTGGACGAGGTCGACATGGGGCCGGTGCGCCGGCGCTGAGGGCGCCGTCTCAAAAAAGGCTCAACACCCCTCGTCGGGTCCGCCGAACCATCGCGACGCAGCCTGAGCAGCTTGCTCAAGGTCGGGCGCGGCCTCAACGGCCCAGGCAACGACACCATCGGGGCGCACAAGAACGGCGCTCAAGCCCAGCCGATCCTCGGCATCACATGCGACATACGCGACGCGACCCCTCCGGCGAGTAGCAAGCGCCCGAAGCGGTGCCCGAGCGTCAAAGTCCAGCAACAGGCCTCGCCCGTCTCGGAGGTGATCGCCGAGCCTCGTCCCGTCAGCCAGCTCGAAATCGGGCGCGCTGCGGCCGACCAGCGGGTGGCTGCCGCCAAGATCGTACTGGAGCGAAACACCCCAGACGCGCTCGGCAAAATATGTCGCGCCGTCGGGCGTATCGATAAGATCGCGGATGATGGCTTCAAGCGCGCGCGAACTCCGGCTCGGCCGCATGAGCCCGACCTGGGCGCGCGACCAGTCAAGAACCTGCGCTCCCACCGGATGCCGTTCCCTCGAATAACTGTCGAGCAGACCGATTGGTGCGTCGCCACGGATCGTGGAAGCCAGCTTCCAGCCAAGGTTCATTGCGTCGCCAAGCCCGAGGTTGAGCCCCTGGCCGCCTAAGGGAGAATGGATGTGCGCGGCGTCGCCGGCGAGCAGCACCCGCCCCTGGCGGTAGGCGGTCGCCTGGCAGGCGCGATCCGTCCAGGTCGTGGCAAGCTGGAGGGCCGTCACGGTGACGTCCGTGTCAGAGACACGGCGCAGCACCGCCTGCACATGCTCGAGCGTGATCGGCCGGGTTCGGTGGAAAGCGCCCCCGTCGAACTCGACCATCCCAATCGTTCCGGGCCGTGAGTAGGTATACATGCCCGTCGGCGTGTAGTGGCGGCCCTGGCGAAGCTTATCGGGATCGGCCATCTCGACTTCGACGGAATAGCCGGTGAACTCGGGATCGGTGCCGACGAACTCAAAGCCGACCGCTTTGCGAACCGTGCTGCGGCCGCCATCACAGCCGACGAGCCAATGTCCGCGAAAAGTCTCGCCACCGGCGCGAATGGTCACGGCTTCGTCCGACTGGTTAAGCTCTTCGACGCCGAGGCCCCGCCTGATCTCGACCCCCATCGCGCTTGCGCGCGCGGCCGAGGCGGACTCGAGGTGCTCCATCTCGACCATCATGCTGGCGTCGGCCGGACTCGGCAGGCGGTAAGGCCATTTCGAGGTGTCGATATTGCCATGGTAGAACTGGATACCGGCGAAATGGCCGCCCGGACGGCGTGGCTGTTGCGTCCAATGCGCAGTAGCCGAAGCGGTGCTGCTACCGATTTCGTTCAGCAACCCGCGGCGATAGAAAGCTTCGATGGTAGGCGCCGAAAGGCCCCGCATCCCGAACGGAAGCCGCTTCAAGGGCGAGCGCGGATCCAGGGCCTGCTCCAGCACCAACACCGAGACGTCCGCGAGACGCAGCTCGCAGGCGAGAAACAAGCCGACGGGGCCAGCCCCGGCAATCACGACATCGTAAATCAAGGCGAAATTCCTTAGGCGCTCGCCGATGACGCTCGCCGGCTTGCTTTCCATGACACAATACTTATACTCAGTATAAATTTACTTATGGTATAAATATCGGCATGTCAAACCGTCCCGGACTCCGCGACCGAAAAAAAGAGATGACGCGCCAGGCGATCTCCGACGTTGCAACACGCCTGTTCGTCGAACGCGGCTTCGACAAGGTGTCCATCGACGATATCGCGCACGAAGCGGACGTCGCCCGGAAGACGGTGTTCAACTACTTCCCTCGAAAGGAGGATCTGGTCTTCGATCGCGAAGAGGAAGGTCGGGCAATGGTGCGTGAAGCGATCGCCGGCCGCGACAGGCGGTCGCCGGTTGATGCGTTCCAGACGCTGATGCGCACACTGCTAGAGACGCAGCACCCTTTGTTCAGGGTCACGGAGCGGGCCGCCGGGTTCTGGCGCACCGTCGCGGAGAGTTCGGCACTAACGGCGCGCGCACGCGAGCTCCAGGTGACGCTCGCCGATGATCTTGCCGGAATGCTGTCCGACGCGGTGGGTCGGCCGCACGCCGATCCTGACGCGCGCCTCGCCGCGTCAATGCTGATGGCCACCCTGGTGGTCGCCTACAGCGAGGCGCTGCGCGCCTTTCGCGAGAACCGAGAGCCGGCGGCGGCTTTCGTGAGGGTGATGGATCGTGGCTTCGGCGGCGTCGGCGCCGCACTCGTCGGGACGCCTTACGTCTGATCCTAACTGTTGCCGGGCAGGCGATGCAGGGCGACGGCGATGCGGGTGCCGTCCGCCTGGTCGATCGTCAGGCGCAGCTGCGGGCCGATGTGCACGCCGCGCATCACCCGATCGGGCTCGATCGTGGCGGTGAAGACCTCGCCGGAGAGTTTCGGCTCGACCGTCCGGAAGCCCGGCCGCGTCTTGCCGTTGGCGCCGGCACCCCAGCCATAGGTGGCGGGGCCCCGGCCGCCGGCCGGCAGTTCCAGATAAATCGTTTGCCCGCGATTGCTGTAACCGAACCAGCCCTCGCCGCCGTGCGGCTTTACGCCCATCTCGGCCAGAGCCGCCGGCACCTCGTCACTGTTGCAGTGAAATTCGCCCGGCTTGGGCGTGAAGTCCGGCTGCAGGAACAGCTCCATGCAGCTGGCATAGGCGTCGAACTCGGGCTTGTCGGCACCTGTGTTGGTGCTGACGCCGCCGGTTTCGTCGACCAACAGGGAGGCGAGGTCGGTCCGCTGGCCGAGGATCTCGTGCGCCATCGGCCCGCGCAGATGCGGCACCTCCGCATCGTCCTTGGGGAACAGCACGAACAGCCGGGCCGGATGGACCCGGCGCAACTGGTCCCAGGTCTGCTGCAGGATGATCTCGGCATTGAAGTCGAGCGGCTGGTCCTCCGGACAGGTCAGCTTGCCGTGGCTGGTCCGGCCGCACCATTCGATGCCGGTGTTGGGGGCGAAGGCGATGACGCCGTAGAGCCCCTCGACCCGCTTCGACGCTTCGAGTGCCAGGCCACCGCCCATTTCCTGGCCGGCGACGATGATGCGTGCGTAGCCCTGCACCCGGGCATTGTCGATCTGCTTTTGCAGGTTCTCCTCGACGTCCTCGACTTCGAGGTTCCAGGTATCGGCACGACGTTGAACGATGCGGCTGTTGCGCTGCAGGCGCACGATGTCCCAGCCGAGCGCCGCCATCCCTTCCATCGCGCGGATCGGCGGCACCGCCGGCCCCTCGGCATTGTAGGAGTCCGCGTGGTTCCAGATGACGAGGCCTTGCGCGAAGGTCGGCCCCAGCAGCGGATAGGCCGTGTAGGCGTCCTCGACCCAGTAGCTGGTCGTGGGCGTGACCGGCGTCGGCCGCTGGCCGATCACCGTCACCTCTTCGACGGGAGCTGCTTTCGGGGCCGCTTGCTGCGCCTCGGCGCCGACCGCGGTCAGGCCGGACAGCAGCGCCAGCGCGGCCAGGGCGAAGTAAGGCCTGCGCATCTCAGCGAGTGTCCGCAAGGCAGTTCAGCAGGCGTTCCGCCACGATGACGTCCTCCGGCGTGTTGAGATTGAAAAACGGATCGACCGGGTCGATGGCGAAATCCACGGTGACCGCGCCCAAGCGCACGACCCAGTCTTCGACCCGCCGCAGCCCCTCCTCCGTCACCGCCCGGCGCAGGTCCTCGCGTGCCGCCGTCGGCCACAGCCCGGCGATCGGGTGGCGACGGCCGCCGGACGAGGCGATCGCCGCCGGAGCGCCGGCCGCCACGGCAGCGGCCAGCCGGGCCATCAGGTCGACCGGCAGGAACGGCGTATCGCCCGGCACGGTCAGGACATCGGGCTGCGCCTGGGCCGCGGCCCAGTCGAGCGCCGCCAGGATGCCGGCGAGCGGCCCCGGCCGGCCGGCCACGCTGTCCGGCAGGATCGGCAGAGCGTACGATCGATAGCGCGCCGGATCGTCGTTGGCGTTGAGCGCGATCCCGGACACCTGCGGCCCGATGCGCTCCAGGATATGGCGGAGCAGCGGCCGGCCGCCCAAACTCACCAGCGGCTTATCGCCGCCGCCCATGCGCCGCGCCAGCCCGCCGGCCAGAACGACCGCCGACAGCCCCGCTTCACCCACGATTTTCACCCATCCGCCACGGCCTCTTGTTCCCGACCCCATCGACCGACATATTAACGCACATGATTGATCCGTTTGGGCGAACCGTCAGCTATCTCCGTGTCTCGGTCACCGACCGATGCGATTTTCGCTGCGTCTATTGCATGGCCGAGGACATGACGTTCCTGCCCAAGGCGGACGTCCTGTCGCTGGAAGAGCTGGATCGTCTGTGCAACGCCTTCATCCGCCAGGGCGTGCGCAAGCTGCGGCTGACCGGCGGCGAGCCGCTGGTTCGCCGTAACATCATGTGGCTGATCGACAATCTGGGCCGCCAGATCGACCGCGGCGCGCTTGACGAACTGACGCTGACCACCAACGGCAGCCAGCTGGCGAAATATGCCGATGGGCTGAAGGCGGCCGGCGTGCGCCGCATCAACGTCTCGCTGGATACGCTCGACGAGCAGAAATTCGCCGCGATCACGCGCTGGGGCCGCCTCGGCCAGGTCATGGACGGGCTCGAGGCCGCCAAGCGCGCCGGCTTGAAGGTCAAGATCAACACGGTCGCACTCCAGGGCGTCAACGACGGCGAGTTCGACGAGCTGGTCGCCTGGTGCGGCGCCGAGGGCCATGACCTGACCTTCATCGAGGTCATGCCGATGGGCGAGATCGGTGGCGAAGCGCGGCTCGACCAATACCTGCCGCTGAGCCGGGTGCGCGCCCAGCTGGCGGAGCGTTGGACGCTCACCGAGAGCGACTATCGCACCGGGGGTCCGGCCCGCTATGTCACGGTCGGCGAGACCGGCGGCCGGGTGGGATTCATCACGCCCTTGACCCATAATTTCTGCGAGAGCTGCAACCGGGTGCGCCTGACCTGCACCGGCACGCTCTATATGTGCCTGGGCCAGGAAGACGCCGCCGATCTGCGGGCCCCCTTGCGCGCGTCGGAGAGCGACGATCTGCTGGATCAGGCCATCCAGGACGCAATCGCGCGCAAACCGAAGGGCCATGACTTCATCATCGATCGAAGCCATCATGGGCCGGCCGTGCCACGCCACATGAGCGTCACCGGCGGCTGACCCGTCCTGTTTGAAAGCGCATCGATGCCCGCTCGCCCATGCCTTTGACTCGCCCATGTCGGTAAGCCGACCGTCGCCGAAAATCGCCCTCGTCGCGTCCGAGGCCGAGGCGGCGCAGACCGCCCTCGCCGATCTGCAGCGGCGCTATCCGACCGTGCCGCTCGACGAGGCCGATGCGATCGTGGCCCTGGGCGGCGACGGCTTCATGCTGGAAACCCTGCATCGCCATATCGACCGCCATCTGCCGATCTTCGGCATGCATCGCGGCTCGGTCGGGTTTCTGATGAACACCTATTCGCCGCATAACCTGTTCGAGCGGGTCGCCAAGGCCGATATCGAGCGCCTGCATCCGCTCGCCATGCAGGCGACGACGGCGGACGGCACGGTGCACCAGGCGCTCGCCATCAACGAGGTGGCGCTGCTGCGCCAGACCCGCCAGATGGCGAAGATCCGCATCTCGGTCGACGACGTGCAGCGCATGGACGAGCTGATGTGCGACGGCGTAATGGTGGCGACGCCGGCCGGCAGCACCGCCTACAACCTCTCGGCCCACGGCCCGATCATCCCGTTCAGCAGCGGCGTGCTGGCGCTGACGCCGATCAGCGCGTTCCGTCCGCGGCGCTGGCGCGGTGCCGTGTTGCCGCACAAGGTCACCGTCACCTTCGAAATGCTGGAGCCGCAAAAGCGCCCGGTCAGCGCCGGCGCCGATTTCATCGAGGTGCGCGACGTGGTCAAGGTCGAGGTGCGGGAAACCCGCGAAACCAGCCTCAGCCTGTTGTTCGATCACGATCACAATCTGGAAGAACGCGTGCTGAAAGAGCAGTTCGAGAGCTGACGCCGGTCATTTTTCGGAGGCATAATCCTGTCGCCTCCCGAAACCATTCCGAGTGTCGACCATGGCCGCGCCTACCAGCATCGAGATGATCCGCCAGCTCGTCGGGTTCGATACGACGAGCCGAGACTCGAATCTGGCGCTGATCGACTGGGTCGAGGCCTATCTGGCCGACCTGGGTATCAGCTCCGAACGCTCCTGGGATGCGGACAAGCGCAAGGCGAACCTATTCGCCACGATCGGGCGCGACGACAAGCCCGGCATCGTGCTGTCCGGCCATACCGACGTCGTGCCGGTCGATGGCCAGGACTGGACCAGCGACCCGTTCAAGCTGGTCGAAAAGGACGGCAAGCTGATCGGCCGTGGTGCCTCCGACATGAAGGGCTTCCTGGGCGTGGTGCTGGCCAAGACCCCGGAGTTCATCAAGCGCCAGCCGAAGACACCGATCCATCTGGCCTTCACCTATGACGAGGAAGTGGGCTGTCTGGGCGTGCGCACGCTGTTGACCGAACTCGCCCGGCGGCCGATCAAGCCCCGCGCGTGCGTCGTGGGCGAACCCACGCTGATGAAACCGGTCATCGGGCATAAGGGCAAGCAGTCGGTGCGCTGCCATGTCCATGGCCTCGAATGCCATTCGGCGCTGGCGCACCAGGGCGTGAACGCGGTCGAGGCCGCGGCGGAGCTGGTGGCGTATCTGAAGAGCATGGCCCGGCGCTTCCGCGACCAGGGGCCGTTCGATACCGATTATTCACCGCCCTACACCACGGTCCATACCGGCAAGATCCAGGGCGGCACCGCGCTCAATATCGTGCCCAAGGACTGTAGCTTCGATTTCGAATTCCGCTATCTGCCGAGCGAAGATCCGGACGTGCTGTTCGGCGAGGTCCAGCGCTTCGCCGCGGAAAAGCTGTTGCCGGAAATGCACGCGATCTCGGCCGCCGCCGGGTTCGAGTTCCAGGAACTGTCCAGCATGGCCGGGCTCGACATGTCGAGCGAGGACGAGGTGACGCGGCTGGTGATGCAGCTGTCGGGCGCCAACGGCACCGGCAAGGTCAGCTTCGGCACCGAAGGCGGCCTCTACCAGAATTTCGGCATCCCCACCATCGTCTGCGGCCCCGGCTCGATCGAGCAGGCGCACAAGCCCGATGAATGGATCGAGATCGAACAGCTGGTCGCAGCCGAACGCTTCATGGACCGGCTGCTGGATCACGCGGCGCACGGGTGAGCCTCACGGCGGGCAATCTCGTCCGCATCCCTATCCTCGACGTCCCCGAGACGGACGAGCCGGCGGTGTTTTCGGCCGGGGCTGAGCCGGCGCGCCTCGACCGGCTCATGGCGCAGGCGCGCCGGACCTACACGCCGCTCGGCATGCGTCTTGCCGACGCCCGGTCGCGGCAATGGTCGCTCCGATCGACCAGCCCCTATGCCGATGCCGTCAGGACGGTCGACCGGGCGATCGGCCGGCCGGGCGCGTTCCTGCTCAATTATTCCTATGAATGGGGCTGCACCACCGGTGCCGCCGAGGATCGGGCGCTAGGTGGCCCAACCCTGCTGCGCACGCTCGACTGGCCGTTCGACGGACTGGGCCGGACGTTGATCGTGCTGCGCCAGCAGGCGGCGGCCGGCGCCTATCTCAGCATCACCTGGCCCGGTGTCGTGGGCGTCCTGACCGGGCTGGCCCCCGGCCGGTTCGCGGCCGCGATCAACCAACCACCCCTGCCCTTGCCCGGCATGGGCCGCGCGGTCGGCTGGTTGACGTCCCGCCTGCGCGTCGGCCGCTCGACCGCCCTCTCGCCGACCCATCTGCTGCGGCTCGCCTTCGACACCTGCCGAAGTTTTGCCGAGGCGGTCGCATTGATCCGCACGACGCCGATCTGCCTGCCGGCGATCTTCACCCTGGCCGGCACGGCGCCGGGCGAGACCGTGGTGATCGAACGAACGCAAGCCCACTGGTTCGAACCGCCCGAGGCCGCGGCCGGCAATCACTGGGCAGAGGCACCGGCGTCGCTGGGCAAAGCCAGAAATCCTTCCAGCGGGCCCCGCCGCACCGCGATGTGCGCGCTGCTGGCGACGGGCAGCGATTGGTCGTTCGACTGGCTGCAGGATCCGATCCTGCAGCCGGACACCCGCGTCGCCGTCATGGCCAATCCCAAGACCGGCCGTCTGCTCGCGCAGGGATGGGAAACGAATGGTGCGGCGACGGAGGTGCTGGATCTCGATTGAGATCGGCTAGTGCCCGCCGCAACTGGAGCCGCCGCAGGAATGCCCACCGCATGAGTGGCCGCCACAGGAGCCACCACCGCAGCCGCTCTTGCGCCCCTTGCTCCACGCCGGACCACCCAGTGTTCGGTACCCAGATGCCAGCTCAGCGAAGCTCTCGGACCCCGCCGCGATCCCCATGCCAAGCATAGCTGCGGTCGATAGCACAATTTCGTCCGAGATGCCGCGATCCGCCCGTGCCTGATTCAGCCCAGGCCAATTAGAGATGCCCTCGAAACCCTCCAGCATAACCTGGGTGCGCCGCTGCGGCTCTTCCAGCCAAGCCTCATCAGGATCGTCGGCCGGACGGTGATGAAACGGACGACCGAAGATAGCTCGCATGTCCCGATCATAGGCTTCCGTATGGAGGATATGAGCGTGCCACGCCTCGTCACATGGACCGCTGGTCGGCGCCACCAGTCGGTCCGGGTTGGCGGCGGCGATGGCGAGAAAGGCCAGATATTCAGCGATGGCGATTTCGGCCGCCACGCTATTCATCCCGCTTCCACGCTCCAGTCGGCGACGCATTGGCAATCGGCGAATACCGGCGATTGCTTCCACCTGACCGCGCCGGATTCGGAAATTCTCGACGGCGATGATGCGCCGAGAGGAATATTCCCTTACCCAAGGCCATCCACCGGCGACATCGATCAGTGGCGGAAGTAATAGGAAAAAAAGAGCTAAAGCCGCGATAGACCAAGCCAACGTCATATTTGCCCACATCCTTATCCCCAACGACCAGATTGTCGTCGGCATGAACTCAATCTCATGCACGAGATGTACGGATGAATAAGCGCCGCGGCAATAGCTTCACACGCAGAGCTCGAAGCCTGAGCTCTGCGTGTGTCGTGTGATTTAGTTACAGCAGTTCCGCGATCTGCACCGCGTTGAGTGCCGCCCCCTTCAACAGCTGATCGCCCGCGACGAACATCGCGATCGAGCGGCCGGACGGGTCGGAGATGTCGGTGCGGATGCGGCCCACCAGGATATCGCCCTGGCCGGACGCGTCCTTCGGCATCGGGAAATAGTTGGCCGCCGGATCATCGACCACGCGCACGCCCGGCGCCTGCCCCAAGATGCGGCGTACCTCGTCGGGCGTGATCGGCCGTTCGAACTCGACATCGAGCGCGATCGCATGGGCGCGCAGCACCGGCACGCGGATGCAGGTCGAGCTGATGCGGATCGAGGCGTCGCCGAAGATCTTGCGGGTCTCCTTGACCATCTTCAGCTCTTCCTCGTTATAGCCGTTCGCCGGATCGATCTTGGTATTGTGGCTGAACAGGTTGAACGCGTAGGGGTGCGGGAAGACCTTGGGCT
>Ga0302314_10018767_pt1 | contig 11518 bp, 3 predicted proteins | sample III_Palsa_N2_3_FD_200533 | JGI IMG/M metagenome (GOLD analysis project Ga0302314, IMG submission 200533) | Peat permafrost microbial communities from Stordalen Mire near Abisko, Sweden - III_Palsa_N2_3 | ecosystem: Environmental > Terrestrial > Soil > Palsa > Peat permafrost | place: Sweden... | reverse complement strand
CTTGCGTCCGTTGGTGGAGGTATTGCCGTTGTTGCCGTAGGTGGACTGGATGGTTCCAAACGTTGAGGGAGTCGAGTCGCCCGCGACACTATTGCAGGGCATACCAAAACCTGTGGCCCCCGGTGTCTGGATGGCTGTCGATGTACAGGAAAACTTTGCCTGGGGTTGTGCCAGGTTGGGAGTGTTCCAGATATTGAACGCATCAGCGCGGAACAGCAGGCGAACACCCTGGCGAATCGGGAAGTAGCGTCCGATGTTCATATCAGTGTCCAAATAGCCCGGTCCAATGAAGGCATTTCTGGGGACGTTGCTGAAGGTGCCAACTACGGGATAGGTGAAGGCATTAATGTTGAACCATTGCTTGATCTTGTCTGTCCTGTGACGATCCTTGGGAAGATAAGGGCTGGTACCGGGGATTAGAGCAGCGCGCTGGTTCGGCTCACCGTCCAGTGCGGAGTCGTTATTGATGGTCACGCTGTAGGGTCTGCCGGAGTGTGCAGAGAATTTCCCGCCAAAGAGCCAGTTGTTGAGGACGGCATTGGTGAAGGAAGATTCTGTATGAATCCGCGGTACTGTGAGTACCCAACCGGTATTGAAGACGTGTCGCGCATCGAAGTCCGAAAGGCCACGTTCGCTGGAGACATCGAAGACATCAGGAATGGCGTTCGTTACGGTTTCCGATTGCGTCTGGAGGTCGATTGACTTGGCGTAGGTGTAGGAGAGGAGGAGCGTCAACAGCTTGCCACCCCGCTGCGTGTACTGCACCTGAAGACCGTTATAGTTTGAAGTTCCGATGCTGGCGAAGTCAACGAGACCGCCACCGCCGTAGTTGAAGGGTGTGTAACGAAGGCGCGCTTGAGTGGATGCGGTGGCAGAGGATGCGTTGCCGTTGATGTTAGGAATTCCCGGGAATAAGTAGGAGCAGGAGGGATTCGCATATAGCGCCCTATTTGAATCAGCATATCCACCGATACACTGGGTGATGGCGGGATTTTGATCGAAGGGAATAGTCAGTTTGCGTCCGAGCTTGCCGACGTAGTTCACATCGAGGACGCCATTGCGATTAGCGCGCAGCTCAAAGCCTATATTCATAGCTTCATAGTAGGGCGTCCGGAAGTTGCGATCCGGGAAGAACAAGGTATATGGAGCGCGGAAGACTGGGTTGCCCTTCTGATAGGCCTGAGGCAGCTGATAGATGGGGCCACCCGGGTTCTGCTGCAAGGGAACTGATGCACCGCCAGCGGGCAGCGTCTGAAAGTAGGTGAAGTAGAAGGGTTCGCCTACACCGATAACGTTGGCGTTGATGGCGTCAAAGAACATGCCGAAGCCGCCGCGCAGAACAAGCTTGCCGGTGCCGAAAGTGTCATAGGCAAAGCCCAGGCGGGGAACGAGGCCATTGAAGTCTGTCGGCACGAGAGACTTTAAGACACCCTGATCTCCTGGAAAAGCGAGACCGCCAATAGCGCCCGGGAATACGGTGGATTGATGGCCGGGAATGAATGTAGAGGCGTATCCGTTCGGCTGATACCACTGGAACGGAAGTTCGTAACGAACACCGAGGTTTAGGGTCAACTTCGGCGTGGCCCGCCAGTCGTCCTGGGCGTAGGTGAAGATGCTGTGGTTTATGCCGCCCTGCGTCAAGAGGTTGTTGGCCTGTACTGAGTTCAGCAGACCGAGTGCCTCATCGGCGAAGGGTACGCCGGTATAGGTGGAGCTGAAGGAGAGTTGGCCAGGAAAGTACTTTTTATTGAGGTACTGTAGGCGGAGGAAGTTGGCGCCAAATTGAAAGCTGTGATTGCCCTTTTGCCAGGAAAGCTGCTCCAACACTTCGATGTTCTCATTGACCACGCTAGATGCTGCCTGCGAAGTTGAACCGAGGGAGTATTCGTTTGAAGCACTGATGACAGGCATAACCGGCGGTCCAACTTCCAGGAAGTTTCCTCCAAAGCTATTCCATGTGTCGTGATCGGTCGGCGGCGTAGAGAATGTGTAGCGCTTATAGCCAATCCGCAGAACGTTGAGGATGTTTGGCGTGACTACCCATGTATCGCCGATATTGCCATAGTTGCTGTTTGAGCTGTTGTTGTCGATCTCATAACTGGAGATGCCCTGGGAAGCGGAGTTTACGCCCGGCGCCGTTGCGTCATTGGCGTGGATGAGGTCGTATCGTGCATCGATGGTGTGGCGGCTATTGAGGTGGTAGTCGATACGGCCAAGCACGTTGAGATCGTGACGTGGCTGCTTTGATGCGTCGATCAGAGCAGGGATGCCGCCGGTATAGGTGGAACTGGGTAGTGTCGAATTTGGCAGCGGCACATACTTCTTGAGCACGGCACTGATGACCGGGTTGAGGCACTGCGTGGGGATTTCAGCGTTAGGCATGTATGTTCCCTGGACTTTGCCTGTGGTTAGATACGGATTGTTACTGTTATTTGCAAAAACCGTGGCCTGATTCAACAGCGCAATGCACGGGTTCGTGCCCGTATTGCCAGCCTGCTGCCAGGCGGCATTCAAGTTATCCTCCGTATTACTCTGGACAGCACCGTTGGAGGCAACCTGCTCAGGGTTCAGTAACTTGCTATAGGTGAGCGGGTAAGGATTTGCTGTTGTTGGTGAGGTGTTGTTCTGGACCACCTCGGATATAAAACTGGCGCAATCTGTTCCCGCTGCGTAGGCAGTGGTAGTACACAGACGGGGTGTGACGCCATCAGGCTGGAAGCCGCGCTCTGCTGCACCCTGAATAGGGGTAATGCCAACGACCTGCAAGGTCTGGATAAGCTGCTGTACGGCGACGAAGAAGAAGGCTTTGTCGCGCTTGATGGGACCACCCAGGGTGCCACCGAATTGATTGCTGTTATCTTCTGGATTTTCCTTGCTGATGTAGTCGGCGGCGTTCGTTATCCGGTTCTGGAAGTAGTCCCATACTGCCCCGTGGTATTGATTGCTACCGCTCTTGGTAAGGACGTTGAAGACCGAACCGGCGTTGCGACCGTATTGCGCTTTGAAGTTGTTGAGAAGGACGCTGATCTCCTGCAGGGCGTTCGGCGGAGGATAGTTGATTCCAGTGTTGTAAAAGAGGTTGTTCCACATCAAACCGTCGAAGAGCATGAGGTTCTGCGTGTTGCGCGAGCCTGATACCGAGTACGTTGGGCCACCGCGGTCGCTGGTGTTTGTGGCGGGCGCGTTGAGATCTGTGACGCCGGGAAGAAGGCCGGCGAGCGCAACGACGTTGTTGCCGTCGATAGGGAGGTTCTCGACGAGGTTCGTCGGGATAAGTGTGCCAATAGTGGCAGAGCGAGTATCAAGCGCGGTACCTTCGCCATTGACGGTGACGGTATCTTCCTTGCGGCCGATGGTCATCTTTGCAGCGATCTTTACTGATTTATCGGCATCCACCGTGATGTCGCTTGTAACGAATGTCTCAAAGCCAGAGGCCGAGATGGTAAGGATATATGTGCCGATTGGAAGACTTGGGAGTATGAACTCTCCAGATTTTGAGGATGTGACGGCACGGCTCACACCTTTGCTGGGTTCCGCGACCGTAATGGCCGCACCCTGTACAACTGCGCCGCTCGGATCTGTGACCTGGCCGTAGATGCTGCCGGTGTTCTGCGCCTGGGCGAAGGCACGTGATTCGTTTGCCAGCAGCAGCGGCATGACGATCAACATAAGTTGCAGCATCTTGATGCAACCATCTGTTAGACGTGCACTTATTGCTGTCAGACACGGCACGGTATAAAACTTGCGCATTGCAGAACCCCGCTTCTGTGATTCCAATTAGCCGACGTGTAGCCGGAAAAAACCTTTTATTGGGTCGGCGCATAGTATGCTGAGTCCCACTAAGCCTTGTCAACCCCGGTTTTGCGGGTATATTGAGGTCGCAACGGTACGGGAGCGCAGCAAAAGGCGTCCCGTGAAAAGTCGTTTGACAGGAGCTTCTTCCGACGCGTAAAGTTCGGGCGGTCACCTGTATTACCGATTTCGAAGTCGAGTGCTGAGCCAGCGAAGACCCTCTGTCGTCGCTTACTTGTGCGTACTCGGGGCGAGAGTTCGCTTTACAAGAGGTCAATTATTCGCATCGATACGATGCACATGGGGTAGAGTATGCGTTTTGTCAGCCACAAGGTCTCGATCAAACTATCAGCGTTTTTCTTTGTTTTGCTGATGCTGGTTGCAGGTTCTATTTCGCAGGCCTCGGGCCAGACCGCGCCGTACATTCTGCCGTACACGATGAGCACCTATGCGGGACCGGTGGCAGCTGCCACCGTTGGTAACTCGACAGGGTGTGGCAACTACGTGATGCTTGCCGCGACCGTGAGCAGCGGCAACTATGTTGCCCTTGACGCCGTTGGGGATGGATGCCAGGTTTCCGGTACCCCGAACAGCACCAATGGCGTCTCGGTTGGTAGCGATCCGCATGACATTCGCGTCGACGCTTCGGGGAATATCTTCTGGGCCGACAATACCTCGAAGGACGTCGTGCATAAGATATTCGGCTCTACCGGTCTCGAGACGATCTATGCCGGAACAACAGTGAATAGTTCTGTATGCGCTGCCGGCAACAGCAAAGACGGGTATAACTGCACCGCTACTGACGGTGCAGCGAACAGCAGCTCGACGCACTACTCCGGCAACTTCGGCACGATGCGCGGCATTGGCGTAGCTCCGAACGGCGATGTCTTCATCGCGGATTACAGCAACGATATTGCCGACAGGATTCCTGGTCCTTCGATCGTTACAGGGCCGGCAGCCACGGGAATTATGACGCTGGTGGCGGGCACTTCAGCTACCGCCGGTTATGCGGAGGGCCTTGCGGGAACCTCGAAGATATCTTCTCCCCGTGGCATCGGCGCAGACCCAAACACCGGCACGATCTATATCGCCGATACCGCCAATAACGTCCTTCGCAAGTCGGTTTACACGGCGGGTGTTGGTTACACGCTCAGTTCAGTTACGGCGCCAGGCGGAGCTGCCGGATCAGGCTCGGGTGGTTGCATTGTGGCGCCGTACACCAAAAATATTACGAACGGGCCTGCGAGCGCCGCCATGTTGTGTGCGCCTGAGGATGCGCAGGTAGATCTGAACGGAAATGTCTATATCGCAGATGGCGGGAACAATGTGATCCGAGAGATCTACAACGGGTCTGGCACTGTTCCTGGTATCAGCAACCCGATCCCGGGCTGGATCTATGTGATTGCCGGCACCGCTACGCCGGCAACGGGATATCCAGTTGCTTCCCCTGTGGTGCCTCCGGTTTATACCTATCCGACGGATGGCACGACACCTCCGGTGCTGGGAACATCCGTGGCGATCGGTGTACGCAAACTTGGCATCGACTACCTGGGAAATGTCTACATCGCAGATAGCACCTGGAACGTGATCTGGTTTCTGGATCATGCCACGGGGTATATGCGTCTTCTTGCTGGCCGCTATGGAGCTCCCGGGCCATACCCGGATAACGGTACGGGTTCGACTGTGCCGGCCTCGCAACAGAACATTACCGGCCTGCCGGGATACGGTTGCACGGCTGACCCGGCTTCGGCTACATCGGTGGGTGATGGCTGCCCGGGACCTGAGGCTTCCATCTACATCTCAGCGGGAGCTAACGGCGCGAACTCCCCTGACAATCAGGGCAATCTCTACATCACGGACTCCGAAGGCTCGAAGACGCCGGCTACGGCAAGAATCCGTAAACTGCTCTCGGGGCTTAACTTTCCGCCTACAACTTTGAACGCTTCGGCCGCGCAGCAGACGGTGTTCGTTCACTTTGCTTCCGGAGATACTCCAGCGGCTACGAAGCCCTTTGTCTCTTCCGGAACAGATTTTGTTGTGGGCACGCCGAACTGTCCTGCGGTGAACGCTGATGGCACCTCCGATTGCTATGTGCCTATCACCTTCACTCCGACGAAGGCGGGATACGACACCGCAACGCTCACGATCACGTCGGCGCTTGGAGGCATCAACGCTTACGTATTGACGGGTACCGGGATTGCACCGTCGCTGGCGCTAGATCCGGGAACAACTTCGCTCGTAAGCACGCCGTCTGCGACCAGCAATGCGCAGGGTGTTGCCTTTGATGGCGCAGGGAATGCGTATATCGCCGATACCGGCAACAATCGCGTGCTCTTCTACTCCGCTACGACCAGCGCTACGACTGTGTTTGCCGGCACGGGCACCGCTGGTTACTCGGGCGACAACCACCAGGCGAGTCTGGCCACGCTGAACGGTCCAAGGGCTGTGACGGTCGGCACAGATGGCGCTGTTTACATCGCCGATACTGGCAATAACGTTATCCGGAAGGTCAATGCGGCGGGCATCATCACAACATTTGCCGGCGGCGGTTCTGGTTGCTCCACAACCAACCCTAATCCCAACAACACGAACCCCACCTATGCTGCGCTGGGTGATGGCTGCCCGGGTGTCAATGCGACGCTGAAGTCTCCTTCAGGCATTGTTGCGGATAACCTCGGCAACATCTTTGTCTCCGATACAGGTAACAATCTCATTCGCGAGATCAATACGCTGGGATGGATCACGACGTTCGCCGGTGGAGCGCCAACGAGTGGTTGCGCCATTACGGGTGGTGTCCCATGTTCGGGCCTGAACACAAGCTTCAACCAGCCTGCGGGTCTTGCGTTCGACAAGACGGGTAGCTTCATCTTCGTTGCGGATGCCGGGAACCACATGGTCCGCAAGATCGCGTTGAGCAATACGTTTGGCACTACAGGAACTGGAACGGCTACGTTGGCATCGGCTATTTACATCAACGGAGTGACTGCCGTAGCCGGTATTGGCACTGCTGGGACGACGTTGTCCGGCACGGCGGTCGGATCGCAGTTGACGACCCCAACGGGCGTTGCTATCGATGCAGCGGAGAATGTTTATATCGCCGATGCAGGGAACCATGCAATCTACCTGGTCAATGGCGTCACTAATACGCTAACGCCGATCGTCGGCATCGTCGGTTCGGCAGGCACGGGAACATTGGACATCGCGTCCTCGACGCAACTCAGTGCACCGGCCTCGGTCGCTGTTTCGTCGATCGGCACGCTGTTGGTAGCGGATAGCGGGAATAATCGCATTCTGAGCGACCAGCGTGCACAGATCAGCTTCAATATGGGGCGTATCAATCTTGGAAGCAACAGCCCCACACAGCTTTTCACGGAGTTGAACATCGGCAATACGGCGACATCGCTATCCAACCCGGTTTACACCGGGGCTGGCTCTGGTGGAAGCCAGTTCACCCTTACCTATCCGTCTTCGGGCGGATGCGTTGGCGGCGAATCGCTTGCGCCCTCTGCCTCCTGCACTGTGCAGGCCCAGTTCAGTCCAACTTCGGCCGGCACATTCTCTGAGACTTACACAGAAGGTGTCACCGCCCCAGTCTCGGTTGGAGGAGGCGCGAGCATTACGCTAAGCGGTACAGGCGCGGTGCTTACGCCTACGCTGAGCACTGTGGCGCAGACCGTTCCCGCCACGGGCAACTCGCAGTACGGAGGCTCGGTAACGTTCAGCGTATCGGTGGCGCCAACAGCGGCTGCCGGTTGCAATACGGGGGCGCCTAGCTGCTACCCGAGCGGCACGGTCCGCATCATCATCGGAACCACGCCGACGAATGGCACCGCTGGAGTTCCCCTTACCTTGAGCAGCACTGGTACGGCGTCACAGACCGTGACTGGTCTTGCCGTCGGAACCTACTACCTGTCCTGCTCCTACAATGGCGATAATTTTTACGCGGCCAGCAGCTGCGCAAACGTGACTATCGCTGTTGCGCCCGCGTCTACCACTTCGATACTGGCGATCTCCAACAACAATCAGCCGCAGTTTACGTCGACTTCGTTCACCGCCACGGTTGCTTCCAATACATCCGGTACACCTACCGGTACGGTGACCTTCTCCGCAAGTGGAACGGCAATAGGGACCGCGACGCTCAACTCGTCGGGGGTAGCGACACTTGTTCTATCCGCGACCTACGATACTAGTGGCAATTTTGTGTCGAGCAATACCCTGGCTCCTGGGACCTATCAGGTGACCTGCGCCTATAACGGCGCTTCAAACTTTGCCACATCGAGTTGCAGTCCAATGTCCTACACGGTTGCTCCGTCGCCGTCAGGGTTCAATCCACTTACGTACACCCCAAGTACAGGTGCGCCATTTGTCGTAGGCACCCTGATCGCGATTCCGTGCCCCGCTGTTGACCTTTACATAGCTGGCACAAGCACCCCGGCTTACGGAGTTCCATGCAGTTCCGGTTCTACCTATACGCCGTCGCCAGGATCGATCCCAACCGTTACAACCGCTGAGGGCTCGACAACGGATGCCACCATCTTCTTCAGTCCCACCAATACAACGACTGGGAAGCTGACATTCGCTTGTGCCGGCATGCCGGCGACGACGACCTGCACGTTCTCGCCGTCCTCGATTACGTTGGCTGCGAGCACAGGGTATGTGAACCCGTATGCTGTGGATGTAACTTTCTGGACCGATCTGCAGTCGACCGCTGCTTTGCACAATCCATCCAGCAGGCACGATGAGGCAGCGGGTGTTTATGCTGCGAAGATCGGTTGGCCGATGGCGCTGTTAGGCCTCGCGGCGCTGCTGTTTGTTCGCCGCAGAGGTGATATGCGCAAGGGCCTCTCGCTGCTCGGTGTGATGTTGATGATGGCGGGCTCATCGCTGGCGCTTAGCGGTTGCGCCGGTCCGGGCGCTTATACTCCCGCACTGACGCCGGCTGGAACCTATCCCGTCACCATTACGGTGACTGCCCCAGGGGGTGCATCCGCGAGTGCGGTGGTCAACTTTAAGGTTGCGGCTCCTGGCATTACTGGTCAAGAATAGGCAAGGACAATGAAAGGACTATCAGTGGCACACAACCGTTTTTATAGCCTGTTTGCGGCTATCGTACTGCTCTTGACTCTTGCAACGCCGCGAGCTTCCCACGCACAGGCAGCGGTCTATGGGGAGTTCAGCATCACAGACCTGCACAATGCCTACATGACTGATCTGCTCTACGGTGCAACGACTGGCGTTCTTATCGATGGCCCTACGTTTCACCATGTTGTTCTGAGCGGAGACATTCAGGGACGTTTTGTTCGGAAATCCGGAGAGAGCATGAACGGCGTCACAGTTGGTCCGCGTTTTACCGTCGCGATGAAGCATGGGCTGGCGCCATACGCAGAGTTCATGGTTGGCTTCGCCCGCTATAACGATCCGACAAATCAGGGCGTCACCACGGACTCTACATTCCAGGTCAACGCAGGCGTTGGAAAACGCATATCCCCACGTTTCGACCTCGTTGCGGACTATAGCTACTCGCAGTACTACGCTCTCGGCGGTCAGTTCAATCCCAAGACCTTTAGCATCGGTACCATCTATCACTTCAACAAACGCTAAAAGTTAAGTTGGTTTCTCGAAAAGAAACGGCGGGCAATCATGCCCGCCGTTTCGCCTTAAGAATGCATTCGAAGTGAACGTTCAAGGCTTTGACGGAGAGCACCGCAACAAATCTCTCCCTCCTCGCGTCTACACTGGAACCAACTATTTATGGAATTACGAAGGATCCAGATGCCAAAGTTTCTGCAACACGTAGCGATCACGGCTGTTTTATTTGCTCTGTCCGGGATGATCCCGCGGAATGCAACCAGCCAGCAGAAACAAGATCCTGCCGCCCAGGCCGAAAACCCCGCCGGCTATGTGCCTTCGACCATCAAGGTTGTAGCCCGTATCGTTGTGCTGGATGTCGTGGTGACCGACAAGAAAGGGAACCTCGTTCATCGTGACGACCTGAAGCCCGATGATTTTCAGATCTACGAAGATAAAGTCCCGCAGGCCATTCGCAGCTTCGAGCCACCAAGCCAGCATCTTATGCCAGTCAGTGCGACGGCTATCGTAAATTCGGCGGCGGACCTGAGGAAGATTGGTGATGCTCCCGTAACGTTGCTCGTACTGGACGAACTGAACTCGCGGTTCGAGGACATGAGCTTTTCGCGGCAGATGATGCTGAAGTACCTGCAATCGCAGCCTGCGGTATTGAAGGAGCCTACTGTTCTGCTGGTCGCAAGCAACACAACGTTTCAGCAGATGCATGACTACACCCAGGACCGCGACGCCTTGATAGAAGCCGTAAAGAAGCACATGCCTGAGTTTCCGTGGCGAATGGAAGGCAGCCACAATTCCGGGCCGGGTGCCGTGGAGCGCATGGGACAAAATCTTGCGGCACTTCGGCAGATTGCCCAGGCGACCACAGGAACGCCCGGCAGAAAGAACCTTATATGGGTCGGCAACGGCTTTCCTTCGGCTAACCTCGTCGGGCTACCGCAGGATGAGGCGGATACGATCGAAACGGCTATTCGGCAGGCCACCGACCGCCTGCTCGCGGCGCGCATTACGATGTACACCATCAACCCAACCGCGGACCAGGTTGCAAGTGTAGAGGCTGACACTCCCGACGATCTCAACTCGGCCGGTAACGAGGCCGGCGCCGATCCCTTCGGCGAAGGCGCAGTCTCCTTTTCAAACTTTGCGCCTGCGACAGGCGGCATCGCCTACACCGGGCGCAACGATCTCAACAACATCATCGGCGAAGGTATCGACAAGGGGCAGGAGTATTACACGATGTCGTACGCTCCGACTAATAAGAGCGACGACTCGCTGAAGTTCCGCAACATCCGCATCCTGATGAAAGACCGGAACCTGCGCGCCACCACCCGGGAAGGCTACTATCCGGCGAGCGCCGCCGATATGAACCCGGTGCTCGACAAAGACATGTCCGCTAAACAGGTCAGGGCGAATCTGCAACTAGATCTGTCGGCTGCACTGACGACAACGATCTCCTACAACGGGCTCGAGCTCAAGGCGGAGAAGACTTCCAAGGGTGAGTACGCCATTCACGCGGAGGAGAAGGGAATTGGCTGGAGCGACCCGGGAACGGGCGGAGAGCAGCACGCAGAGGCGACCGTAGCCGCCGCCTGGTACAACTCCAAAGGCAAGCTGATCGGCCACGTGGCCCACGAAGAGACCTTCAACCGCGGCAAACCAAACGAGGGCGCAAGCTTCACACTGGCGATTCCTCTGCCGCCCGAGGCCGTACGGCTGCGCTTCGTCGTGCGCGATGCACTGAACGGGAACATGGGAACCTTCGACGTAACGAAGTTCTGAACCGTTCGTGCTTACACAATATTCAGCTTTCGTTGCAGCTCTTCCAGCGACACCTGCTTGGTCTCCGGGAAGAACAGAAGCACAACGAAGAATTGAACAACCATTGCGCCCGCAAAGAAGATAAACGGATATGCCCCCGACTTCGCCGCGATCGCCGGGAAGATCAGCGAAAGCGCGGCGTTCATGATCCAGTGCGTTCCGCAGCCCAGGCTCTGCCCTTTGCCCCGCACGCGTGTTGGAAAGATCTCGCTGATATAGACCCAGATCACGGCTCCCTGCGAGATCGCAAAGAACGCGATATAAGCAACCAATGCCCATACCAGCAGAGCCTGATGTTGTTTCGTCGCAAAGATTGCCGCCA
>Ga0302314_10018766_pt1 | contig 11518 bp, 10 predicted proteins | sample III_Palsa_N2_3_FD_200533 | JGI IMG/M metagenome (GOLD analysis project Ga0302314, IMG submission 200533) | Peat permafrost microbial communities from Stordalen Mire near Abisko, Sweden - III_Palsa_N2_3 | ecosystem: Environmental > Terrestrial > Soil > Palsa > Peat permafrost | place: Sweden... | reverse complement strand
CGCGCTGGCCCGGCTGCGGGCCCATGTGCCCAGGTACGCCGCTGCCACCGACGCCTCCGCCGCTGAGCTTCGCGACGCGCGGCTGGTCATCGCCCGGGAGGTCGGCTTCGGGACCTGGCGGGAGCTCGTGGCGGGCGCCGAGAAAGCCCAGCGCGATGAGGCCGAACGCCAGGAGAGGTGGCGGTCGATGTGCTGATCGGCAAGGCCACCCGCCTGGACCTCCCGCTGGATCAGGCTGTCCGCTTCGACCGGGTGGAATACGTGCGCCTGCTGCTCGACGCCGGTGCCGACCCCGGCGCCCGGACGGACGGCATCACGCCGCTGGAGGTCGCCATCTACCCGCTCCCACCCGCGCCGCCCCGACCCGTCACAGGCGGTTTCCCGGTGTTTTGTTGTCGCGGGGGGCCGCTGCGGGCTTGGCTGTTACCGGAGCGGTTCAGCCGCTGCTGCCCGCAGCCGGGCTGCCGATCCGGCGACGACCAGGGCCCACCCGATGGCGATCCTGGGCCTGCGCCGCTGCACGGCCCGGGCCACCCAGGGGACATAGAACACGGCGTTCTGGGCTTCGCCGGCGATCGCGAGCACCGTCAGCCGCCGCGGGTGGCGCAGGCCCCACCACACGCCGATGACCATCCCCACGGCAGTGGATGCAAGTTTGTACTGGGGGGTGCCCGCGGCCTTGAACAAGGGGGCGGCCCGCGCTAGGTGGCGGTTTAGGCGGCGGGCCGCGGGTGTCGGCGTCCAGGCGGCAGCGGGGGCCTTGGTGCCAGGCTCGGGCAACGCCCCCTCCCTTTGCAGCCGCTGGATGTTCTGCTCCATGTTCTCTCGGACCTCGGCCGGGGTCGGTGCTTCGGTGCCCAGGCCCCACGCCACCAGCCCGTAGCCAGCAGCGCTCGTCCACGCGGCCAGGGCCCGCCGCCGGCGCCCGGCGGCCCAGTGCCCGGCCCCGACGGCGGCCTGGGTAACAACCGGGACGACCGGGCCCACCCATCCGAGCACCCCCGAGGGCCTGGCCCCATCCAGAATGGGCAAGCCCATCCGCAGCACCTGGGCCCAGCTGTTATCACTAGCCATCCCGGCATTGTCGCCCAGACGGCGTGTGTGTGCCAAGCTCCCGGGCTGCCACGGGGCCTTCGGCGCCGCCAAGGACTGCTGTCTGTCCTGGTGATCCGGCCTGGGTCCGCCTCAGCGCCCCATCGCGGCGGCGCTCACCGTCGCCGGTATGACGACCGTCTCGCCGCTGGTCACACCAGACGTGTCGTATCACCTGGAGTGCCAGTAACTGCTGACTCCGACCAGACCGACACGGCCCTCCGGTCGGTCTCCACCCGGCAGGCGGCGCCGACGCTGAGGTCGGGCACCTCGAGGGTCCGGGCTCGGAGCTCGATACCGGAGGACAACAACACCACCACCTCCACGGTGCGGCCTAGGTCGATGATGTCGGTCACCCGCCCGGGGCCGAGGTCGACGGTCGGCCCGTTGCCGCCCGACGGCGACGGTCCCGGCCGGACCTGAACGGCTTCGGGCGGCACCTGCCACAGCAGCCGAGCGCCGGCCGGCAGACCCGTAGCAAGGCCGACCGGAACACCGCCACCTGGGACGCCGGGGCCGAGGTCCCGGCCGGTGAGCAGCACGCCGTCGGCACCGGCCTCGCCCTCGAAGAGGTTGTCGATGCCGAGCAGGCGACCGATCTTGGCCGAAGCGGGGCGCTGGTACACGTCGCGGCAACTCCCGGACTGGAGTACCTGCCCGTCGCTCACGACCATGATTTCGTCGGCCAGCATCGCCGCCTCCTCCGGGTCGTGGGTGACCAGGACCGTAGAGAGGTTGACCTCGCGCTGCAGGCGGCGCAGCTCCCGCCGTAGCTCGGCCCGTACCGGGGCGTCCAGCGCGGAAAACGGCTCGTCGAGCAGCACCACCCGAGGATCCCCGGCGAGCGCTCGGGCCAGGCTGACCCGCTGGCGCTGCCCACCGGAGAGCTGCTCCGGCAGCCGGTCGAGGAGGCCGTCGAGGTGGAGGGTCTGCAGCCACCAGGCGGCCCGGGCTGGATCCGCGTCGACGCCGAAGACCGCCTGCTGCCAGACCGTGCGTCCGGGCATCAGGCCGAAGCCCTGGGGGACGTAGCCGACCCGGCGCCGCTCGGGTGCGGTGCGGCTCACGTCGACATCGCCGTAGGTCACGGTCCCGGCGTCCGGCCCGAGCAGCCCGGCGAGGACCCGCAGCGTAACCGACTTGCCCGAGCCTGACGGTCCCACGACCGCCAGGCGGTGGGCGCCTTCGGGGTGCGCCACCCGCAGGCGGAACGTCCCGACGGTGACGTCGATGTCGAAGCCCACCGGGGCCAGCGGAGTCGGCACGGGAGCGAGCGGCGCCGGGATCAGTCGGCGCCGGACGCGGGCCGGGCGCCGCACGCGGACCGCGGCGATCGCCAGCACGGCGACGCCGAAGGCGAGGATCGTCGGGGCTTCGGCCAGCGACAGTGGCCCGGAGGAGAACAGGTTGTCGACGTAGACCGGGAGGCTGTAGGGGTGGTAGGCGAGGACCACGGTCGTGCCGTACTCCCCGAAGGCCCGCAGCCACATGAGAATCGCCCCGGTCCGGAGGCCCTCCGACGCGGCGGGCACGTCGACGCGGAGAAACCGAGCCAGCGGACCGTGGCCGAGGGTGGCGGCGACGTCGCCCAGGGACGGGTCGACGGCACGGAAGGCGCTGCGGGCCACGACGACCAGGAACGGTAGGGAGACGAACGACTGGGCGATGACGACCCCGTACATCGTCTGGGTGAGCCGCTCTCCCGACAGCTGGCCGAGGAACGTGTACGGGCCGACGATGTAGACCAGCAGGATGCCGCAGATGAGCGGCGGTACGGCCAGCGGGAGCTGGACGACCACGCCCACCGCCGAGGACAGCCACCCTCGGCGGTGGGCCAGGACGTACGCCAACGGGATGCCGGTCACCACTCCGATCAGCACCGAGATGGTGGCGCCCGCGACCGACACCCACAAGGCCGACCAGAGTCCAGGGTCGTTCCAGCCTTCACCGTGCCCACCGATGACGCGGTAGACGAACGCCCCGACCGGATATGCCAGGTAGAGGACCAGCAGGACGCCGAGCCCGCGCAGCAGGCGCGGCGCCCCGCCAGGGGTCACGAGTTAAACAGGCTCGTGAGACCGCTCGGCACGCCGGAACCGGTCACCGTCGCCGGCGAGACGATGTCGAAGTTGTCAGCCTTCATCTCGGCTTGACCGGTGGGGCCGAGGAGGAACTTGATGAAGGCCTCGGCCGCAGCCAGGTGGGGGGCCTTGTTGACCAGCGTGATCGTGTAGTCGCCGGCGAGGCTGGTGCCGGTGAGCATCACGAAGGGGCTGTCCTGGGAGTTGGCGTCGGCCTCGTACATGAACGCACCGTCGAGCTGTCCGGTCTGGATGTCGGCCTCTTCAGGATCTTCCGAGTAGACGTCCGACGTCTCGGTCGCGAGCGTCTTCAGCGCCGGGAGATTCTGCGCCGTCGCCGTCTCCTCGAGGGCCTTGACGGCCAGCACGCCGCCGGGGTCCTGGGTCGGGTCGGTCCGCCCGAGGCGGAACCCGGGCAGGGTGATCACCTTGTACCACGGCATGGTCTGCAGGTCCTTGGCGAACTTGCTCTTGGGGTAGTACCCAAGGACCTCCGGCGACGAGGCGAAGGCCGCGTACCACGAGACCCAGTTACCGTTCGCGCTGCCCTCAAGGGTGGTGTCCACCGCTGGCGAGGCACTGACGAAGACGTCGGCGACCGCGACCCCGTTCTTGATATCAGCCGCGAGGGTCCCCGATCCGTGCGAGGTGTCGACCAGCGTGTAGCCGGTCGCGGTGTGGAACGCCGGTCCGACCGACTTGGTCATCAAGGTGTCGAGGGACCCAGCGGAGAACACGTCGACGTCGCCACTCGGCAAAGCGCTCTTAGAGCTGGCAGGCGCGGAGCTGGCAGGCGCGGAACTGGAGGACGTGGTGCTGGAAGAGGCGCTGCTGCTGCATCCCGTAGCCAGCGCGGTGCAGGTTATGGCGAGCAGAGCGAGAAGAGGCGCTCTTTTCCTGGTCAACAGAGGGATCATTCCCAGAACCTTGCCACTGTTAGTTGCGCTACGCAAGGAACCGAGACACGCCGTGAGAGGCTGGTTGTGATTTCTTAGCCCAAACGACACTTAACGCGGTGAAACTCTGTTGGCAGTGCCTCCGCCCACCGGGCATTGTTAATCAGATGAGCATCCCCGATTCTCCGCCCGTGCCGGACTTTGACGACCTGCGCGGGCTGGCTCGCGGTCTGCGGCTGCTCGTCGAGGTCGGGGCCAGGACGCTGGCCGAGGACGCGGGCCCCTCTGAGGTCGCCGTCCGTGTAATCGCGCACCTCGGCTGCGAGCTGTCCGCCGTGGTACAGGTCACCGAGCGGTTTCCGTCCTGGGAGAACGTGAACATCCAGCGGGGCGTCGACGCCTACCTGGCAGCACAGCACACTCAGCCGGACTGGTTCGGCGCGGCAGGGATCGGCCACCGTCCGCACGAGGACATGCTGTCGTTGATCAACATGCCCGCTCATTTCGGGTCGCTCCGCATGATGGGCGGCGGAGTCCGGGTTGGGCCCGCCGGTGACCTGCGAGCCGGGGCCGCCAGCTACGGCACGGCCCCGGTCGGGCCGCAGGAGAACACCGAGGTCGTGACGTTCGGACTGGTGACGACGACGGCGCCGGACGGCACGCCGGTGGTGATCGGCCTCCGTGACGAAAGCCGGTTCGGCCCGCCCTTCTGTAACCTCGAGATACTCGCGGCCGACCAGGCCGCCGCCACCGCGACCCGCGACGAGATCGAGCGGTTGATACGCGCGCACGATGTGTTCCGCGGTCAGGTGCTCAGCTTTAGTGCGAGCGAGCACCATGGCAACGAACTCGTCACGTTCCTGCCCCGGCCCGTGATCGCGGCACAGGAGGTGGTCCTGCCCGAGGGCGTGCTGGAGAACATCGAGCGGCACGTCATCGGTGTCGCCGAGTGGTCGCGGGAACTGCTGGACGCCGGCCAGCATCTCAAGCGTGGTCTGCTCCTGCACGGCCCGCCGGGAACCGGCAAGACGCACACCATCCGGTTCTTGACCGGCCGGCTGACCAGCAGCACGATCATCTTGCTCACCGGCCGGTCCATTCGCTTCATCGACCAGGCCGCCGCCCTGGCCCGGCGTCTGCAGCCGTCGATGGTGGTGCTGGAAGACGTCGATCTGGTCGCTACCGACCGCGATCTCGCCCAGGACGGAAACCCGCTGCTGTTCTCTCTCCTCGACGCGATGGACGGGGTCGGCGCCGACGCCGACGTGACGTTCGCGCTGACTACCAACCGGGCTGACATCCTCGAGACGGCGCTGGCCGACCGTCCGGGGCGAGTCGACCTGGCGATCGAGATTCCGCGGCCCGACGCGCGGTGCCGCCTGCGCCTGCTCCGGGTCTATGCGCGTGACCTGGCTATAGACGCTGACCTCGACGAGGTGGCCGCGGGCTGCGAAGGCGTCACCGCGTCCTTCATCAAGGAGCTGATCAGGCGGACCGTACTGGTGTCGTTGCGCGCCGGGGAACGCCCGCCGGTACTGCGCGACGCCCACTTCGCTGAGGTTCTCACCGAGATGAGTAGCGAGCATCACGCGCTGACCCGCGCCCTGCTCGGCGCGGGTCCTGACGGCGGGGAGTCTGGGGTCACCGAGCACGCACAGCGAGGAAGGAAGATCCGCTAATGCCGCATATCTGGCAGGCACTTGCTGGAACCGGTGCCGCGCTTGTGTTACAGCCGGACCCACTTGGCTTCGCAGCAGGAGAACAGGCCGAACATAATCAGGCCGATCGCGACGAGCAGCAGAAGCCACGGCCCGAGCGGCGTGGCGGCCAGCGCGCGCAGCGAGGAGTCGATGCCCTTGGCCTGCTCAGGCTGCGCGTCGACGGCCGCCACCACGAGGAAGATGCCCGAGGTCACGAACACGATGCCGCGGGCGATCCCGCCGTACCGGCCGAGCCATTCGACCACCCGCCGACTGCGGCGCCGCATCTGCCCGAGTTCCAGGTCACGGCGGAACTCCTTGCGCCAGGCCTGGTAGGCCAGATAGAGGCCGCCGCCGATGAAGGCGAGACCGATCACGACCACCAGGGCCTGACCGCCCGGGTACTTCAGGAGCGTCGCGGTCAGGTCGACGGACTGGGCGTCGCTGGACTTCGGGCTGCCCTCGCCGAGCGCGTACTTAAGGACGCCGTAGGCGATGACGGCGTAGATGACGGCACGGGCGAACGCGGACAGCCTCTTGCTGGCCTTGGTGTTGCCCGAACCCGGCGCGCCGTAGAGCGCCTCGCAGAGCCGCCACAGCGCCATGCCGATGAACCCGACGACCAGCAGCCACAGCAGGACGCCGCCCACCGGGGTGGAGCTGATGGAATGCAGCGCGCCGGTCCGGTCGGCCTGCTGGCGGGAGCGGCCGAAGGCGACCTGGACGGCGATCCAGCCGACGATGACGTACATAACGCCGCGCGCCGCCAGCCCGGCCCGGGCCAGCCACCGCAGCGCCTCACTGTTCGCGGCCCGTCGGCCGGAGCGAGCGCTCCGCCGGCCGCTGCGCCGCGCTGTCCGGGTGACCAACGTGCACTCCTCTCCTCGGGCGTCTTACGGCCTAGCCGCCTCACCACTTCCCCGGGAGCGGACTCCTATGCCAAACGCGGCAGCCCGATGGGCCGACGGGGAGGGTCAGCTATCGCGGACGGCGCCGCGCACCAGTTCGGTCGCGACGACCGCGATCTTGCGGCGCTCGGCCCGGGCCTGCGCCCGGATCTGCTCGTAGGCGGCCTGCGCGGAAAGTCCCTGCTGGCCGATGAGCACACCCTTGGCCTGCTCGATGATGGCCCGGGAGTTCAACGCGCCCTGCAGCTGCGTGGCCAGCACCGTCTGCTGCTCGCCCATCATCATGCTCGCGATGAGCAGGGCGGCGAGGTCGGTGAAGGCCAGCAGGGCCAGTTCCGCCTCGGCGGACCACGGATGCTGCTCCCGCGACAGCACCGCCACCACTCCGATGGCGTCCTGGTTGTAGGGGATGGGGCTGGCTAGCACGGCACGGACGCCCCGGTCCACCGCGGCCCGGTTGAAGGAGGGCCAGCGCGGGTCCGAGGCCAGATCATCGGCCCCCACCAGCACCTTGTCGTCGAACGCCGTGATGCACGGGCCCTCCTGGTGGACGATCTGCAGCTCCTCCAGGTGCCGGACCCGGTCATCGGAGACCGCCGCGTTGCGCAAGTGGTGCTCGGCGTCGGCCAGCATCAGACCCGCGCCGTCCACGGAGAAAATCGCGTGGGTCGTCTGCACGATCTGGTGCATCGCCTCGTCGACTCGCATCTCACCGAAGCGCAGCCGGCCGAGCTCCTTCAGGGCGTGACGTACATCCTGCGGCGTGACGGTCATGCTCGCTCCTAGGTCATCCCTCGATCTCGCAGCTGGCGTCGAGTCCGGTTAGCTCCAGAACCCGCCGGACCGCCCGGCTGGGGTGCCGGATAACCGTACGCCTGCCCTCGGGCAGGAACTGGCCCGCGCTGACGATCAGGCGCGCGGTGCCGCAATCGATGAAGCCGGTACCGGCTAGATCCACGATGAGCCGCCGCGGCCTGGTGCGCAGGATCGCCGACAGCTGCTCGGCCAGCACTGGTCTGGTGGTGAGATCCAGCTCACCGCTGATCACCATCGTGGCCGTCTCCTGTCTCACATCCACCTCGATCACCACCTGTATTCCCGGCGGGCCGGCCGAACCGCGGGCGGGCGGGTCAGGACGGGCAGGCGGGTCGGAAGAAGATGAGAGCCACGTCATGAGAACCCCACTCAACGGCAGCGGCCAGGGCTCGAGCCGACTGCTGTCAGGAGGCCTCTTCCTACGATCCAGGAAGACGCGGAGCCAGTACCGGCTTGGCGGCGGGCCGCGGGCGTCTAGGCGGCATCATGATCTGATCCAGTATGCCTCATGCGGCCGGCCCGCAGAGCCGAATGGCCGGTCCGCGGCGCGGATACGCCCCGCGCCTACGGGTCCGCCCGGGTCCGCTGGCCCGGGGAGTGTCTGTCAGGGTTGTTGTCATGCTGTGGATCGACCTTGAAGGTGCCGTCAACGTGCGCGACCTGGGCGGCCTCCCGACCGACGACGGCGGCCAGACGGTGAGCGGCCGACTACTGCGGGCTGACAACCTGCAGGAACTGTCGGCCTCCGACGTCAGCCGGCTCGTGCAGGACATCGGCGTGACCACTGTGGTCGACTTGCGCAGCTCAGCCGAACTGGCGGCCGAGGGCCCGGCGCCGCTGGATGCCATCCCCGGCGTCCGGCACACTCATCATCCGGTGGTACCCGAGATCGGATTGGCTACCGACGTGGTGGCCGAGGCATTGCTGGTCAAGAAGAGGCAGGACCAATCGCGCTTCCCGGGCGATCCCACCTGCGGGCACTACCTGGGCTACCTGGAGGACCGCCCGAACGAGGTGGTGGGCGCGGTGCGCAGCGTCGCACACGATCAGGGCGCGGCGCTCGTCCATTGCGCGGCCGGCAAGGACCGCACCGGCGTGGTGGTGGCACTGGCCCTCGCCGCGGCCGGTGTCCGGCCGCAGGCCGTGGTGGACGATTACGCCGCGACAGGGGAGCGCACCGAGGCCATCCTGAATCGCCTGCGCCGCTCACCCACCTACGCCCGGGACATCGACAGCAAGCCGGTCGAAGCTCACCGGGCCCGGGCGGAAACGATGACAGCCTTCCTCGAGCAGATGGATTCCCGTTACGGCGGGGTCACCCGCTGGCTGACCGATCATGGTCTCAGTGCCGGGGATCTGGACCTGCTGCGCGCCAAACTGCGCCGTCCGTTACCAACCTGATATCGCAGGCCGTCTGCGGTCTCACATGATGGGCGATCGGTACGAACCGGTCGCCGCAGGTCAGGGATGTTACCAACCTGACCAGTAACGGCTTCCCGGTCGCCATGGGCTGGATACCTCCCGTTTTTGTTGGCTAGTCATGATCTCGACTTGTCTAGCCAAGATTTGGCTTTTTGCATCCCGGGTTCCCGGGGACTGCGCTTGGGAGGGAAATAGTGCGCGCAAGGCACCTGATTGCGGCCACCGCCGCAGTTGCCAGCGGCCTGCTGCTCACTGCGGCTTGCGGCAGCTCGTCGAGTTCCAGCGGCAGCAGCACCGGCGGCAGTACCAGCAGCAGCACCACCAGCACCACTAACTGGGCGACCGCTACCTCCGCTGCGGCGGGCGGCGGCATGAGTGCCCTGGTCGCAGCGGCCGAGAAGGAAGGCCAGCTCAACGTCATCACGTTGCCCTCTAACTGGGCCAACTACGGCACGATCATGAAGGACTTCACCGCCAAGTACGGGATCAAGATCACCGACGCCAACCCGGACGGCTCCAGCCAGGACGAACTGAACGCCATCGCTCAGCTCAAGGGCCAGAGCCGCGCCCCCGACGTGGTTGACGTGGGTACCGCGTTCGCGGTCAAGGGCGACCAAGCAGGCGACTGGGCCCCGTACGAGGTAGCGACCTGGAGCAACATCCCAGCCGACGCCAAGGCCTCGGACGGCAGCTGGTACGCCGACTACGGCGGATACGTGGCGATCGGGTACAACTCGGCGACGGTAAAGACCCCGCCGACTTCGTTCGCGGACCTGCTCAAGCCCATCTACAAGAACCAGGTGGCCATCAACGGCAACCCGACCCAGGCGAGCGCCGCGTTCTCAGCCGTATTCGCCTCGGCGCTGGCCAACGGCGGCTCGCTCAACGACATCACCCCTGGTATCAACTACTTCAAGAAGCTGCACGACGTGGGCAACTTCGTACCGGTCGCGGCCAGCGCGGCGACGATGGAAAGCGGCCAGACGCCGATCGTGATCTGGTGGGACTACCTGCTGGCCTCCGAAATCGGCCCCAGCGTCCCCGGCCTGAAGATCGTGATCCCGTCGGACGCGTCCTACGCCGCCTACTACGACCAGGCCATCAGCAAGTACGCGCCCGACCCGGCCGCGGCCCGGCTGTGGGAGGAATACCTGTACTCCACCGTCGGCCAGAACCTCTGGCTCGAGGGCGAGGCCCGGCCGATCGAGCTGGCGACCCTAGTGGCGAACGGCACGGTCAACCAGAGCGCGTACAAGGCGCTGCCGCCTGCCCCGGCCGGCAACGTCACCTTCCCCACTCAGGCCCAGCAAGCGGCGGCCGAGAACGTCGTCGCCCAGCAGTGGTCCAGCGTGATCGGTTAGCGGTGGACCAGACCGTAGCGGCCTCCGGGATCCCTGGCGGATCCCGGGGCCCCCGGGTCCGACCCCGCCGCCGAGGCCGGCCCCCTGGGGAGGCTGACCGTACCGGGCGCCCTGCGCTGGCTGCGCCGGGTAGCCGGTATCGTTCCGTTCGGCGCGTACGTGACGCTCGGGCTGCTGCTGCCGATGATCGCGGTCGCGGTCGGAGCCTTCGAGACCAACAACGGCGGCTTCACCTTCAACAACATCAGCGCCGCCACCCACGGCATCTACCTGCACGGCTTCTGGCAGAGCATCATCTTGTCCGTATTCACCTCGATCCTGCCGGCCATCTTCGGGCTGCTGATCGCGTACGCGATCTTCACCGCCAAGCGCGGGAACGTGCTGCGGCAGGTCGTGATCACCGCCTCCGGCGTGTTCGCCAACTTCGGCGGCGTGCCGCTGGCCTTCCTGTTCATCGCTTCCCTCGGATCCAGCGGGCTCATTACCCACTGGCTCGCGAACATCGGGTTCAACCTTTACGGCTACGGCTTCAGCTTGTATTCCCTTAGCGGCGTGATCGTGGTGTACCTGTACTTCCAGATCCCGCTGATGGTGCTGGTCATCCTGCCGGCCCTGGAGGGGCTGCGCCCCGCGTGGCGCGAAGCGGCCGAGAACATGGGCGCGCGGACCTGGGAGTACTGGCGCTTCGTGGGCGGCCCGGTGCTGCTGCCGTCGTTCCTGGGCTGTGTGCTGCTGCTGTTCGGCAGCGCGCTGTCCGCGTACGCCACCGCCGAGGCGCTCACCAACGGGACGATCCCGCTGACCGCGATCCAGATCGGGTCGTTCCTGAACGGGAACGTCATCGCCGGCCAGGAGAACATCGGCAAGGCGCTCGGCCTGGGCATGGTGGTCATCATCGCGGTCGCGATGATCATCTATGTCATGCTGCAACGGAGGGCCGCCAAATGGCTGCGGTAGCCGATACCCAGATCGTGAAGGCGCCGCGCCGGGCCGCACGGCAAGGAGCCCCCCGGGCCGGCACAGCCTGGCGCTGGGTGGTCCTGCTGATCGCCGCCGTGTTCTTCCTGCTGCCACTGATCGTGGCGCTCCGGTTCGCCGGGATCAAGGCCTTCGGTTCGGTGGTCAGCGAACCAGGCTTCACCTCCTCCCTAGGCCTGTCAGTCCGGCTGGCGGTCGTCACCACGGTGATCACGATCGTGCTCATGTTGCCCACTACCGTCTACGTCCACCTACGGCTGCCCG
>Ga0302314_10018765_pt1 | contig 11518 bp, 11 predicted proteins | sample III_Palsa_N2_3_FD_200533 | JGI IMG/M metagenome (GOLD analysis project Ga0302314, IMG submission 200533) | Peat permafrost microbial communities from Stordalen Mire near Abisko, Sweden - III_Palsa_N2_3 | ecosystem: Environmental > Terrestrial > Soil > Palsa > Peat permafrost | place: Sweden... | reverse complement strand
AGGTCGAAGCGGGAGGTCTCGATGGTGGCGATGGAGCGGCGCGTGGCCTTCACCTCCGGCCAGAGGCCGCGGCTGCGCCAGCGGTAGTAGAGCACGGCCTTCCAGCAGAACATCGCCTGGGCGAATTCGGGCGGCTCCATGCGCATCGTCAGGCGCAGCGGATCGAGCTCGGGACTGTCGCCCTCGGCCAGGATCAGGCCCGCGAGCCGCTTGGTCTGGGCGCCGGAGACCGCGGCGCCGGCGAAGCACAGGCCGATCAGGGCCTCGACCTGGCGGGCGACGAAGTCGCGCATCTCGGCCTTGTCGGCGGCGCTGAGGCGGAAATAGCAGGGCGCGACGTCGATCTTGTTGGTGGTCAGGGCCTCGTGCAGCAGGAACGGGTCCAGCGTCGGCAGCCGGTCGAGCAGCTGCAGCACGGCCACGTCGCGCGCCAGGTCGCCGTGGCGATAGTCGAGATGCCGCTCCAGCAGCGACACCAGGTCCGGGTCGTCCACCAGCAGGAACTGGCCGCCGAGATCGAGGTCGTCCGGATCGAACGGGAAGATGATCTTGGTGACGATAGCGCCGTGATCGTCGGCGTATTCGAACTCGCCCGGCCGCGGGTGGTGTTTGACGATGATCGTCCTGTTCAGCACCGGGTGGGTGAACATCGGCCGCGTGGCGTGCTCGGGGTCGTCGGCGGCGGCGAGCGCCAGCGAATGCAGGTCGAGCACGCGCGCCGAGGCCGAGCGCGCGGTGATGCTGCGCAGGCTCTGGACTCCGGGGACGGTGGCAAGGGCACGCATAAGGGGCCGCGTCGTGGAATTGAACTGGGTCTCAGCCTAGGCCCTGACTCCTTCAATCCGATTGAGCGACATGCTTTCCGCCGCCTTAACTGGTATCTTTCCGCGCGAGCCTCGCGTCCCCTCCGGCGCGGCGATCGGCGCCCGGCCGCAATTGCCTTGGTTGCGCCGGAAACCCGCCCCTTTGCCGCCCGCCTCGGCCCCGCAGACTGGCTCTGGTATCGGAGGGAGCGCGTATTGCAGGATTTTGTCGACATCACCGGCGTGTCGGGCGCCAGCTACCGTTTCATGCGCCTGAAGGACGGACGGCCGCTGTCGCCGATGGGCGGCAACTATCTCTATGCGCGCTACACGGCTGGCCGGTTCGAGATGGTCTTCGCCGGCGAGGCGCAGAACCTGATGCAGGATGCTCGCGCCCGCTGGGACGAGGGGGTGCGCCGCTTCCAGGCCGCCGAAATGTTCTCGCGGCTCAACATCTCCGAGCGCGTGCGCCAGCTCGAACTCACCGACATCGTCGAGGCCCACCACCCGCCGATGAACGTGACGCCGGACCGCCAGGCGGGGTAGGGGGCGGCCTTGCGCCCCCGTCTCGTCGCGCTATCGCGCGCCGATCCACCTCCCCCGCTTCGCGGTGGAGGAGCTAGATCGAGCCGCTTCGCCCCTCCACCGTGAAACGGGGGAGGGGGACCGCGGCTGCGGAGCAGACGTGGTGGAGGGCGCGCAGCGGCGCCCTACCGATCCGCGAAGATGGCGTTGAGCGCGCGGCCGCCGGGCTGGGCGAAGCCGCCGAAGGCGCCTTCCGAGGCGATCTCCTGGGCCGCGCGGAGGGCCGCGCCATAGGCCGCGCCGGCGAGCGCGCCGCCGAGGCTGATCCGGCGCACGCCGAGGCCGGCCAGGGTCGCCACCGGCAATCCGGGCGAGAGGATGTTCACCGGCTTCGGCGCCGCGGCCTGCACCACGGTGCGGATCTGGTCCTCCTCCCGCAGGCCGGGGGCGTAGAGGCAGTCCGCCCCGGCCGCGGCATAGGCCGCCAGGCGCCGCAAGGTCGCGTCCATGTCGGGCGCGCCGCGGATGAAACCCTCGCTGCGCGCGGTCAGCACCACATCGGCGCCGGACCGGTCGATGGCGGCCTTGGCCGCGGCGACGCGCGCCACGGCGAGATCGAACTCGTAGAGGCCCTTCTCGGCGTGACCCGTATAGTCCTCGACCGACAGCCCCGAGATCCCGGTGTCCACCGCCAAGGCGACGTTGGCGGCCACCCCGTCCGGCGTGTCGGCGAAGGCGTTCTCGAAGTCGGCGTTGAGCGGCAGGTCGGTGGCGTGGGCGATGGCGGACAGGTGCAGCAGCACCTCGTCGAGGCTGATCGCGCCGTCGATGCGGCCCATCGCCCAGGCCATGCCCGCGCTGGTGCTGGCCAGGGCCTTGAAGCCGAGCCGCTCCAGCATCACCGCCGAGCCGACGTCCCAGGGATTTGGCAGCACGAAGCATCCGACCGCGTGCAACCGCCGGAACGCGGCGCGCTTGTCTTTGGTCGAAAGGCTCATGGGGTCATCCTCCTGGGATGAAGGCGCCTTAGCGCGGCGGCGAGCGCCGTAGCAACAAGGCCCGCATCGAACTGTCAGCATCTCGCCAGCGCGGCCAGCGCTTGCTAAGCCGCCGGCATGGCGAAGATCGCTCTCATCACCGGCGCGGGCAGCGGCATCGGCCAGGCCTGCGCCCTGGCGCTGGCGGACGCCGGCTGGTCGCTGGCGCTGGCGGGACGGCGACTTCAGCGCCTGGAGGAAACCTGCGAAGCGGCGCGGGCCAAGAACGCCGAGGCCGTCGCCATCGAGGCCGACGTGGGCGACGCCGACGCGGTGGCGCGCCTGTTCGCCGAGCTGGAGGCCAGGTTCGGTCGGCTCGATCTGCTCTTCAACAACGCGGGGACCGGCGCGCCGCCCAAAGCGCTGGAGGACCTGACGCTGGACGAGTGGCGGCGCGTCGTGGACACCAACCTGACCGGCGCCTTCCTCTGCACCCAGGGCGCGTTCCGGCTGATGAAGCGCCAGGCGCCGCGCGGCGGGCGGATCATCAACAACGGCTCGATCTCGGCCCACGCCCCCCGGCCCAATTCGGCGCCCTATACGGCCACCAAGCACGCGATCACCGGCCTCACCCGCTCCACCTCGCTGGACGGCCGCGCCCACGACATCGCCTGCGGCCAGATCGACATCGGCAACGCCGCCACGCCGCTCACCCAGCGCATGGCCCAGGGCGTGCCGCAAGCCGACGGGCGGATGGCGCCCGAGCCGCTGATGGATGTCGCCGACGTCGCCCGGGCGGTGGTCTACATGGCCGGGCTGCCGCTCACCGCCAACGTCCAGTTCCTCACCGTGATGGCGACCCAGATGCCGTTCATCGGCCGCGGCTGACTTAGAACATCACGCCGGTTTCCAGCAGGGCGCGGAACTGATGGCCGCTCTCGCCCGTGGGCCCGAATTCCAGCCCCCTAACGCCGCCGCCGATGCCGACGAACGAGACGTCGCCGCGCGCGAAGAAGATCCCTTTCCGGAAGGTGGGCGTCAGGGTCAGCGAGAATGCGTCGCTGCCGTCGCCATAGGTGAGCAGGTCGGCCGCGCCGCTCGAGCCGATATATTCGATCCGTCCGGCCAGGCTCCATAGCGGCGTGAAGCTGTACTTGGCCAGCAACGCCGCACCCAGGGCGTATCCCGAGCGCGACACGCCCGGCACATATTGCGAAGAGTTGTACTGAATATAGGGCGAGAGGGTCCACGGCCCGGAGGTGTGGATGTAGATCAGGTCGTAGATCATCCCGTCGTTCAGCTGCGCCGGGGCGACGAAGGTGTTGGTCCTCGGCGTCGATGCGTTGCCCTGGCCTTCGAAGGTCAGGGTGTCGCTGTTCTTGAACGTGTAGGTGGCCAGGCCCGCGATCGAGCTGTAGGCGCCGGAAAAGTAGCCGTCGGTCACGGCGAACGAGAACGCCAGCGCGCCCTGCGTCAGATTGAACTGCACGCCCCTGCTGATATCCGGCGTCTGGTTCCAGACTAGGCCGCGCGCGATGTTGTAGTTCTGGAAGGTGAAGACCGACTCGTTGCCGATCAGCGTCGGCAAGGCTCCAACTTCGATATTGAAGGTCGCGTTCGGCACGATCTTGACGAAGCCCTGCGGGACATAGCCGTAGGTCGAGGAATCGAACCTGGTCGCCTTGTAATAGGGCGTCCCCAGCGACGGCACCGAATAGGCCCCGGCCTGGAAGTAGAACTGAACCACGCCGTCGCTCTTGTTGATGATGATCTGGGCGTTGCCGAGGTCGCCGTAGCCCTGCTGGTTCACCCGGCCGTGGATGTCGGCCGCCGGCGTCGATTGGTACATGGCCAGGGCGTCGATCACGCCGTCGACGGTGATCTTGCCGAGCGGGCCGGCGTCGAAAACCGGCGGATTGGGGTATGCGACCAGCGTCGGGCCCAGCGACGGATTCGCCATCGGCGTCACCGCTGGGGCCGCCGTCGCTGGGGTCGAACCGCCGGCCGGCGTCGGCGCGGACGCCTGGTCGTCCGCCAGGGCGACGCCCGCGGCCGCGAGGCAGGCGGCGGCCGGCGCCGCCCAAGGCAGCCGCTTCAATAGCTTCATCGACGCCCCCGTCGGGTTCCCGCCCGAATCCGAGGCGGATCGGCGGCTCCCCACCTAGGCGTCGCACAACTCCCGCGCCGACGGCGCCCCAAAAACGTCAGCGCATGGAAAGCGAGGCGCGGCCGAGGTGGGAACCGGCGTCCACCAGCAGGGTCTCGCCGGTGATATGACGCGCCGACGGCGAGGCGAAGAACAGCGCGGCGCCGGCGATGTCTTCCGGCTTGGAGGCGAGGCCGAGCGGCGTCGAGGCCGCAGCGTTCTGCCGCAGCCGATCCACCGCCGCCTCCGGCATGCCGCGCCCGAACCAGGGGGTGTCGATGTAGCCGGGGCAGATGGCGTTGACGCGGATCTTGGGGGCGAGGGCCCTGGCGAGCGACAGGGTCATGGTCACCAGCGCGCCCTTCGAGGCGGCATAGGGCACCGAGGAGCCGATGCCGGTGACGCCGGCGATGGACGAGGTGTTGACCACCGCGCCCGGGTCCGGCGCCGCCTCCAGCAGGGCGCGGGCGGCGCGCACCATCTGGAAGGCGCCGATCACGTTCACCGCATAGATGCGGGCGAAATCTTCGGCGGAGACGGCGTCCAGGTCGGCGTGGTTGGCGAAGGTGGTCTGGCCGGCGTTGTTGAAGAGGGCGTCGATGCGGCCGAACGGGTGCGCCGCCGCGGCGATCTTGGCGCAGTCCGCGTCCTTGGCGACGTCGCCCTGCACGAGCACGGCCTTGGCGCCCGCCGCTTCGACCCGCCGCGCGGTCTCTTCGGCGTCGGCCAGGTTGGAGGCGTAGTTGATCACCACCGCCCCCGCGCCGCGCTCGGCCGCCCCCTCGGCGATCGCCCGCCCCAGCCCGGTCGACGCCCCGGTGACCACGGCGACGAAGCCTTCGAGATCCTTCAGCGACACCTGCGCCTCCCTTGTTTGTTCTTGCTCCTCCACCGCGCAGCGGGGGAGGTGTCGCGGCGCGATAGCGCCGTGACAGAGGGGGCGCAAGGCGGCGGCCGCTGCGCCCCTTCCACCATCCGCCTTCGCCAAGGCTACGGCGGACGGTCCCCCTTCCCCGTTGCACGGGGAAGGAGCTAAGTCCTCACCTATGGACGAGACGACACTGACCCAGCTCGGGCGAGAGGCGCGGGGCTTCGCCAGCCCCGACGAGGCGGTGCTGGAGCGCGTGCCCAACCCGCAAGCCGGCGTGCACTACCTCGCGCGCTTCACCGCGCCCGAATTCACCTCCCTGTGCCCGGTGACCGGCCAGCCCGACTTCGCCCGCATCGTGATCGACTACGTCCCGGCGGACTGGCTGATCGAATCCAAGTCGCTGAAGCTCTATCTCGGTTCGTTCCGTAACCACGGCGCCTTCCACGAGGACTGCACCCTCACCATCGCCCAGAAGATCGTCGAGGTCGCCGAGCCCAAGTGGCTGCGCATCGGCGCCTATTGGTACCCGCGTGGCGGCATCCCGATCGACGTTTTCTGGCAAACCGGCGCCCCGCCCGAGGGCCTGTGGCTGCCGGACCAGGGGGTCGAGCCTTATCGGGGGCGCTGATCGCGCGCATTTGAGCGCCGGCGGCCCTGTCATCCGCCTGCGATCGGCGCCAAAACGCGGGCCTTAAGCCATTTTCGAACGCGGAGGATTTGAGCCATGAAATTTACTCGCATGGGGTCGACCGGGACCCAGGTGTCGCGGCTGTGCCTCGGCTGCATGAGTTTCGGCGGCATGGCGGACTGGATGCTGGACGAAGAGGCCAGCCTGCCGATCGTCCAGAAGGCGGTCGAGGCCGGTATCAATTTCTTCGACACGGCGGACATCTATTCGCGCGGCGAGAGCGAGCAAATTCTCGGGCGGGCGCTGAAGACGCTGGGCGTGCGCCGCGACGAGGCGGTGATCGCCACCAAGGTGTTCAATCCGATGGGGCGCGGGCCTAACCGCGGCGGCCTCTCGAAGAAGCATATCCTGCAGTCGATCGACGCCAGCCTGACCCGGCTGGGGCTCGACTATGTCGATCTCTACCAGATCCATCGCTTCGACTATGAGACGCCGCTCGAGGAGACCATCGACGCGCTGGACGACGTCGTGAAGTCCGGCAAGGCGCTCTACATCGGCGCCAGCTCGATGTTCGCCTACCAGTTCTCCAAGTACCTGCTGCGCGCCGATGCGCTCGGCCGCACGCGGTTCTCGATGATGCAGAACCACTACAACCTCGCCTACCGCGAGGAGGAGCGGGAGATGAACCCGCTGTGCCTGGAGGAGGGCGTCGGCCTGATCCCGTGGAGCCCGCTGGCGGGCGGCTTCCTGGCCGGCAACCGCGAGGCGGGCACCACCCGCTCGCAGTCGGCGATGGGCCGCGGCCGCTATCAGCGGCCCGAGGACCAGGCGGTGATCGACGCCCTGCGCAAGGTGGCCGCGGCGCGCGGCGAGGCGCCGGCCCAGGTGGCGATCGCGTGGCTGCTGTCCAAGCCGGCGGTGACCGCGCCGATCATCGGCGTCACCAAGCTGGCCCAGATGGACGATCCGCTGAAGGCGGTCGAAAGCCCGCTCAGCGCCGAGGAGATCGCCGCGCTCGAGGCGCCCTATCTGGCGCAGGCGGTGGTGGGCGCGCTGGGTCCGCAGGACATGGCGGCGCGGGAAATCCGCCCGTCGATGCCGAAGCGGGAAGCGGCGTAGGGGTCAGCCGCCCCACGCCTCCACGATCGCGCCGACGTCGGGCCGCACGCGTTCCAGCGGCGGCTCGGCGCTCGTGCCGAGGTGGACGTAGCCGGCCACCAGTTCGCCCTCCCGAAGGCCGAGCAGGCGCGTAGCGTCAGCGTCGTAGGCGTACCAGTCGGTGATCCAGTTGGCGCCGTAGCCCATGGCCTGGGCGGCGACGACCAGGGTCATGCAGACCGCGCCGGCGGACAGGCGCTGCTCCCACTCGGGAATCTCCGCCGGCAGGACGCGCGAAACGACCGCGACCGTGAGCGGCGGGGCCTTGAGCTTGCCGAGCTTGGCCCGCAGCTTTTCGGCGTCGGGCCGCGTCGCCGCGATCGCTTCCAGGCCGGCGGTGAAGCGCTGCTTGGCCTCGCCCTTCAGCACCACGAACCGCCACGGCGCGAGCTTGCCGTGGTCGGGCACCCGAGCGGCGAGACGCAGCAGCGTCGCCAGCTCGGCGTCGCTGGGCGCGGGCTCTCTGAGCGCGAGGGCCGAGGCGGAGCGACGACGGGCGAGGAAGGCCAGGGTTTCCGGCGAGGCCTCGATCGGGGCGGCCTCGCCGAATTGCGGCGCGGCCGGGACGGAATGGGCCAAGGGCGGTTTCCGATTTAAGGACTTGAACAGTCTGGTCGAGGTAGAGGCTGCGACGGGGGTCCGCAATCAGCGGACCTGAGATTTTAGTTAGAAACTCTGACTGGCGCATCCTGCGGGGCGACGCCATATCGCCCTGGTCGGGTGAGTAAGGCGCAGCGACGAGCGCCGCGAGGGAAGGACGGACGGCGATGGGCCAGCGCCTGGAAGTCGTTGATATCGCGGGCGCGCCGCCGGTCTGGGCCGCGCTGCGCAACGAGGCCGAGCACATGGCGGCGATCGAGCCGGCCCTGGCCTCGCTGCTCAATGCCGTGATCCTGCGCCACAGCGAACTGGCCCGCGCGCTCTCCTACCAGCTTGCCCGCAAGCTCAGCGACCAGGAGCTGCGCGCCATGAGCCTGCGCGAGACCTGCGAAGAGGCGTTCCTCGCCGACCCTTCGATCGTCGCCGCGGCGGAAGCCGATTTGAAGGCCGTGTTCGAGCGCGACCCGGCCTGCAAGGGCTACGTGCAGCCGTTCCTGTTCTTCAAGGGCTTCCTGGCGCTGCAGACCCACCGCGTCGGCCACTGGCTGTGGACGTGCGGCCGCGAGTCGATGGCCTTCTACCTGCAGAGCCGCATGTCGGAGCTGTTCCAGGTCGACATCCATCCGGCCGCGAAGATCGGCAAGGGCGCCTTCTTCGACCACGGCACCGGCATCGTGATCGGCGAGACGGCGGTGGTCGGCGACGATGTCTCCATGCTGCACGGGGTCACCCTTGGCGGCACCAGCGCCGACCGCGTCGATCGCCACCCGAAGGTCGGTAATGGCGTGCTGATCGGCGCCGGCGCGCACATCATCGGCAACATCACCATCGGCGACTTCGCCAAGATCGGCGCCGGCTCGGTGGTCAGCAAGCCGGTCCCGTCGGGCTGCACCGCGGTCGGCGTGCCCGCGCGCCTGGTCAATTGCCCGACCTGCGCCGAGCCGTCCAAGACCATGGACCAGACCCTGGCCGACGCGGTCTACGACTACGTGATCTGAACCACCCGGGTTCGAGGCTTTCGGCGCCTGCGCTGTTGAGCGTGCTTGCGGTGGCGCTGAATGCCGCTAGGTTCCGCGCCGCGACAACCGGAGTGACGCCTTGGACCAGAAAGACATCGACCGAATCCAGGCGCACCTGAAGCGCACCTTCGGCAACCCCCACATCCAGCTGCGCGCCCGCGAACGCCAGAAGGACTCGGCCGAGGTGGAGCTGAAGGGCGAATTCATCGGCGTCGTCTACCAGGACGAGGACGAAGACGGTTCCTTCCTGTTCGAAATGGCGATCCTGGCGGAGGACCTGGAGGCGTAGCGCGCCGCGTGCCCCCTCCACCGCTTCGCGGTCGTTCGGCGCCGGATCGCCAAGTAATTGGCGCTCCTCTGCCTCACCCCCCAAAGGGGGAGGAGAACTTGGGTTGGGTGGAGGGGGCCTTCGCCGCGCCAATCCGCTTGAAGTAGATCATCGTCCCAGTGAGCCCGCCCAGCGGCTTCAGCGCGTAGTCCGGAATCGTCCCGACATACTGATAGCCCAGGCTCTCGTAGAGCCCGGCGGCGCCGTCTTCCTCGGCTGTGTCGAGGGTGAGCAGGGTGCGGCCGGCGGCGATGGCGCGGCGTTCGGCTTCGAGCATCAGGGCGCGGGCGACGCCCTGGCCGCGATAGCGCATGCGGGTCATCAGCTTGGCGATGTCGGCGCGGTGGGGCTGGTTGGGCGGGCAGTCGAGATCGAGGGTCACCGTGCCGGCGAGCTCGCCCGCCAGGCGCGCGCCCAGCACGATCCGCTGGCCGGCGTCGGCGGCGGCGAGCGAGCGGGTCCAGAACGCCTCGGCGTCCGCCCGCGCCAGTGGGTGCATGAAGCTCACCGAGCCGCCGTTCGCCACCACCTCGATCAGGATCTCGGCGAGCGCGGCGACGGTCTCGGGGGCCAGGGTCAGCGGCGCGATCTCGAAGGTGGACATGCCTCAGCTTGGCGCGGCGGCGCGCGGTTCGCAACGGATCGCGCCGGCATGGCTTGACGGTGGCGCTCCACTGCTGGTCCTTGCCGCCAAGCGAAGCGGGGAGGCGAGTTTGTTGCGCGCGATCGTACGTCTACTGGCCCTGGCTGCTGCCGCCTTCGCCTCCCAAGCGTTCGCGGCCGACCCCGAAATGGCGCGCTGGAAGGCCGAGGCGGCGCGGGTGACCATCGTTCGCGACGACTGGGGCATCGCCCACGTGCACGGCCATAGCGACGCCGACGCCGTGTTCGGCATGATCTACGCCCAGGCCGAGGACGACTTCCACCGCGTCGAGGAGAACTACCTGGTCTCGCTCGGCCGGCGCGGCGAGGAGGTCGGCGAGGGCGCGCTGATGCAGGACTTGCGCGCCCGGCTCTACGTCGATCCGGCCGACCTCCAGGCGCGATACCAGTCGAGCCCGGCGTCGCTGCGCGCGCTGATGGACGCCTGGGCGGACGGTCTCAACTATTACCTGGCGACCCATCCGGGTGTGGCGCCGAAGGTGATCCGTCATTTCGAGCCATGGATGGCGCTCAGTTTCACCGAGGGCAGCATCGGCGGCGACATCGAGCGCATCTCGCTCTCGGCCCTGGCGGATTTCTACGACCAGCCGAAGGTCGCGCTGGCCGAGGACGAGCGGCTGGCTATCGAGCGCGATCCCACCGGCTCCAACGGCATCGCCATCGCGCCGCAAAACACCCAAGGGCGCCACGCCCTGCTGCTGATCAATCCGCACACGTCCTATTATTTCCGCTCCGAGCTGCAGATGAGCAGCGACGCCGGGCTGGACGCCTATGGTGCGGCGACCTGGGGGCAGTTCTTCCTCTACCAGGGCTTCAACCCGCGGCTGGGATGGATGCACACCTCCAGCCAATCGGACGCGGTCGACGCCTTCCTGGAGACCATCGTCCGCCAGGACGGCAAGCTCTTCTACCGCTATGGCGCGGCGCTCCGGCCGGTCGGCGTTTCCAGCATCACGCTGCGGTACCGCGCCGCCGACGGCTCGCTGAGGGACAGGACCTTCACCGTCTACAAGACCCATCACGGCCCTATCGTCGCCAAGCGGCCGAACGGGCGCTGGGTCGCCGAGGCGATGATGTACGCGCCGGTCCCGGCGCTGGAGCAGTCCTACGAGCTGACCAAGGCGCGAAGCTTCGCCGACTACATGAAGGTGATGGCGCTGAAGGCCAACACCTCCAACAACACCGTCTACGCCGACGCCGATGGCGACATCGCCTATCTGCACCCGCAGTTCATCCCGCGCCGCGACGACCGCCTCGACTATTCGAAACCGGTGGACGGCGCCGACCCGGCGACGGACTGGAAGGGCCTGCACGCGCTGGACGATGCGCCGCACCTGCTGAACCCCGCCACGGGGTGGATCGCAAACACCAACAATGCGCCCTACACGGCCTCCGGCGCGGCGAGTCCCAAGGAAGCGGACTTCCCCCGCTACATGGGCCGCGGCGAGAACATGCGTGGCGTCCACGCCACCGAGTTGCTGTCGGCCAAGCACGACTTCACGCTCGCAGGGCTGATGACCACCGCCTTCGACAGCCATCTGCCCGGGTTCGAGGTGCTGATCCCGCGGCTGCTGGCGGCCTATGACCAAACGCTGGCGAGCGATCCGCTGAAGGCGCGGCTGGCCGACCAGATCGCCGTGCTACGCGGCTGGGATCGGCGCTGGGGGACCGACTCGGTGGCGACGGCGCTGGCGATCACCTGGGGCGAGACGCTTTGGCGCGGCGCCGGCCGGCGCGCGTCTGGCGGCATGCTGGCCGACTACGACTGGATCGCCGCCCACACGACGGCCGCCGACCAAC